>ENA-OQER01001631-OQER01001631.1-human-gut-metagenome-genome-assembly--contig:-NODE-1631-length-10403-cov-7.047295_pt1 | contig 10403 bp, 11 predicted proteins | sample MGYA00242797_ERZ504639 | MGnify/ENA primary metagenome ERZ504639 (study PRJEB26092, sample SAMD00036306) | human gut metagenome | host: Homo sapiens | study: EMG produced TPA metagenomics assembly of...
CTTGATATCGTGGATAATCTCGCGGGCTTTCTCCGAACCATTGATCTTGGAGAGGATTCCGAAGGCTTCTGAAAACGTGAATGCTACATCGTGAAGAATGGCTGCAGCTTCGAGCACGAAGAGATCTTCTCCGGTCATTCCCTCTGCTATCGCTATCATGCGGGCAAAGTCATGTACCTTTACGAAATGCTGGATGCGTGGCGCATCGCCACCATCATATTTTATCATCGCCCTCATCAGTTGGGCGAGTATCAATTCCTTGTTTGTCATCATTTTATCTGATTCTGTCAATATTGTTTTTTATTGATGAATATAATCCAGAATCTGCTCGGCATGAATCTTGGTCTTAATCTCTTTAGGAGTGAAGATCTTCTCAATGACGCCTTCTTCGTTGACAAGATAGGTGGTGCGGAGAATGCCAATGGTCTTTCTGCCGCAGGTTACCTTCTCGCCCCAGCAGCCGAGTTCCTGCAGTAGGGTGGTTTCGGTATCTGCGATAAGAGGGAACTGTAAACCCTTGGTTTCGGCAAACTTCTTCTGCAGAGCCTGCTTGTCCTTGCTCACGCCGATAATCTCATAACCGGCTGCAGCCAGCTCCTCCTTATGTGCCTGCAGTGAGCAGGCCTCGGCAGTGCATCCGCTGGTGTTAGCCTTCGGATAACTGTAGAGCACAATCTTGCGACCACGGTAGTCGCTTGCCTTTATCTCACGTCCGTCCTGGTCAATGCCAAGAATCTCTGGTATTCTATCTCCTACATTCATAATTCTATATTTATTTATTATATGTCTTGTTATGATGCAAAGATAATAAAAATAATGCGAGCCGATATGATTTTTATGATTTTTAACACAAATAATCGTTGTTTATCTTTCTACCTGGAAGTTTAAACGAATCTTTCTTTTGGATAAAAAAAAGAAAAATATAGGGAGGATATTTGGTAATATGCTGATATTTACTTACTTTTGTGTGATGAACGTTCATTGTATGAAACAGGGAGCGTGATACTAAACAGGTAAAAAAGGAAGAAAATGAAAAAGATATTTTTGTTTATTTTATTCTGTCTTTCCGTATGCAGAATGTCGGCTTACGACTTTCTGCGAGCTGTGAAAGATGAGATACCGGGAGGTTACAACTTCTGGGTTTATACGCCGGTAGATTATTTCTATTCGCAAGAACAGACTCCTGTCATCATCTTTCTGCATGGAGCCAGTCTTTGCGGCAAGAATCTGGATAAGGTGAGAAGATACGGACCGCTTGATGCCATCGTCAAGGGGCGCGATATTGATGCGCTGACCATCGTTCCGCAGAATCCGGGAGGAGCCTGGAATCCGAAGAAAATCATGGATATGCTAGACTGGGTGAAGAAGAATTACCCATGCGATTCTAATAGGGTTTATGTCTTGGGCATGAGTTTGGGCGGTTATGGCACCATGGATGTCTGCGCCACTTATCCCGACAGGATAGCTGCCGGCATGGCGCTGTGTGGCGGCTGTTCGTATAAGGATGTGAGTGGATTGGGCGATTTGCCTTTCTGGATTATCCATGGCACAGCAGATAGGGCAGTACCGGTCAAGCAATCGAAGGTTGTGGTAGATAAACTTGAAAAGGATGGCAAGGATACCCGATTGATATACGACTGGTGGAAGGGTGCCAATCACGGTACCCCTGCCCGCGTGTTTTATCTGAAGAAAACCTATCAGTGGCTCTTCTCTCACAGCCTTTCAGATAAGGACAGACCCGTGAACCGCAACATCAGTATTACGATGAGCGATCTGGGCAGAGTATATGGTGATGTGAACAGAAATGCCCCTCAGCCTGAACTCATCGATGGTCCGAGTGTGATCAAGCAAGAGGGAAATGAATATTAAGGAATCTTTTATAATAAGATGTTCTGCCATGATGTCTTTTTATTTGATTAAATCCCTTTATGCGAATGATTTTTATGCCTTGCAAAGATACTGTTTTTTCTAAAATTAGAGGCTAAGAATGGCATAAAGGTTTTAGAGTCTGTTTTTTTGAAAGAAATAACAAGTAAACTTTTCTCTTTTCAATCTTTTTTTCGTACTTTTGCACCATCAATTAAAATAAAGAAAATCCAGTTTTTTAAAGGAAGTAAGAAAATGGCTGATAAAGAGATGAAATGGAAATGTGGAGCGCATGGATGTGCAGCATCTTGACCAGGCTGAGGATATCGAGATTCGCCTCTTCTCCAGGATGAAGTGATGGAAATGCTGGAGAAGGGAGAAATCTGGCAAAGCCTGATGGCGGCTCCGCTATGGAAGTATTTTGCGAAGGAAAAGTAAACATTAAACATTATAAAGATGGTAATAGATTTCGAAAAGATTGCTGAGGCTCACTTGGAGGGCTTCAAGGGTGGACAGGGTAAACTCGACACCCGTAACTATGTGGATGACAAGGTGAAGATTATGTATTCTACCTTGCGTCCGGGTGCATCAACTGGTCTTCATACTCATGAGGGCAACTGCGAGATTATCTATGTGGTAAGCGGCACTGCTACTTTCCATTATGATGATGCCGTAGAAGAGGTTTGCCAGGGACAGGTGCATTACTGTCCTATGAACCATGCTCATTATATGGAGAATCTCACAGATCATGACCTGGTGTATCTCGCCATTGTGCCTGAGCATCATTAATATCCCTGGAGTATCAGGGAAAATCACATCATATTTCTCCTGAGGAAAACGAAAAAAGAAAGTCCAACTCGGATGCCTCTCTCAGAAAGGCTCCAAGCTGGACTTTCATCGTTTTTATTTCTTCATATTAATCTTCTTCATTCTCCAGCAAGTCGGTGCCGAGGTGAGTGGTCTGTTCACGCTTCAAACGATCGCGCACTTCCTTAGGCTTGGTGGCGTAGGTAATCATTCGGATAGAATCGTTATAGCTTACGTACTTCCAGAGCCAGTTGAGCATTACCATTACTTTGTTCTTTACGCCGAGGATAGAGCGGAGGTGAACCACCAGCCACAATACCCAGGCAAAGAAGCCCTGACTGTGGAACTTGCCAAGCTCTACTACAGCCTTGTTTCTTCCGATGGTAGCCATAGAACCCAGGTTCTTGTAGCGGAATGGCTTGAGCTGCTGGTCGATGTTTTGGGCTGAAGAACCAGGATGCTTCTCATTCTCCTCATCTGCCTTCGCAATCTTCTGGATATTCTTAGCCAGGAGTGCTGCCTGCTGAATGGCTACCTGGGCCAACTGTGGATGACCGCCAGGATAAGCTGGGTCTGTGGTCTGGATACACTGGTCGCCGATGGCAAAGAGACCGTCCATGCCCGGGATGCGGTTGAATTCATCTACTACGATTCGGAAACCACGACCCAGATGGTCGCCATCAATACCCGTGATAGGCTGTGCCTTTACACCTGATACCCAGAGGAAGGTGCGGGTAGGAATCTCCTGACCGTCCTTCATCAGTACCTTGTGGTCCTTGTAGTCGGTTACCATTTTACCAAACTGTACATCCACACCCATACTGGTAAGGAATTCGTATGCTTTCTTAGAAGAGTCCTGTGACATTCCGGCGAGCAGTCTGTCGCCCGCTTCCAGGAGATAGATGTGCATCAGAGATGAGTCCATATCCGGATAATCGTAAGGAATCACGTAGCGCTTCATTTCAGAGAGGGCTCCGGCTATCTCCACACCTGTGGCACCACCGCCTACAATGACCACGTTCAGGAGTTCCTGTCGCTCCTCTTCTGTGGCACAGGTCAATGCACGCTCCAGGTTACTCAGCACGGCGTTGCGCAATCCCATTGCCTCTGAAACGGTCTTCATCGGAATCGCCCACTTCTCGATGTTGCATTGCCATAGAAATTGGTAGTGGTTCCTGCTGCGAACACCAGGTAATCGTACTCAATCTTACCGATGGAAGTCTGCAGAATCTTCTTGTCTGGGAATACGGCTCTCGCCTCTGCCATGCGGAAGTAGAAGTTCTTGCGTTTGCGGAAAATCTGGCGGAAAGGGAAGGAGATGGAACTTGGGTCGATACCTGCTGAGGCAATCTGATAGATAAGTGGAGGGAACTGATGGAAGTTATTCTTATCAATCAACACCACCTGCAGGTTTGCCTTGCTCAGGTCTTCAGCCAAGCGAAGGCCACCGAGTCCGCCACCAACAATCACTACTCTCTTCAACTGATTTCTCTTGATATTAATGCTCATAACTACTGCTGTTTTTACATATTAATTACATATATATGCTGCAAATTCTGTTCTCTATAAGGCGTAATGCCTGGTTCTTGCTGAAAATTCGACTGCAAAGGTACAACTTTTTAATGAGGCGGCAAAAGAAGATGGGTAGAAAAAGATGAATTATTCTGCAATTTGATGAATCACATAGGTAACCACGCCCCAAATCATGAATCGGTTGGTTTCATCTACCGGATAGGAGAGAAGTTCTTGTTCCATGGAATGAGCCAGCCGAAGGTGCCGCTCTCATCCATCTTGAATTGCTTGATGGTGAATTCGCCATCTACAAAAGCGATGACGAAATTTCCGTTTGAAGGTTCTATCTGCCGGTCAACTACAGCGAGATCACCGTCCAGAATGCCTGCATCCTGCATGCTGTCGCCAGATATGCGCACGTAGAAGGTGGCCTCACGATGGCGAACCAGAATATCGTTGAGGTCTATCTCTCCCTCCATATAGTCTTGTGCCGGCGAAGGGAAGCCTGCTTTTACGCTTTGCTCTGCCAGCGGAATAGGCGTCTTGGCTCCGAATTCCGCAGGGTGAAATGTCAGTTTTATCTTGTTGTCGTTATTCTTATTCATCTTGTATTTCTTATTTATGGAGCTCATTTTTAGAATGGGCTTATTCTGTTTTAGAATGGGCTTATTCTGCCTCTCATAGAGTTTTTACTTTCAGAATATCATGGATGTTCGTGGTAAACTGCTTCGACATGTACTCGCGTTTCAGGTCGAATCGCAGTCTGTGCCTTGTATGGCCTGGCGTATGGTGCCATAACCATTCTTCCGGTTGATGGCGTCGATAGCCTCCATCAGTTTTTTTGCTTGCTTCGGTCGATGGGGTCGAAGAGGTCTTGCTGGCGAGGATGGTCGGGTGAGATTTGCCACAGGATAACGCCAGCTTTCTTGAAGTGAAACGACATGTCGGAGCGATCGGGCCTGCTGTCTGCCATCGGTTTCGGGTATTTAGCCCGGAGAATGCTGAGGGCAGCACCTACGATTTCTTCCTGCGCATTAGTGGCGATGGGCAGGGTGAGGGAATCGTGGATGGTGTATTCAGGCACATGTTCGTTAAAACGGGAAGTCCATGCGAACACTGTGATGCCCTGACATACGCTACCTTGTCTCCTTAATTTTTCTGTACAACGTACAGCGAAATTAGCCACGGCTTCTTCTATCACATTTTTGTCGGTAATGCCTCGTTGGCAAAACTCCTGCTGGTGCAGATGCTCTTCTTCTGCGGCAATTCCTCGATGCTGATGCAGCTTTCTCCATTCAGTTCTTTCCATGTTCTTAGGGTGGTGATATTGAAATGGCTGCGGACCCAACTTCTTTCTTGTCGGCAAACTGAGCGGCGGTTCTGATGCCCATATAATCGAGCTTTCGGGCTATCTGTCTGCCTATTCCCCATACATCTTCTACGGGGAAGAGAGACAGCGCCTTGTGTCTCCGTTCATCCGTGTCGATGAGGCAGCAGCCTTGGAAGCCTTGTATTTCTTGGCGAATTTAGAGCCGATTTTCGCCAATGTCTTCGTTTCTGCAATGCCTACGGATATCGGGATTCCAACAGCCCGAAGTACATCTGCCGATATTTTGGAGCCATAGCGATGGAGCAGGCTATCGGGCTTTTCTGACAGCTCGTCTATTGTTATTTTATTGAACAAAGTAGGATGGTCTTCCGCATGCTCCCGAAAGAAAACTTTCGCCATTGATTCGTCTGCCTCGAAGAAACTCTCATCGATAGAGTATTGGTCGATGCGTGGGGAATAATGGGATAGCATCGACATCACGCGGTTGGAGAGCGAACCGTAGAGCGTATAGTTGCTCGAGAAGATAGCCACTCCTTCAGCCTCCAGTTTTTCCTTCACCTGATAGAAGGGGTCTCCCATCTTATAGCCCAATGCCTTGGCTTCTTCAGAGCGTGCGATGACGCACCCGTCGTTGTTGCTCAAAACAACCACGGGCTTTCCTATCAGGTCGGGGCGAAACACTCGTTCGCACGAACAGTAGAAGTTATTGCAGTCGGCTAATCCTATCATTTTCTTATCTTACAAATCCTTTCGTGTCGCAAAATTACAAAAAATATTCGAAACGCTAGTCTTTATCTAGGATAATTTCCCTTAAGGTTCGAAATATTTTCCCTTAAGGCTAAATATATTTTCCCTTAAGGGTAAATAAATTCTGGAAAATCATAGGATGATTAGAAAGAAAATCTCCGAAAGGCTTGGGCTTTTCGTGTTTTTTTTGTAATTTTGCCTTTTAAAAAAGGTGAATGCTTTCGATTTCTGAAAAATAGAATGTGTTTATAGAAGGATTAAAAAGTTTAAAACGAAATGGTATGAAAAATATGTTGGCATTGAGCCAGGAGCGTTTCTCGGCTCGCAAGTTTACCTCCGAGGCAGTAAGTCAGGAGGATGTGGATTACATAATGGAGTGTGTGCGACTGGCTCCATCGGCAGTGAACAGACAGCCTTGGCATTGGCTCATCGTCCGTTCTGCAGAGGCTAAGGAGAAATTGCAGGAATGCTACGATCGTGAGTGGTTTAAAACAGCACCGATGTATATCGTGGGCATGAAAAACGTGAATGAAACTGGGTTCGCAGATATGATGAGAAGTCTCATGGAGATATTGATGTAGCCATCGCTACAGAGCATCTTTGTCTGGCAGCCACCGAGCGTGGACTTGGAACCTGCTGGGTATGCAATTACGATACCGATAAGATGCAGCAGTTCTTCCCTCGTGAGGGCTATGAGGCAGTTGTTATTATTCCTATCGGGCATATTGCAGAAGATTGTCCTCATGCCGAGAAGAAGCGCAAGGACATGAGCGAGATAGTAGAAGAAATCTAGGATAAAAATGGGAGCAAAATGGAAATGGCTTCCCTTTTCGCCATACATGCCGGGTACGACATATTAACATGAATATGAAAAGAATAAGAAAGATATTAATAGGTGGAATCATGATGATTCCTGCCCCAGTCTTTTCGCAGAATATGATGATGACCATGGGGCAGAATACAACGGTTCCTATAGAGCAGACTACCCATTACAAGCGCTATCATGGTGATGGAATCGATGATGTCCTGCGCCTGGTGCCAACGGCATCTGTCTTCGGATTGAAGATGCTGGGCGTGGAGGCTGAGAGTTCCTGGAAGCGAAGGATTGCTGTTTCGGTGCTCTCGTTCGGCGTCAATGCGGCTGTAACCTATTCGCTCAAGAAGTCGATACACAAGATGAGACCCGATGGGACTGATAACGAGTCGTTTCCTTCCGGACATACCTCTGTGGCTTTCTGCGGTGCCACCACATTGATGCACGAATATCGCAAGGTTTCTCCTTGGATTGGTGTGGCGGGCTATGCGGTGGCTACGGGAGTGGCTGTGGATAGAGTGCGCCGCAATCGCCATCATTGGGAAGATGTCGTGGCGGGTGCTGCCATCGGTGTAGCCTCAGCAGAAGCCGGCTATCTGATAGGCGATTGGATCTGGGAAAGAACAAGAAGAAAGGAAAGGAGAGTGATGGAGAGAAAGAGAAGGATATCAATGACAATATCAGTCTTTCGGTAGCTCCGACAGGTATTGATTTAGCTATCAGATTATAAAAAACAATCAGTTGTATAGAACGAAAATCAGCAGAAAAGAGTCTTCCTGCTGATTTTTCCGTTTTTATTATTTCTCCATTCCTCCTGTCTGGATTCCCTGTTGCTCTTCCTGGAAGTCATTCTTGATGTTTGACTTCGCCTGCTGGAATTGCTTCTTGGTGTTTCCGAACTTCCACGTCAGGGTAAGACTGATCTGGCGCAATGGCACTTTTACGGTCATGTTCTGTACGTAATCCGAACCCACGGTCTTCTGCTTGATGTTGAGCTTGTCGTCGGTAGGAGTGAGGAACATCAGACTCAGGTCAAGCTTATCCTTCACGATAGATTTGGAGAGGGTGGTATAGAAGAACGACATACCGCTCTGATAGCCCTGCAGATTATGCTGCTTGGTCTGGATGATGCTACCCACGGTCCATTGCAGTTCCCAAGGCAGGGTCTGTTGCAGGTTGATCATCGTGCTGCTGTTCCATCCGTTGTTCTTCCATCCCAGGGCATCGCTGCGCAAATCGTTGTAGCTCAAGCTCTCGTTCAGCATCAGTCTTGTTTTCTTGAACATCAGCCAATTGATGAATACATTCATGCTGGCGTTGCGGGTCTTCGAAACATTGCCGTAGGTGGTGTTGAGCAGGTTGTCGGCATCGAGGAAGGAATACTGCTCTATCTTGTTGTCGCAGAATCCGTAACCCAGGGTGGTGCTCAACATGAATCGCTGGTTATAGTAATTGAATACCATGTTCAGCTGATGCGACTTCACCACGTCGAGATCTGTATTGCCATAGGAGATGGCAGTAGGATGACTTCGGTCTATGTATGGATTCAGATAAGTGATGCCAGGACGGGTGATGCGCAGCTGATAGTTCATTCCGATGTTCATGCCTGGAGCGATGTTGTAGGAAAGGCTGGCGCTAGGTACGAGATTGCCGTACTGTTTGTCGAAGTCATCGCCCTTGCCCTGTTCAAACTTCACCTTTTCCCAGGTCTGCTCGTAGCGGGTTCCCATCATCGTTCCCCATTTTCCGAAGTTTCCTTTCCATTCAGCGTATGCAGCCAGAATATTCTGGGTGTTCTTGTATTCCATGCTGTTGGCTGGGTTCAGAGTCTCGGTCTTATCGGCTGCTACATCATAGTAGCGGGAATCGCTCTTGTTGGTGCGGGCGATGTATTTGGCGCCGAAGTTCAAGCGCTGTGTCTCGCTGAGCGAGTGGGTGAAGTCTGCCTGGAAGGTATGCTCAGTGCCACGGGTTTTGCTCTTTGAGAGCAGGTCGTGGAGCTGAATTCCCGTTACCTGACTGATGTCATCGTAGAACGTATAGTTGTCGATATGGGTAGGGTTGGTGCTGAAGAGATAGCTGAGGATGAGGTAGTTGGTGCGCTCCTTGTTGAAGAATCTCTGATAGTCGATGCTTCCATTGAAAGAAGTGTTGTCCAGATTCTGCTTCATTTCGTTGCCATATTCGAAGCCCTTGCCATAGATGCCGCCAGACATCTGGGTAAGCGGATGACCGTTCAGCTTCTGACCGAAGGTGGTCAAGCCAGCCGTGGCGCTGATGTTGCTCAGCGAATCGAGTTCATAGCTGAGACTGATGTTACCCATCGAGAACGGCTGCTTCATGTCTGATTTCTGATAGTAGTTCATCAGGCTTCCGTCTTTCTGCGTACGGTCGAAGGAGATGGTTGTACCGTTCATCTTCTGGTAGTTGTACATACCGTTGGCACTGTAGGTAAGTTTGCCCTGCTGACCGCTGATGAAGGCAGAGATACGCTGAGCCTGATTGCCGGTAGCGGCACTGATGTTGCCGTTATATCCATTGCTGAGGTCGCTGCTTCCAGCTCCGCCCAAGGTCTGCTTGTTGAGTACGATGTTGAGCACGCCGCCCGTTCCTTCTGCATCATATTTGGCACCAGGGTTGGTAATCACTTCTATGTTCTTCACCATGTTGGCAGGCATCGCCTTGAATATCTGCGATGGGTTGGCAGAGAACATGGGATTCGGCTTTCCGTCTACGTATACCTTGAAGCTGGAAGAACCATTCACGGTGATGTTGTCCTGTCCGTCTACAGTTACCATCGGAACCTTGCGCAGCATATCGAGTACGGTAGAAGCCTTGGCATCGGCATCCTGCTCTACGTTGTAGGTCATCTTGTCGGTCTCCATCTTAACCAAAGGCTTGGAGGCAACCACGGTTACAGCATCCAGGTCCATATCCTTCCAGATGGAATCAGTAGCCTCAACCTGGTTCTGTGCGAAACTTTCGAGCGAACATACGAGCAAAGAGCTCAGTATTATCATATTTTTCTTGTTCATAACAATCTTTTTTTAGTTTTCCTTAATTCCGCAACACTTTGATTTAACTTTATTTATAAGTTCCTGAGCAACAAAAAGTTGCTCAGGATTTTGCCATGTCAGAAATTTCACTTATCTTAGTGTTGCAAATAAAAAACAAATAAAACTCTGAATGACATGCAAAGGTACAAATAAAATCTGAGAAACTCACTCCTTTTGGGGGAATTTTTTCGATTATGGAGCAATTTGATGCTCTTTTAGCTCAAACCATAGATTCCACCTTGGGATTGAGATGCACTATGTTTGGTTATCA
>ENA-OQER01001633-OQER01001633.1-human-gut-metagenome-genome-assembly--contig:-NODE-1633-length-10394-cov-1.993961_pt1 | contig 10394 bp, 13 predicted proteins | sample MGYA00242797_ERZ504639 | MGnify/ENA primary metagenome ERZ504639 (study PRJEB26092, sample SAMD00036306) | human gut metagenome | host: Homo sapiens | study: EMG produced TPA metagenomics assembly of...
AAGTGTTGCAGACTGTATGAAAGAGTGTCTGTCCGGAAATCAGCGACTCTATCATCTGTCGCAGATCAGTATGTGATCGTGGATCTTGACAGTACTTCCATGGATGATGCCATACAGCTCAAAAAAAAAGATCGGTGAGAAAATAGACGAATTCATCATCTCTGAAAAATATGAAGTTGTATTTTCAGCTTCTGCAGGAGTGATCGATGCCTCGACTGTGGCAGAAGGCTACGAGGAATGCCGCAAAAAGTTTGAATTTTCCCTGAAAAAGGCAAAACGGATGGGAAAAAATAACATCTATTTTTACAGGCAGGAGGATTACGAGAAATTCCAGCGGAATGGAAGAATCATAAGTGCACTGAGAAGTTCCATCGCTAACGGGTGTGAAGGTTTTGAAGTATACTATCAGCCGATCGTGGATTGTGTTTCCGGGCGTGTGATCGGTGCAGAAGCACTCATGCGGTATACCATGGTGACAGAGGAAGGCAAGGAGTGGCTGTCTCCGGTCGAGTTCATACCGCTTCTGGAAAAGTCAGGACTGATCATTCCGGCGGGAAGGTTTGTGTTAAATGAGGCAGCAAAAATGTGCCGTGAGATACAGCAATATATACCGGAATTCAGGGTGAACGTGAATATTTCCTATTATCAGATCGAGCATGGAAAGATTGCAGACAAGATACTCACTGCGGTCAGGGACAATGGACTGACACCGAACCGCATCTGCATAGAAATGACTGAAAGCGGCTTCATAGATATGACACCGGTCTTTTGTAAATTCAGGAAAGTGCTTGAGGAAAATGGGATTCAGTTCGTGATCGATGATTTTGGAACCGGATATTCCAATCTCCACTGCATCAGTGACATGAATCCGGGCTATGTGAAAATGGATAAGGATTTTACAGCAAAGGCAATGAGCTGCGAACGGGATTACGAGCTGTTTAAAAGATCATTGAGATGGTTCACAGCATCGGCATCCACATCTGTGTGGAAGGAATTGAAAAAGAAGACTGGCATCTTAAGATGAAAGAACTGCAGGCAGATTATCTTCAGGGGTATTTTTTTGGAAAACCCTGTGAAAAAAAAGAAGTTTATGGAAGAGTTTGTTTGTAATCCGCATAATAATGGCGTATGGTGAGATAGTACCTCTCAGGAGGTGCTATTTTACTATACAGATTTTTATAGAAATTTCATATCTGCATGAAACGGAGTATAAAGAATGAACGAAATAGAAGTTATCTGGAAGTTTTTAGATAATCTGGATGAGTACGTGTACGCAACAGACATAGAGACAGATGAGCTTGTTTATATGAACCGCAAATTGTTAGAGGTGTATGGATTACAGTCCATAGATGATGTGAAAGGGATGAAGTGCTACGAGGTGCTGCAGAAATCTTCTGTTCCCTGTGGTATGTGCAATAATGACAGGCTTTGTGCCGGAAAGTTTGTTGAGTGGCGTTATTATAATCCGGTGATCGATAAATACATGATGTTGAAAGATACCCTGGTGGAAGATCCTGTCACAAATAAAAAGTACCGGATCGAGATCAGTATAGATATCAGCGAGGAGCGTTCACAGGACAAGATGATCCAGAAGTACAGGGATATGGAGTCTTTTGTAAACGAGGCATTGAAGGATGCGCTTTCTGTCGAGTCGCCGGACGAGACGATCCGTATTATTCTGGAATATCTCGGAAAAGTCCTGAACGGAGAGAGAACGTATATTTTTGAGAAGAACAGATATGGCAGGGATGATAATACATATGAATGGACAGCGCCGGGCGTGATACCGGAGATCGACAATCTCCAGAATCTTCCGCCGGAGATCTGTGAGAACTGGTATCACATTTTGAGGAGGGCAAATACGTCCAGATATCGGATATTGAGGAGATGCGCCTGAGCGACCCGTTACAATATGAGAATCTGAAGCGGCAGAATATCCATTCCATTGTTGCCATGCCAATTTATGATGCGGAAAAAGTCATTGCTTTTTACGGAGTTGACAATCCGCCGGCATTTTCATTGGAATATACGTCGGATATGCTTCAGATCATGGGTTCTTTTCTCAAGTCCTGTATCAGACGCAGGAATCTGATGAGGCGTCTGGAAGATCTAAGCTATAAGGATGCGCTGACACAGCTTGGAAACCGCTTTGCGATGGACAAGTATGTGAGACAGATCACCCCAGAGCAGAGCATCGGCGTAGTTTATTGTGACGTTACCGGTTTAAAGGGTGTGAACGACACGATGGGACATAAGGCCGGGGATGACCTGATCCTTAGAGCCAGTACATGTCTGGCGCAAGTGTTTGCTGATTACGGCGTATTCCGTATCGGGGGAGATGAGCTGCTTGTATTGTGTGCGCAGATCGATCAGGACACGTTGGCGGAACGTATGAGGCAGTTAGAGTGCCTGGCAGCTGAGAATGACGTAAATATCGCAGTGGGAGTGACCTGGCAGGACAGGGCGGACACGCATCTGGAGGAACTTCTGCAGGAAGCTGAGAAGCGCATGTATGAGGATAAGGCAGAATACTATAAGAAAACCGGGATTGAGCGGAGAGGCATAGGTAAAAAGGCTGAATCTGCTCTCCCCAAATGAGAATAGATAAAAAAGTGATAATAATTTTGTCTGAAAACGGTATTTTCCTAGGCGAAAATGTAAAAAATTTTAAAATAGAAATAAAATGATTGTGATTTTGTCATGAGGTACAGTATAATAAGAAATGTCGGTTAAATGTAAAAATCATGTAAAAAGTTTGTAAATAAAATTGCAGACAGGGATACGTTAGGATGTATAACGTAGTTAGGAGTACAAATGACAACATTTACTATTATTTTATCGCTGCTCAGCGGAGTGGCACTGTTCCTTTTTGGTATGTCCCTGATGGGAGACGGACTGAAGAAAGTAGCGGGTAATAAGCTGGAGCTGGTTCTTTATAAGCTGACGAACACACCGTTGAAAGGAGTGCTGCTTGGAACTGCTGTGACAGCGATCATCCAGTCCTCCTCCGCAACGACTGTTATGGTTGTCGGCTTCGTAAATTCCGGAATGATGAAGGTTGCGCAGGCGATCGGTATCATCATGGGAGCCAACATCGGAACGAGTGTGACAGGCTGGATTTTGTGTCTGTCGTACATTGACGGTTCGAACGGGATTGCACAGCTGTTGTCCACAGCGACCATCTCAGCGATCGTGGCGATCATTGGTATTATCTTTAAAATGTTTGTAAAAAAATCCGGCTTTAAAAATGTCGGTGACATTATGCTTGGGTTCTCCATCCTGATGGTGGGGATGCAGACCATGAGTGGGGCAGTTGCACCATTAAAAGATAACGAGCATTTTGTGAATGTATTGACAATGTTTAAGAATCCGGCGGCAGGTATACTGGCAGGTATTTTATTTACGGCGGTATTACAGAGTGCATCTGCCTCAGTCGGTATTCTTCAGGCGTTGTCCATGAGTGGAACGATCACTTTTGCAGCGGCGCTTCCTATTACCATGGGTATTGGTGTCGGCGCAGCCTGTCCGGTTCTGCTCTCCTCGATCGGAACGAACAAAAATGGTAAGAGAACAGCCCTGATCTATCTGTTTAACGATCTGTTCGGCATGCTGTTCTGGTCAATTGTATTCTATTCTGTCAATGCAGTGGTGCATTTCCCGTTTATGAATGCAACCATGAGCCCGGTACTGATCGCAATGTTAAACACGGTTTTCCGTGCGGCAACGATTTTAGTACTTCTTCCATTTATCAAATGGATTGAAAAAATTGTTTATCTTGTTGTAAAAGATTCGCCGGAGGACGAGGAGGATCAGGCAGACTTCGATCTGCTCGAGGAGCGTTTCCTTGCTTACCCGGATCTTGCGATCACACAGAGCCATCTTGCGATGAACGGCATGGCAAAGAAGGCAAGAAAGAATATTTTACGCGCGTTAAGCCTGTTCCTTGTGTATTCGACAGAAAAGTTTAATAAGGTACAGGAAAAGGAAACGCTGATCGATAAATATGAGGATAAGCTGGGAACCTATCTGATGCAGATGTCCACGCATGAGATGAATGGAAGCCAGGCGAAGCAGGTATCCAAGTTTTTGCATACAGTGAGTGATTTCGAACGTCTAGGCGATCATGCGGTGAATATCTCAGAGGTTGCGGCGGAGCTGAACGAGAAGAAAATTGCATTTTCGGATGAGGCACAGTATGAGCTGGATGTGCTGGAGAATGCAGTAAAAGAGTGTGTCAGTCTTGCGGTGGATGCATTCTGTGCGGACGACCTTGAGATGGCGGCAAAAGTAGAACCACTCCGCGAACTGATCGGTATCCTCTGCGATGAACTGAAACTGCGTCATATCGCAAGACTCCGCACCGGAAAATGTGAGATGAAGCAGGGATTTGCGTTTAATGATCTGCTGACGAACCTGGAACGAATCGCAGCACACTGCTCGAACATCGCAGTTGCCATGATCGAGCTTGAGGCAGCAGACTTTGATACCCATGAGTATTTAAAGAGTGTCCGCGAAGTTAAAGAATGACACTTACATGGCATACTTTGATGAGTATGAAAGAAAATATGACATCAATGGTTACCGGAAGAAAAAAACAAAAGCACAGAAATAGAGATCAGTGATTACGGCTGTCGTACTGAAAGGAGAAATTCCCGGATTGTATGGCAGCTTTTTTGTTCCATTCTTTTGGAGAAATTTCTGATGGAAAACATCATAAGCCGGGAACTTTATTCTAGTCAAAAAAGATAGAATGATGTACTATGAAAAGGAACAGAAAACGAAAAATTAGAATTTGAAAAAAGTTAGGGAAAAACATGTCGCTGCAATTTATTTTCGGAAATTCAGGAAGTGGAAAATCATCCTATTTATATAGGAACATACTAAAAGAGGCGGCAGAGCATCCGGAGAAAAATTATCTGGTGCTTGTGCCGGAGCAGTTCACCATGCAGACACAGCGCGAGCTTGTGCGGCTTGAAAAGTCACATGCTATCATGAACGTGGATGTGTTAAGTTTTGCGCGCCTTGCATACCGTGTGTTTGACGAGCTTTGGGAAACAGAACCTGCGCGTGTTGGAGGAGACCGGAAAGAATCTGGTGCTCCGCAAGCTTGGCAGGGAGCAGAAGAAAAACTTAAGTGTGGCTGGGCGGTAACTTAAACCGGATGGGGTACATCAGTGAGGTGAAATCCTCATTTCCGAGCTGACGCAGTATAACGTGTCACCAGAAAAATTGGATACATTTTTGGAGACGGAGGATGTCGGGGAGACATTGCGCCTGAAAATGCAGGATATCTCGGTCATGTATCACAGTTTTTCTGAATATCTGCAAGGGCAGTATATCACCTCTGAGGAAGTGTTATCGCTATTGTGCGATGCCGCAGAGGATTCGAATATTATAAAAGACAGCGTGATTGTGTTTGACGAATTTACCGGTTTTACACCGATACAGAATCAGCTTCTTAGAAAACTTTTAGTGTTATCAGAGCGTATCATTGTCTCCGTGACGATGGATGCAGGCGAGGATTTTTACCATTGCAGGGGCGAGCAGGAACTTTTTTCCATGAGTAAAAAGACGGTTTCGGTTCTGATGAAAATGGCAGAGGAACTTCATGTCACGGTGGAGGAGCCTGTTGTGTTATCCGATGGAAAAAATCACAGATATAAAAATGCTCCATCCTGTACTTCATGGAGCAGAATCTGTTTCGACCGTATTATCATAAATGGCGGCAGAAGGAGGATGAACTGCGGATCGTGAGCCTTAAAAATCCGAGGGAAGAGCTTCACTTTGTGGCGCGTGAGATCACGAAATTTGTGCGTGAGAAACAGTACTGTTATAAGGATATCGCAGTGGTGACCGGGGACGTCAGTCTTTACGACAACTATGTGGATGAGATTTTTGCAGCGTATGATATTCCGTACTTTCTCGACCAGACGAGAACCATTCTGTTTCATCCTTTTATCGAGTTTATCCGTGCGGTGCTTGAGGTGGTGGAACTTGATTTCTCTTATGAGAGCGTGTTCCGTTTTCTGCGCTGCGGTCTGACCGATATCACAGAGCAGCAGATCGATCTGCTGGAAAACTATGTGCTTGCCAAAGGGATACGCGGCAGAAAAAATGGGAAAAACAGTGGACGTTTGTGTTCGATGATACCGAAAAAGAGAACCTCACAGAAATGAATGAGGTGCGGGAAAAGATTTATGGCTTCTTTGCACCGTTATCGGAAGCGTTCACACAGGGAAAGACTGTGCGTGACGAGACCACTGTGTTGTATGAATTAATTGAAAAATTAGAAATAGAACAAAAATTAAAACAAAAAGAACTGGAATTTGAACGGCAGGGCAATCAGGTCAAGGCGAAAGAGTACGCCCAGATTTACAAAATTGTCATGGATCTGTTTGATAAGGTTGTGGACTTCCTGGGAGACGAAGTGCTTCCGGTCAAAGAGTATGCGGATATTTTAGACGCCGGATTTGAGGCTGCAAGAGTCGCGTGATCCCGCCGGGAAATGATAAAGTGACGATCGGTGACATCGAGCGAACCAGATTGAACCATATCAAAATCTTATTTTTCATCGGTGTCAATGACGGTGTTGTGCCGAAAGCGGCAATGCCGGAGGTATCATCTCGCAGTTTGAACGTGAGAAAATGGTGGCATGTCATCTGGAACTTGCACCGGGTGCGCGTGAAAAAGTGTTCATCCAGCGCTTTTATCTATATCTGAATGTGACGAAGCCATCTGATTTTTTTATATGTGACTTTTTCAAAAGTGAATGCGGACGGAAAAGCACTTAGAAGGTCGTATTTTGTTGGAACGCTCTTGAAAATGTTCCCGGAGAAAACGGTGGAGGAAATCGAGGAGACAACTTCTGCGGACTGCATCATGACGCCGAAGAGCAGCATGGCGTTTTTCCTGGAGGGACTGCAGGATAATGACAGGGCATCTGATTTTTCTCAGGTAGAAAAAAGAAAATTATGGAATGCTCTCTCAAAATTCTACCTCACAGATTCCGAGTGGAAGCCGGAAACGGAAAAACTTTTAAAAACTGCCTACGAAGTGCACAGCGATGAGCCAATCAGCCACGCAGTGACGCAGGCACTTTATGGAACCGTGTTGGAGAACAGCGTCACAAGACTGGAGCGTTTTGCGGCGTGTGCCTACGCGCATTATCTGAATTACGGTTTACGCCTAAAGGAGCGTCAGCTTTTAGAGTTTGCAAGCGTGGACATGGGAAATATTTACCATGATGCGCTTGAACATTTTTCCAGACGTGTGGAAAAATCAGAGTACACCTGGTTTAACATCCCGGAGGATGTGCAGGAGACTTTTATAGAGGAGAGCATGAATGACGCGATTGCTGGGTGCAAAAATGCCGGAGCGTTTGAGAACGTGAGAAACCGTTACCTGACCGGTCGGATGCGCCAGACCATCAAGCGCACGGTGTGGGCACTTACCACCCAGATCCAGAAGGGAAAATTTGTGCCGAGTGATTTTGAGGTGTCCTTTTCGCGGGCAGATAAATTGGACGCCATCCGTTTTCAGCTGAGTGATGAGGAAAAAATGAACCTGCTCGGCAGGATTGACCGTGTGGACACTTACGAGACGTCGGATAAGTTTATGTGAAGATTATTGATTATAAATCGGGAAACACGAGTTTTTCACTCGTCAATCTGTATCACGGACTGCAATTACAGCTTGTGGTCTATATGAATGCGGCATTGGAATTAGAGGAAAAACGCCATCCGGGCAAAAAAGCGGAACCGGCGGGTATTTTCTACTATCACATTCAAAATCCGATAGTAGACGGACTTGGAAATGAGACAGAGGCAGAAATACGAAACAGCGTTTTGGAGCAGTTAAAATTAAATGGTCTGGTGAACGATGATCCGGAAATCTATGAGGCGATGGATTCAGATTTTGCCGGAAATTCTTCGGTCATCCCAATCGGAAAAAAAACGGACGGAAGCTTAAAAGCAACTTCCAAGGTTGCCAGTACTTACGATTTTTCTGTGATGTCTGATTATGTACAGGAGAAAATCAAAGAGACCGGGAAAAAAATCTTTGCCGGAGATATTTCGATTCATCCATACTCGCTGGACGGAAAAAGTGGCTGTGATTACTGTCCATACCATACCGTCTGCGGTTTTGACACCCGGATGCCGGGTTATTCCTATCATAAACTGGAAAAATTTGACAGCGCGGACGAGATATTAAAGCGTATGGAAAACGAAAAGCAGGAACAGTAAATAACAGGAGTGAGAAATATGGGAGTTTCATGGACCACAGAGCAGCAGCAGGTCATTGACTTAAGAAATCGAAATATATTGGTATCTGCGGCAGCAGGTTCTGGAAAGACCGCTGTTTTAGTAGAGCGGATCGTGAAAATCATAACAGACAAAAATCATCCGGTCGACATTGACCATCTGCTGATCGTGACATTTACCAATGCGGCTGCGGCAGAGATGCGGGAGCGGATCGGAAATGCGATCGAGAAAGCGTTAGATGAACAGCCGGGGGATGAGCATCTGTTAAGACAGCTGACCCTGATTCACAATGCACAGATCACGACCATCGACAGCTTCTGTCTGTACGTGGTGCGCAATCATTTTCATGAGATCGATCTGGAACCGAATTTCCGTATCGGGGATGAGGGTGAGTTAAAATGCTGCGCGAGGATGTCCTTGGCAAAGTTTTAGAGCAAAACTATGAAGAGCCTTCGGAAGCATTTTCCGATTTTGTGGAGGGCTATGCATCGGGGCGGACGGATGCAGCATTAAATGAGATGATCCTCCAGTTATATGAGTTTTCCAGAAGTTATCCGTGGCCGGAAAAATGGCTTGATTCCTTTGTGGGAATCTACCGCATCGAAAACAGGGAGGAGTTAGACCGCGCAGAATGGCTTGCTCCGCTCACGCAAAACATCCGCTTTGTCTTAAAAGACTGCGAACAGCTCCTAAAGCAGGCGCTTGCGGTCACACAGCAGGATGACGGACCGGATATGTATGAGAAAGCGGTGCGAAGCGATCTGGAAAAATATGAGAGTTTGTCAAAACTAACATCTTTCTGTGAACTGTCCGTGGCGCTTTCCGATATCAAATACGACAGACTTGCGAGCAGCCAGAGGTTTTGAGGGAGATCCCGAATAAATTGGAGCTGGTAAAAAGTCTCAGGGAGCAGGCGAAGGATGTAGTAAAGAAGTTATGTAAACAATATTTTTTCTGTTCGCCGGAGATGATGATAGAGCAGTTAGAGCGCACGGAGCCGATGTTAGAAGAAGTTGTCCGCCTCACAAAACAGTTTGCAGATGAGTTCGCAGCTGCAAAACGCCGGAAAAATCTGGTGGATTTTCATGATGTGGAACATTTTGCATTGCAGATCCTTGTGGATGAGGAGACGGAGAAGGCGAAAAAGACTGCGGAAGAGTTCCGGGATACCTTTGAGGAGATCATGATCGACGAGTATCAGGACAGCAACGAAGTGCAGGAGACACTGCTTCGCTCTATTTCCAGAGAGGAGCGTGGGGAAAATAATATTTTCATGGTCGGGGATGTAAAGCAGAGTATTTACCGGTTCCGTCTCGCAAGACCGGAACTTTTCATGAAAAAATACGATTCCTATTCGCTGGAAGAGAGCACCACGCAGCGTATCGACCTGCACAAAAACTTCCGAAGCAGAGAGGAAGTCTTGACCTGCACAAACGATATTTTTTATAAAATTATGGCGCGGAGTCTTGGAAATGTGGAGTATGACGCGGAGGCTGCACTGTATCCGGGGGCAAGCTATCCTGTCAGCGCGGACTTCATCCCGGAGATCCTGCTTGCAGACAGCAACGACGAATTATTGGAGGACACCGAACTTACGGATAAAAAGACACTGGAAGCGAAAATTGTGGCAGAAGAAATCAAGCATCTGATGAAACGCAGCAGGTCACGGACAAGGCAGCCGGAACACTTCGGGCGGCGCATTACTCCGATATTGTAATTTTGCTCCGTAGCCTGTCCGGCTGGGCGGATTCGCTTGTGGAAGTGCTGAACGGAAATGGAATCCCGGCGCACACGGTTTCTTCAACCGGTTATTTTTCCACGGTGGAAGTGCAGACGGTACTGTCCATGCTGAGGCTTTTGGATAACCCAAGGCAGGATATTCCGATGGCGGCAGTGCTCCGCTCGCCGATGGCAGGGCTTACCGATGAGGAGCTTGCGGTGTTAAGGCTTGAAGATGGCAGTGTGCCTTTTCATGAAGCGGTGCTTGAACTGGCAGAAGGCTTTATGAAGAGGACGGGCAAAAAGAAATTTCAGATTCAGAGGCAGATCGGAAGCAGGGAAGAAACGCGGATGAGAAACAGAAAATCATATAGAGATAACCGCTCACCGGAAATTACTCAAATTTTATAAAAA
>ENA-OQER01001634-OQER01001634.1-human-gut-metagenome-genome-assembly--contig:-NODE-1634-length-10393-cov-2.085720_pt1 | contig 10393 bp, 19 predicted proteins | sample MGYA00242797_ERZ504639 | MGnify/ENA primary metagenome ERZ504639 (study PRJEB26092, sample SAMD00036306) | human gut metagenome | host: Homo sapiens | study: EMG produced TPA metagenomics assembly of...
ATCCCCTGCGCCCATCACCTCGGCAAAAATCTGCTCCAGCTTTGCGCGGCCGGTATCCCACAGGCCGTAGCCGGTGGTGCCCAGCATATCGGTGGAGGACATCTGGGTATCCGCAAAGGCTTTCAGCATTTTGAGCTGGTTAAAATCGCGGATCTCCTCCATATGGCGGAAGTAGGGCTGGCACAGCTCCATAGCCTTTTCGTCCAGCGCCAGAACTTCGGGTTTGTAATTGAAAAAGTGGTTCAGCATTGACATTATAATGGTTCCTTAATTTTATAGATTTTATAGAGCGCAGGCTTTCTGTCGGAATGACTCCTTCAGCCGCACTTCGTGCGCCAGCTCCCTCAGGGAGGGAGCTCCTGACGAAACCAGAACGTTTCACTTATGCAGAAAGCTTTTCCGTCCTGCCAAAGGCTCCCTCATTGAGGGAGCTGGCAAAACCGTCAGGTTTTGACTGAAGGAGTTTGTTCATATCTTGCATATTCCCCCAGCTTTTCAAAGCCAAGCCGGTATAAAAGTGCACCCGCTCCGGGCTGCAGAGAAACACCGGGTGCTCCCCCTTGGCGGCAAGCTCGTTCGCCATCTGCACAATGAGCCGCCCGCCGATGCCCTTGCCCCGCAAAGGCTGGGCTGTCTGCCCGCAGGCCATGTAGGCCTGCCTGTTCGCAAGGGCATAGGCCCCTACCGTGCAGATCGTTTCACTTCCCTGCCGCAGCGCCCACACAAGGGCTTTGCCGCGGGTGCGCTTTGTGCAAAGCTCGGAGTAAAGTCATCCTGCTTTGCCGTATCCGCCGGGTAGAGCGCCCGTGCCACATCCATGGCAGAGGGTTCTCTGTCAAGGGTCAGTCCGGCCCAGAGCGTCTCGTCTGCAGCGGGCAGCGGCAGAGCCTTGCCGGGTGCAAGGCCGAATACAGTCAGCGTTTCAGCTTTGCACCACCCGGCAGGCGGTGGGCATTCGTTTTCGTCTAAATGATGCTCTCACACCCGCAGAAAGCCAGAAAGCTGGCCATCTCTTCCGGGTTTGCGTGCCCTGCTGCCCATGCGGTGCTGCCGCTGAGTTCCAGCGCCAGTGTAGGTCCTGCGTAGAATCGCCACGGCTGGCTTTTGCTAAAAAGGGCAAGATTCAGCGGCAGGGTCGCCCCCAGCACCCATTTCCCCCGGCAGGCATTTAAAAAGCGGGCGCGGTGGGCTTTTGTGCTGACCTGCGCGATCACTTCAGCTCGTTGACGATCTTCTTGAACTCGCGGCCGCGCACCTCAAGTTGGGGTACAGATCAAACGATGCGCTGGCCGGGGACAGGATGATGATGTCACCGGGCTTTGCGCAGGCACGGGCCAGCTCCACAGCGTGCTGCATGTTGTCGGCGTGCTGGATGGGCAGCTCTGCTTCGTTGAAGTTCGGGTCCTCGCGCACAGCCTTTTCGATGCGGGGGCCGGTGGCACCCATCAGCACAAGGTTCTTCACGTGGGCCACCACTTCCGGTGCCAGCGGCTCATAGGGAATGTGCTTGTCGTAGCCGCCAGCGATCAGAATGACCTTCTGGTTAAAGCTGCGCAGACCGGCAATGGTGCGCGTCGGGCTGGTGCCGATGGAGTCGTTGTAGTACAGCACGCCGTCCAGCGTGCGCACCGGCTCAATGCGGTGCTCCACACCGGTAAAGGTGCTGCCCACCTTCTGGATGGCTTCTACGGGCACCTCGCCCCACACGGCAGCGGCAGCAGCCAGCAGGTTTTCAATGTTGTGCAGGCCGCGCAGCTTCACGCTCTGCGCAGGAAGGGGGTCACAACGCCATCCTCGGCCATGCAGAGCATGTTGTCCTCCTTGCGCAGGAAGGCACCGTTGTCGGTATCGTGCAGGCGGGTGAACCACACCTGCTTGCCCTTGCAGTCGGACTGCATGGAACGGCTGATCTCATTCTCATAGCCCAGCACAGCGCGGCAGGGCTGCTTCTGGTACAGCAGGATGTTGCGCTTGGCATCAATGTACTCCTGCATGTCCTTGTGGTGGTCCAGATGGTTGGGGGTGACATTGGTCACCACGGCAATGTTGGGGCTGGAATGCATGCTGATGAGCTGGAAGCTGGAAAGCTCCACCACAGCCACATCCTCGGGAGCCACCTCGGGCAGCATGGGCAGCAGAGCTGCGCCGATGTTGCCGCCCAGATGCACCTTGCGGCCTGCGGCTCGTAGAACTTGGAGATCAGGGTGGTGGTGGTGGTCTTGCCGTCGGAGCCGGTCACGGCTACGATCTCGCAGGGGCAGAAGTCGAAGAACAGCTCCACCTCACTGGTGACCATGGTGCCTGCGGCCATGGCATCCTGCAGGGGCTTTTCAAAGTAGCCCACAAAGCCGGGGTGCGCATGATGATATCCTGACCCTTGAAGCCATCCAGATAGTTTTCGCCCAGGCTCAGGTCGATGCCCAGCTCCTTGATGGTTGCAGCGTAATCGCCAAAGTCCTCCACGCTCTTTTTCTGGTCGCACAGGGTCACATGGGCACCCAGCTCCACAAACTCCTTGATCAGGGTCTTGTGGCTGACACCGGCACCAATGAAGGCCACTTTTTTGCCTTTGATGAGTTCAATCAGTTTCTGCTGATCCTTCTGCATAAAAACAGTTCCTCCTCCATAATATCGTATTCAGAACGCACCTCAAAATAGGTGCAGAGATGTTTCGCTGTACCATTATAGTCCATTTAGCCGCAATTGGCAACGGAAAAACGCCCTTTTTGCCCCAAAAAGCAAGGTAAATTCACAATTCTGCAATTGTATTTTGCCGCTGTTTCTGCTACACTTGTCGAAGCAGAGTGTTTTTTGTATACAAAAAGCCTTTTTTCGCAAATACCATAGAATGAGGTCATCCCCTTGAAACAGTTCTTCCGTATTACCGCAGCATTGCTTGCTGCTGCGTTCCTGCTTGCGCTCACCGGCTGCGGCAGCAGTTCCAGTGCGCCAAGCTTTACATGGTTCGTGGATACCATTCCCGCAAACCTTGACCCGCAGGTGGCTTCTGCTGCCCCGGACGTGATCGCCTGCGAGAACCTTTACAGCGGGCTTGTCCGCAAAAAAGCGGATGGCGAGATCGTGCCCGATCTGTCCGAGAGCTGGACGGTCTCCTCCGATGGCAAGACCTACACCTTCCAGATCAAGGACGGCCTGACCTACAAGGCCGTCAAGGGCGCTTCCACGGATCACACCATCACTGCCGAGGACTTTGTGTTTGCATTCCGGCGCATATTCCAGCCGCAGACAAATTCCCCTTATGCCGTGGAGTTTGCCGCCCTTGAGAACAGTGCTGCCGTGCTGGCTGGCACAGCCGATGCCAGCACGCTGGGCGTTTCGGCCGCCGGCCCGCTGACGCTGGTGTTCCGCCTGAGTGAAAAGGACGACAACTTCCTTGCCAAGCTCACCCTGCCCGGTGCCATGCCCTGCGATGAAGCATTTTTTGAGAGCACCCGCGGCACCTACGGCCTGACCGCCAAGACCACCCTTTCCAGCGGCAGCTTCTATCTTTACAACTGGACGGCCAGCGGCCTGTTCCTGCGCCGGGATGTCTCCTCCCCCATGATCGGCAGCCTGCGTCTGGTGCAGAACACCGGCAGCACCGGCAAGAGCGCCGCCCAGCTCATTGCAGACGAAAAATGCTCCGCCGCGCTGGACGACACCGGCGAGGATACCTCGCTGCAGTCGGTGGATTACTCCGACACCACCTGGCACTGCTGTTCAACAGCGCCGAAGATTCTGTGTTTGCCGATCAGGAACTGCGGCAGGCGCTTGCCGGCATCGCCCGGGAGAATGTGGATGTGCCCTCTTCCGGTCTGTACACCGCTGCCGAGGGTCTTGTGCCACCGGCCTTTCCGTGGACGCATCGATTACCGCAAGTCTGCCGGGAACCGCTGCCCACCATCACCGACCCCCGTACATTGTACCTGAATGCACGGCAGGGCATGGCCAGCTCGGATTTTTCCGGCGTGACCATCCTGCTGCCGAAGGAAGCCGGCCTGACCGAACTGGCCGAGCAGATCAACGGCGCATGGCAGAAGGACTGCTCCCTCTTCTTCTCGGTGGAAGAGGTGCCGCAGGAGGAGTTCGACAAACGCCTTGCAGCGGGCAGCTACACCATTGCGCTGGCTCCCATCCGCGCCGAAGGCGGCAGCGTATACCAGATGCTGCAGCAGTTCACGGCCGAGGGCGGCGGCCTGACCGGCTGGTCCGACCCCATCTACTCTCAGCGTCTGGCTGAGAGTGCCCAGCAGACCGGCAGCGCCGCTGTGCCTTGCTGGCCGATTGTGAGCGCCAGCTGCTGGAAGGCTGCGCCGTGGTGCCGCTGCTGGGCCAGAACAGGCGTCTGCTGGTGGCGGACGGCATCACCGGCCTTGTGTTCGACCCCTTCACGCCGGTGCTGGACCTGACCGATGCCCAGAAAAACTGACATTCTCCGGCCCTTGACAATCCCGTCCCTCTTTGCTACAATAAATGAGCAACTTGCAGGGTTAGCTCATCCGGTAGAGCGGCTGCTTCCCAAGCAGCAGGCGGCGGGTTCGGGTCCCGTACCCTGCTCCAAAAACAAACGGCAAACCGTGGAATATCGGTTTGCGTTTTTGCTTACAGCCGCTCCCTGCAAAATACGAAAGGACTCTGCCATGATCTTTGTTCCCCTGCTGCATTACTTCAAATGCAAAAATTCCTACAGCGGCAACGAATACGGTCTGCGATACCGGATGATCCCCGGCAAGCGCACCGTGCCGGACCCGGACGGCGGCGAGGGTGCCACAAAGGAGGAAAGCATCCTCACCGTGGACTACTGGCCGGACCCCTGGACCATTGAAAAGACCGACCCTGCCCTGCGGGTGCAGAAGGTGTTTCCGCTCACCGACGAGGGCCGGGAGGCCACAGCCGCTTTTTTGCAGGACGCGTTCAATGCCGATCCTGACCGCTGGAAAAACTGCCCCAGCATGATGGACAGCGACCCGTGGGAGCCGCCTGCTGCCGAAGCTGAGCCGGACAAGCCGAAGGAATAAAACATGATCTATCGTTTAAAAGAACTCAAGGGCGATACCATTGCAGTGCCGCAGCTGGTGTTTTCCAAACTGGGCATCGCCGAAGAATACAATGTGCGCGTGGCTCTGTATGTGCTGGCGACCGGCATCACCGACCCGGACAAGATCTGTGCCGACCTCAAGCTGCGCAGCCGCATCAGCGCCGAGAGCGCCCTCTCCTTCTGGGCGGGCGCTGGCTGCTGGAGCGGTACGAAGAGAACGCTGCACCGGGCGAGGAACCCAGCGCCCCCGCACCCATGACCTGGGCCGAGATCGCTGCGGCCAGCGCACCGACCCCATGATCTCCAGCCTGATCGACTGCGCACAGACCGGCTTTGCCGTCCGCTGACCCACAGGGAGATGGAAAAGCTGGTCAACCTTTATATGCAGGAGGGCTTTGCGCCGGAGACCGTGATGCTGTGCACCGCCTACGTTGCCAGCACCGGCCGCAGCACCATGGCCGCCGTAGTGCATGAGCTGAAGGTGTGGCGCACCGAGGGCGTGGAGACCGGTGAGCAGGCCGATGCCCACCTCAAACTGCTGGCACTGCGCCAGAGCCGCGAGCAGTATGTCAGCGGCCTTCTGAACATCCCGGAAAGCGAGCTGACCCTTGGCGGGCGCAAGGCCATTGCACGCTGGTACGAGGTTTACGGCTACGACGATGCCATGGTGCAGGAAGCTGCCGTGCAGGCCGGGGCCAAGCGCGACCTGTGGTACTGGAACAGTATCCTCAAAACATGGAACGCCAAGGGCCTGCGCACCGTGCACGATGTGCGCAGCCCGGTGGCTGCTGCAGGCGCAAGCCGGAACCTCCGGGTAGACCGCGAAGCCCCCAGCGGCAACGATTTCCTCAAGAACGCTGCCCGCCGCCGTCCGTTGAAAAAGAAGCCGGAATAAGGAGGAGCCATGCGTACCAAAAACGAACTGTATCAGGAAGCCATGCGCACCGTGGCCGCCCGGCGGCAGATGGCCAGAGCCAGAGCCGAGGATGCCCGCGCCGAAGCCGAAGCCGCCATTCCCGCCCTGCGCCATGCAGAAGAAGAGGTGCGGGTGCGGGGCATCCGCTGCGCACTGGCCGGTGCTGCGGGCAAAGACCGCACCGAGCTGCCGCCGCCCTTGCCGATGCAAAGCAGAAGCTGACCGCCCTGCTGGCACAAAGCGGACGGCCCGCTGATGCACTGGAGCCGTGCTTTGTCTGCCCCAAATGTCAAGACACCGGCAGCGTGAATGGCCGCACCTGTGAGTGCGTGCACAAGGTGATGCAGCAGCTGCGCCGCAAGGAGATCGAGGCGCTGTCCAGCCTGTCCATTGCAAGCTTTGACACCATGGAGCTGCGCTATTACCCGAACCGTGCCGATGAAAAGGTGGGCGGTGCCATCCGCCCTTACATGGCCGATATGCTGGCAGACCTGCGCAGCTACGCGGAAGAGTTTGACCACCACAGCGAGAGCCTGATGCTGTTTGGCAATGCGGGCCTTGGCAAGACCCATGCGGCCCTTGCCATTGCGGGCATCGTGCTGGAAAAGGGCTACGATGTGATCTATGTTTCCAGCCCGGACTTTTTCTCCAAGCTGGAAGGGCTGCACTTTGGTGCAGACCCGGCAGGTGAGGAGGAAACGCTGATGCAGACCGCTGCCGGGGCCGACCTGCTCATTCTGGATGATCTTGGCTCGGAGTTCAACTCTGCTTCCTCATCAGCAGCCTGTACAGTCTGCTCAACAACCGGCTGGGTGCAAAGCTGCCCACCATCGTCACCACCAACATCACTGACGGTGCTCTGCTGGAAAAGCTGTATACCGAAAAAATTTCCAGCCGCCTTTCTGCCTTTGTCCCCTGCCTTTTTGCAGGCGATGACATCCGCACACAGAAAGCAGCTGAATAAAACAAATGGCAATGCAAATGCATTGCCATTTGTTTTATTTAAAACTCTAATACAGGACTCATTTCGTTGCGGCGCTGTGCCTGCACGATGCAGTCCTTCTCCGGCACACGCCCGCCGCGCCCAGCGTGTTGAACACGGTCTGCAGGGCAAGCGCAGGCGTGTTGTTCTCCTGCGAAAGATGGCACAGCGCAAACTTTTTGCACCCTTCCTGAACGAGTTCCAGCAGCTTTGCCGAGCACTCGTCGTTGGAAAGGTGGCCCCGGGTGCTTTCAATGCGTGCCCGTAAGTAATAAGGGTATGGCCCGCTGCGCAGCATGTGCAGGTCGTAGTTGCTCTCCAGTGCCACAAGGTCGCAGCCGGAAAGCGCTCGTGCACCGGCGGCGTGAGCACGCCAAGGTCGGTTGCAATGGTCATGGTCTTGCCGTCCGGGGTGTGGATGCGGTAGCCCACACAGGCACATCGTGCTGGTGGGAAAGCTCTGCACGCCAAACGCGCCCACGTCCTCTTCCCTGCCTTCCAGCTCGTGCAGCTCACAGCTGGCCGGTACAATGCCGTTGCTGTCCAGAAAATCCAGCGTTGCCGCTGCACCGTACACCGGCAGCGTGTTCTTTTTGAGGAAGGTGGAAAGCCCCTTCACATGGTCGCTGTGCTCGTGGGTGACAAGGATGCCGTCGCAGTCACTGACGGCAAGGCCCAGCGCCTTGAGCGCCGCGAGGTAGTGCGCACGCCCTTGCCCATATCCACAATGAGATACCGCTGCCCGCAGCGCACCACACTGCTGTTGCCGGAGGAACCCGAATATAACGAGATGAATTCTGCCATGAAAAACCTCTGATACACTCAAAAACAGCCCGCCGCATATGCAGCAGGCTGTTTGCTTTTTATAAGTTACAGTGCCTGATCCAGTGCAGCGGGCATACGCTCCACCTTGCTGATGTCTGCACCCAGACCGCGCAGCTTTTCCACGATATTCTCGTAGCCGCGCTCGATGTGGCCGATCTCCTCGATCTCACTGGTGCCGTCTGCCATCAGCGCAGCCACCACCATGGCAGCGCCTGCACGCAGATCCAGTGCGCGCAGCGGTGCAGGGGTGAGCTTATCCACGCCCTCAAACACAGCCACCTGACCGTCCACCTGCACGTTGGCACCCATCTTGCGCAGCTCGTCCACATAGCGGAAGCGGTTGTCCCACACGCTCTCGGTCACGGTGCTGGTGCCCTTGGCCACGCTCAGCAGCACGCCCATCAGGACTGCATGTCGGTGGGAAAGCCGGGATGCGGCATCGTGTTGATCTTCAGCGGCAGAATATCGCCGGTGCGGCGCACACGCACAGCATCGTCAAATTCTTCCACCTCCACGCCTGCACGGCGCAGCTTTTCGGTAATGGGTTCCAGATGCTTGGGGGTGACGTTCTTCACCAGAACATCGCCGCCGGTGGCAGCAGCAGCCACCATGTAGCTGCCAGCTCGATCTGATCCGGGATGATGCTGTAGGTACAGCCGTGCATCTTTTCCACGCCGCGCACCTTGATCACATCGGTGCCTGCGCCGCGGATGTTCGCACCGCACATATTCAGGAAGTTTGCCAGATCCACCACATGGGGTTCCTTGGCACAGTTTTCCAGAATGGTCTGGCCCTTGGCCATTACAGCGGAGAGCATACCGTTCATGGTAGCGCCCACGCTGACCTTATCAAAGAAGATGTGTGCACCGTTCATCTCCTTGGCGCGCACGCTGATCATGCCGTAGTCCACGCTGTCCTCTGCGCCCAGAGCACTGAACACCTTCAGGTGCTGGTCAATGGGGCGGGGGCCGAGGTTGCAGCCGCCGGGCATGGCCACCTGAGCCTTGCCAAACGGGACAGCAGTGCGCCCAGAAGTAGTAGCTGGCGCGCATCTGGCGGGACAGGTCGTCCGGGACGTTGGTGCCGGTCAGATGGGTGGTGTCGATTTCGTAGGTGTTGCGGTTGATCATTTTGATCTGTGCGCCCAGAACGCTGAGGATCTTCAGGCTCACCGCCACATCACTGATATCCGGCAGATTCTCGATCACACAGACATCCGCTGCCAGAATGGTTGCAGGCAGGACGCCCACCGCCGCATTTTTGGCACCCGAAATGGTAACTTCGCCGTGCAGGGCTTGCCGCCCGTAATAACAAATTTCTCCAATTTTATGATCTCCTTGTCGGAGGCCCGCAGCCGCAGGCCTGTTAAGGTTCCTGAAAGCATTTTCCATAAAAGCTGCCTGATGTGCATGGGCCATAAGGCCGTACACGTACAGCTATCTTATTATACACAACTTTCACAAAAAAGCAAAGCCCCGTTTGGTGTTGTTTTATTATTTTCTGTTTTGCCCATTTTCGCGCAGGATATTCCAAAATTTTGATTTCTTTTTCAGGTATTTTACAAAAACCAGATACATTGCTGTTGCGCTTTCTTTACCAGATGTGGTCTTCGCACCGAGTCTCAGTGATCCAGCCAGCTGGTAGCAGCCACCAGCTGCTTGAGGTCGTGCACACGCTCCCGCAGCACCTCGCCCTCGTCGGTGTCCTCCACGAGAATGCGATGATTTTCGGTCTCCAGAATGTTTTTCTGGGAAATGATATCCAGATTATCCTTCACCGCTTTCTCGGCACTTTCAAAGGCTGATGGGTGCGCAGGACATGGTGCGGCTGGAATACACCAGCGTATAGCCCGCAATGCCGGTCTTTTCGTGGTAGGCACGGCAGAAACCGCCGTCGATCACCACCAGCCGTCCGCCGCCCTTGATGGGGCTTTCGCCGTTCTTTTCCCGCACCGGCACGTGGCCGTTGACGATGTGGCTGGCACCGGGCAGGCCAAACTCGGCCAGAATGCGGCGGCAGACGGCCTCATCGTTATACCATGTATAATAAGGGTCCTTCACCTCGGTGTGGGTGGAAGCGTCCTCTACATAGAGCCGCTCGAAGGTGGTCATGGCACTGCGGCCAAACAGCGGCGAAAGCTTGCCGCACCACAGATACCACAAAAAATCCTGTCCGCTCTGGCGGGCAGCGCTGCCTTCCGGTGCATAGTAGCCCCGGCGGGCGCGGGCATCACAGTAGTCCATCAGTGCGCGGCCGGAGTAGTAGCGGCCCTCAAAGCGCTCCATGGCAAAGGTGCCGCGGCTGGTCATGGGCACAGCGCCATGGTAGAGCAGGTTGCCGTTCTCAATGTGGTACACGCTGCCCTTTGCATAGAGAAATTCAACATGCTGCTGCAGTTTTTCGCTCTGGCGGAAGGACTGCACCAGCTTGCGCAGCACCAGCTGTTCATCCGGGTGCAGTGCGGCCGGGTCGCGGGGTCCACCGTGGGGAACGAGGTATCCCGCAGCGGATACTCCTTTTCGCCGATCTTTACCGTGTGCTTTTCCCAGTCGATGCGGCGCAGATAATCTCGCTCCTGCATCTGGAAGTCCGGGTTACGGTCAATGACATGGCACTCCAGCTTGAACATCAG
>ENA-OQER01001635-OQER01001635.1-human-gut-metagenome-genome-assembly--contig:-NODE-1635-length-10387-cov-1.557310_pt1 | contig 10387 bp, 16 predicted proteins | sample MGYA00242797_ERZ504639 | MGnify/ENA primary metagenome ERZ504639 (study PRJEB26092, sample SAMD00036306) | human gut metagenome | host: Homo sapiens | study: EMG produced TPA metagenomics assembly of...
TTCATTCCCGTTTTTTCCTGTTCTCCCTCCTGTTGGCTACTCATATCATTCTCTTCATTTTCCCTGGCCGTCTCGTTCTCCCGGGTCACTGCCTGACTCTGATTTTCTCCCAACAGCCGGTCAGCGATCGTATTGCCATTGGATGGATCATCTCATAACAGGTACTTTCATCCTCAATCACCGGATGTTGTTCTTCTTCCTGATGCTCTTTCAGATACATGCCCAGCGGATACCAGTTTTCGATCTTTGTCCACAATTTTGTTATCAGCGGAGTAGTAGTCCCCTCCTCATAAAATATCCCCGGCATATACCACAGATACGCTTCCCGCTCTGTCTCCATACAGATATCCCCGAGTATCTGCTGTGCGCGTGTTCCCGGAGACTGCCTCAGATGCAGATATCCCCGTGCCGCGAGATATCCGCCAAGGCAGACACACACTCCCCACACCGTTGCTTTTACAATCCGTTCTGATCTTCTCATCTTTCCCTCTATGATCTTTCCTGACTTTCACCATACATATTTTTTCGGATAAATAAATATTATATTCGCATAATTAAGGAAGAACAGGCGTTCCTTCACGACCTGTCCTAAAATGTGTTCTTACTTTTACTTCTGATTTTCCTGGAGTACATACTTGTATTATATGAATTCCCCTGCTTCTTATGCCTCCATCGCGATATTGATGCCCTCTGAGATCGTATAACTGAGCCTTTTGACTGTCTCATCCACATCTTTGGGCGTAACAAACATTCTGTGCAGCGCGGCGTGATCAGTTCCTGCAAAAATTCTTCCATCTCCGCCTCTTCCAGATTTTCCAGCAGATGAGCGATGGCATCATGAACAATCGTGGCGCCGTCTACTACAGTCGGCACACCGATACCGATCACCGGGATCCCCAGTGTTTCTTCATTCAATCCGCATCTGTGATTACAGACACCGGATCCCGGATTGATTCCCGTATCCGTTATCTGAATCGTACAGTTTAATCTCCGTACACTGCGTGCCGCCAGTGCATCGATGGCGATCACTGCATCCGGATCCGTCTCCCGGATCACACCACGGATGATCTCCATTGTTTCCATCCCGGTCTGTGCCATAACACCGGGAACCAGACTGCTGATCTGATGTACTTTTTTCTTTCCCATACCTGCCTTTCCATATTCTTTAATAATGTGTCTGGTGATCTTCAGATTCTGAATCACCTGTGGCCCCAGTGCATCCGGTGTGATCTCCCGGTTGCCCAGTCCTACCACCAGAATGGATTTCTCTTTTTCCAGATGAAGAAGTTCTTTCAGATGGTGTGCAAGTGCCTGAGAATCTCCCGGTGATAATCCTCATCCGGCACGATCAGATTCGGGCTTCCATGGTAATATACGTACCTTTCGGCTTTTCCATCGCTTTCGCTCCCTGCTCCGTCTGAATCCGCACCACCGTTGTATTCAGGTCCAGAGCCTCCTCATATTTCTCCTGAATCGCCACACCCTTAATCTCCACATTGTCCTTCTCATACTTCTCCTTACTCTCCACTGCAAGATCCGTTCGTATCCCAAAATTCCCGGACATCGTTGTCACCTTTCCTTTCTGAACACATTTTCCTGCCTGCGTTCTTTTCTCCTTTTAGATTTCCCTTTTCCTTTCGATTTATCCCTGAAAATCATTACTGTTCGCTCCGTTCACAATAACTGGTTTAAAATACATTCCAAAATGCCTTTTTTTCGGAAAAACCATTGACAAACCACGATAAATGGCATAAACTGTATGGGTATTTTGAGATTAGCCTGTCCGTGTCTGGGCTGATGAATATGATAAATGATTGAATAATTTATTGGAGGTTATGGAAATGGCAAACATTAAATCCGCTAAAAAGAGTTATCGTAAACAGAACAAAGCTGAAAGAAATAAAGCTATCCGTTCTGAAGTTAAAACATCTATCAAAAGTAGAAGCAGCAGTTGCAGCCAAAGATCTGGCAGCAGCTCAGGCAGCTCTGAAAGTAGCTACCGCTACAATCGAAAGCGCTTGCTCTAAAGGTGTATACCACAAAAACAACGCTGCAAGAAAAGTTTCCCGCGTATCCAAAGCAGTTAACTCTATTGCTTAATTCTAATTGATAGAATAAATAAAGAATTTAAAAAGAACAGTCATCCCGTCAGTGACTGTTCTTTTTGTTGCTCTGTATCCGAAGGAAACTGCCAGTGGTAACTTCTGCAGGTATTCGAAAATCCCGGAAACTGTCCATTTCAGACAGCTCCGGGATTTTTGATCACACCGGATTCTTCCGCGCATATTTTACAATTAGAAGTTCCACACTCAGCACATCGCTCAGCCTTCCCGGTTTTCACCTCTTCCTCTGTCTGAGTAAAATCTTCCACCGCCTGACGAAGCTGAGCTGTTGTGTATCTTCCGGTACAGCCGGTATAATTTCGAACCACAAAACTCTGCAGTCCCGTCCTTGATGCAATCATTTTCTGATCGCATCCAAGCCGCTGCAGTTCTTTCACCTGTAACAGAAGATTAAACTGTCTTGCCAGCAAAAAAAGAATCCTCATCGGCGGCTCCTTCAGCGCCAGCAGATCATAATACAGATCCAGTGCTTTCTCCTGGTTCTGCTCTGCCACCGCCTGTACCATTGCAAAGATCCGGTTATTGATCTGCGTAGTACATACCGCATCGATATCTTCCCCTGTGATCACAGATCGATCCATGGTATAACATAACAGTTTTTCCAGTTCTTTTTCGATATTACTCATATCCGTACCAGTTTTCGACAGAAATGCTCCATATCTCTCTGAGTGATCTGTTTTCCCTCCCGTTTCATGATACCAAGCACCCAGCGCATCAGTGTTTTCTCATCCTGCACCGCAAAATCCACCACCCTGCCGATCTGCTTGACTGATTTAAACATTTTGCTTCGCTTATCCACCTCGTCTTCCACAAACAGAAGATACAGATAATCCGGAAGATTGTTCAGATATTCTGCCAGTTCCGGGCACTGATTTTTGAAAAATCCGGTATTCTCCAGCAAAATGATCCGTCGATCAGAAAAAACGGCATGGTTTCTCCAAGTGAGATTACTTCTTTCACATCAATTCCCTTTCCTTCGAATCTGGATTCATTCATCGTATCTCCATCCGGATTCCATGCCTGAAGCAACTTGTTGCGATACTGTTTTTTCAGATAACCTTCTTCCCCGAAAAAGAGATATGCCTGCTTATACTCCTGATTTTTGATATCTTCCAATACACTTTTCATCAAATCTTCTAACCTTTCACCCAATTTTCCTCATCTGGATTTATTATACTGTTTTTTTCCTGTTTCGGCAACCGGCATCATCTGTAATACTCCGGAATGGTTACTGCTCAGTTACTGTTCACTCCGTGCCCAGCAACACGCTCTAGATATTCTGTTACCAGAATCTCCCTCCCCCTCTTCCTTATCGTAATCGCACCACTCCTCATCGTATACCGGATCTCACATCCGGTTTTTTTTAACCGATCACGTATCCGGTGACGGATGTCCGTACCTGTTTTTCATTGCACAGGAAATTACCGCCAACGACGGTTGTACCTGTTCCAGAAACTCCCGGCAGGTGGATGTAGCTGAACCGTGATGTCCTACCTGCAGGATCTCACAGGCAGGCAGATTCTGCAGCAATTCCCTCTCTTTCTCCTCCGGCAGATCTCCGGTAAACATCGCCCGGACTCCCTCCCATTTCCAGAAAAGCACCAGCGAACCCGCATTGGGTTCTGCAATCTTTTCCTGTTCTTTCGGGTAAAGAACCACGGCTTCTGCCTTTCCGATTGTCAACCGGTCTCCTGCCCGGATCTTCCTACAGGAGGCTCCCGCTTCTTCTGCCAGCTTTTTCAGTTGTTTTCCCTGTTCCGTCCCTTCCATCCAGTATGGATACATAAGATTTTTTACTGTCAGCCAGCCTTTTTTCCCTTCCTCCAGTACTTCTATTACGCCATTGATATGATCCTGATCTGTATGAGTGAGAACTACTGCTTCCAGACAGGATATTCCCTGCTGCTTTATGTATGGAAGAATCACATAAATTCCCACATTTTTCTGACTGGTACTTCCCCCGTCAAGCAAAAGTGTCTGTCCGCCGCTCTGTAACAGGCTGGCATCTCCCTGTCCCACATCCAGAAATGTAATCTTTTCTCTCTGCTGCCAGGGATGTGCCATCAGCAAAAGCAGCAGTAACATACTGCATAGTTCCATTCCAGGAATTATTTTCCACCGTTTTTCTCTTTTTATCAGTTGTTTTTCCACGTAAAACCAGCAGAGAAATCACCAGATAATACCCTGCAATCACCGGTTTTGACGGTTGACCCGGAGTCCACATACCAACCGGCAGCTTCTCGGATATGTTCCCGATTTCCTGATATAGCTGCAACATTCCATAGGCCGGACTTCCCGCAAGACTTCCCAGAAATATATTCCATCCTGCCAGAACCACTCCTAATCCCCCGGAAGCAATGATTACCGGAAGTAAGGGAATCGCCACAAGGTTCCACAATATCCCCACCACTGACACCTGATAAAAAGTATCCAGCATTACCGGAAGAGTAAAAAGCCACAGATACCAGCCGGCCCGTATGTTTTCCAGTATTGCTCCGGCACTGCTCCCTTTTCCTCCTTTCCCTCTGTTCTACGTCGGATTATAGACTCGCGGTTTTTTCTGCGAGATTTCTCACAAAGCCCAAAAAGCGTCTACGCTGTTTTAAGGTTCTGATCACCGACCAGTGATGGAGAAACTATGAGTTCATCGTGTATAGAAGAAGTCAGTGTACCGGATGACAACTGGTACCGTATCGCCAACGAATTACTTAGCCGTGCCGGTATAGCCATTAACGGTTCTGCCCCGGCGGATATTCGTGTGAAAAACCCCGATTTTTTTAAACGCGTTCTGCAAGAAGGCTCTTTGGGGTTAGGCGAAAGTTATATGGATGGCTGGTGGGAATGTGACCGACTGGATATGTTTTTTAGCAAAGTCTTACGCGCAGGTCTCGAGAACCAACTCCCCCATCATTTCAAAGACACGCTGCGTATTGCCAGCGCTCGTCTCTTCAATCTGCAGAGTAAAAAACGTGCCTGGATAGTCGGCAAGGAGCATTACGATTTGGGTAATGACTTGTTCAGCCGCATGCTTGATCCCTTCATGCAATATTCCTGCGCTTACTGGAAAGATGCCGATAATCTGGAATCTGCCCAGCAGGCGAAGCTCAAAATGATTTGTGAAAAATTGCAGTTAAAACCAGGGATGCGCGTACTGGATATTGGCTGCGGCTGGGGCGGACTGGCGCACTACATGGCATCTAACTATGACGTAAGCGTGGTCGGCGTCACCATTCTGCCGAACAGCAAAAAATGGCTCAGGAACGCTGTGAAGGCCTGGATGTCACCATTTTGCTGCAAGATTATCGTGACCTGAACGACCAGTTTGATCGTATTGTTTCTGTGGGGATGTTCGAGCACGTCGGACCGAAAAATTACGATACCTATTTTGCGGTGGTGGATCGTAATTTGAAACCGGAAGGTATATTCCTGCTCCATACTATCGGTTCGAAAAAAACCGATCTGAATGTTGATCCCTGGATTAATAAATATATTTTTCCGAACGGTTGCCTGCCCTCTGTACGCCAGATTGCTCAATCCAGCGAACCCCACTTCGTGATGGAAGACTGGCATAACTTCGGTGCTGATTACGATACTACGTTGATGGCGTGGTATGAACGATTCCTCGCCGCATGGCCAGAAATTGCGGATAACTACAGTGAACGCTTTAAACGAATGTTTACCTATTATCTGAATGCCTGTGCAGGTGCTTTCCGCGCCCGTGATATTCAGCTCTGGCAGGTCGTGTTCTCACGCGGTGTTGAAAACGGCCTCGAGTCGCTCGCTAAAGGCTATTCTATCGCCCCCTCTCCGGGGGCGATTTCAGATCAGGCTTCTGTACCTGGTTGATTCATGGCATTTTCTCGTGCCGCCAGCACACGTTCTACCGTATCTACCACTGCCTGAGTTTGTGGATCAATTTCAATGTTGACGCGTGCGCCGAGTTTTTTCTTCCCAAGAGTCGTGCGTTCCAGAGTTTCCGGAATTAAATGGACGCAAAAAACGCGTTGGCGTGACTTCGCCGACGGTCAGGCTAATACCGTCGATGCCAATAAATCCTTTGTACAGGATATATTTCATCAACTGACTATCCTGGACTTTAAACCAGATCTGGCGATTATTTTCCGAGGTTAATATTTTCGCCACTTCAGCGGTGGTCATAATATGACCTGACATTAAGTGTCCGCCAATTTCATCACTGAATTTCGCCGCACGCTCAACGTTTACCCAATCCCCCACTTTTAAATCGCCAAGATTGGTAATGCGTAACGTTTCTTTCATCAGTCAAAACTGACATGGTTGCCGTTAATTTCCGTCACGGTCAGGCAGCAACCGTTATGCGCCACGGAAGCACCTGTTTCCAGGCCGTCCAGCATGTGGTCGGGTAACTCCACCACATGCGTACGAAAATTTGGTTTCTCGTCAATCGACACCAGTTTTGCGGTGCCCTGTACAATCCCCGTAAACATACTTACAACTCCTGAAATCAGTTAAGACATTCTGTTCAGCACAATAGCAGGTGGCAAACGCCCTTACCAGTGAAGGGGTAAGAATGACTATTTTTTCACTGGAGAATTAATAAATCCTCGCTACAATAGACTGAATTTCCCCTGCTTCTTCTTTTTGCTGCCCATTCAGGCGGCTTTTTAGTCTCTCATATAACTACAAATAAAAGGTGTTCACGTGCAGAAGTATATCAGTGAAGCGCGTCTGTTATTAGCATTAGCAATCCCGGTGATTCTCGCGCAAATCGCCCAAACAGCGATGGGTTTTGTCGATACTGTCATGGCGGGCGGCTATAGCGCCACCGACATGGCGGCGGTCGCTATCGGTACTTCTATCTGGCTTCCGGCGATCCTCTTTGGTCACGGACTGCTGCTGGCATTAACGCCGGTTATCGCGCAATTAAATGGTTCCGGTCGACGTGAGCGCATTGCGCATCAGGTGCGACAAGGTTTCTGGCTGGCAGGTTTTGTTTCCGTTCTCATTATGCTTGTGCTGTGGAATGCAGGTTACATTATCCGCTCCATGGAAAACATCGATCCGGCTCTGGCGGACAAAGCCGTGGGTTATCTGCGTGCGTTGTTGTGGGGCGCGCCGGGCTATCTGTTCTTCCAGGTTGCCCGTAACCAATGTGAAGGTCTGGCAAAAACCAAGCCGGGTATGGTAATGGGCTTTATCGGCCTGCTGGTGAACATTCCGGTGAACTATATCTTTATTTATGGTCATTTCGGTATGCCTGAGCTCGGTGGCGTTGGTTGTGGCGTGGCTACTGCGGCGGTGTATTGGGTCATGTTCCTTGCCATGGTTTCTTACATTAAACGCGCCCGCTCCATGCGCGATATTCGTAACGAAAAAGGCACCGCGAAACCCGATCCTGCGGTGATGAAACGACTGATTCAACTCGGTTTGCCGATTGCGCTGGCACTATTCTTTGAAGTGACACTGTTTGCCGTCGTGGCTCTGTTAGTGTCTCCGCTCGGTATTGTTGATGTCGCAGGACACCAGATTGCCCTGAACTTTAGTTCACTGATGTTTGTGCTTCCAATGTCGCTGGCGGCAGCGGTAACTATCCGCGTAGGTTATCGTCTGGGTCAGGGCTCAACGCTGGATGCGCAACGCTGCGCGGACCGGGCTTATGGTGGGTGTCTGTATGGCAACCCTGACGGCCATATTCACGGTTTCACTGCGGGAGCAAATCGCCCTGTTGTACAACGACAATCCCGAGGTTGTAACGCTGGCTGCGCATTTGATGTTGCTGGCGGCGGTATATCAGATTTCTGACTCAATCCAGGTGATTGGCAGTGGGATTTTGCGTGGTTATAAAGATACGCGTTCCATTTTCTATATCACCTTTACGGCTTACTGGGTGCTGGGCTTGCCAAGCGGCTATATTCTGGCACTGACCGATCTGGTCGTTGAACCTATGGGGCCAGCAGGCTTCTGGATAGGCTTTATTATTGGCCTGACGTCGGCAGCCATTATGATGATGCTGCGTATGCGGTTCCTGCAACGTCTGCCGTCAGTTATCATTCTGCAACGAGCATCCCGCTAATAAAGACAAGGCGCAACCTTCACGGGTTGCGCCTGTGTTTTTACGCAGGCTGGAGCGTTGCGCCAATCCCGTCTTCGTCTGGCTGTAATTTCAGAGCGTTGCACAGAGTTTGCCGACTGGCATCTGTTATCTCAACGTGTATATCCCCGGTAACTTCCCCTTTCACATTGATGAAGTCAGGTGAGATTTCTTTCGCACTGGTTTGCAGGCAAATCGCTCCCTCTCCGCGCAGGCGTTTCACTTTCAGTTGCACATGCGTTGCCGCACCAGTGATCAGCCACAGTTTTCCGCCATTCAGATTGATGTTACCAACAATAAAAGTGACACCGTCACCTTTTACCGTACTGCGTCGAGAATCAACACACCGCCCTGCTGTACAGTAATCGTTGATTGTTGCAGATCTGCGCCATAGCCAATAATCATTGAAGCGCCGTCCAGTAATGCAACACTCCCGGTCAGTTCAACCGGTGCACGATCTTCCTCTACGACAAAATTTTCGTCCGCGCTGGTGGGTGACAACAGGATCACTGTTCCACCTTGTATTACCGCATTTTCCAGCTACCGGCATGCACTTCAGCCCGACCACCCACATTCACGGACAGGTTTTGCGTCTTACCGGAACTGTAGAGCTGAAGGCCATCCGTCCCCAGACGATAAATGGATCCATTCTCAACAATAGTGTCAGAGTCTTCACCACCGAGATTATTCATGGTGCCACCAGCAAGCAACGTATCACTGGCTTTCCCGGCCAGCATAAAAACGCCGCCTGATTAATCTCACAATTGCTGGCTTCCCCACCTGGATACACCAACAATTCACCACCTTCATCTACCACGACCGCTGAGGTTGTCCCATTAACCAACAGGCCGCCCTCTTGATCGAGAATGATTTTTTCCGCGCGATGTCCTTCCAGTACACGCAGGTTACCGCCATTTTCCAGCAACAAACCGCAGGCATAACCCTGATCAACGCTGAATTCACCTTCGGGATGGCGGCCATTAACCGTAGCGAGCGTAGAGAGACTAATTGCGCCTCCCTCGGACTGAACAATATCTGTGGCAATGGCACCGTCGCTGACCGATAGCGTGCCATTGTTACCGTACTGTGTGCATTTGGCGATCCCACCGGTTGCCACTTTCAACCAGCCAGCCCCCGTGACCACGGTATTTTCGGCTCTTCCGCCAGCTTCAACAATCAACTCGCCTTCAGTAAGTTGCGTCGCGCCAATGACCTCGCCGGTCTTAACAATTTGCACATTCCCGTCGCTCATCAAGTTTTTCGCATCAGATCCCATGATTTATTCCTTTGCTGCATCTGTGTGCCTTTATTGCTACCTAAGTGTAAAGGCTACGGAGGATTTATCCACGACAGATTTGAGATGGTGGCAAACAACTCTGTTTAAACTCTGATACACGAATTATTGGGTTGTATCAGATGTAAATGCGATCCTGAATAAAAATCGCCCTTGCAAATCAACAAAATATAGCCAATTTGCTTAAAAGCTCTGCAAACGGTCGAAATAGCGCAGAAAATTACGTTTTGCCTCTTGCCACCTTCCACTCTGCCGCTAATATTCGTCCCCGTTGTCACCTACAACGTTGCGTTCATAGCTCAGTTGGTTAGAGCACCACCTTGACATGGTGGGGGTCGGTGGTTCGAGTCCACTCGGACGCACCAGATTTTCTTAATCTGGTCTTCTCCTTTTTCCCTCTGTTTCTTCTCTGTATCCAATACGTTAAAAGATTTACACTGTCTTCGTATGCGTTATCAGAAGGAGAATCGCTATGGCAACTTTGTTACAACTTCATTTTGCTTTTAATGGCCCATTTGGCGACGCAATGGCTGAGCAGCTTAAACCGCTTGCTGAGTCGATTAATCAGGAACCTGGTTTTCTGTGGAAGGTATGGACAGAAAGTGAAAAGAACCACGAAGCCGGTGGGATCTATCTTTTTACTGATGAAAAAAGCGCCCTTGCCTATCTGGAAAAACATACTGCCCGACTTAAAAATCTCGCGTTGAGGAAGTTGTCGCCAAAGTTTTCGATGTCAATGAGCCACTGAGTCAAATCAATCAGGCAAAACTCGCCTGACAGAATTTAATCAAGGGCGGTTAGCGCCCTTTTCATCCCTGTCTGAAATTTCTCAAATTCTAAAATCTCAACCAAACTTATCTGATAACACTAAATTCGAAAGAATGCGTACAGGCAATAACA
>ENA-OQER01001636-OQER01001636.1-human-gut-metagenome-genome-assembly--contig:-NODE-1636-length-10383-cov-18.873245_pt1 | contig 10383 bp, 7 predicted proteins | sample MGYA00242797_ERZ504639 | MGnify/ENA primary metagenome ERZ504639 (study PRJEB26092, sample SAMD00036306) | human gut metagenome | host: Homo sapiens | study: EMG produced TPA metagenomics assembly of...
ATGGTTTGTTTGCCAGGATCATTGGCAAAATTAGTGCACTTACCATTCTGCAATACGTAAACTTCATTAACGACAAGCCCATTGGCAGAATTAAGTATGCACTAAATTAATTCCGCCAACAGGTATATTGGTAAGCTTGGGAGAGTGGATGAAACGTGAATTTTCGAAGAATTGATAGATGCCCTTTCCGTCTGTTCCTGCCCATAGAATGTTCTGTGTACCTTTATATATAGAAAATACAGCATAGCCTTTTAGGAGGGATGTGCGTTTTCCATTCTCCAACACATAGCAACCGTGGTCTGTACCTATATATATAGTTTGCTGTGACTTACTGATGCAAAGTATTTTCTCATTAAAGTTTAATTGGGTGTTTTGTAGCTCTCCTTGGTTGTTTATGTGGAGTAGTTTTTCTTTTGTCTGAACAAAGATATGGCCTTTTCCTCCACGTAGTAGTGAAATGGTGTGTGGTGGTATGGTATGGGTCTTTATTACTTTTAGACTATTTCCTTCCAGTTTGTAACAAGTAAGTTGCTTGTTGTTGGCTACCCAAAGTCTGTTATTAGCGTCAAAACTGAGAAATTCTATGTCTCCTTTGGGAATATAGGGGACATGTAAGGGCATAAAACTATGGGATGCCTTTGAATACAAATATATTTTTCCTGTATTATAGTTTGCAACAATATGCCCTTTTCTGTCAATAGTGCATTTAAAAGCTTTTTCGCCATAATGTAGTTGTACAGGGCTGTCTAATAGAAAACGAGTAGATTCACCGTTTGCTTTGTTGAAACGGCTAATGCCACCGTCTGTTGTTATCCATAGGTGTAGACTGTCCTCCTCCTGTATGTCTCTAATGACAGGATGGGGGAGAGTTGTAGATTCTTTGGTCTTTGACAGATATTGTTCGAACTTATGACCATCATATCTGTTGAGGCCATCCCATGTTCCAAACCACATAATGCCTTGAGAGTCTTGGAAAATAACGTTGACAGAACTATTGCTCATACCATTGTTGTTGTCTATATGTATAGACTCTATCTTATGGTTTTGGCATATTCCGATAGCGCTTATAATTAATAACACAACGGAAATAGTATATACATTTATAATCCTTTTCATGTCTTGATTGTTGTTGATGATGCAAAGTTAAGAATAAATAGTGAATAAAATGCAAGAAAAGCCGAATATTCTCGTCTATTATGTATATGTACGTTCAAAATATATCTATATGGGTTAAAAAGTTTCAGTGGTATTCCTGTATACAACTTTGCAAAGGCAATATACTGCCATTTTCAACAAAGAATATAAATTTGCAGTGCAATTGAAACTTTTTTAAAATATAAAACAATGGACATAACTAAAAGAAACAACCTGAATCCGATTTTGAAGCCATGTGATTTCGTACCTGCATTGAAGGTATGGAAATTGCATGTTTACTAAATCCTGGAGTATTTATGATGGATGGCCGTGTAGGTCTTGTTATACGTGTAGCTGAGCGTCCGAAACAGATAGATGGGAAAATATCTTTCCCTATTTATACAGATGAAGGATTTAAAGTCTTAGAATTTGACAAGAACGACCCCGATTTGGATGCTTCAGATCCTCGTGTTATCAAATATAAAGGTCAGAATTATCTGACAACACTTTCTTATCTTCGCTTAGCATTTAGTGAAGACGGAGTACATTTTCATGAAGATGTAGCTTATCCTCCTATATTTGGTAGTCGTCCTTCTGAATCGTTTGGTATCGAAGATTGTCGCGTGGCAACGATGGAAGATGGATATTTCCTAACATTTACCGAAGTATCACCAGTAGCAGTAGGTGTTGGTATGCTCGAAACGCAAGATTTCAAAAGTTTCCGACATCATGGTATGATATTCCCTCCTCATAATAAGGATTGTGCTTTGTTCGAAGAGAAAATAGGTGATAAATATTATGCTTTCCATCGTCCAAGTAGTCCTGAACTGGGTGGCAATTATATGTGGATAGCAGAGTCGCCAGATCGCGTACATTGGGGTAACCATGTATGTATAGCAACAACCCGTAACGGTCATTTTGATAGCGCTCGTTTAGGTGCAGGAGCTCCTCCAATCAAGACTAGTGAGGGTTGGCTTGAGATATATCACGGAGCTACAGCCGAAAATAGATATTGTTTAGGTGCCATGCTTCTCGATCTGAACGATCCAACTCGAGTCCTTGCTCGTTCTGAGCAGCCTATTATGGAGCCTATAGCAACTTATGAGCAGACAGGCTTCTTTGGGAATGTAGTATTTAGTAATGGTCAGATTGTAGATGGTGATACCATTCATCTTTATTATGGTGCGAGCGATGAAGTGATATGTCTCGCTGATTTGTCAATTCAAAAAGTGTTGAATAGCTTAAAATCTTAAGTAGATGAAAGGAATATTGAACGAAATTCGTTTCTTCAAGTCGCATGAGCATAACATGAAAGTACTTCTACTGACGAACATGATTTATGGTTTCGTGCTTCCAGTTGTAGAAATCTTTGCTGGTGCTTATGTTATGCGAGATACTAATGATCCCGCAATGGTGGCCTATTATCAGCTTGCCATGTATGTAGGTGTAGTATTTACATCTATGGTCAATGGTTTCTTTTTGAAATTCTTAAACGTAAAGACACTTTATTCGGCTGGTATCTTGGTGAGTGGTGTCTCTTTGGCAGGAATGATGAATATACAAGGATTGGGGCTCGTCGGTTTAGGGCTGGCAGGATTTAGTCTGGGAGCAGCATCTGGTTTTTTCTGGACAAATAGATATCTTTTAGCTCTGTATAACACCAATGATGAAAATCGAAATTATTATTTTGGTTTAGAGTCATTTTTCTTTTCTGTAGCATCTATCACTGTGCCTTTGATTATCGGTGCATTTATAGGAGGGATGAGTGGAGTCGAGATCCTTGGCTTCTTGTTTGATGTAAGCATGAGTTACAAAGTTGTGACAATAGGTGTGTTTTTTCTGACATTATTGGCATGTGCTGTTTTGTGGAAAGGACAGTTTGTGATGCCTAAGGAGATAAAGTTCTTGCATATACACTTTCATGTACTTTGGCGCAAAATGTTACTTTTAGCCAGTTTGAAAGGTATGGTACAAGGATTTTTAGTTACAGCTCCAGCTATTTTAGTAATGAAGTTTGTTGGCGATGAAGGGGCCCTCGGTCTCATTCAAGGTATCAGTGGTGCGATAACAGCCATTATGGTATATGTGTTAGGTCGTATAGCTCGTCCACAAGATCGTAAGTGGATATTCTTTGGTAGTGTATGGGTGTTTTTTATCGGAACATTGGCCAATGGTATCTTGTTTTCGGCAGTAGGTGTCATCATGTTTGTACTCTGTAAAGTCATATTTCAGCCATTGTTCGATCTGGCTTATTTCCCTGTTATGATGCGTACAATAGATGTAGTAGCAAAGTTGGAAAACAGAAATGAGTATACCTATATCATGAGTCACGAGGTTGGTTTGTTTATAGGTCGAGCCTCTGGTTTGTTACTTTTTATTGCATTAGCTTACTGTATCTCTGAAGATTTTGCTCTGAAGTATGCTTTAGTAATAGTGTCAGCGTTGCAGATCTTAGCCTATCCTCTATCCAATAATATAACAAAACAATCAAATCTATTAGCTAAACAAAATGGTTATGAAGAAAAATAAAATGATGATTAGTGTCATCTTGTCAACCTTGTTTTTTACAGCACCAGTTGATGCCCAAAATAGTCGCAATGCGGTGAAGCAAGTGAAGATAAATCGTATAGTATCTATGCCTGATATGCCAGAAACTTACGAAATGATTAACTGGCGAGAAAAGGCTAAATCGTTTGATGCCTATGTCTTTGATTGGAATAACCAAGGTGAATTGGGGCCTCTGATTTGGAAGGATAACGCACGTCGTAATATAGACCAAGAGACCTTTGGTCTTTACACTGCACTTGGTGATGTGCGCCAAGGTCCTTTGCACAATGGGGGCGAGTTTCATGAATCACTAAACTCTTTGGCTGCTATTTTAGGAGCAGGCTTGGTTGGTATCGATAAGACTCACCAAGATGGTTATAACTATGTGAAAATGGTGCAGAACTTTTATAATTGTGCTAATGGTTGGAATATAGTGATGAATAATACAAATCCACGAGTAGCTGATTTAGGAGGCGGTTATGGCCGTGATTGGTGGTATGATGTGTTGCCAAATGCGTTGTATTATGCGGTTAGCGATGTTTTTCCTCATGTTGATGGCTCAGAAAAGATTCTGCGTAGTATAGCAGAACAATTTACTAAAGCAGACTCTGTTTTAGCTGGTAATTACGATTATTCCTATTTCGACTATGGAAAGATGAGAGGAGGTCGTAGTCATATCCCATATCAGCAAGATGCTGCAGGTGGACATGCTTATGTGTTGTTATGTGCCTATAAGAAATTTGGAGATAAGCGTTATCTGCAGCATGCCAAAAGTGCAACAGAGGCATTGCTCTCACAAAAGGAAAGTCGCTTCTATGAGGCGTTGCTTCCATTGGGATGTTATACCGCGGCTTATCTGAATGCAACTGAAGGAAAAAAGTATGATGTGCACAAACTCCTTGACTGGGTGTTTGATGGATGTCAGAGTCCAACAGGACGCACTGGTTGGGGTATTATCGTAGGAAAATGGGGGGATTATGATGTAAGTGGCTTACAAGGCAGCATTACGGATGGTGGCGGATATGCTTTTTTGATGAATAGTATTAAGCCTGCATGGCCTTTTGTTCCTATGGTAAAATACGCTCCAGAGTATGCTGCTGCTATAGGAAAATGGATGCTCAATAATGCCAGTGCATGTCGATTGTTCTTCCCACAAAACATCGATACCAAGCATCAGTGGGCTCCTGAATATCGTGATTTGACAGAAAACAATATTGCATACGAAGGTTTGCGCAAGGCTGATGACTATGGCAAGTACTCACTACTGGGTAAAAGTCCTGTTGCTATCGGTGATGGACCTAAGTGGATTGCTGGTAATCCAACAACCTCCATGCTGAGTGTTTACAGTACATCGCCAGTAGGTATCTTAGGAGCTATTGTCGATACGACAGATGTTAAAGGAATATTGCGCTTAGATTGCAATGCAACAGATTTCTATAGCCAACGTAACTATCCTGCCTATTTGTATTACAATCCCTATGAATATGCTCAACAGGTTACTTATGTTTCGTCTCGTAAGAGTTTTGACCTTTATGATATTGTTGCAAAAGAGTATGTTGCAAGAAACATGCATAGTGGTCAGAAAATAAGTATACCTGCTAAGTCGGCACGTGTTATTTACGAGCTTCCTGCTAAAACGCGCCTCAAAATAAAAAATGGGAAAATTTTAGCAAATCATCAAATCATTTCATATAATTAAAAACGTAAATCTATGAAGAAGCATTTTTTGTCAGTATTAATTGCCATGGCAGTTTCTACTTCTGCCTTTGCGCAGCAAGAAAAAACAATTACGGGTACGGTCTATGATCGTAATACAGGAGAACCACTTATAGGTGTCACTGTAGTAGAGAGTGGTACCATAATGGTACCGTGACAGACTTGGAAGGAAAGTATCGTCTCAAGGTGAAGTCAAACCAAATTAATGTATCATATGTGGGATATACTTCCACAACGATGAAGACACTTAAGGATGGTAATTACGATATCCGATTAGATACCGATAACACCTTAAATGAAATAGTTGTCGTCGGTTATGGTACACAGCGCAAGAGTGACCTTACAGGAGCTTTGTCGTCTATTAGTGAGAAGGATATTAAAAATTATGCAACATCCAACGTTTCTAATCTCTTGGCGGGTAAGGCTGCTGGTGTATTCGTAAGTACAAGTAGTGGTCAGCCTGGTTCTGATGCTGTGGTTCGTGTTCGTGGTTTGGGAACGGTCAATGATAATAATCCTCTCTATGTTGTGGATGGCCAGTTTATGGATAATATCAGCAATCTGAATCCTGCAGATATCGAGCGTATGGAGGTGTTGAAAGATGCATCTGCTTGTGCTATCTATGGTTCTCGTGGCTCTAATGGTGTTATCTTGGTAACAACCAAGAGTGGTATCAAGGGGCAAACAATAGTGACGCTTGACGCCTCTGTTGGTGTGAGAAGTAGCTATAAGGCCCTCGATATGATGAATAGTGACCAGTACTACGATTTTATCACGACGGCATATGGTGATAATTCTACCTTTGATAAAGTGAAGTTTACTAATCAGTATAAAAAAGGTTATAGTACTGACTGGTGGAAAGAGTGTACCCGTAATGCGTTCAATCAAAACTATAATCTGAGCATTCGCACAGGTAATGAAAAGTCACGTACAGCACTTAGCTTAGGATTCGTCAACGAAGAAGGAACTATTATCGAGACTGGTTTCCGTCGTCTGAATGCTCGTTTGAATCAGGAGTACGATCTCAATAAATATGTAACATTGGGAGGTACTATCAATATAGCAAGCATGCGCAAGAGAGATACCAGTGCATTGCCTTCTTTCGAATTTATTCAGAAGGCCGACCCATTTACACCAGTTATCAATCCTTTGGTGGATCCATCTTCTGAGAACTATGAATATAACAAATGGGCTCCTACCGAGTGGTCTTTCGACCCTAACCCAGTATCTATATTAAAGTTGAATGATCGTCATAACGATTTGTTCAATGTTTTCGGAAATGCCTTTGCTAAGATTAATTTCTCAAAAGATTTTTCATATCGTTTGCAGTTTAGCTTTGAGCGTAATCAAGACACATTCAAGAGTTTTAAGCCTATTTATACAGCAACCTTCTCTGATGATATGTTAGGTAATCGTGAAAGCAAGTACAATACGCAAACAGAATTGATAAACAACACTTCTACCACATTTAATTATTTAGTAGAGCAGCGTTTGAACTATAATAAGACTATTGGAAAGCATCATCTTGATGCTATGGTTGCTATGACTTATGAAAAGAATTGCTCAGAAGGTATCAATGCTTTCAAGCGCAATGCTTTGGGTAATGAAGAAATATATCGTATACTCAGCGCTCAGACCTCTGGCGACCAGACTTCAGGTGATAAGATAACAACCTCTATGCTTTCTTATTTGGGACGTGTTAATTACTCTTATGACAATCGATACTTAGCTACCGTAAGTTTCCGTGCCGATGGTTCTTCTCGTTTCGCAAAGAACAATCGTTGGGGATATTTTCCATCATTGTCTTTGGGATGGAGAATCAGTAATGAGAAATTCTTCCAGGATTCTTCTCTTGGCAAGGTATTTGACAACTTGAAGTTGCGCGCAGGTTGGGGACAGAATGGTAATCAGCGTATTGATGCTACAGCTCCTCTCACCCTTATTGGTACTAACAAGGAAGCTCAATGGTGGTTTGGTTCTGGCTTCAGTCAGGGATATGTACCTACTTATCAAGGTAATCAGGATATCAAGTGGGAGACAAGTACTCAGACCAACGTTGGTATTGACCTCACAATTTTGCGCAATTCTCTCGATTTGAGCATGGACTTCTATGTGAAGAAGACTTCTGATATGTTGCTTCAGATGCCTATTCCTTCTTTCGGCGCTTATCCTAATAGTCCTTTCTTCAATGCTGGCGACCTGAAGAATACAGGTTTTGAGTTTGTGGCTAATTATCATAACCACATAGGAGATTTCAACTATCATGCTGGACTTAACTTTTCAACCTATAAGACAAAGGTGACTAAGCTGTCTTCTGAATATCTTACAGGTGCAGTAAGTCGCACTTATGAAGGAGGTCCTATCGGTCGTTTCTATGGTTTCAAGCAGCTGGGTATCTTCCAGAATCAAGCAGAAATAGATAACTATGTGGATAAGGATGGAACTAAGATCCAGCCTAATGCACATCCTGGTGACTTCAAGTTTGCTAAGCTCACAGAGTCTGGGGCTCTTAATGATGATGACCGTCAGTTTATTGGTGATCCTAATCCTGATGTAATCTATGGCTTCAATTTGGGTTTCGAATACAAGGGCTTTGACTTGAATATGGCATTCCAAGGAACATTGGGAAATGATATCTACAATGCTTCACGAGGCACTTTAGCTGTAGTAGGTTATCAGAATGCTTTGGCTGATGCTTATACCAAGGCTTGGAGACAGGAAGGTGATAAGGCTGAGTTCCCACGCATAACAACAAATAATGACAACAACAATTATCGTGTGTCTTCTTTTATGGTAGAGGATGGTTCTTATCTTCGTTTGCAGAATGTGCAATTGGGATATACGGTGCCTTCTAAGTTAATGGCTAAGTTACGTTATATCACAAGTTGCCGTTTCTATGTATCTGCACAAAACTTGTTTACGATTACAGGCTATAGTGGTCTTGATCCAGACTTGGGAGCTACAAATCCTCTCAACATGGGTTATGATTCTACACGTTATCCTTCTTCACGAACCTTCATGTTTGGTGTTAATTTACAGTTCTAAATCATTTAAACGACATACTATTATGAAAAAAATATTGTTAAGTTTTATGTCTCTTGCCTTAGTATTAACTTTAGGCAGTTGTGATCTTGATGAACCCAACTATGGTAAAACAACCAGTGATAATTCTATAAGAAGCAAAGTGATATAAATGAAGCTCTTACAGGTGCTTATCTGCAGTTGCGTAATACTTGGAATGAGTATGCTCTGAACTTCTATTTTGTGGGTGACTGTTCTACTGATGATGCTCTCAAAGGTAGTAGCGACGGTGACCGTGCAGAAGTTATGGAACTTCTAATTTCACGGTATATACAACAAACGGAGAAGTGGGACGCCGTTGGGAAATCCTTTATCGTCTCATTAACCGTTGTAATGATGTTATTGCCAATGCTCCTACAGCTCAGGGTGACAAGGAATTACTAGCCCGTTATGAAAAGGAGGCAAAGGCCTTGCGTGCATTTGGTTATTATAGCCTTGTTACTACATTCGGAGGAGTGCCTCTTATCACAGCACCTATGCAGCCTGCTGAAATTTTGAAGATTCCTCGTGCTTCTGCAGATGCAGTTTATACTCAGATTATTTCTGATTTGACGGATGCTTCTACCCTTCCAGCAAAGGGCGAATATGAGGCGAGCGAGCAATATCACGTAACTCGTGGATTTGCCAAGACCATGCTTGCTAAGACTTATATGTTCCGTGGCGACTTTGATAATGCCGAGAAAGTACTTCGTGATATCGTAGAAGTGGATAAGGATTACGATCTTTTGCCCGACTATGGTATGAATTGGCGTCCTCAGTATGAAAACAGCATTGAGTCAATTTTCGAGTTGCCTAATAAAGTGTACGATAAGTCGATTGCTACAGGTACCAATGTGCCTCATTTCTTTACTTCTCGCGATGTTCCTGGTTATCAGGGTTATGGATTCCATGTTCCTACTACTGATCTTTTTGAAGCCTATGATGTAGATGATCCACGTCAGACCTACGTGTTCACTCGTACTGGTGACCGTTATATAGGTGATGAGCAAGCTCAGGATAACCATCAGAGTGCTACAGGTTTCCACGACTACAAGATGACAGTGCCTAAGGCTGAAAAACAAGGTACGGATGTATGGATGATTTCTTACAATATCCGTCTGATTCGTTATTCAGATGTTCTCTTGCTCTATGCTGAGGCCCTCAACGAAATGAACAAACCAGTTGAGGCTAAAAAGTATTTGAATAAGGTAAGAAAACGTGCTCGTGAAACCAATCCTCTTGATCCACGTAAGGATATGCAGGCATACGTACCAGCAACCACTTCCAGCACTTTGCCAGACATCACAACGACCAACAAGGATGAACTTAGAGAAATAATCTGGCATGAGCGTCGTGTAGAGTTAGCTATGGAAGGATGGAGACGCGACGACTTGATGCGCCAGCATCGTTTTGGTGAGGTAATGCGTGCTTATGCCAATAAGTATAATGTGCAGAAGGGTCGCAATTTTGACGATGAGCGTGATTACCTCTTGCCAATTCCTCAGGGTGAGCGTGATAAGAGTAACAATATCCTTACACAGAATCCCAAATACTAAGAAAGTAGATATTAATAATAGGTATATAAAGGGATAACAAATTCAAGTTTTCCCCCAAGAGGCTCACGAAAACTCTTGGGGGATTTGATATGTTAGAGAGTTAGGAATCTGAAAACTGATACATTCCAATTCTTTCCAATGTTTGCAAAATTGGAAGAATTGGAATGATTGCTTCTGTGGTTTAAAGATTTCTCAAAGGCAGTAGCGATGGCATATATAAAAGTTTTGAGGTTGTATTCTAAAATTAACCCGTTGGCGGAATTAATTTAAGTTGATAAATATGAGTAAAAAGTTGCACATATCGCTGATTTTTAGTAACTTAGTGGTGTTCAAAACATTAAGTCCAAACCATCGTATGTACAACCTTTAT
>ENA-OQER01001637-OQER01001637.1-human-gut-metagenome-genome-assembly--contig:-NODE-1637-length-10383-cov-1.901521_pt1 | contig 10383 bp, 16 predicted proteins | sample MGYA00242797_ERZ504639 | MGnify/ENA primary metagenome ERZ504639 (study PRJEB26092, sample SAMD00036306) | human gut metagenome | host: Homo sapiens | study: EMG produced TPA metagenomics assembly of...
CGTCTTTAATATGTAAAACACCGATAATATTATCGATGTCCTCCAGATAAACCGGATATCTTGACTTATTGTTTTCAATGATGAACGGAACAGCATCATTATAGGAAAGTTCTCCATCGATCGCAATCAGATTCTTTCGATGTGTCATAATATCTTTTGCTTCTTTGTCACCGAATTCAAAAATATTGTGAATCATCTCTGCCTCCGAAGCACGAAGAACTCCCTGTTCGTGTCCTTCATTTACCATGGAAATAATCTCTTCTTCGGTCACATCATCCTCATGGGAAGACGGGTTTAAAAATCCTATAATTTTTTAAAAATATTCGTCCTGCCGGAACTGGCACTATCGTCCATTTCGTTTCTCCTTTAATGTATATAATACTCCAAATCATACCATGGGAACTGTATTCCGTCAAGTTATGTATACAATTCCAGGCTGATCTCCAGTGCTTTGTCAATTTTCAAAAGAATCTGATGATCCAGATGACATACTTTATCTTTCAGCCGCTTTTTGTCAATGGTCCGCAACTGTTCCAGCAAAACGACAGAATCCTTTGCCAGATCGTATTTGTCACAGTTTAATTCGACATGTGTAGGAAGTTTTGCTTTATGCATCTGCGAAGTAATCGCCGCACAGATCACGTCGGGCTGTGCCGGTTCCCGATATTGTTCTGAATGATAAGAACCGGCCGGACGCCTCCCTGTTCCGATCCCACGACCGGGCGCAGATCTGCATAATAAACATCTCCTCTTTGAATCAACATACGTTTCACCCCATACTTTGTGATACTAAAAGTATTTCCATATTTCTCACATGTATTCAAAAAGATGATTTCATACTATATGTTATTCAAAAAGGAGACATCTGTGTAATCTTATGATTCCTGTATACAGATTCTTGGCACACGCGGTGTGATCAGACATGCAAATTCATAATTGAAACGACCGGATAATTCGCCAAGCTCTTCCATCGTGATACATTCGCTGCCGTCTTTTCCGAGAAGGGTCACCGGATCACCTTCTTTTGCTTCCGGAATTTCGGTCACATCGACCATAAACTGGTCCATGCAGACTCTGCCGCAGATCGGAGCCTTCTTCCCGTGAATAAGAACATAGCCTTTATTGGAAAGCCCTCTTGCATAACCATCCGCATAGCCGACCGGAATGGTTGCAATTCTTTTTTCTGACGGTGTCTCATAGATACCGCCATAACTGATCTTACGCCTTTTTCGAGTGTCTTGACAAAAGCGATATGGCTCTTTAAGGACATCACCGGATGAAGGGAAATATTGTGTGCCACTTCCTCCGATGGCCACATACCATAAAGCGTGATTCCCGCTCTTACCATATCCATATTTGCCTCCGGAATTTCTACAATTCCGGCACTGTTGGAGCAATGATGGATCGGTATTTTAACATTCCGTTCCTCTAACATTGTTATCATCTTCTGAAAAAGTGCAATCTGCTTTTGGGTTGGGGTTTTATCATACTCATCTGCCTGGGCAAAATGTGTAAAAATTCCTTCGATCTCAATATTCGGAAGTTTTGCAATCCCTGCAATCAGGTCTGCACTGTCTTCGGTAACCTGCAGACCGATCCGGCTCATTCCGGTATCAATTTTAATATGGATATGACAGGTTTTATTTTTTCTGACAGCGATATCCGAAAGAGCTTTTGCCGCCTCATATTCACAGATTGCAGGACGTATTTCTTTTTCCACTATGAGCTCATAATGTTCCGGAAAACTGATTCCAAGGATCAGAATCGGTTTCTTTCGCCCATCCGCAATCAGCATCTCCGCTTCATCCGCAGTTGCCACGGCAAATCCCCATACATACGGAAGGTTCTCGATTGTTTTTGCTACGGTCAGTGCCCCATGCCCGTAAGCATCTGCCTTGATGACGGCGGCAATTTTGGTTCCTTCTTTAATATTTTTATGCATGGATTCCATATTATAGCGCAGTGCATCTAAATCAATGCCTGCATAAACACGATTTTTTTTCATGATTTTTCTACCTCTTTGAGTCCTTCTATGATATCGGAAGCCATCATTCCCCGGACTCCACATTTTTTCTTTTGCGGCATCTCCCGCCAGCCCGTGCACATACACCCCAAGAGGTGCTGCTTCCTCTGCTTTCATTCCCTGGGCAAGAAGGGAACCGATCACACCTGCCAGCACATCTCCGCTTCCGGCCGTTGCCATTCCATTATTTCCCGATAAATTTACATACGTCATGCCATCCGAAACGGCAGTAACCGTATGAAAATCTTTTAATACACAAATCACATGGAAACGCTTCGCAAAGGTTTCGGCAGATTGCTCCAGTGTGGTCAGAATTTCAGAAACCGGTTTTTTGGTCAGCCGGGACATTTCTCCGGGATGCGGTGTCAGAATAATGTCCGTCTTTGCCTGTTCTAAAAGTTCTGGCTGATCCGCAATGATATTTAACGCATCGGCGTCCAAAACCAGTGGAACGCGGCATTGTTCCAGAACAGTGGATGTCATGCGGCGTGCACGCTGTCCGGTTCCGATTCCCGGTCCAAATACTACGGCATCCGCCACTGCAGCTGTTCTGCCAGCAAAGTTTCTTCCTCGTTTTCCCGCCCGGTGACAAGAACAGCTTCCGGAACCTTTGTCTGCAGAATCAGCCGGTTTTGTTCACAGGTGAATACCCGCACCAGACCACTTCCCATACGATATGCAGCTTTTGCACAAAAGCATGCCGCTCCGGACATATTAACACTTCCGGCAATAATTAGCAACTTCCCATACGAACCTTTATTGGTATGTGCCATACGGGAGGGAAGTTTTTTTAAGTCTTCCGGTTCCAGAACAGCCGTATGCGGCTTATGATCCAGCCAGCTCTCCTGTGTAATTCCCATGGAAACCACATGTACCTTTCCGCAGTATTCATTGCCCGGCCACAGATACTGTCCCTTTTTCCCGAATGAAAATGTAATTGTGTCATCTGCCCGAAAAGCCGTGCCAAGTACTGCCCCATCATCGGAACTGATTCCGGAAGCAATATCCACGGCAACTTTCCATCCAGACAATTGATTGAGCACGTCAATATCGTTTGCAAGTGCTCCGGATATTTCCCGGGACAGACCGGTTCCAAACATGGCATCAATGACCACATCATAGGATGCCTCCCCTGCGGAAACTTCTCCTTTTGCACGACCGGAATGCGGTAGGCACTGCAGATCTGTTTCTGGGTGTCATAGGATGGACTAGTCCGGTGCCCTTCTTCCTCTCCTGCCGGCCATACGGACACAAAAACCCCCTGTTCCCGCAAAAGTCGGGCAATGGCAAGTCCGTCCCCTCCGTTATTTCCGCTTCCACAGGCGATTAATGCTGTCGATAATTTATTTTGTTTAAGCACTAAAAGCTTCTGCACAAAAGCCATCGATGCCTGTTCCATCAATACCAGTTCCGGTACATGAAACACCTGCGATGTATTCTGATCCAGAAGCTTCATTTCTTTCCCGATACAAGATAACGCAAGATTTCTATTTCTCCTCTTTCTTCTCTTCCTTTTGTGATTCTTTCGTATCGTTTTGTTTATTTTGTGCGCTGTCCTCTTCCACATCTTCATCTTCATAGTGAATATCGAACAGATCCAGAGTGGATGGTCCGAAGATATCGTGCAGATACGCATAAATCTCACGATTGTTGATATCCCGGTTCTGCTTACGGATGATATTTTTCTTTAAATCCACACGAACCTGATTGATCCAGGCATCAATATCATCGGATTCCTTTTTATTGACACGTATTTTTTTCGTAAAAATATCCCATGCTCTGAAGCATCAGTTTCCGGTTGACATCACGGATCCGACGTGGAATTTCCAGCAGTTCGTCCTCATTTTCTTCCATTTTCTGATTGGTTTCATCAATCAGACGTTTATCTTCATCCAGCTTTTTTTCCCGCTGTGCATCCATATCTTCGGATGTAGTTCCGTCCATGTTTGCGACAATGCTTTCCATCAGCTGCTTTTTTACTTTTTTCAGCTGTTTTAACTCTTCATTCAGTTTTCCCTGTCTGGCAAGCAAAGCATTCAGCTCGTTTTCCGTTTCATGAATTTCGTCCGGCTTACCATGCACAGCAAAAGCCGATGCCACTTCTCATCAAGTACAAGAATCGGCACCTGTTTGTCTGCCAGCGCTTTTTTAAATTCTTCATCATCCTTCATCGTATCACCTCTTTGTGTGCTACTTGGAGTTCTTCACGATATTATATGATAACTGCATCAGACTGTCCGACAGATGAACATTTTCGACAACCACACTTTATCACTTAAATCCAGATCCACATGGGCAAAATTCCAGATGGCACGGATTCCCAGATTCACAAGATGCTGTGCGGTATCTTCTGCCTTTCTTCGGGAGTGTTAAGGCTGCAATATCTACTTTATTTTTTTTTGCAGTAATCATCCAGTTCATCCATCATATAAATCGGAATATCACGAACGGTCTGTCCTTTTAAAGATGGTTTTACATCAAACAACGCAGTAATGATAAAACCAAACCGTTCAAATTTTACATAATTTGTAATTGCCTGACCAAGATTTCCGGCACCGATCATGATAATATTATGGGTCTCATTCAACCCCAGTATTTTTCCGATCTCATCATACAGGTATTTCACATTATATCCGTAACCCTGTTGTCCAAATCCGCCAAAATTATTCAAATCCTGGCGAATCTGAGAGGCCGTCACCATCATCCGGTGACTCAGATCATTGGAGGAAATGCGCTCAACGCCTTCCTCCAGCAATCTCCCAGATAACGGTAATATCTTGGCATACGACGGATGACAGCTTGTGAGATTTCCTTTTCCACAATTTCATCCTCCAATCCTTTTATTTATGAAAGAGAAGCTTCCAGTTCTGTCCGGATTGCCTTAATAAAATTCTCACTGTTTAATACCACCGGATTTTCAATGGTCGTAATCAAAGCAAGATCCTTTGTCATCTTTCCGGACTCAATGGTCTTTAAGCATGCTGCTTCCAGTTTATCCGCAAAATCACAGAGTGCCTGATTTTTATCCAGTTCTCCGCGCTTTCTGAGTGCTCCTGTCCATGCAAAAATGGTTGCGACGGAGTTTGTGGAAGTTTCTTCACCCTTCAGATGCTTATAATAATGTCTCTGAACGGTTCCGTGTGCAGCTTCATACTCATAATATCCATGCGGGGATACAAGTACGGAAGTCATCATGGCAAGAGAGCCGAATGCAGAACTGATCATATCACTCATAACATCACCGTCATAGTTTTTGCATGCCCAGATAAATCCGCCTTTTGACTTCATAACACGTGCAACCGCATCATCGATCAAAGTATAAAAATACTCAATTCCGGCTTTTTCAAATGCATCCTTGTAATTCTTCTCAAATACATCCTGGAAAATATCCTTAAAGGTATGGTCATATTTTTTGGAAATGGTATCCTTTGTTGCAAACCACAGATCCTGTTTTGTATCCAGTGCATATTTAAAACAGCTGTGTGCAAAGCTTTCAATGGAATCGTCCAGGTTATGCTGTCCCTGTAATACACCGGCTCCGGTAAAATTATGGATCAGCTCACGCACGATGGTTCCATCCTCTGCAGTAAATACCAGCTCCGCCTTACCAGGTCCCGGAACCTTCATTTCTGATGCCTTATACACATCGCCATACGCATGTCTTGCAATCGTGATCGGTTTTTCCCAGGTCTTAACATTTGGCTCAATTCCCTTTACGACAATCGGCGCACGGAATACCGTTCCGTCAAGCATGGCACGGATGGTTCCGTTCGGACTCTTCCACATCTCTTTTAAATTATATTCTGTCATTCTTGCGGCATTCGGAGTGATCGTTGCGCATTTTACAGCAACACCGTATTTCTTTGTTGCATTTGCAGAATCAACCGTTACCTGATCGTTTGTCCGGTTACGCTCTTCCAGTCCCAGATCATAATACTCTGTTTTCAGATCAATAAACGGAAGTAACAGCTCATCCTTGATCATTTTCCAGAGAATTCTTGTCATTTCATCTCCGTCCATCTCTACCAGTGGTGTTGTCATTGTAATCTTGCTCATCGCTTCATTCTCCTTTATTTTATTTCATCAGATTTTCCCAACCGATTTTATCCATGTTGGATATCGTATTGCGGATATGGAGTCTGGCACACTCCTCCGCTGTCCGGGCATCCCTTGCCTTTAATGCCTCGGCAATTGCCCGGTGTTCATTGATCGACGCATGGGCCCGTGCTTTCTCTTCCAGTGTGATCCGACGGATGCGCTGCAGATAATGATGATAGTCCCGAAGCACACGTGTCAGTTCTTTGCTTGCGCATGCTTCATATACCATTTCGTGGAAACGGTTATCTAGTTCCAGTATCTGATCCCAGTTTTCTTTGGAATAGTGAAAATCGGATAAAAATACGATTTCTTCCAGTTCCTCCAACTGTTCCTGCGTGATCCGCTCCGCTGCCCACCGGGCGCATAATCCCTCTAAAAGCGTCCGTATCTCATAGATATCTTTGACATCCTGAAGGGTAACCCCTTCTACAAACGCTCCCTTGTTTGGAATGATATGTACCAGCCCTTCCAGCTCCAGCTGCCGGAGTGTTCCCGGACGGGAGTCCGGCTCACCCCGAGATCGTCGCCAATATTCTTTTCCTTCAGTTCCTCATTCGCCTGATATTTTCCATTTAAAATATCTTCCCGAATGGAATGAAAAACTTTGGCACTTAATGAATAATGATCTTCTGCCATAATTTCACCTTATATAATATCGAATTTTTGTCTATAACACAATACCAAGCTCTTTACAAACGGAAGTAATTTCTACAACAAGTTCCTGATCCGTCATAACCGTCACGCGTCCGTCATCGTATTGTGTGTCTACCCAGTCTTTGATCCGGTGTACAAGTTCTGAGTTTTTGTCCACTTTCCGGTCATCTGGCAAATGATAATAATTGTTGATCCAGTGTGCAATACCTGCCAGACCTGAGGTATTCGATACTGCTACCAGAGGTGGACGGTTTAAAAATTTTCCGGTATCGAAAAATGTTATAGATTTCCTCGTTTTTCAGTAATCCGTCCGCGTGAATACCGGCTCTTGTCACATTAAAGTTACTTCCGACAAACGGTGTCTGTGGCGGCTGTTTGTATCCCAGTTCCTTCTCATAATATTCGGAAAGTTCCGTGATCACGGTCGTATCCATGCCATCGAGAGTACCGCGCAGCTGGGCATACTCAAATACCATGGCTTCCAGAGGCGTATTTCCGGTACGCTCCCCGATTCCAAACAAAGAACAGTTGACACCACTTGCCCCGTACAGCCATGCTGTGGTGGAATTGTTGACTGCTTTGTAAAAATCATTGTGTCCATGCCACTCAATCTGGGAAGAAGGAACTCCGGCATGTGTTGTAAGACCGTAAATGATTCCCGGCACACTTCGTGGAATTACGGCACCAGGGAAGTTTACCCCATATCCCATCGTATCGCAGGCACGTACCTTGATCGGAATCTTGTACTCATCCTGCAGTTTCATCAGTTCCACACAGAACGGAATTACAAATCCGTAAATATCGGAACGTGTGATATCCTCAAGATGACAGCGCGGACTGATGCCGGTCTCTAAACAGTCGCGGATCACGCTCAGGTACAGATTCATAACCTCCCGTCTTGTCATTTTCATTTTATAGAAAATATGGTAGTCAGAACAGCTGACAAGAATGCCCGTCTCGCGAAGACCCAGGTCTTTGACCAGCTGAAAGTCCTGTTTACTGGCACGAATCCAGGAAGTGACTTCTGGAACTGATAGCCACGTTCCATACATTTATATACCGCGTCGCGGTCTTTCTTACTATATAAGAAAAATTCACTCTGACGAATCTTTCCCTTCGGACCGCCAAGTTTATGTAAGTAATCATAAATCGTCACGATCTGTTCGGTGGTATACGGAGCACGGGACTGCTGCCCATCACGGAATGTGGTATCTGTAATCCAGATTTCATCCGGCATATTATGCGGAACAATACGATCATTAAACGCAATCTTCGGAATCTCCTCATAGGGAAAAAGGTTCCGGAATGTATTCGGTTCATCCACATCTACCAGCTGATAAAAATGTTCTTCGAGCTGCAACAGGTTTGATTTGTCATTCATTACTACTTCTCTCATGTGCTGACTACTCCTTTTCATACATGAATAATTGTATACAATTATTACGTTATAAAATCATTTTATCTATTTACTATGTGAAAGTCAATGAATTTTTTTTAGAAAAATATGGAACCTTTTGCTGCCGTCTCATACATTATACTGTAAATATATTTATTTGGAGGTCACTTATGAGTGATTTAACTGCTACAAACTGTGGATGTTCAACAGATAACGGATGTGGATGCAATTCTATTATCTGGATCATTCTTCTTCTCTCCTGCTGTGGAAATGGATCTTTCTGCGGAAACAACAACGGATGCGGATGCAGTGGCGGCGGAAACGACTGCTGCTGGCTGATTCTTCTTCTGTTATTCTGTGGCGGATGCAATGGCGGCGGAAACGGATGCGGCGGAATCTTCTAATATTTGTGTTAGAAACGTGTGCAGCAAGGTGCACAACCAAAAAGGGATGCAGTATCTGCATCCCTTTTTGCATATAAAATGCTATCCTTCTTTTGTGGCTTTTTCTTTCTGGATCTGACGTTCCACAGCCTCTTTTACCCTGCATTCCGTGGGAACATTCCGTCGTTTCAGGCATTCTTCATCCACTTCATAAACACTGTTTCCATCAATAATCAGTCTCTCATGCATCTATTTTTTCCTTTTTCTTTTATTGTATTCATACAGACAGGCATTCTCTCATAAAATAATAGAAAAATTATATAGGATGTGTGATCCATGGATGAAAATAAATCCATCACGTATGACGATCTGATCCAGACGAGAAATACGCAGATCTTAAAGTCCATCGTACCATATTTAGACGTTCCGACACAAAAGCCGCTTGCCATGCTGATCCAGCTGATGGAATGGAAAAATGCCACAGCAGCTTTCTCCAGACAGGAGAACAGCATGGCTGCCTGTTCTCTGCCTGCCGGTACCAAACGGCGGGATGCAATGCTTAGTGCAGTCCGTAAATATTGTACCCCAAAAGAACAGGAAATGATTGATACATTGCAGACTCTGTTTTGTATTATGGAAAATCAGGATCTGTTTCACAATCCATAAATCCGCAGGAGGTTTTTGAATGGATTCCAATCTTTTGAACAATCCGGCGTTTGCCAATTTAAGTCCGGAAAATTGCAATTTCTGCTCTCCTTTGCACAGAAAGAAAAACCTTTAAACATGAAAGATGCCATGCCGTTTCTTCTCTCAAATATGAGGCAGGCAAAGGAAAACCATATTGATTTCACAAAGCCTGAAATCGAACTGTTGTGTGATCTGCTGTCCAAAGACCTTCCGCCTGAGAGTCAGACGCAAATGAAAAAGATCATGTCCCTGATGTCGATGAACCGTTCACATCCAACTCCCTGATCGGGATTTTTAAAATTTTATCCAGCGGGAACAGGCTTTTGCCTTTCCCGTCGGTTCCCTCATAATATTTTTCTCCTGCCGATTCAAACAGAATATATAAGGTATTGTCACTTACATCGAGTTCTTCCGATGCCGGAGGCATTTCCACTTCTTTCTCGGATGTTTCGGCCGGGTTGCGAGTGCCGTGACAGAGTCGTAACAATATAAATAGGAAGACTGGTTTCTTCCGTAGGAAGTGCTCAGATATACGTTTCCGGAATCATCGAACGTAACTCCCTGCACCTTTTGCGGAATTTTATAATCACTGAGGGCAATCAGTTTGTCCGTCTTTTTATCCAGATAATATGCCACCATTCGTGAATTCACCAGAAGTGTATGCGTTGCAATCCACAATCTTCCGCCATACCAGGTAATACAGGAAGGCGTATTTTTGACCGGAAACTCATCCACAACATCTCTTGCATCCACGACATCTCCGGTATTCTGATAGGCCATCAGTCAATAAAATCGTAGGAGATCCGCTCCACACAGTTTTCATAGGAATTGCACACCCATACATTGTCACCGTCAAACGCAATTCTCCCAGATGGCTGTTTTCATCCATTCCCAGTGTGACCATATATTCTCCGGTTTCCCGGTCAAACACCATAAGCTCTCCCATACAGTCATCTTCCGTGGAATAAGAAGTGATCAGCACAAATTCATCGGTCAGACAAATCCCCTGCGGGCACTGGGATGCACTGAAAATATATTTTTTTAACACATCCTCCTCCCGGGTATCCGGCATGCCGGAATATCAATTTCATTGTAAAAGCTGTAATCAAGATCTTTCAACAGAACCAGATTTTGTCGAACCG
>ENA-OQER01001638-OQER01001638.1-human-gut-metagenome-genome-assembly--contig:-NODE-1638-length-10379-cov-1.729028_pt1 | contig 10379 bp, 16 predicted proteins | sample MGYA00242797_ERZ504639 | MGnify/ENA primary metagenome ERZ504639 (study PRJEB26092, sample SAMD00036306) | human gut metagenome | host: Homo sapiens | study: EMG produced TPA metagenomics assembly of...
GTAAAATGGAATGTTCCACAAAATAAATGGTAATCCTGCAACTGCATAATGATAATGAAATCTTTCCTGCATAGCCAGATGCAGTTCCTGACGGATTGCCTCCTTTTGTACAAGCGAACACTCAATACTACACACCATATAATCAGCCGTTGGAAACAGCGGAACCGCAGGATTTCTGCGTCCCACACTGTATGCCTCCTCAAGTTCCGCATCCATCGAAAGAACCACATGAATGTACTTCTGTTTGATGACCTGCCGTATCATTCCGGCAAAAAATCCCGGTGTATCTACAAATGCAATATAAATCTGTGCCATATCTTTATTCCTCTGTACTTTTTTCTTATCACTGGAACTGATAAATTTTTCTTGCCATGCGGTAGCCGCCGACTGTGATTTTTCCACCTAATCTTCCCGGCAGATAAGTAAGACCGCTTAAAGTAGAACATCTTAACCGGTAATAAAGTATCCTGTCATAATCCTTCACCTGCTCCCACATCCTTTTACGTTTCTGGAACGCCTCCTCTGTTTTGATCAGAAGAAGATGGATTGAAGAAATGGACAACATGATTGAAATATTGCGCATCATGTAAACGGCCAGTTTTGGATACATTTTTTTCACTTCTCTTAAATCCACACTTTTTGCAACAAGCTCTGTCACGCGGATCTGCTGGTCGATACGCTTCATCAGGACTTTCTCGTTGACCGACTGATCTTCCCTTCCAAGGTAGTAATGATACAGGTCAATATCCATGTAGTAGAGATTCTTCGCATACGGAAGCGGCTGATAGGAAAACAGGTTATCCACATAAAACGTGTGCTCCGGCAGTTTTACCCCCGACTGTCTCAATACTTTCGTCTGAAACATAAGTGCATGCATAATCAAATACTGCGATGGATGAAAATGTCCGATTGTGTTCCAGTTGCACATTTTTTCAGTTGGAAATACATTTCTGTAATTCATCGGTTTCTGGATTCCCTCATCCAGATGATCGTACACATAATTACAGATGATCAGATCTGGGAACTGTGCGACTTCAAAACTTTTTATTTTATCTAACATTTTCAGATAAGCATCACGGTCGAACCAGTCGTCGGAATCCACGACTTTATAATAAAGTCCATGCGCCAGCTCCAGCCCTTTGTTCACACCGGAACCATGACCGCCGTTTGGCTTATGCACCGCTTTTACAATGTTTGGATAAAGCATTTCGTATTCATCTGCGATCGCACCTGTCCGGTCGGAAGAACCATCGTCAATAATGAGGATCTCGACATCCTCGCCGCCCACCAAAAGTGAATCCACACATCTTCGCATATAATTTTCTGAATTGTAACATGGGATTGTAAATGTGATATATTTCATTTGGAATGACCTCCGCTATACTCTGTAACATTTTTACTGTTAACGATATAACGGTTCATTCTTAAAATACACATGGATTATTCTAAAGAAAGGTAAAGATTACCTATACAAATGTTAAATCTTCAATAATTCGATCATAAACAGCCAGACCAGTCCATAATAAGTAACCACTGCTACCAGATCATTCACGGTTGTGATAAGTGGTCCTGACGCGACCGCCGGATCGACTTTGATCTTATGGAAAAGCAGTGGGATCGTTGTTCCGACAAGGCTCGAGATCACCATCGCAAGCATTAAGGAAACTCCCACACAGCCTGAGATCAAAAACGAATAGGAAAGCGCATTTCCTTTTATGAAACACACATAGAGTCCGATAAATACAAATGCCATAATTCCAAGAAACAGTCCATTTGCAAAACCAATGCGCATCTCTTTCAAAATCAGTCCAAACTTATCTTTCCGGTTTAAATTCTCATCCATCAGCACACGGATCGTCACCGCCAGCGACTGGGTTCCGACATTTCCTGCCATATCTAAAATCAATGACTGGAAACACATCACAATCGGGATCACTGCAACGACCGTCTCAAAAATTCCGACAACCGAAGATACCACCATTCCCAAAAACAGCAGGATGATCAGCCACGGGAGACGTTTTTTCATACTCTGAAACGTTGTCTCCTCCAAATCTTCTTCTGCAGTAAGACCGGCTAACTTCGCATAGTCCTCTCCCATCTCTTCATCCACGGCTTCCACGATGTCGTAAGCTGTGATGACTCCTAAGATTTTTCCTTCCTCTGACAATACCGGAATGGAATCCTCTGCGTAATCTTTTAACCGTTCGATACACTCACTGATTTTCTCATGTGCTCCCACATACGGATAGGAAGTCGAGATCAGATTGTCCAGATCCTGATAATCTCTTGCCACGATCAGGTCTTTTAAGTCGATTGCTCCATAATACTGCTCATTTTCATCTACTACATAGATCGTTGAGATATTATCGTTCTCTCCCGCCTGACGGATCAGCTCATGCGTTGCCTGACGGATGCTCAGATTCTTTCCTATGACGATAAAATTCGTTGTCATTTTGCTACCGATCTCATCATCTTCATAAGATAAAATCAGTTTTACATCTTTTTCCGCATCATCATCCAGCAGATCGACGATCCTGGTCTTAGTGTCCGCATCCAGATTCTCCAGAACATCGACCGCATCATCGGAATCCATCTCCGAAATGACTCTGGCAGCATTTTCCAGGTTGATCTCCTGCAAATACTCTGCCGCATCCTCGGTATAGGAAAGGATTTCCGCAATATACTCCTCTCCAAGCAACGGATAGAGTTTTTTTCTTTCCTCCGGTGTCATCTGCTCCATTGCATCCGCAATGTCGCTCTCATGATAATCGGAGATTTTTTCGAGCAATTCTTCTTTTCCAAGATTGCTTCGGAATAATGTTAATAATTCTTCTACATAAGTCGGTTCTTTTAATACTTCTTTTTGCATTTCTGCCTCCTGTTCTCCCTGAAAAAAAGGGCATAAAAAACCACCGCTTTACTTCCAAGCAGCATGTGTAAGTTCCTGCTGTTATAGTTCATGACAATAGATTGTCCGCGAAGCTGCACTCTATTGTACAGGCATGTAAACCGGTGATTTCAGAAGGCATATTCTATTATCACAGAGGTCAGACGCCCACAGACATCTGCCTGTGCCAAAGCATTCAGAAAATCCATCGGTTTTGTTCTTTCGCCCCGCACTATCACAACTGTCCATGAATGTCACCTCCTAAAAAATTTCCATTGCTATTATATAATCGTGACCGGAAATGGTCAACTCATTTCTGCCTCATTTCTATCTGTCTTTCATAAATGCTTCGATCTCGTCCGGATCACGGATAATTGCCTCTGAGAGACACTCACAGCCGTTCTCTGTGATCAGAAGATCATCCTCGATACGGATTCCAATCTCCCATTCGTCAATGTAGAGTCCCGGTTCATCAGTAATGATGGCACCCGGTTGTAATGTTTCATTGCTAGCCGCTGTGACATCATGCACATCGATTCCAAGATGATGGGATACGCCATGCATGTAATAAGTATCGATCTCGTCCTCTTTTTCGATCAGACCGAGGTTCATGCAGCCTGCTGCAGCACTTTCTTGGCAATCTCATTTAACTCTTTTAGCGTCATGCCCGGTTTTGCAGTCTTTGCGACCTCACGGTTTGCAGCTAAAACAATGTCGTAAACCTGTCTCTGGCGCTCTGTGTATGTACCGTTTACCGGATAAGTTCTTGTGATATCTGCGCAGTATCCGCGGTATTTTGCCCCGAGATCCATCAGCAGTAAAGAACCATCCTCACAAATGTCAAGGTTTGTGTCGTAGTGAAGCATGGTTCCGTTCGCACCGCTTCCTGCGATGGTAGGAATGCAGTTCCCTCCGCTCCGTTATAACGGATCATGTATTCAAAATCAGCCTGTGCCTGATATTCTGCCATTCCCGGCTCTAAATGTTTCATCACATACTGCAATGCTTTATCGGTAATGCCGATCGCCTCCCGCACAAGTGCTACTTCATCCCCGTCTTTTTGCATACGCAGTTCTGCGATCACCTGCGAAATATTTTTCACTGCATGTCCCGGATATTTTTCTGCAAATTCTTTTGCTTTGATCATATTGTAATCCGGCATGTCCTCAAACTGATATCTGTAACAGTCAAAATACAGGCTGTCGATATCTTCCCTTGCCATCATGCGGTCAACAGCGCCCTCAAAAGAATCTAAAAACATCACATTATCGATACCGGAAATCTCTTTTGCCTCATCCACTGTCACTTTTCTTCCGTACCAGCGCTCCTGTGTCGGGTCTGCTTCTTCGATAAATAAAATCACCTGCTCCTCTTTCAATGTCTTTTTCATCAAAAGAATCATATGGTCTCTTCTTAATCCTGTCAGATAAAAAAAAGTTTCTGTCTGCCTCAAATGGTGCATATTCATCTGCACTCACATGGCTCTCAATCCCGGAAAATAAGATCAGCGCTGACTGTCTCTCCATTTTCTCAAAAACCTGTTTTCTTCTCTCTGCAAAATTCATGGTTGTTCTCCTCTTTTTTCAATCATCTATTGACAGAAACTCAAATCGTATTTTCTGTCATAATAAAGGCAGGTTCTTTCATCTCTGAAAAAGCCTGCCCGAAAAACTTATTGGTTGTCACCTATGCCTCTGCGCTCATCTGGATTCTCGTTGTGATTTCTTTTACTTCAGCCATCAAAGCAGAATACATCTCCATCTCAATTCCAACCGGCGACATATGCGGATGCTCCTGTTTCATACGGTATGCCTGTACCAGTAAACTTCTCTTCACATCTTCAAGTTCTAAAAGCTGCTCTCTGCTCATAACCAATCTCCCACATAACATATTTTCATTTGCAGTGCACTATATCTCGTACGTGCGCCTCAACTATAATAGCATATATGGTAGATTTTAGCGCATGAAATTCATCGGCAAAAGTAACAATATTTTTTCTGACATTTGGCACATTTGTCTATTGCCTGAAAAATTTTCATCACTTTTTACAATTGCATCAGCGTTTGCAGTGCCTCATTTTCTACAATACATTTTCCGTGTTCTTTTATAAATGCAATTTGTCCGACCTCAGCATAACGGCAATTGTTATATTCTACAATTGTAAACGCAAATGGCCGTAATTCTTCCCTTGAAAAATGGATCAGATCCATCACAAGATAGTATTTTTGCTGGAATTTATAAAGACTTGCTTGTAGGCATTTTTTCTGTAAATGGTGCCAGACGGATCAATCGCAGCATTTCATCCAGACTGGAAACTCCAGACTAAACGGAACCGATGTCTCAAAAATTTCATTGTCCTCTTTCTGCTCAGTTACCATTTGCATCTTCTGTCTCTGTCTTTTTTTGCATCCTGCTGTGCTTTGCCTTATATTTTTCGAGGAAATCATCGATAGCACTCTGTTTTTCCTCTTTATTCATCTGCCGAAATTCTGATAATTTTTCCGGTGCGAGCTGGTTCATCAGCTGTCCGACCGTATCCACAAGATTCTTAAAACTCATCTCGGAATCTCCGCCAAACGTGATCGCCATGCTGTGATCCTGCAAAAGTTCTGCCTTCACTACCGGTGAAATATTCTGCATACTGATATTGCCCTGCTCCTCTACCAGTTCCACCACCGCACGCATAAACTCCTGCGTCACCTCGGTATTTCCAATAATCTCATCAATATTGTATCCCATTTCACGGATTTCTTCTTCAGACAGTGCACATCTGATCTTATTTTCACCTAATCTCTCAATTTCCATATGTATTACCTTCTAAAACATCTTTCCGATGCTTTGCAATCCAAAAATACTTTATACCTTTCGAATGGCTTTGCATTCTTGGAATGCTGTTTCTTCTTATAAAGAATATGTTGTTATTTTCACAGCTATTATCCTATTTTTTTATGCATTTGTAAATAGGGTTTCGATTCCACATATCTGCCACAAAATAGGTCAATGCTGTCCATGTATACACGGAATAGAAAATGCCGTACTCATCAACGCCGTCCTTTAAAAATTTTCTGTGCCTGCTCTTTTGTCAGAAAAGAAAAGCCGTCAAAACATTCACTTCCCTCTGCACCGTCCTGTGACATACCTGTCAGAGTATCCCGGTTCAACACGATTTTCACAAGTGCGTTGCTCTCATCCGTCATTCCCGGTGTGCTGAAAAGACATGGATTGATCACTTCCAGTTCATCTGTATCCAAAACCTCAATTCCGGTTTCTTCTTTCAGTTCTCTTTTTGCAGTCACAAGCAATGGTTCGTCTTCCTCTTTATCTGCCGGATCGATCAGTCCCGCCGGGACACTTAACAGAAATTGTCCTGCCGGATACCGGAATTCACGATTCAGCAGGAGCTTGGGCTCACCGTTGGATGGATTCCAGATCGTGATGCAGCTCACCGCATCTGGAAGCATATTTTGAAATTCTTCCGTAGACTTCACTGCCACAAGATCATCTGCGCTCCGTCTTGTTGCATTATAGTAATGTCTGCCCTCGGCATACTGAAGATCAAATACTTTGATAAACTTTGTTTCCAACAGCGTTTTTATATTCTGTTTTGTGATTTTGGGACGCATAATAAACTTCCTTCCTTAACCGATGATTGCGAAACTCCTTTACACAATACTTTACATTGTTTTATATTCAGGAATTTTATAAAAATATACTCTGTTTCATTTTTACAATAATTTACACCCGATAGCGTTCAGGCAGGAATAAATTTCCTGAATTCTTGGGATTGCGTATCCACCGGAGATAACGCCATGCTCTGCGGCAAATACCATTCCTTCCTGCTCTAACTTTTGTTCTAACCACTGTGCCGTTTCTGAATGGTACGCTTTCCATCCACCAGATGTTCCACAGTATATTTCAAAAGCAGTCCCAGTGCCGCCGTCTGCTCGCTGTCGATCAACTGCTCGATATAGCGCAGGTCGACATTCTGTTTTCCAAGCATAAAGCCATCCACACCAAGCGTCTTTACCTTCAAGCGCTCCGGCTCGCCTTTTTTCACTTCTCCGCTCCTGTAGTCCCTGCGTTTTACCGTTCCATTCCTGTCTTTTTCCATGACACGGTGGCTATCCGGTAAAACAAATGGTTTTGCTGTCTCCTGCATGATTGGAAATTGTCCACACAGGTTCTTTGCTTTCTCTGTGATATCCACAGGTTCATACTGATCCATCTGGATCACAGTGTCTGCAATGTGGAAAAATGCTCCCGAACTTCCCGCAACCAGAATGGTAGAAATTCCTGCTTTTTCATACAGATCCACTGCTCTGGATAAAAACGGTGTGATCGGCTCTTTGTCCGGGCTTACCACTTTCTGCATAAAGGCATCCCGCACCATAAAATTGGTTGCAGAAGTATCCTCATCCAGCAAAAGCAGTCTGCTGCCGGCCTCAACCGCTTCCACAATGCCAGCCGCCTGGGACGTGCTTCCACTCGCATCAGCAGTCGAAAAATCCTTCGTATCCCTGCCATTTGGAAGATCATTGATAAACATGGAAATATCTACATTTTTGATAAATCTTCCATCCTCAGAGCGGAGCTTTTGTGCCGTTTCATCTGCGATCACATACTCCCTGCCATCTCCGGCAATATGATTGTATACGCCTAATTCCAACGCATTTAAAAGTGTAGATTTTCCATGATAACCGCCGCCTACGATCAGGGTGATCCCTTTGGGAACTCCCATTCCTGTAATCTTACCCCGGTGCGGCAGTTCTAATGTCACGCGCATTGTTTCCGGAGAAACAAATTTTACAGACTGCTTCATTGGCTTGGAAGAGATACCGCTCTCCCTTGGCAGCACAGAGTCATCCGCCACAAACGCAGCCAGCCCAAGTCTGGCAGCTTCTCACGGATTGCCTGCTGATCTTCTGCCAGTTCCACAGCCTCTTTTACTTTTTGCGCATTCAGATTTTTATAATAAAAAGACTGCTCCACGCACTGTGGCAGATATTCAAATAAGATTTTTTCGAGTTCTTTTGCATTGATTGTTCTTCCATTTGCAGGAAACCCGACTGCAAATCTGGCGGTAATCTCTTTTTCACTGATTTCACATGCTGTCCTCTGCAGCACTTCCTGTCCGCAGTGTGTCACTGAGATCAGCCCGCTTTTCCCGGAACCTTCGCTTTAAAGTTAAACTGATTCACTTTTGCCGCAAAATTGCGAAGCAGCTCATCCGCCAACGCGGTTCTTGTCAGCTTATCCTTCATCGCAAATGCCGGGAATCCGGCTGACTTCGCATCCACTGTCACCCTCACATCCGACGGTGCCGCAAACGGATCGCCCTGCACATGGTCAATCGACAATATGTATTTGGGGAACTGGTAACTTCCGCGCAGGGATTTGTATAATGGGTAACTTTTATGGTCTATTGTTTTTAATTGTGATTGTAGGTCGTTGTATGATTGCATGGAGGGACTCCTTTTTGTATTGTGTTTTTATGAAATTTTTGTGCTATTTGCTCGTCTTTCTTATTTGCAAATATGTACCGCCTCTAATTAATTACTTCATTTAACTGAAAACTATGAAAAAGTATCAAATAGGTTTTCTTTATAGTATCCATGATATCATATAAATAACTTTATTTGGCAGATATTTTTGAACATCAAATTATGTTAATGAACAACCTAAGAAATTTCCCACCTGTCACGTTAGGAATATTTCAATCTACGCTCCTACAAGAGGAGCGACATGACTGAATGAGGTTGATTATAGAGTCGCATCTGATTTCAATCCACGCTCCTACAAGAGGAGCGACCCCGGCGGATACAGATAAATCGTATCCGCAGACAATTTCAATCCACGCTCCTACAAGAGGAGCGACAGCAAAAATGCACAATATTCCTTATGCATCTCTGCAATAATTATTGCATAGTGTCTATATAATTCCATCAAAACCGCAATAATTATTTTATGCAACACAAAAAATATTGCATTTTTCCGGTGCGAATCATCCGCTTTTTCATGTTCGCTTATGATCCGCACCACTTTAAAATATCAGCGTATTTTCTACTGATATTCCTTTTTTTACACCCAGACATTCTATTTTCTGTTTTTGTTTATCGTTTAAATAATAAATACGAATGCTGTCTTTTTCTTCGTCTATAATTTCCTGTAGTTTTCCTTTCAGCATGCGACACTGGGCACCATCTACAATACATTCAAAAACAGAATTTTGTACTCGTACTCCATAGTTTACACATTGTTTTGCTACTTTACGAAGTCTGCTCTTTCCTGCTTCATTTTCTGTATTAACATCATATGTAATCAATACAAGCAAAATATCACCTCTATTTCCACAAAAATGGCGGATATGCATCAATGTCTCCACGTAAATATCTTGCCAAAAACATTGCCTGCATATAAGGAACCATTCCCCACTGAATCTTTTCTTTTAAATATGGATGTATTATCTGTTCCTGTTTTCGCTTCTGCCATTCGTCAAGCACTCTCTTTCTGGCATCATCTGTCAATAAGATTGCTCCATCTTCTTTTTCTATAAAATCTGTTTTTGCCCACCATCCTTTTATTAATAAGGCGCAAAACAAAACGATCAGCCAGCGCAGGCCGAAGTTCTTCCATCATATCCAATGCCAGTGAATATCTTCCAGGTCTATCTCCATGTAAAAATCCGACACATGGATCCAGTCCAACTGTTTCTAACGATGCTGCCATCATGCTTGTTAATAGTGTATATACAAATGATAATAATGCATTTACCCTGTCCAGAGGTGGTCTTCTGTTTCTCTCATGAAAAATAGAAATCTTCTTTTTGTTGTAAAATCAATTCATCAAAAACAGAAAAATACTGTGACGCAAGTTCACCCTCTATTCCCCTGAGTTGATCTTTGTTGTTACTGATTCTGATATCAGGTATTTTATCCCGAAGCCTCTCTGAAACAATTTTTAATTTATCTGCATCTGTCTGTAGTGAATGGTCTCTTATGGTACGTTCAATTACCCATCGTCCATTATAAACTTTTCCGACAATCGTATTGCGTGCAATCTTTAGGCTTTCCTGCTCGTCTGCTGCAACTTCATACTGTTTCTTCCTCAGAAGCACATTTCCTTTTGTCTTTCCTTCTACCCTTGCCAGGAATGAGCCGGACGGCGTCAAAAATACAATTGAAATATTATTATCTGCACATTTTCCCATCAACGCCGGACTGGCTCCTGCTCTGCTAAAACGTTACAATCATTTCAAGATTATGAAGTGGCATTCTTCCAAGCTCTGCACCTTCCTCTTTAATCACCACATTTTCTCCATCCAGAGATAAATATTTATTCTCGGATGTGATATAGAGAGTATTCAACAATTTTTCATGTGTTATCCTCCAATTCTTCTGCGGTAGTTGTCAAAAACTACCCATTTAAATTTGTTCCTTAAAATTCTTTTTAAAACCTTGAAATTTTCATTTGGAAGGTTTCGCAAAGTAAAAAG
>ENA-OQER01001639-OQER01001639.1-human-gut-metagenome-genome-assembly--contig:-NODE-1639-length-10377-cov-2.614244_pt1 | contig 10377 bp, 16 predicted proteins | sample MGYA00242797_ERZ504639 | MGnify/ENA primary metagenome ERZ504639 (study PRJEB26092, sample SAMD00036306) | human gut metagenome | host: Homo sapiens | study: EMG produced TPA metagenomics assembly of...
ACCCCTGCCTGTATAAGTTCATAAATCTTTCCTGCTATGTTATTGTTATTACCTTCATTTTGGAATTCCACCTATGCCAAAACTCTCTATGATAACACCTTTATAGTTGTCTTTTATATAATCAAATATTTCTGTTCCTATTCCAGGAAACATTTTAAGCAGCATAATATCCTTACACATATCCGTATCCAGGATAAGACTGTTATCAATGTCATTATTTAGTTCATTCTTATACTTTAAAGGTTCCAGTACTTCATTATAAGTTATTCTTCCATGCTTAATATGTGCAATAACTGGATAATTGATACTCTTAAATGCATCAGCATTCCTTGTTTTTACTTTCATCGCATGTGTACCATTAATAACGATTCCGTCAAATACCACATATACTCCTCTAATTTCCTCACATGCAAAGCGGATGGCATCTGATAAATTTTTCTTAGCATCTGTATACATAGCTTCTATAGGTATCTGCGAGCCAGTAAATACAACAGGTTTAGAAAGATTCTTAAGCATATAGGTAACTGCAGCAGCACTATAAGCCATTGTATCTGTTCCATGTGCCACAACAAAGCCGTCATAGTATCCATAATTATCTGCCACTGTTTTAGCTATACTTTTCATCAATGCTGGTGTCATATTGGTACTGTCAACATTCATAACAGATATTCCATCAAGCTTACATACTGTTTTTATATCTGGAATATATGAAAGCAGGCTGTTAACATCCATTGATGGAGCAAGACCATCCTGTGTTTGTTTCGATGCGATTGTACCGCCTGTAGCTATTAATAATATTCTTTTCATATCTAATTTCTTATATTTTCCCTTCTATTATGATTATGTCAGGTAATGGGCAAATTAAATCACCACACCACAGCAATGGTCGATTTCGTGTTGTATGACTTGTGCCGTAAACCCACTATACTTCCCATGTTGTGGCTTAAAATTACTATCAAGATAATCAACCTCTATCTCATCATATCTTATGCAAGGTCTGACACCATCTAATGATAAACAAACCCTCTTCCGTCTTATATTCACCAGACTTCTTAGTTATAACAGGATTAATCATTGCAAACTGAAATGGACCTGATGCCACAACTATTATTGACTTATTCACACCTATCATATTTGCAGCCATTCCAACACATATTTCCCTATTTGCTCTTAACGTATCTATCAAATCTGTCACAACCTGCCTGTCTGCTTCTGTTGCAAGCTGTGCCTTTCTTGCAAATATATGCTTTCCTTTTACAATTTTCTTAACCATAATTATATCTTCCTTCCACAGACATATTAATCCTAATATTCCTTATCAATATTGCCTTCTATTCCATACATTTCTTTAAATTTTTCGATATCCGCTAGCGTTTTTACAAGCATAATATCTTCAATTTTGCCAGTATGAATATCCTTAAATCCAGCCACCTGTTCACCCGTACATATGCTGGTTTTAATTACCGGTTTCATATGCTCTTTATCATATGAATACACTTTTGTTTTCTTTTTAAACAAACCCATATGACTTATCACTCACATTCTCTATATATTTTCGCTTAATATTTTACTGATATTTTCGGTATAATTTGTTTCATTATTACACTTCACAGAGGCTGTCACAATATAATAAAATTCAGTTATGCCTAAGACACACACCTATCAATTATCAAGTATTGTCACATTTTAATGAAACTTAGCTATATCTGAAACACACACTTATTAATTCATCAAGTATAGTCCTATTTTAATAAAATTTAGTTATATCCGAAACACTCTTTCTCTTAGGCATCTGCGCATCCTTTGTGCCATATCCAACTGCAATAACTGAAACCGCCTGCTCATTTTCTGGCAGATTAAAGAACTCCCTTATTGCCTCACCATCACGAATTCCCATAATCAGTGTATCAAGTCCTAATTCTTTAGCTTTAAGAACGAAATTCTCGTTTTGCAGTCCAAGGTCATAGTAACCCCAGCCGTTGGCACATTCATTAACTGGCTCTCCTGATAATCTGTCAAATCCAACACAGTTCTTTACAAATGTTGTTACAACAAGAGCTGCTCCCTCTGAATTGTTCTGGTTGAATTCTGGCAGACACTTATGTCTGAATTCTTCAATTTTTTCATCTGATAATATGCAGTAATATCTTGATGTCTGCAAATTCTTCCACGAAGGTGCTAATATGGCCGCATTTATAATAGTTTCAAGCTGCTCCTTTGTAACCTTCCTTTCAGCATCGTAACTTCTCATACTTCTTCTGCTATTCAATACTTCCTGTAATTCCATAATAATCCTCATTTCTACGCATATTTTTGTACATAACGAGTTTGTGTCAAGTGCGCACAGACATAAATCTTGCGTGTGAAAAATCTATTTTTCACACCAATTCACTTTTATACACCATTTTTAATAAAATTTTGTATCAAGTGTATACTGCTGATAAAACAGCAAAAACAATAAACTATGATTTATTTCAAATATTTTTTGATGATTTTACTTCAATATCTTCTTAATCTGCTTTTCAGTCGCAGACGGATACAATATGTTCATATGTGCAACTATTTTCTGCCACGAAGCTTCTGGCTTTTCCTTATAATCAGAAGTAACATAATCATATCCATAAATATGTTCTATTGATGAATAAACAGCCACATCCCAGCCATATTCTTCACCACGTTTATTAATACGCTTCCTAAAATCACAGTTACATATATACATCTGCATCATAAGATTAGCAACAGCACCATCAAATCCTTTTTCACCATCTTTGCCGTAGCCAGCCTGTTTCTTTAATTCATTAGAAAATTTTTTCGTTATCTGCATTCTCTTCCATAAAATGCTTCATAATCTTTTTATGTTTAAGCGGTGCTTTTCCGTCCTCGTATAACGCATCAAAATCGTATCCGTCACGCCTGTAATTAGCAAATGCAGGAACCCATTTTCTTGATATAAAACCTGCCTTTTTTCCGAAAAACTTCCATAGATTATATCGTGCTGTCTTGCTATAACCGCACGCCACAGCCACGGGTCATATTGCTCATCATCACACCACCAGTACTCAGGTGCTGTCCATTCTTCCAGAGAAAATCCTTCTATTTCATTCTTAAACAGAGGCAGAAAACCAACATCATTAATGTGTTCGATTGCTTTCTCAACTGTATGTATACACGCTGGATTGTCCCACTCAAGTCCGTGCATAATCCATTCGCCTGATTCATTTCCCATATATTTTACCGCCCAGTATTTTCATATTTATGATGTCAGTGTAAAAAATTCATTTTATTACACATTTTAAAATAACTTATCACTCTAACTAGCTGATATAACCTTTTGCAAAAAATTCTTCGATAATATCCAACACATCATCACTAAAGAATTCACTTCCACCGTGGTCAGCTCCCTCAAGCAAATATAAATTCACATCTTTATTATATTTCTTTAAAGCCTCATACACAACGACACTGACCTTTGGATTTATTGTACGGTCCTTTGTTCCGTGAAACATTAATATTGGTGGCATTGAAACATTTTCACTTATATTACACTCAACCGACATAGCTCTGCATAACTCAGTATTATTACGCAGGTCAACGCCACCCATTTCCATTTCTTCAGGACTGTCTGGCTGATGATGATTTAGTGTACTTAGCATATCATCCTCAAGCATTACACTCAATGCACCATACAGTGATATTATACCTTTGACACTGGCATCAACGTCAGGATATATATTCATATCGGCAGACTCTTTAAGATAAATATTAACATTTTCATCTTCATTAATAAGCTGCGAGAAAAATGCCGTATGTCCACCAGAAGAATCTCCGGCAACAAACATCTGATTAGCATCTGCCTTGTACTCTTTTGCGTGCAGTTTCATATATCTTATAGCATTTCTTGTATCTATAGCCTGCGCTGGAAAAGGAGCAATACCAGAATGACGATATTCAACAACCGCAATCACATATCCCTTTTCTGACAACCTTGCAAGCAGACCAAGCTTTGCATTGATATTCTGCTTCATCCACGCCGCCCCCTGAACATACACGATACAAGGATATACCTCATCACTTTCTTTTGTGTTTCTTGTCTGTGGCGTGATAACCTGCAAATGCAGTGTCGTTCCATTTATATGCGCATATTCAACATTAGAATATATATAAGTTCCCTTTCATACCCGCTTGTAGGAATTCTTGTAACTCTGTCTACAGGCATATCAAAAGAATGGTATTCTTCATATGACCACTATTTTACTTCCATAAGTTATATTGCCTCTATTTTTTTAATTTACTCTAAAATCTGCCTGCTGCTATATCCATTTTTCTTAAAATCTGAAAACAATACGTCCATTTTCACTGGCGTTACACATATAAGATTAAGTGGTGACTCCATTTTCTTTAACGTTTCTATAGGTATTTTCTTAATCTTGGCGTGTTCATTATATTTATCAGAAAATGGTTCTATCAGTCAGCTTTTCCCATAACCTGTACACTCTTAAGCCTGCCAAATCCATCATATTTATCGAAAATAGCAAGACATACATTTTCATTCTTCTCAAGACCGATAAACTTCTCTCCACCCTCTGAAAACATCCAGAACTTATCATTATGATAGCTGTATTCAATCGGTGTACATCTTACATAATCGCCAGTTCCTGTTGCGAGCGCACAGGTATTGTTAGAAGCTATATATTCTTCAACTGCTTTTTTAAGCTCTTCTTTGGGCATTGCTGTCATTTCCTTATTCTTCCAATAATCAGCTGCCTTTTTAAATTGTTCGTGTGTCATAAAAATACCTCCCAGCATAAATAAAAGAGCGTGACTATTAATCACACTCCCCTCTTTATAGCCTTATTCGCCAAAATCAATATCTACTGCTCCATTTGCATATTTCATATACTCAAAAAGCTTAGGTGCTGAAAGAAGTGTAAGAGGATCTCTTTCATGCTCATCATATTCAAACATTTCTGCTGCCTGCTTTATTTCTTCATTAGAAAGTGAATTCATATACTCTCTTAATTCCATTACTGTCATATTAAAAAGTTCTTCCTGACTCTTCATCGTTTAATTCTCCTATCTTATATATCACATTCGGGATTATTATACACATTCCCATCTATACTATACATTAATTATAATAACATTGCACACAAACATATCTGTCATGCTTCAAAACTATGCATACATATATTATTAATCTCCATATCCCGTATATATTACCTTGCCAGTATTCCATAACTCAGCTGTCTTCTTCGCAGCTTCAAGCTTGTCTTCGTCATTATTATATCTGAATGTTGCTGACTGGCATCCACAATCCAGGCAAGTTACATAAAAACCATGGTCTACTTCCTCTAACAAAGAAGGTCCTAAACATCTTGGACAATCCTGTAGGTCTATCATTCATAAATTTCCATTTTATAATACCTCTCTTAGCTGTTCTGTTATACTTGATTCAAGCTCAGTAAATAATATTATATATGATATTGGGCGATTTTTAAAGGGTATCTTTATTATAAAATTTCTTTTTGAAAATTTCTTTTGATGGATGCAAAGTACTTAATATCCAATAAAATCTATCTTAAACCATACAAAAAACCGCCAGCAAAAATGCCATTCCCAACATTTTCACCAGCGGTTATTATAATTTTGAATTACCCGATTACCCTACAATTAATTCTGCTTATGAATAATCTTCTTAGGACACTTCTCAGCACACTTGCCACAGCCAACGCACTTAGACTGGTCGATGTGTGCGATATTGTTCTCTACAGTGATAGCACCATACTCGCACTGCTTTGTACATAACATACAGCCGATACATCCAACTGAACATACCTGCATAACATCCTTACCCTTGTTCTGTGAAGAACAGTTAACTGCATAAGATGCCTTGTATGGAATAAGCTCGATAAGATGTCTTGGACATGTAGCAACACACTTACCACAAGCCTTACACTTTTCCTTATCTACTACAGCTACACCATTAACTACGTGGATAGCATCGAATGGACAAGCCTTAACGCATGAGCCATAACCCATACATCCGTATGTACATCCCTTAGGACCACCATTAGGTGCTATGTTCATCATAGTACAATCCTGTACACCAGAATATACATAGTTATTCTTAGCCTTATCACAGTCTCCGCCACACTTAACGAACGCTGTCATACGCTCCTGGCTTCCTGCTCAGCACCCATGATAGCTGCTATCTTTGCTGCTACTGGAGCACCACCAACTGGACATGCGCCACAGTCAGCTTCACCTGCTGCAATAGCCTTTGCAAGTGCATCACAACCTGCGTATCCACAACCACCACAGTTGTTACCTGGAAGCTCTGCTCTTACATCTATTTCCTTCTGGTCAACCTCAACTGCAAACTTCTTTCCCATAAATCCAAGGAAGAGTCCAAGAAGAAGACCTGTTACACCTACGGCACAAGCCGCAATAATAATACCTGTCATTATTCAATATCCTCCTTAGATTATTCCTGAAAATCCGAAAAATGCAATTGACATAAGTCCTGCTGTTAAAAGAACGATAGGCATTCCCTTAAAACTTTCTGGAACATCATTGTCCTCTGTACGCTCACGTACACCAGCCATTATTACGATAGCTATTGTAAAACCAACAGCTGTACCAAGACCACTTACAAATGATTCGATTAAGTTGTATGAATTCTGTACATTTGTTAAAGCGATACCAAGTACGGCACAGTTAGTTGTGATAAGTGGAAGGTATACACCAAGTGCCTCATATAAAGGTGGCATACACTTCTTAAGTACCATTCAACGAACTGAACTAATGTTGCTATTACAAGAATGAATACTACTGTATTCAGGTATGTAAGGTTAAGTGGTGTTAATATAAAATCATATATAAGGCTGCATATGATTGATGATATAGAAATAACACCGATAACAGCGCCACCCATTCCGGCAGCTGTGTTTATTTTCTTTGATACACCAAGGAAAGGACACAGACCTAAGAACTGGCTTAATACAACGTTGTTAACAAGCGCTGTGCTTATAGCGATAACTAATAAATTCATCTTTTACTCTCCTCCCTTAGTTTTCTTTTTCTTCATCTGAAACATAGTCTGGAACCTCAGCAGGCTTCATTCCATGCTTTCTCTTTACTCTGTTCATAACAGCTACGCACATAGCAAGTACGAAGAATGCACCAGGTGCAAGGATAAATATACTAGCTGGTGTATAACCAAAGTTAGAAAGATCTACAAGTGCTGAACTACCTGTTGAAAGGATTGTTCCGCCACCAAGTAACTCTCTGATTGCACCAAGATTGTGATAGCACATGTGAAACCAAGTCCCATTCCGATACCATCAAACATTGATGGAAGTGCTGGATTCTTAGAAGCATATGACTCTGCACGTCCTAAGATAATACAGTTAACAACGATAAGCGGTATGTAAATACCAAGTGCATCGTATATAGATGGCACAAAACCCTGTAATAAGAACTGTATTATTGTAACAAATGATGCAACGATCACGATATAAGCTGGCATTCTTACGCTGTCTGGAATAACCTTTCTAAGTAATGAAATGAAAAGGTTAGAAAGCATAAGAACTGCTGTTGTAGAAAGTCCCATTCCGATACCATTGATTGCTGATGTAGTAACCGCAAGTGTAGGACACATACCAAGTGTTAAAACCAGAGTAGGATTCTCTTTGATAATACCATTATAAAGTCTTTCAACACATTTATTCAACTGAAACACCTCCTACTGTCTTAACATTACCTTTAGAAAGGTCTGCATATACAGCTAATGCTGCATTAACACCCTTTGTTATAGCCTTAGATGTAACTGTAGAACCACCAATTGCATCAATAGAGCTGTCTGATGATGAACCTGTTCCGTCTGTTACTACCTTATATTCTGAAGCCTTAGTTCCATTGAACTGTGCTAAGAATGAAGGATCCTGCTTAGCTCTCATACCAAGACCTGCTGTTTCGCTGATTGAAAGAATAGATGTTCCAAGATATGTTCCATCTGTTGAAAGTCCAACAGAGAACTTGATATCTCCGCCGTAACCATCATGTGCAACAACTGTTACTACGTAACCTATAATCTTGCCATTCTTAATACCAGCAACTACCTCTGATACATCATCCTTAGAGAAATCTGTTGCAGAAGCTGAAAGTACTGCCTTAGCTGTTTCTGCTACCTTATCAGAAGCATAACTTCCATCAAGTGCTTCAAACTTATCAGCATCAGCAATAACCTCCTGATAAGCCTTCTGCTTAGCCTTCTCGTTCTGCTGTGCGATAGGGTCTTTAGTTACATTATATACAAGACCAAGAAGGATACCTGCAACAAGTGTAATTGCGAATAATATACATGCGTCTTTTATTATATTCTTCATCTTATGCAGCCTCCTTTGCCTTTTTTCCGGCTTCTTCTTGCCAAATGACTTAGGTACTGTAACTCTTTCGATAAGAGGTACTAAGAGGTTACAGAAGATGATTGCGTATGAAACGCCTTCTGCTGAACCACCAAACATTCTGAATATGAATGTAAGTAAACCTAAGCAGACACCGAATACTAACTTGCCATTAGGTGTGATAGGTGATGTAACATAATCAGTTGCCATAAAGAAAGCACCAAGAATAAGACCACCACCACAGATTTCCTGTAACATATACATAGCATCAAACTGATGTCCTGGTGCGAAAAGGAATATAAGCACTGCAAATGTTCCAATGTAAGAAAGTGGAATTCTTAAAGAAATAATCTTTCTTACAACAAGATATATAGCACCGATAAGAAGACATATAACTGATGTCTCACCGATAACACCGCTTGTCTTACCAATAAACATAGTAAGAAGTGTAGGGGCTGTCTGTCCTACAACCTCTGAACCTGGCTTTAATATAGCAAGAGGTGTAGCTCCAGAATATGCATCACATACGAAGTTAGTCATTGGACCTGTATATGCAATAAGAAGGAAACATCTTGCTGCAAGTGCAGGGTTCATAAAGTTCTGACCAATTCCGCCAAATAACTGCTTAACAATAATAATTGCAAATACACAGCCAACAATCTCAAAACCAATGTTGAGAGTTGAAGGAATGTTAAGTGCAATAAGAAGACCTGTAACAGCAGCACTAAGGTCCATAACTGTTATCTTCTTATGCATAAAATACTCATATACTGCTTCAGAAGCCATACACACTACAATACCCACTATGATACGAATAAGTGCCTGAACTCCGAAGTTATAAATACCAAATATACTAGCAGGGGCTAACGCTATAAGTACGTCTCTCATAATAGTCTGAGTAGTATCCTTGCTACGTACATGTGGATTAGTTGATACGTTAAAAATCTCGCTCACTTTTAATCCTCCCTTATTTCTTTCTTCTGTTAGCCAGAACGATACTTCTCATAGCCTTAATCTGCTGTGTTAATGGTCTCTTAGCTGGACAGACATATGAACAGCTTCCGCACATTACACACTCCATACCATCAAACTTAACGAAACCAGCTTCATCGTTCTTAGCTGCAAATGAAGCAAGCTTAGCTGGAAGTAAATGGCTTGGACATCCTTCACCACATCTTCCACAACGGATACATGCTGTCTCTTCAAGCTTAGATACAACATCATTCTGGAATACAAGAAGTGATGAGCTTCCCTTTATAACTGGTACATCGAGACTGTACATAGCAAATCCCATCATAGGACCACCTGATATGTACTTCTCTGGTTCGCCAACTACACCACCGACTGCTTCAAGAAGCTGTCTGTAGTTCATGCCAAGCCATACATAGAAGTTGCCTGGTTCTTTAACACCATCACCTGTAACAGTAACGATTCTCTTAGTAAGTGGCTTTCCTTCAATAACAGCCATATATATGCTGTATATTGTATCTACGTTATGTACGATACATCCTGCATCTGCTGGAAGCATAGTTGAGTTGATGCTTCTGCCTGTTGTAGCATAGATAAGACTACGCTCACCACCCTGAGGATACTTGGTCTTTAAAACCTTAACCTCGATATCTGGCTCAGAGGCAACTGCTGCCTGCATAACTTTGATAGCTTCAGGCTTATTATCCTCAATACCAATAATACCCTTAGCGTGATCAAAAATGCTTAATGCAACCTTTAAGCCGAGTACAATCTTGTCTGACTCTTCAAGAAGTCTTCTGTAATCGGATGTAAGGTATGGTTCACATTCAGCACCATTTACTATAATATAATCAATTCCTTCTGGATTCTTAGGGCTTAACTTTACGTTAGTAGGGAAGCCTGCACCACCCATACCTACTACACCTGCATCCTTAATTCTTTGTAATACTTCTTCTTTAGAAAGTTCTTCTAACTTCTTAGGAGTATACTCAACTTCCTTAAA
>ENA-OQER01001640-OQER01001640.1-human-gut-metagenome-genome-assembly--contig:-NODE-1640-length-10373-cov-6.868339_pt1 | contig 10373 bp, 18 predicted proteins | sample MGYA00242797_ERZ504639 | MGnify/ENA primary metagenome ERZ504639 (study PRJEB26092, sample SAMD00036306) | human gut metagenome | host: Homo sapiens | study: EMG produced TPA metagenomics assembly of...
TTTTTATTTCTTGCCAAATATCATATCTCACATCAGGATCTAATCCCCACACTTGGTTCATCTAACAATAAGATTTTAAGCTTTACTAATAAAGCTCTAGCAATCATTGCTTTTCTAGCCATACCGCCAGATAATTTCTCAATCTTTCTATCTTGCCAAGTATTCATTTCAAATTGAGATATTATTTTTTCCACTTCATATTTATAATTTTTCACCTTATACAAACGAGCATAATATAGCAAAGCTTCTTTAACAGAAAATTCTCTTTCCATATTATTATCCTGCATGACAAAACCTAGCTGAGACTTTATCTTTGCCCTTTCTTTATCAGCATCAATCCCTAAAATCTCAAGCTTACCTGAATTTGCTCTACTTAAACCAGATATTATCTTCATCATACTCGTTTTACCAGCACCATTAGGCCTAAAAGCCCCAATATCTCGCCTTCTTCAAGTGTGAAACTTATATCTTTTAAAATAATTTTATCCTTAATTTGTTTATTTATCTTATTTAAACTTAAAACCTGCACTAATTTTTCTCCCCTTGTTTTACATCATAAGGGAAACAAACTAAATGTTTTTGTCCATTTTGCTCTAAAGACATGACTGACGTTTCTACATCATATAAATCACAAAGTATTTTTTCTGTAAATACATCTTGCACCAAACCTTCAGCAAAAATTTTGCCTTTTTTTCACCGCTACTAAGCGATGACTATATCTAGCAGCATGGTTTAAATCATGCAAGACCATAATCACTGTGATTTTTCTTGTTTCATATAATTTATATACTAAATTCATCAAATCCAATTGATGTTTTACATCTAAATACGTAGTCGGTTCATCTAATAATAAAATCTCTGGGTTTTGAGCTATCGCCATTGCCAGCCATGCTCTTTGACGTTCGCCACCAGATAAAGTATCTAATCTTCGATATCGCATATGTGATGTATTTGTCTGCGTCAATGCTTCTTCGATTTTTTCTTCATCAATTTTATTTGGCGAAGAAAATAATCCTTGATGTGGCATTCTACCATAACAGACTAAATCATAAACAGTCATATCCATTGGAGCCGTTGAAGATTGTGGCAATATTGACATCTTGCGTGCTATATCACCAGGTTTCATTTTTTGAATGTCTTTTCCTTCTAATAAAACAGTCCCATGTGTAGGCTTTAATAATCTACCTAAAGATTTTAATAATGTGGATTTTCCTGAACCATTTGGCCCAATAATACTTATTATCTCTGATTTATCTACCTTGAAATTCAATTTATCAGCAATGATTTTTTGCCCATATTGTAATGTAAGTTTATCTGCTTGTAAAATCATCTCTTTTGCATTCCCCTTTTCAATAAATAAAGGAAAAACGGTGCACCAATAAATGACATAAATACACCTACAGGCACCTCTATCGGACTAAAAGCAGTCCTCGCCACTGTATCTGCTACAATCAATAAAATTCCACCAAAAATAGCTGAACTTGGCAATAAATAGTTAAAATCAGAACCCACTACTAAACGCATCATATGTGGCACTATAAAACCAACAAATGTGAGCATACCTGCCACACTTACAGCAGAAGCAGCTAATAAAGCCGCCAGTGTAACGAGGAAAAATCTTGTAGCTTCCACTCGTGTTCCCAAACTTTTTGCTACATCATCACCTAATTGCAAAGCGTTTAACAATTTACTGCTGATACTCACACCTACTAAACCAATGATAGTATATGGCAAAATCATAGTTACATGCTTCCATGAAGCACCTGAAAAACCACCTGCCATCCAATTCACTGTACCTTGAATTTTATCGGAGAAAAATACCATCAAACATGTCATACCGCCAGCAAAAAATGCCGAAACTGCCACACCAGCTAAAATCAATTTAAGTGGCTGAATACCATCTTCCCATGCCAGTGCAAATAAAATTAAAGTCGCTACCATCGCTCCTACAAAAGCTACGATTGGCACCATATTCGTATATTCAGGTAAAACAATCATGACTACCATAGCAGCAAGACCAGCCCCTGCTGATACCCCAATAATACCTGGATCTGCCAATGGATTTTTCAATACACCTTGTAATATACAGCCTGCAATAGCCAAATTTATACCAGCAAACATCGCTGTAAGCACTCTAGGAATGCGAATGTGATATAAAATTCTATAGCTTTCTGTATTTTGAACACCTATAAACACATTATATAAATCGCTAAATGATGTATTTGCTGTACCTATAATCATGCTGATAAATAAAACTGCTACCAACAAAATCAGTCCCAAAAACATCACTAAATTGCGTTTTTTACTTCTAGGATCTTTTATCTTTTCACTTATACTAGCAATAGCCATTACCATACCTCATATTTTTTATTCTTGTAAATATAAATCATCTGCCAATATATTTATCGCTTTAGCTATATTAGTACCAGGATTTACAGCAAATAACTGATATGGTAATACATATACTCTATTATTTTTCACAGCAGATATATCTTGCCACAAAGGATTTTGCCCTAAATTTTCATCTATACTATTTTTTACTGCATCCACATCACCATGAGTTACTACAAATATCGCCTCTGGATCTTGTGTAGCAATATATTCCATTCCTAATGGAATATATCCACTGTCTTTTGCTACAGAATCCACATTATCTGCTATATTATTACCACCTAAGCGTTTTAATAAATCTCCTGTAAATGATTTACTTGTTGCCATGCTAAAGCTATCTGTCGTTCCCCAAATTATCAAACTTCTTGGAGCTGTTTTATTTTCTGCTCTAGCAATCGCTTTTTCATAATCAGCTTCTATTTCTTTGATTTTTGCTTGAGCAATTTCTTCTTCTCCTGTCAATTCTCCATAAAAACCTAAAGTGGATATCACATCTTCATATATGTCTAAAGATTTAATCAACACAGGAATATTAGCTTTTTCTAAAGTAGGAATTAATTGCTGATGAAAAGGTACATTTATGCCAATTACTAAATCAGGTTGTAATTTCAAAATAGTTTCTACACTAGGATTGTGAATTACACCGATTTGCTCTATATTTTTTGTTCCTTCTTTGACTTCATCACTCAAAGCTTCTGAAGTAGGTTTTCCCACTATTGTATCAGTCTCTTTACCGCCAGCATAATAATATAAATCTAAATGAGAAGCATTTAATAATACTACACGTTTAGGATGTGTTGGTATTGTTACCTCTCTACCTGTGCTATCTGTAACGACTCTTGTTGAGCTGATATTATTTGTATCTTCTTCATGTGAGCGAAAGCCTAAAAACAATCCGCCAATAGCTATCAAACAAATAATTCCAAAGATTACTTTTCTCAAATAGCCACTCATATTTTCACCTCTTTATTTTTCAATCAACTTTTTATACAAATTTTATTTACATCTTTGCCAATTTTACTTATACAACTACATTTAGGACATTTTATTTCTACATATTTAACATTTCCATAAAAAGCAATCTATTACATCGCTTACATCTATGTTCTGGTAATTTAGTTAACGTTTTCTTTTCGTCTTTTTTTTTCATCATCTATAATAATATTTTCGATTTCTTCTTGTTTTAATATAACTTCTTGCATCAAAAACAGCTCTTTTCTCAATATCAATTCAAATAAAAATTAACAGGAACATTCATACTAATACTTTCGCCTAAGCCATGACTAAATGGACATGCATTATATACTGCATTTAAAGCAGCCTTATCTAAATTTCCATTAATGCTAGAAACTACACCTGCACTGATTAAATTTCCATTTGCATCAATAGTTACATTGATAATTACTGTACCTTGCTGATTTAATCTAACAGCTGCATAAGGATAAGATTTATGATTTTCCACAGCTTGAGCGAATCTACTTGCTACACTATATCTATCTTCGGTAACATTTGCTCTGCCATTAGCTCTTTCACTATCGCCACCAACCATGCCTTCTGCTGTGCTACCACTTCCACTTCCACTGCCACTGTTTTTATTTTCACTACCAGAAAAATTCTCACCATCTCCCTGACCAATACCGCCACTGATTGCTTGCGTATCATCTTCTGATATTGTATTTGTTATATTATTGGAAGCTGGTAAAATTCCATCTTCTGCATTAATTTCATCTTTTTCAATCTGCTTATTTTCTACATTATTTATTTGTTTTATATCTTTATTTTCATTTACTTCATTATTTTTAGTTGCGATATTTTGATTATCATTATCACTATTATGCTTAAAAATATTTTCTATATCTTTACTAAATAAATTAAATGATGATTTTTCTTGAGCTTTTGCTATCTGTTCTGGTGTGTCCGCTAGATTGACTGTAATCAATTCTTCTTTTGGTCTTTGTATCTCCTGATGAAAGCCTGCTACCATAGCACCAATGGTTATGACTACTATAAAATGAAAAACAAATGATATTGAAAAAGATTTTTTCCAAATATGTTTTTTCATTGATTATTTCTCCTGAGTAGCTATGGATAATTTTGTTACACCTGCACTTTTGATTTCATCCATTACTTTGATTACTTTTCCATGTTCTACATTCTCATCAGCTCTTAAAATCACAGGAGTATCTGCTTTATCAGCTAATTGTTCCACTCGTGGTTTTATTTCTTCAATGCCCACCACAGTATCACCTATACTGATTGTGCCATCTTTCATTAGTGTAATAGCCACTGGCTTTGGTGCTTCTTGATGACTAGAAGATGCTACTGGCAAATTCACAGGCATAGATTTTTGATAAACCATTTGCAAAGTGCTAAATAAGAAAAACACCATCAAGAAAAATATAATATCTATCATCGGTATAATCATCAATCGTGGTGGTCTTGCCACGCGATTACTACGTATATTCATTATTATTTACCTCTTGCCTTACTAATCACTACAGTACAAACATTTTCTACATCAGTCAAAACACTATCTAAGCGATTACTAAAATAACTATGCACAATCAAGCTAGCACGGCTACACAAAGACCAGTAGCAGTTGCGATTAACGCCTCACCTACACCACCAGTGATTAATGCAGGATTATCACCAGCAACATCTAATACTTTAAAAGAACTAATCATCCCCACCACTGTGCCTAATAAACCTAACAGCGGAGCCATAGTAACAATAGTATCTAAATAATTTAAATTTCGTTTTAAACCATTTGCTCTAACAGAAATATATTCCTCAAAACTTTCCTTCATTGACATTGGACACTCACGATATTTTAAGCCTATCGCCAATACATCACTGACAAAGCAACGATTATTAGCACATACTTTTTCTGTTTCTTGCCAATTACGCTCTTTAGCTAAAGCTAAAATTTGTTGAGCCATATCTTTATTATCGCCACAAGTTCTCTTATAATAGATAAAACGCTCAATGCCAATAGCAACAACTAAAATAGAACAAGCTAAAAGTGGATACATCACCCAACCACCATGATGAAATAATTCTAATGCACTAATAATAAAATCCAATTTAAACGCACCTTTCTCTAAATAATAATCTTCGTTAAAAAGATAAAACTCCATAGAATAAATCTAAAATAAAATTTTCCTATGCTCTAAATAAAGATAAATACACACAAAAATTTTATTCAAAAATATATTCTATGGAGTTCTAGACTCTCTTTTAAAAATTACATAAACAATTATATTGAAAACAATTCTCATTGTCAAATGTTTTATGAACAATTTTTAAATCTATTCAATTTTATTTTTTAGTACATTCTAACCATTCTTGATAAATATACTCTTTCAATCTATTGAAAGTATCACTATCTTTTTTACCTACAGCTTTTCCTTCAAATTCTGTAGCACGAATACACAAATCACCAGAACTACTTACAATTACTTCATCAGCATTGATTAATTCATCTACTGTAAAAGGTCTTTCTTCTACTTCAATGTTCAATGCTTTACATGCTTTTAATAAATGCGCTCTAGCAATACCAGGTAAAATATATTCATCAGCAGGATGAGTGATAAATTTTTTATCTTTGATTATATGCACATTACTATGAGCACATTCTGTAACTATATTCCCGCGATGAAATACAGTTTCATCACAATTATTTTCCTTAGCATGTTGATAAGCTACTACACTAGGAATTAAATTTAAAGTCTTAATATTACAATGTAAAAATCTTGTATCTTCCATAGAAGTCAATTTATATTCTCTATCTTTATCTGTTATTTTTTCTGGGCAAATTGTTATCCATAAATTAGCTTTTTGCTCTTTATCATAATTATGACTTCTAAGACCATTACCACCACGAGTAGCTTGCCAATATACAAACAGCTCATCATCATCTAATTTTTGTACTAATTCATTCAATAAATCTTTTAAATACTCTTTAGTAAATCCTAAATTGATATTTAACAATCTAGCGCTATTAAAAAATCTATCAACATGTTCATCAATAGCCATGATTTTATAATTTCTAGCGCAAGTGGCATCATATACACCATCGCCAAACCAATGGGAACGATCTGACATAGGTATCATTATTTTATCAATTTCATCATATTTTCCATTATAATAACCTAAAGTTTTCATAAAAAATCTCCTTTAATTAGACAAAGACCCGAAGATTACTATTAAAATATATACACAAAATTAATAGAATTCTTCGGGTTTTTATTTCACTAAATTATGCTTCTTGCGCTTCTTGTTTGCAAATAACAACAATATCTTTTATTTCAGCACGGAAAAAGTCTGCTACACGATATGTATTGCTTTCATAAAAAGAAATACAATCAGAACCAGGTAAAGATGTAGCATCATGATCTCTAAAAATTGTAGGTTCTCCTACATATTCTCTACCATCATTACAAATAACTCTTACAATGTGACCTTTGTATTGTTTAAAATCTTCATTAAACATGCACAATCGCTCCTTAAAACTTTGATTATTATAATTTTACCTTATACCATCTTTATTATCAACTATTAAACAATTATTTACAATATTTTATAATTTAGTATAATATTATATACGTTGTTTTTCCAACAAAGGAGTAGTTTTATGCAAAAATATTTAGATATACTAAAAAACTCAGCTTTATTTTCTGGTATTGATACAAAGGATTTAATCAATATGTTCAAATGCCTTTTAATGAACATAAAAACTTATGAGAAAAATTCTTATATACTCAAAGCCTCCGAACCACTTGTTGAAGTAGGTATAATTTTAAAAGGTAGAGTAAATATCATCAAAGAAGATTATTGGGGCAATCGAACAATTCTCACTACGCTTTCAACAGGCGATTTATTTGGTGAAAGTTTTGTTTGCACAAATATTAACAATAATTGTTTTAGCATTGTAACTGCTGAAAAAGCTGAAATTATGTTTTTAAACTATCAAAAAATAACTTCACCTTGTCAATTTGCATGCAATTTTCATTCAAAAATTATTCAAAATATGCTTTTACTCATAGCTAAAAAAAATATACAATTAACAACAAAGATAGACCATTTAAGCAAAAAAACAACTCGTGAAAAAATCTTATCCTATCTATCTAGCGAAGCTTTAAAAAACAATAGTAATTCCTTTACCATTCCCTTCAATAGACAAGAACTTGCAGATTTTCTTTCTGTTGAAAGAAGTGCTATGTCTGCTGAATTATCACGCATGCAAAAAGATAAACTAATTACTTATCACAAAAATAATTTTACTTTATTATAATTTTTATTAAATGATTAAAATTTAGGAGTAATCACATGTTTAAATCTTTACGTTGGCTTATAAAATTTAGAAAAAATTTCCAAAATCTAAAAAACATTATCAAATAATCATCTATGCTACTAAAAAAGACTTTGCTTATTATCAAAAAAACAAAGTTTAAGCGATTATCAAATGGAAGAAGTGCTTTTTTATATAGCACGAATGCAAGATTATCATCAAAAATCTCATCTATGTCACTTCTTCAAGCTGGCATCACTAAAAATAGAGATTTTCAAACTTATATTGGTTTATTCAAAAAGAATATGTTTAAATGCAATGAAATTTTAATGATAGGCGCTCGCATGAATTATTGAGATTTCAACAAGATATAGATTTTCTAATCAATGATAAAAGCCATGATTTATTCAAGCATCTAAGCCCAGATATTCAAACAGCTTTATTAATATTTATAAATTAACACACAACACCATAAAATCTATAGATGAAAACAATTTAAAAAATTTTGCTCAATATAAATATAAATTAGATATATTTCTAGAAAAACTTAATAAACGCCTATCTCCACAAAAATATAATACACTTTTCAACGAAATCAACAGGCTTCAACAAAAATCTTAACTAAAAAATTAAAAACTAAATATATAATCAACTAAATAATAAGTTTGCAAGAAGTAACTATATGTTACTTCTTTTTTATGCAGATTTTATCGATTTTTTCTCTTGACTTCAACATAATTTAATGTATAATAATTGGTACTACCAATTATTTAAATAGATAGGGGTACACATTTGGAAGATAGAGGTTATATCTTAGTTTTAGAATATATCAAGGAATTAATCATTTCTGGTAATCTCAGTGTTGGTGATAAACTCCCTACTGAACGCAAATTATCTGAAACACTTTCTCTAAGTCGCAATACTATCCGTGATGCAATTCGCATTATGGGAAGCATGGGTTTTATTGAGAGCCGTCAAGGTTCTGGCAATTATTTATCTAATAAAATCAGTGGCAATATCTCCGCCACTATAAATTTCATGTTACTTTTAGAGCAATCTAATTTTACTGAAATCAATCAAATCAGACGTGCCATTGCCTTAGAATGTTTTCGCCACGTTTTTACAAAATGCACTGATAGAGAAATAAAATTGCTACAAAAAGTAGTAACAAAAATGGAGCAATGTCATCGTGAAAGCCACTATGACAAATTATTTCATGATATTATTTTACATATATCTCAAAACAAATTAATGATTAGCATGATGAATGCACTTTCTAATGTATGTTGTACATTAATTGATAATATTTTTTCCAGCGCTACAGCTGAAACTAAAAATACAATTATCAATCACACAAAGAAATTCTAAATTGCATCATCAATCGCAATGAATTAGCTGGTTATGCAGCTATTAATCACCATTACGATTTAGTTGATAAAGAAATATTAAAATGGAAGGCGGTTCTTTAAGTGAAATTACTTGAACAATTTGGTATTATTTTAACTTTAACTTTTATCGTTGAAACTTTTAAGGAACTCGTTCCATTACCTGTTCCCGCTAGTGTTTATGGCTTAGTTTTAATGCTTTTACTTTTAAAATTTAAAATTCTAAATATCTCTGCTATCAAAGATGCTAGTAAATTATTAATCGAACTATGCCTATCATGTTCATTCCTGCTGCTGTTGGACTTTTAAATGCTTGGAATGTAATTCGTGATTTATTAATTCCTTTAACCTTAGTAGTAAGCTTAACTACTGTTATTGTAATGGTTATTTCTGGTCATATAACACAATTTATTATTGTATCTAGTAAGAAGAAAAAAGGAGCTTGCTAATTAGATGTTACAGGATCTTATCTTTAATTCAGCTTTATTTGGTTTGATTATTAGCTTATTAGCCTATGAAATAGGTTTGCGCATAAAACGTAAATTAAAAATTGCCATTTTCAATCCTTTGTTAATAGCAATAGGTCTTATAATCACTTTTTTTAGTAACCTTCGATATTGATTATGAAGAATATAATCGAGGCGCTAAATATTTAGGTTATTTATTAACACCAGCTACAATCTGTCTTGCTGTTCCTTTATATGAACAACTAGAAGAATTGAAAAAGAACGTAAAAGCTATCATGGCTGGTATCGTTTCTGGTGTAATCACTAGTATGAGTTGTATCTTAGCTTTATCTATTTTATTTAGCTTTAGTCATACAGAATATGTAACACTTTTACCAAAATCTATCACAACTGCCATAGGTATTGGTATATCTGAAGAATTAGGTGGTATCGTTACTATCACTATTGCTGTTATCATCATCACTGGTGTATTCGGCAATATGACTGCTGAATATATCTGCAAAGTATTTAAAATTTATGAACCTGTAGCCAAAGGTGTAGCAATCGGTTCATCTGCTCATGCTATGGGAACTGCAAAAGCAATTGAAATGGGCCCTATTGAAGCTGCTATCAGTAGCTTAACTATTGCCGTAGCTGGTATTGTTACTGTAATTGCTGTTTCATTCTATGCGACTTATTATAAATTTAAAATTTATAATAAAACAAATAACACCTTAAAATAATCTTTAAAGGTGTTATTTTTTTCTATATTAATTAGGATAATATTAAGCTTAAAATATTTTATTTTTCTTAATTTATTGTTGTTCCAAAATTAATTTAATATTAATTATTCATTTAAAT
>ENA-OQER01001641-OQER01001641.1-human-gut-metagenome-genome-assembly--contig:-NODE-1641-length-10358-cov-1.406314_pt1 | contig 10358 bp, 21 predicted proteins | sample MGYA00242797_ERZ504639 | MGnify/ENA primary metagenome ERZ504639 (study PRJEB26092, sample SAMD00036306) | human gut metagenome | host: Homo sapiens | study: EMG produced TPA metagenomics assembly of...
ACATAGATAATAATGATTACTAACAAAACACACTAAACTTCAAATGAGTTTTGGTGTGTTTTGTTATCTTATTTTCCAAGCAAACTAATGCGTTCTTGGATGTGTTTGCTATTTCAATTTCATCAACAAAGCCAATAGCATAGTCTGCATAGCTGATAATACTTTCACCCTTATCGTTTGTAGTTAATTCTTCACCAGCAAGAATATATTGCCCTATACGGTTACCGTCAGCTTGAAAATCTGCTGCTGGGCTAACAAATGTCCATTTGACATCATTGCGTTCACGAATTTCTGCCAATGATTGACGTTGCGCATTAGCCAATGGTTTGAAAACAGCAGGAAATTCTGGTGTGTCAACCAATTGCACGGTATGTTCAGGATTGACATAAAGACTTCCTGCACCACCAACAATCATCAAGCGTGTATCTGTTCCTGACAACAAATCTGCTAAATGCTTTTGTGAATCGCTGTGAAGATGAAGTTGGTCTTCTGTCCAAAGCCCCAAAAGCATCCACAACCACATCAAAGCCAGCCAGATCTTCTTTTGTTAAGTCAAATAAGTCTTTTTCAATAACTTTCTGAGCTTTTGATTTATTAGAACTACGAACAACTGCTGTGACATCATGTCCGCGATTAAGCGCTTCTTCAACGATTAATTGACCTGCTTTACCATTTGCGGCAACTACTGCAATTTTCATAATGATTCCTCCAAAATATAAATAATTTTCGTTGTAATATATTCAATTACAACTATATCTATAGTATATTCTTCTTCAGATGTAATGTCAATAGTTACAACTAAAAAGTTGTAAGTTTTTTAATTACAACAAAAATATGCTATAATACTCTTAACAAATTAGATTAGTACAAGGAGAAAAAATGCCTTACTCTGCACGATTAGCGACTTCTGTCCATATCCTATTTAGCTATTTATCATTTTGAAAATAAAGAAAAAGTGACATCTACCTTTCTCGCTAACAGTATCCAGACCAATCCTGTGATTGTCCGAAATTTATTGGGGAAATTACAAAAAGCTGAACTCGTAAAGGTAGAAGCTGGTGTTGGCGGAGCGCATTTGACAAAAGCACCTCAAGAACTCACTTTTTGGGATATTTTTCAAGCAGTCGAAGATAAAAACAAGCCTATTTTTAAAGCTAATGATGATACCAACCCCAATTGCCCAGTTGGTCGCGTGGTGAACTCCGTTTTACAACCACGTATTGATGAGGTTCAAGAAAATTTTAAAGCTTCTCTCGAGAATATCACTCTTGCTAGTCTCATTACAGACATGGACAATAAAATAGCACAAAACAATCATTAAGCACTTCTGTTTTCACAGAAGTGCTTTTTTCTATTTATGACTTAGTTTTTTAGTGAGGAAGTCTCCGATAAATTGGATAATAAAGACTAGGATAAGGATACAGATTGTTGCAACGATAGTGACATCTGTTGCTGAGCGGTTATAACCGTAGTAAATGGCAATATAACCAAGACCACCTGCTCCAATCGCACCCGCCATAGCTGTTTCACCGATAAGTGAGATGAGCGTTACTGTTGAGACACGGATAAGTTCTGGCAAACCTTCGCTAAGGTAAATTTTAATAATATCCCAAAGGGTAGCTCTTGAAGCTTGTGCGGCTTCAATAACACCTCTATCCATTTCTGAAAAGACAACTTGAACCTGACGAGCATAGAAGGCAAATGTCGCTGCTGATAGCGGAATTAGCGCCGCTGTTCGACCTAGGTTGGTTCCAACGATTAGCATAGGTGAAACCTTTCAAAATAGCCAACAAATGATGAAAGGAATGGCACGAACAATTGACGTGAAAATATCTAAAATTTTAAACCCAATACGATTGCTAAGCACACCATTTGGTCCAGTTAGAACTAAAAATAATCCCATTAAAAGTCCTAAAATGCCACCAATCACAAATGACCAGCCAGTCATATAAAGCGTTGCTGAAAAGGCATCTGACCAAGAATTCGTTCCTTCCCAACCAATGCGGTAAACATTTGGTAAATTTGTCTCAATCCATTCAATCATTTAGGCACCTCGTTTCAATACAGTTAATTCAATTCCAGCTTCAAGAATAGCTGTTTGGGCAGCAGCAAGCGCATCGGCTTCACCAGATAGTACAACAATCATTCACCAACTGGTGTATCGTCTAGAATTTCAATATTTCCATAAAGGATATTCGCTGTTACTTCAAATTGTTTGTAAATCTGATTTAAAATAGGCTCGTCTGTTGATGTTCCTGCGTATTTCAATTGAACAAGCAAATCGTCTTTTGGCAAATGTTGCACAAGAGCTTGCTTTTCAATTTTAACCAAAGCTTCATCAATACCAGTAGCTGTTTTGATAAATTCTTGCGTCAATGGTTCTTTTGGATTTGAGAAAATGTCCAATACAGAACCTTCTTCAATCAAGTGCCCATTTTGCATAACAGCAACACGGTGACAGATATCTTTAACAATTTGCATTTCGTGCGTAATCATAACCACAGTCAAACCAAGCTTTTGATTCAAATCTTTCAGTAAAGCTAAAATTTGTTTTGTCGTTTTAGGGTCAAGGGCAGATGTTGATTCATAGAAATCAAGATTTCTGGGTCATTTGCAAGAGCACGCGCAATCGCAACGCGCTGTTTTTGCCCACCTGATAATTGAGCAGGATAATTTTCAGCACGATCTGACAAGTCTACTAATTCAAGCAAATCAGCAACTTTCTTATCTTTTTCCTCTTTTGATAATTTTGAATGACGAAGCGCAAAAGCCACATTTTGGCGCGCTGTTTTTTGTGCCATTAAATTAAAATGTTGGAAAATCATTCCAATTTTTTGACGTTTTTGACGTAAAGCTGCGCCTTTTAACTGCACCTTACCATTGTCAAATGTCACATCATCACCAATCGTAATTTTCCCAGAAGTTGGTGCCTGCAATAGGTTAATCGTACGGACTAAGGTTGATTTCCCTGCTCCAGAATAACCAACAATTCCATAAATTGTACCTTTATCAATCGTAATAGAAACGTCTTTTACTGCTTCTATCTCACGTTTTTTCTGATAAAACGTAATGTCAATATGTTCTAAATTAATAATCGGTTTTGTCATAACTCTTAATCAACTCCTCAATCATTTCAATGTGGGTGTAATAATCCGCCAAATTAACATTTTCATCTCCAGCATGGTCACGGCTATCTGGATTGCCAATACCAAAAGAAGCAATCGGAACTTCTAATGCTTCAAAGATTGGTGCATTGGTCCAGTACCAGCAGTCGTAGGTAAAACTGAAACACCATTTGGTGAAAATACCTTTGCAATCTCAATCACATTGAGAATAGCTGGGGCAGACATGTCACTACGATAAGCCTTTTCACCCAATGTGTAAACCAACTCCACCTGCTCAAAGCCAATATTGTTGCAAATGTTGTTCAATCTTCTGAAGAACATCTCTTGGCACAAGCCAGGAACCAAACGAACTTCCATTTTAGCCTGAGCTTTAGCTGGTAGAATTGTTTTGACACCTTGCCCTTGATATCCTGTTGAAATTCCTTCAATCGTGATAGCTGGTTCAAAGAAAAGCGTTCGAACTAACTTTTCCTTATCCCTTGTCAACATCGGCAAATTCAAACCATATAGTGTTTTTAGGTTATCAGCATCAAGATTGGCATGTTCTAGTATAAGTGACAACTCACGCTCACTTGGCTCAATGACTTGGTCATAAATCCCGTCAACCAAAATGCGACCAGTTTCATCACGAAGGCTAGCAATTGCATTAATCAAATACCATGATGCTGACTCAATGACCGCACCAAATTTCGAATGAATATCAACCTTAGCAGAATCAACAATCATATCAAAGGTGACAATACCTTTTGTTCCACCAGAAATTTCAATCTGCCTTTGGCATTTGAAATACCTTGCTCCCACACCAATAAATCCGCGCCACGGAGCTCATCAGCGTATTTTTCAAGATAGGTTTCAAGACCCACAGAAGCTGATTCTTCCGAACCTTCCATAATAAATATAATGTTAACTGGAAAATCTCCAAACTCACGGCGATACTTCTGAACGGCTGTCAAGCGTGCTGTGATATGCCCTTTATCGTCATCAACACCACGTCCATACATGTAGCCATCACGGACGGTTAATTCAAACGGATTTGACGACCAAGGCTGGTCATCATCAGCTGGCACAGTATCATAATGGTTGTAAAAAATAATCGTCTGAGCATCAGGTCTATTGCTCTTAAAACGTGCTAAAACAAACGGAGCCGTACAAGTATCGTCAATCGTCACCTCAGCACCAGCTTCAGTGAAAATATCGCCTAGAATAATTTGCTACTTCTGCTAACCCAATTGCTGTGCAAAATCGATTTTTTAGCAATTAACTGACGTAAAATCTCAAAATAATATTGAGCAACGTCATCATTTTCAAACTTCTGCAACTGATTACTATCACTTACTACCATTTTCTACCTCTCAAAATTCAAAACACATCGGTAGCACAGTTTTGAAAACTCTCCAAGTTACTATTCTACCATATTGCTAATTATTTTAAAATCCACTCCCGACAAAGAAGCAATTTAGAAGTTATTAACTCTCCATAAAATATGAAATAATGCTTTAGAGACTGGGAAGTTATCCCAGCCTCTAATTTTTCATTTTCAATAGGCTATATTAATCGTCATCAGAAGATGATGAAGATGGTGTTGCGCCATCCCATGCAGGAATATCAGCACCATCTGAAGCTTCTTCGATGATTTTTCCGACTTCGTTTGTTTGGTAAACAGAAACTAAAGTCTTGATAGCATCAGCTTTGTCTGATTTTTTCCAACCTTTTTGGGCTGCAATAACGTTAATCCATTGATTTGAGTTTTCATCAACAGCTTCTTTGTAGAGTGTTGTGTCATAGTCAACATCAGCAGATTGTGCATAAGAGTTGTTAATAACTGCAGCGTCAACTGATGTCAATGTAGAAGCAGTTTGAGCAGCATCAACTTCTTTAATATCTAAGTTTTTCGGATTTGATGAAATGTTTTTAATTGTAGCCAATTCATCACCAGAAACGTCTAATTCAATCAAACCTGCAGATTGAAGAAGGTAGAGGGCACGGCTTTCATTTGAAGCATCATTAGGAATTGAAATAGTCCCTTTATCTGGAATATCACTAACGTCAGTGTATTTTGCATCGCCGTCGCTGTCAGTTCCTGAGAAGAGACGAATTGGGCTAAGAAGCGTATCAGCAACTTCTACCAAAGTTCCATCATTTTCAGAATTCCAGTTGCTCAAGAAATATTTGTGTTGAAAAGCATTGACATCAATTTCGCCATTTTGAAGGCTTCGTTTGGTTGATTATAGTCTGTAAATTCAACAAGTTCAATCTTAACACCTTTTTCTTCTGCCAATTCTTCAACTTTATCCCAAAGTGGTTCTGTTGCATCATCTAAAGTCATGACACCAACTTAAGTGTTTTTATCATCAGAAGATGATGAATCTGAAGAACCTCCACACGCTGCCAACAAAACAGTTTGACGCCAAAGCTACACTAGCTAATCCAAATAATTTTTTCAATTTCATAGATATGTCCTCTTTCGTTTTAATAAGTGTTTTTATTTTATCCTATTTGATTCTAGGTTTCAAATTGTTATTAACAAGGTTTTCTTATAGTTTAAAACTATAACCAACACTTTTTAATCTGATGTTGGAACTTTCAAATCATTGGCAGAAGGTATGTAATCTCCACCAAGGTATTTTGCAGCAAGTTCTGTCAATGTACCGTCTTCTTGCAATTCTTTCAAACGTTTTATTAACAAATTCTTGTAAATCTTCTTGGTCTTGTCCAAAGATGAAATAGATGTATGGTTGCTCTTCTGATTCCAAATCAATGGTTTTCAAATTATCCAAACTTTGATTCTTAATGACAGAATTAACAGTTGGGGCATCAAAAATCTTGAAATCATATTTGCCATCATTTAGATTTGTCAAGATTTGAGTGATGTTTTCATTTGTATAATTGATGTCAACAGTATTATCTGCATTTTCTTCATTATATTCTTCCAATTGAGCAGCGGTTGTCGTTCCTTGAACAACTTGTGTCGAATGACCACCGATATCATCGTAAGATGTTATATCACTGTCATTTGGCACGACAAGTACTGACGGTGTTGAACCGATAGGATATGAGAAGAGGTATTTTGCTGAGCGTTCTTCAGTATAGCTGATGTTATTACCACCCATTTGATATTTTCCTGAATCAAGTCCAGTAAAGATTGAAGACCACTCTGTTTTTTTGAATGTTACTTCGTATTTATCTGAATCTTTAAAGACTGCTTTTGCGACTTCAATATCATAACCTGTCAATTCACCGTCTTCTTCATATGAAAATGGAGCCGTTGTTCCAACTGTTGCAAAGACAACTTCTTCCTTTCCTGAAGAACTAGATGATGAAGATGAGCTTGATGAACAAGCTGCTAAAAAGGTTATAGATGGTCTAGTAGCAAACACCTGTTACACCAAGGATTTTTTTCATTAATGCATAATTGTCTCCTATTTTTGAAACTCCCTTTCAAAGGTATGCTTACATCTTAACATCACCAAGCTCACTTAACAAATACTTAAAATCTATCACAGTGATAAATAAAACTTATCACACACGGCTAATCCTTTTTAGAACGGTAATAGTCTAGTAGATACAGAGCATTTTGTACATAATAATTAACAGCTGTTGGTAGGGCTTCATCTTTTACAGTAAAGGTATCATGATGTAAATCTGCTGCATTGTCATCACCGTTGCTGCCAATCAAGCAAAAACGCCTGGAATATGTTCTTGGTAGGTCGCAAAGTCTTCTCCTCCTGTTAATGGAGCAACTTCTAAAACTTCCGCAAACTGTTTTGAATGCTCAAAAATAAGCGGGGTCAACGTCTCGTCGTTATAAGTCACCGTTGGTGTTTTTCCCCACTCGATAGTGACTTGTGCGCCAAATTGCTCGGCTGTATTTTTCACAATTTTGGTAAATCGCTCACGCAAATGCTGACGATTTTCTGGCGTAAATGATCGAATCGTTCCTTCAAATAGCCTGACTCGGCAAAACATTCCATGTCGTCCCAGCATCAATATGTGTCACCGATAACACTGCCGCATCAAATGGCGAAACCGTTCGACTGATAATCGCCTGCAAATTATTTACAATGGTCGTAATGGTCAAAATTGTATCAATGCCAAAATCTGGACGCGCAGCATGACCGCTAACACACGTACGTAACCTTAAATTTTTCAACCGCAGCCATAATTGCTTTAGAACGCAAGCAATTTGCCCCGGTTTAAGATGAGGGTTATTATGGTAGCCTATAATTGCAGACACTCCTTCAATACCACCTGCTTCAATCACCGCATCAGCACCGGTCCCCACTTCCTCAGCTGGCTGGAAAATCAAGCGGATGGTTCCCTTAAGCTCAGCTTCTTTTGCCTTTAATAATTCAGCTGCTCCCAGTAAACTTGTTTGGTGAAAATCGTGTCCACACGCATGCATTGCACCGTTTTTACTTGCGTAATCAAACGTATTGGCTTCTCGAATCGGCAGAGCATCAATATCAGCTCGAAGCGCAATAATTGGCTCACCTTGGCCAATTTCGGCAATAAATCCTGTTTTTAAACCTGTTTCAACAATGCGAATTCCAAGATTGGAAAGATGATTTTTCAGAAATTCTGTCGTATTAAATTCACGTTCAGACACTTCTGGATGTTGATGAATATCACGACGAATTTTGGTTAATTTTTCATAAAGTTCTGCTGTCATTTGTTCACCTCTAATGCTGATGCTTCTGGTAAATAGCTACCACCTAAATATTTTTTGACTCAATTTTTCCAGAGTCCCATTGTTATACAATTTCTTCACAACTTTATTAAAAGCTGTTTGTAGATATTGGCTATCACTTGAAAAGATAATGTAGTTATCCAGATTATCATCTGTATTCAGCTCAATACTCGTCAAATCCAGATTCTTTTGTTTAATAATCGTTTCAACTGAGATTTTATCAAAAATCAATAAAACTGCCAATTCCAATAAAACTTTTCCCATTTTCAGTTCTCCTAAATATCTGGATACCAAAAAAACTGACTGACATCAGCTTTATCTATCTTATAATGTTTTTACCAAATAATTGAACAGCAAACGACTTTCACTTTTTTCTAGAAGAAGTTCTGGGTGCCATTGAATTCCCAAAATTGGCGCACCATGTTTACTTTCATAAGCTTCGATTGTCCCGTCACGAACATCACGCGCTGTCGCAATCAAATTAGGTGCCAAATCTTTGACACTTTGATGATGAAACGAATTAATCCATGAACCTGACTTCACCAAATGGCTAACGCGACTATTCGGCAAAATTTCCACTTTATGAGATGTACCCGAAATATCATCTTGCCAATGATTATCAACCTTTTGATTAAGTGTGCCACCCAAAGCAACATTAAGCAATTGCATACCACGGCAGACTGCAAAAATCGGTTTATTTTGACGAATGGCTTCTTTCACCAAAGCAAATTCAAATTCATCACGTTCTAAGCTGTAATCGTCACTATCAACTTCTTTTTCTTCACCGTAAAATTCTGGCGTAACATTTTGTCCACCTGATAAAACTAATTTATCAATCATACTGATATAGGTTTAGCAAGGTCTGGTGTTCCCACAGGAATGATGATTGGAACCCCTCCAGCTACCTTAACACCATCTGATAAATGACGAGAAACCGCATCAAAATACATTCCTGACATAGCTGGCATTTCTTTGATATTTCCTGTAATCCCAACAATGACTTGTTTCATTTGATGTCCTCACTTTCGTTAGTTTTAAGGTTGCTTTACTGTGATAAATTTATTCTATCCTAAATTCGCACTAATTGCCAATAGATTTTTTTTTATCACCAAGATAGCCTTAGCTTATCACCAAAAATAAAAAGGATACTCAGCTCAAAAAGGCTGAATATCCCATCATTTTATCAACGATATCTGATATTAGAAATCTGATACGTATGGTAAACTTTTTGAACATCTTCGTCATCTTCAAGAACATCAACAAGTTTTTCAAAGACTTCAAGGTCTTCACCTTCAAGTGTCACTTCTGATTGAGGAATCATTTCAAGTTCAGTTACTTTGAATTCTTCAATACCGTTAGCACGCAAAGCTCGATACCTTTGTGAAGGTCAGTTGGGGCTGTGTAAACGGTAACAACACCATCCTCTGCTTCAACGTCTTCAACATCAACATCAGCTTCTAGCAATTGTTCAAAAAACGCTATCTACGTCATCACCATCAAAGACAATAACACCTTTTTTATCGAACATGTAAGATACAGAACCAGATGCTCCCATGTTACCACCGTTTTTACCAAATGCAGTACGTAAGTTAGCAGCAGTACGGTTCACATTACTTGTCAAAGTATCCACGATAATCATTGAACCGTTTGGTCCAAATCCTTCGTAACGACCTTCAACGAAAGTTTCGTCTGTATTACCTTTTGCTTTATCGATTGCGCGATCGATAACGTGTTTTGGTACTTGCGCTTGTTTTGCACGTTCAAGTACAAATTTCAAAGTTGAATTTGATTCTGGATCTGGTTCACCTTCTTTAGCAGCAACATAGATTTCGACACCAAATTTCGCATAAACTTTAGAGTTAGCACCATCTTTGGCAGTTTTTTTGGCAACAATATTGGCCCACTTACGTCCCATGGGTAGTCTCCTTTGTAAAGATTATTTTTATTTTAGCATGATTAATTGATTTGGACACCGTAAATCTCCAAATCATTGAACTACTGAACTAGCAAAGCTAAATTCGTAATCCTTAATATTATAGCACTTTGACGAGGCTGTGTAAATGGGGAGTTTAAATTCCTTACAATTGACTAAATGAACATTTTTTGGAAAAAAGAAGCCTTTTTACGGCACATAAATGATTAAAAATCAGCTCAAATCTCGCAAATATTGTGCCAAGGACATTGGTGCTTTTCCTAGCACACACTCAATATCATCTGATAAGCCTGCTTGTTCCTCTTTAGCGATTGCGGTATAAGTTGACACCCAAGAATCGTATTCCCATTGCTCGGCTTGCCAAATTTTGCGAGGGTCATAAGCTTCCTCAACAGTTTCTTCAACGTACGTCACCGTTTTTCCAAGAGAATGACTGATTTGCTCTGCCATTTCCGATAATGTCAATTCTTCTGGTCCTGTCATATTTAAAGGTTTGATTTGCCCACTTTTCAGGATTTTTAAGAATTTCTACCGCCACATCGGCAACATCCGAACGCACAACAGCAGAAACTTTTCCATTACCTGCTGGACCTTTGATTTCACCGTATTGGCG
>ENA-OQER01001642-OQER01001642.1-human-gut-metagenome-genome-assembly--contig:-NODE-1642-length-10354-cov-2.786643_pt1 | contig 10354 bp, 17 predicted proteins | sample MGYA00242797_ERZ504639 | MGnify/ENA primary metagenome ERZ504639 (study PRJEB26092, sample SAMD00036306) | human gut metagenome | host: Homo sapiens | study: EMG produced TPA metagenomics assembly of...
CGAGGGCGTGGTTGCAGGTGCCGTGAAGGCTAAGGAGGTGCGCACACTATGCGTGCAAGCGGCATTCTGATGCCCGTTTTCAGTCTGCCGGGGCCTTTTGGCATCGGTACGCTGGGAAAAGAGGCTTTGCATTCGTGGATTTTCTGGCCGATGCAAAGCAGACCTACTGGCAGATCCTGCCCATCGGCCCCACCGGCTACGGCGACAGCCTTACCAGAGCTTCTCCGCCTTTGCCGGAAATCCCTATTTTATCGATTACCGCCTGCTGGTTGCGGACGATTTGCTGACCGCCGATGAGATCCCCGCTGAAAAGCCGGTCGGTTCTGTCGACTACGGTGCCCTTTACAACGAGCGGCCTGTTATCCTGAAAAAGGCTGCTGACCGTCTGCTGGCAGCTCCCTCCCCCGCTTACAAAGCCTTCTGCAAAGAGCAGGCTTTCTGGCTGGAGGATTACGCCCTGTTCATGGCTGTGAAAACTGCACAGGGTCAGGCCGGCCTTGCTGACTGGCCGGATGACCTGCGCTGCCGCAAACCGGAAGCCATTGCTGCCGCAAAACAGCGTCTCGCCGGTGCGGTGGATTACTACAAGGCGGTGCAATTCTTCTTCTACACCCAGTGGAACGCCCTGAAGGCTTACGCCAACGGCAAGGGCGTCCGTCTGGTGGGCGATATTCCCATCTATGTCAGCCGGATTCCAGCGATCTGTGGACCCACCCGGAACTGTTCCAGACCGATGGCCAGATGCACCTGACGCAGGTTGCCGGATGCCCGCCGGATGCCTTTGCAGCGGATGGTCAGCTATGGGGCAATCCGCTGTACGACTGGCCTGTTCACAAGGCCACCGGCTTTGCGTGGTGGAAGCAGCGCATGAAGCACGCCACCTCCATTTACGATGTGGTGCGCATCGACCACTTCCGCGGCTTCGAGAGCTATTACTCCATTCCCGCCGGGAACAAAACGGCGGCGGGCGGTCACTGGGAAAAAGGCCCTGACCGCGATTTTATCAACGCCATGCACGAAAACCTTGGCGAGGGCGGCATCATTGCCGAGGATCTTGGCTACCTGACCCCGGAGGTCAAGGCCATGCTTTCTGCCAGCGGCTATCCGGGCATGAAGATCATGCAGTTTGCCTTTGACAGCCGGAATCCGGCAATTACCTGCCCCACACCTACCACCGCAACAGCGTGGTGTACACCGGCACCCACGACAATGTGACCGCCGAAGGCTGGCGTACCAACGCCAGTGCCGAGGATGTGGCCTATGCCTGCCGCTACCTGCGCTGCCAGCCGGAAGAGCTGACCGAGGCCATGATCTGTGCCTGCCTTGCCAGTGTATCGGATACCGCTGTGATCCCTCTGGCGGACTGGCTGCATCTGGGCAGTGAGGCCCGCATCAACACTCCCAGCACCCAAGGCTCCAACTGGCAGTGGCGGCTCACCTGTCCCTTGCCGGAAGCACTGGCCGGGCACATTGCGCAGCTGACCATGCTCTACGAACGGGCACAGTAATTCCCTGATCATTTTCTCCCCATAAAAGCGCCTGCACCCGGAATGTGCAGCGCTTTTGCTTTTTATACAGAACATTTTTTCAGGACCAGATTCTGGACATATTGCGCATTTTTGGGCTGACATCCGTGATTTTGCCGCCTTTCTGTAACAGTTTGTTCACAAATGTATCATGATTTTGCGCATCTCTGCTCTTGTTATTTGGACACAGTTATGTTACAATTCAGATAGTATTATTGTCTGCCTTTGTGCAGATTCCACTACGGAAAGGAGTTCTTCCACCATGGATCATCCCAATCAGAATACCATGCTTTTACCGGCTTCCTATGCCGTTATCTCCGAAGAGGAAATGACCTATCTGGATGGCGGTCAGTCCATCTACCTTGGCTCAGCTTTAATCACGATATTTATTTCAACACCGATCAGTTTGCTACATTCTGCCAGAATGCAGCAATCAACCTGTTCGTGCTGATGACCAACTATTCCTTCCGGTACATCGCAGGCCGTGTGCAGTCCGGTCTGTCGAATGGTCTGAGCCTGTCCGGCACCTTCTATCACACCTGGGATAAGATGAACACCTGGAGCCGTATCGCTTCTGTGGGCGTTGCCGGTCTGGCCGGTGTCTATGTCTATTCGCAGGTCATGAACGTCATTCGTACCGTTACAAGCATCTACGATCAGATCGTGAACCCCATGCCGAGCTTTGATGCCGCTCAGGCCGAGGGAACCGCTGCAGCCTGAGTTTGATTCCATTCCCGGAACGATCTTGTCAGAAAGGAGCTTTCTCCATGAAAAACCTTCAGATGCCGCATTCATACATTTCTGTTTCCGAAGAAGAGCTGCGCAGTATTTCCGGCGGCGGGCCGCTGGGCGATGCGCTGGATCTTTTCTTCAGCAATCTGCGTCTGGACGATCTTTTCTTTAGCGGCGGATTGATCTCACTTTCTTTCACCTTTGTGCCCATGCTGCTGTTCAATGTGGTAAAGACAGGCTTCAACTTCGTGGTAAGCGCCTACGATACCATCGCAGACCTGTTCCATTTTTCCCACGAGGAGCGGGACATGGTGCAGTATATCTCGGATCAGCAGCGCCGGGAAGAAGAGAAAGAGCAGGCTCAGCCCGCTCCCGGCCCGAAACCGGTTTTCTGAACTTTCCCAGCAGTATAAAGCATAGCAAAAAACGCATCTGCAAAATCTTGCAGATGCGTTTTTGTTTTCAGATCACTTTCACTGCCCCCTGCTCCCGCAGACGCAGAATGTAGCAGCTGCCCTTGCCGAATACCCGCTCGATCTCGCTGTGATAGCGTTCCAGCAGCTCTGGGGAACATACGCCTGAATGGTGCCTGCAAAGCCGCCGCCCTGCATCCGCCAGCTCCCGTGCTGCCCTGCAGGATACTCTGGCTCAGCGCCAGTGCCACCGAAAGCCCCTGATGCCGCACATCGGTGCTGCAGTAGACATTCTGGCATAGCGCAAAGGATGCACGTCCGCTTTCCAGCACCAGCGCTGCAAAGGCATCAAACTGTCCGGCCTGCAGCGCGTCCCTCTGGGCAAGGGTGCGAGCGTTCTCTTCAAAATAGTGGATGGCGCGCAGCACCGCGCGGTCGCCGCAGGCTTTGCGCAGCGCAGGCAGTGCTGCCCAGAATGCGCTCTCCGTCACCTGTCCCAGCACCTTTTTGCCAAGAAACGCTGCGATCTGCTCCATCTCCTGCCGGATGGCTGCAAACTCACCGGTCAATTCGCTGTGGCTGCCGCGCGTATCGGTAACGCACAGCTCATGCCCGGCGGCAGCAGGCCGTCGGCGTGGATCTTTTCCAGAACCGGCTGCTGGGGATCTGCAAAATCCGCAAAGATAATGCCGCCCACTGCGCTGGTCAGCTGATCCAGCAGGCCGCTGGGCTTGCCAAAATAGGTATTCTCCGCATACTGACAGATCTTTGCCAGCTCCGCCGGGGCCAGACCGCAGCCATATTCTCCGTTCCAGATGGCAGCCATGCCCATTTCAAAGGCAGCAGAGCTGGAAAGGCCGCTGCCGCGCAGCACATCACTGGCCGTGTATGCATCAAAGCCCGCCACCGCTTTGCCTGCCGCGCGGAAGCCTCGCAATGCCGCGGATCAGGCTGGCCGAGTGGGTGCTCTCCCCTTCCTGCGGCCCCTCCACGGTCAGGTCGATCACATCCAGCTTGTTGAACCCGCGGGATTTGACCCGCACGTAGCCGTCTGTATTGTGCGCAGCCACGGCCACAAGATCCAGCGTGACAGCCGCCGCAAGGCCATAACCGTGCTGGTGGTCGGTGTGGTTACCGCCCAGCTCTGCGCGGCCCGGTGCCGAATAAACCTGCACCTGCCTGCCCGGCCCAAAGTACAGCTCAAACTGTTCCAGCGCAGCATAGTAGCGTGCCCGCTGCCGACAGATCTCCTGCGCCGCATCGCCATACAGTGCCCGGAGCTTATCGTCCCATTTGCCCGCCGCGATCTCATTTCGGAGCTGCGCACTGTTTGCCATAACGATTCCTCCCTCAATATGCTGCTTTGGGATAGATGGGTATGTTACGTCTATTGTAATGCATCCAACCGCTTTTTTCAATTTCCAACGCTGAACGCGAATTTTGGCACCCAGTTCAAAGAATAAGATGTACTTTTGTTGAATTTGCGGCAGATGTGTGGTATACTATACCAAAGATCGGGCACAAAGCTGCCCACAACGTGACAGAGCGGAGGAAACGCGGCTATGGCAGATGTATATAAGCAATCCTTCAAACAAAATTATACCAATAATATTGAGCTTTCCATCTTCAATTGCGGCATCGAACGCTGTGCTCCGGGCCAAACATGGGGGCCGGGTATCCGCGACCATTACCTGATCCATCTGGTACTTTCCGGCAAGGGCGTATTCGAGGTGGGTGGACGCACCTGGGAAGTGAGCCAGGGTCAGCTGTTTTTTGCCCGGCCAAGCCAGCTGATCCGGTATACTGCCGATGAGCAGCAGCCTTGGGAGTACAGCTGGGTAGCTTCAACGGTGCGTGTGCCCACAAACTGGCCGCGCAGCTCCCCTTCACCGACGACTCGCCGGTGCATCACACCCACGACCCGATGGGATGCGTGCCGCTCTGGCCAACATTTATTCCTCCCGCGGGCTGCAGCCGCAGGATGAAGCCGCCATGGTGGGCTACCTTTATCTCTTCATCGCTTCTCTGATGAAGGAGACCAGCGCTGGCAAACCGCACACGGCTTCCTCTTCCAGCCAGTATGTGCTCAACGCCATCAAGTACATCCAGTTCAATTATTCACACGATATTTCCATTGATGATGTGGCAAAAAGCGTAGGTGTCTCCCGCAGTCACCTGTACCGCGTGTTCATGCTGAACGTAGGCAAAAGCCCCATCGATTATCTTACCGAATACCGCATCAACGAAGCCTGCAAGCTGCTGCGCGCAGGCAACCTTTCCATTGCCGAGGTCGCGGTGTCGGTAGGCTTCTTTGACCAGTTCTATTTCTCGCGGGTATTCAAGCGCGCTAAGGGCGTGCCGCCCAGCAAGTATTTTGCGGCGCAGGCTGATGCTCCCGCCGACGGCCCCGACCACCAGTAAAGGAGACCCTTCATGCCCTTACAGAAAAATCAAGTTCTCACCCTGCGCGTAGAGCGTCTTTCCAGCGATGGCAGCGGCGTAGCACACAGCCCAGACGGTGAGACCGTGTTTATTCCCGGTGCCGCCCCCGGCGACGAAGCCCGGGTGCGCATCGTTAAGGACTGCAAGCGCTACGCCTTCGGTATTCTGGACGAGGTGCTCACTCCTTCGCCGGACCGTATCCCGGTGGATTGTGCCGTGGCAGGCCCCTGCGGCGGCTGCAGCCTGCGGCATCTGGACTATGCTGCCGAGCTGCGCGCCAAGCAGGAGAATGTTGCAGATGCCTTTGCCCGCATCGGAGGATTGGATGTGCCTGTGCTGCCCATTGTGGGTTCGCCGGAAGTGAACCGCTACCGCAATAAGGTGCAGTTCCCGGTGGGCGTGGACAAAAGCGGTAAGCCCTGTATCGGCTTCTACGCCGGGCGCACCCATCGTATCGTCCCCTGCCCGGACTGCCGCCTGCAGCCCGGTGTGCTGAATGAGATCGGCAACGTATTGTGCGCTTTTTTTGCAGAAAAGGGCATCCAGCCGTACAGCGAGGAGACCGGCAGGGGCCTTGTGCGTCATATCTTTCTGCGGCGCGGCGCTCACAGTGGCCAGATCATGGTCTGCCTTGTCTGCACCCGTGCCAAGCTGCCCTCCGCTGAAGAGCTTTGCACCCGGCTGAAAGCTCAATTTGCAGAGATCACCACGATCCTGCTGAACGTAAATGCTAAAAACACCAACGTGATCCTTGGCACCGAGACCCACACCCTGTATGGGCAGGGGTATATTGAAGACACCCTGTGCGGTGTTCCGGTGCAGCTTGGCCCGCTTTCCTTCTATCAGGTCAATACCCTTGCTGCCGAGCAGCTTTACGGCATTGCCGCCCAGTATGCTCAGCTTACCCCGGACGACCTGCTGCTGGACCTCTACTGCGGCATGGGCACCATTGGTCTTTCCATGGCAGCGCACTGCGTGAGCTGATCGGTGTGGAGATCGTACCGGAAGCCATTGAAAGTGCCAAGGCTAACGCTGCCCGCATGGGTGCAGATGTGGCCGCAAAGAGCCGATTTTTCTGCGCAGATGCCGGTCAGGCCGCCACCCGCCTTGCCGCTGAGGGCCTTCAACCGGACATCGTAATGCTGGACCCGCCCCGCAAGCTGCGACGAAGCCACCCTTTCCGCTGTCGTGCGCATGTCTCCCCGCCGGGTGGTCTACGTCAGCTGCAACCCCGCCACCGCCGCAAGAGATGCTGCATGGCTGGAACAAAATGGATATCACGCAGAGAAGGTGCAGCCGGTGGATCTATTTCCAAGAACACGGCATTGCGAATGTGTGCTGAGCCTTTCCAAGGTGTGAGGTTTGAAAAAATGGCTATTCCAAAATATAATGAACTTTACTCGCTGTTCCTCTTTGCAATTCAGGACGGTGCCCCGCATTCTTCAAAAGATGTAAAGAAAATCATCTCTCAAAAACTCCAGTTAACCGCCTTGCTCTTGAATTGGTAAACATACATAAAAAGCGCCAGTCCCGGTTTTCCGGGACAAGCGCTTTGCATTTTAACCTTGTAATTTATCAGGACAGAATCATGCGGTCATTTGCAAACTCGCCGCCGCTGGCGATCTGGAACTTTGCCAGCAGGTCGGAGACGTGCAGGTTCTTCTTTTCCTCACCGGAAACATCATAGATGATATGGCCTTCGTACATCATGATCAGGCGGTTGCCATACTTAATGGCATCCTTCATGTTGTGGGTGATCATCATGGTGGTGAGATGGTTTTCCTCCACGATTTTGGCCGAGAGGGTCAGCACCTTGAGCGCGGTCTTGGGGTCCAGCGCAGCGGTGTGCTCGTCCAGCAGCAGGAGCTTGGGCTTGTTCATGGTAGCCATCAGCAGGGTCAGTGCCTGACGCTGGCCGCCGGAAAGCAGGCCCACACGGGCCGTCAGGCGGTCTTCCAGACCCAGATCCAGCGTCTTGAGCAGTTCACGGTACTGCTCGCGCTCTGCCTTGGTAATGCCAATGCGCAGGGTGCGGGGCTTGCCGCGGCGTGCAGCCAGGGCAAGGTTCTCTTCGATCTGCATGGTGGCAGCAGTGCCGGTCATGGGGTCCTGAAACACGCGGCCGATGTAAGCGGCACGCTGATGCTCGCTCAGGCGGGTCACATCCACACCGTCAATAATGATCTTGCCTTCGTCCACCGGCCACACACCGGCAACTGCGTTCAGCATGGTGGATTTGCCTGCACCGTTGCCGCCGATCACGGTAACGAAATCGCCCTCGTTCAGCTTCAGGTTCAGGCCGTTCAGGGCAGTTTTCTGGTTGACCGTGCCAGCGTTAAAGGTCTTGGAAACATTCTGGATCTCAAGCATTTTTTGCATCCTCCTTTGCCTTCTTCACCGGCTTCGAGAAGTACTTGCCCTTCCAGTACGGCACGGCAAGGAAAACAGCCACCACAGAAGCGCTCAGCAGCTTGAGCAGGTTGGCATCGAAACCCAGAGTCAGCACCAGCTGAATGACAATGTAGTAGATGATGGCACCCAGAGAGACAGAAACCATCTTGAGTGCAAAGTTGTGGAAGATGCGGCTGAACAGAGCCTCGCCAATGATGACAGCAGCCAGACCAATGACGATCGCGCCACGGCCCATGCCGACATCTGCAAAGCCCTGATACTGGCTCAGCAGAGCGCCAGACAGCGCCACCAGACCGTTGGACACAGCCAGACCCAGCACGATATTGAAGTTGGTGTTGATGCCCTGCGCACGGGACATGGCGGGGTTAGAGCCGGTGGCACGGATGGCACAGCCCAGCTCGGTGCCGAAGAACCAGTACAGAATGCCGATCAGCACCGCTGTGACAATGATGATCATAACGATAGGGTTGTGGAGAGCGAACTCCTTGACCCAGCGCAGGGAGATCAACAGGTTGTACTTGTCCACGTTGATGGCCTGATTGGCCTTGCCCATGATTTTGAGGTTAATGGAATACAGCGAAAGCTGGGTCAGGATGCCGGCAAGGATGGCCGGAATGCCCATAAATGTGTGCAGGACACCGGTGACGAAGCCGGACAGCAGGCCTGCCAGCAGCGCCATGAGCAGGGAGACCCAGACGTTCTGGCCGGACAGCAGGCACATGACGCACACTGCACGCCGGTGCCAAAGGAGCCGTCCACGGTCAGATCGGCCACATCCAGAATACGGTAGGTCAGGTACACGCCAATGGCCATGATACCCCAGATAAGGCCCTGTGCACAGCACCCGGCAAAGCGCCCGGCAGGTTTGCCAGTCTTGCAATGATTTCCAAAACAATTCCTCCTAAACGTTACACTTTTTTACTTCCCGTTTGATACGGGAAAGCGGAGAAGAGCACTTTTTACCCTTCTCCGCTGATTTTCTGTTTGGTTTTCCGGAGTATTTTAGCCCTCGATCTCCTCGTAGCCGTCGGGAACGGTCAGGCCCAGATCGTCGCAGATAGTCTTGTTGTACTTCTTGGTCACATCGGTGTACTCGATGGGCATGGTGGAGATATCAGCCTCGCCGTTCAGGATCTTCACTGCCATCTCACCAGTGGTGTAGCCCAGATCGTAGTAGCTGATGGAAAGGGTAGCCACGCCGCAGCCGGCGCAGATGCCTCTTCGCCAGCGAACACGGGCTTCTTGGCCGGGCGGCAGATGCCGTCCACAATGCCGGTGTTTGCAGCAACAGTGTTATCGGTGGGCACATACAGTGCATCGTTCTCGTCGGCAGCCTTCTGGCAGACAGAGGACAGGTCGTTGGAATCAGAGAAAGCGTACTGGGTAGCGGTGACACCCTTTTCCTCCAGATACTTCTGGACCTCATCCACCTGATACTGGCTGTTTGCCTCAGCAGAGCAGTACAGCAGGCCAACCTTCTTGCCTCCGGCATCCACTCCACGATCATCTCAGCCTGCTGATCCAGCGGGGCCAAATCAGAGGTGCCGGAAATGTTGCCACCCACGGTGCCGTCGAAATCGGTCAGGCCCAGAGCCACACCGTACTCGGTAACAGAGGTGCCCAGCACCGGAATGCTGTCGGTAGCAGACTGTGCAGCCTGCAGAGCGGGCGTAGCATTGGCCATGATCAGATCCACACCAGAGGAAACGAAGCCGTTGGTGATGGTAGCGCAGGTAGCGGAATCGCCCTGTGCATTCTGGAAATCGAAGGTGACGTTCTCGCCGAAGGAAGCAGTCAGAGCATCCTCAAAGCCCTGCGTAGCGGCATCCAGAGCGGCATGCTGCACCAACTGGCAGATGCCGATCGTGAACTTCTGGCCATCGGCTGCAGCAGAAGCAGCAGCGGAGGATGCAGGCGCAGCGGAAGAAGCAGCTGCAGAAGATGCAGAAGAACCACCGCAGGCAGTCAGGGCAGCAGCTGCGCCGCAGGCAGCGGCAGCAGCCAGAAACGAACGACGAGTGATTTTACGCATAATGTTTCTCTCCTCTATCTCTTTGCGTGTGCGGCCTACAGGTACCACACCGGAAAGCTATGTTTTGTATGCAAGGCTCGTACAGTCTCGCTTTACACTCGTGAAGTATATCACACATTTCACGGTAAAACAACTCACTTTTGCCCTAAAACGGCCTTTATTATCGATTGCATCAAATATATCGATCGATTATTTTGATGCGTTGTTTCGTTTTTGCTGATATTCCGTCAGTTTTGCAAATTCAGCATCCAGCCAGTGCAGGTTTTTCTCCAGCTGCGGCAAGAACGGTGCGGCATAGTCGTAGCCAAAATACAGCGCCTGCCAGAGCTTGTCCTGCATCCGGCGCACCAGCACCGGGCTGAGCTGCGCACCCAGCTGTTCCACCGTGTCTTCCAGTGTCATGCAGGTCTGCGCCCAGCGCACATCGGTCTGTTCCCGGGCCGGGACATCGTAACGAGCAAGATAGTCCTCCACCCTTGCCTCGATCACCTGCCCGCCGCAGCCGGTGGGCTGCAGAAAATAGCTCACCTGTCCTTTCCTACTGATCTCCTGCGCCAGCGGGTACAGAGCACACACCAGCGGTTCGGCATCGTGGATGGCGCAGTGATCTCCCGTAAGGAAGGGGCAGTTGTTTCGGTTCTCCTTCACCGGGGCCAGCCGCAGCACCGGCAAATGGCTCACCGTGCCAATGCTGGCCCGGCAATATCCCCGCGCCACGATCTGCGGCGGCAGGCGCAGCCGGGCTGCAATGCGCCACAGGTCAAAGCCTGAAAGTACAATGTCCTCTCTGCCACGGC
>ENA-OQER01001643-OQER01001643.1-human-gut-metagenome-genome-assembly--contig:-NODE-1643-length-10348-cov-2.129537_pt1 | contig 10348 bp, 12 predicted proteins | sample MGYA00242797_ERZ504639 | MGnify/ENA primary metagenome ERZ504639 (study PRJEB26092, sample SAMD00036306) | human gut metagenome | host: Homo sapiens | study: EMG produced TPA metagenomics assembly of...
TGTAGATCTTTATCTACAATCTCCCAGTAACCATTCTTTGGAGATCCATGTCTTATAAGAATACCGTACTCTTTTTAACTTCTTAATATTGTTCTCTATATTTCGACTGGCAACACCGATTTTTTCAGCTAACTTAACCGCAGATAATTGATGATCTTCTGAAAGCAATTTTTATAATCTTTTGCTGTGTATCGTTGAGGTCTGTTCTCCACGCTACTTCCGATGTTTCTCCGATGCTTCTCCGATGTTTCTCCGATGCTTCTCCGATGTTTCTTTTCATTTATCATCGGAAATGAATTACGAAACAGCTCTACCCGAAACATATTATCGAATTCCTGAAATTTCGGCTTCGGAAGTCCATACTCTTCTGCAGCATTAAGGATTCTTTTTATTCCGCTTCCCCATGCCTCTACAAGTCCCATCTGACTGAATATATTGGCAATGCCTTTATTCCGGATCTTCGAATGACCATTCATGACTTCCTCATAAGTTAATCCGTTATATAATCCACCCGGAGATGTCACCTCCAATCTGTCATCATAAACTGCGACCTGAATACAGGATTCATCCAACAGGTTACGGTGACAATGGGCATTATGATCATTTCCCTGATTGCTTCCGGTGGTAGCTCATATTTCTCTCTTCGCACCAATCCATCAATTGTTGCTCCAAGCCGAATATTTCTCAATACAAAATCTACTGCTTCTTCGATTTGTGTATAAATTGGTCCTGTAAATTCTCTCTTATCCAGAAACACTGCACGATCTGTTCCCTTGAATACCGCACATTGTGTTTTGGAGAATGAAAAATAATCTGATGTCAGCAACGCATAGGCATTCGTTGCCAGAAGCTGTCCCTCGCTCTGCTTCAAGATTTTCCAGTTTATCAGCTGCTCTTTCTTTACAGAATGTTCTGACATTCCTGCTTTCTTCCGGAACTTTTCGATATCCTGACAAAGTTTCTCTGTTGCTTCCTCTGAAACAGGATAACCCACACAGGTAAGTTCATCCCATGAGATTCTGGCACCTTCCATTTCCAGCTCTTTTATCTTCTCTGGAAATGCCTGTCTTGATGTACCTGCTACACGGATGTAAGTACCATTATCTTTTCCCTTTGATTTCAGATAATATGGTCTATTCTTTCCTGCTTCTACTGATACAACAATAACTGTTTTCCCGCTTACCGTCTGCGGCTCAATATCAGGAATGATCTGTGGCACACAGGAATCAGAAACTGCATTGGCAATTCCATCCATCAGCTGAAACAACACATCATTTTCCACACCAACAATCTGGTGTGTTTTATCATCTACACCAACAATCAGCTTGCCGCCCTGTGTATTGGCAAAAGCTACGATTGTCTTCATGTACTTTTCACTTTTATCAGGTAAGGATACCTTGTACTCAATATTTTTCGATTCCCCGGAAAACATAGTATCTTCTACCATTCTTTCACTCCTAATCTATACTCGCACCACTGGTGCGAATAATTCTATTTCCAGAGTAAACCTCTCTGGATCATTAACACTATTATACGTTCTATCCTTCTTTTCTAGCAAGTAAGAAAACAAAACGATTCATTTTTTCTTACCATTTTCTTCTGTTCTTTTTCGATTCCAGATAAAGTCTCGTCATCTCATCCATGAAAATAGTTTTTTCCTCATTGGTCATAGTTCCACTGGCAAATAAAGCAGCTGCCTGTTCAAGAATCTGTCTTGCCTGTTTACTGTAAAACCCCTTACCTTCCGTATGGAAAAAAGCGCAAACTATCCCTATCATCTTTTAAGAATGATTTATTCATTTTACATTTATGCGGGAACTGCCTCTTTTGGTGGTTCCATCCTAATGCTTTCAACTTCTTTAAGTATGCATGGATCTTCCGTTCTGCGTTAAACTGATTGTAGTATTCTGCTCCAAGATCCTGATATTTCACCCCATCTTTCAGGATATGGTAGATTGCTATCAGGATCGAATGTGCCACTGCTACATAAGCCCGTTTCTTTCCTCGGTGGGTACTGATCCGTTTGAACTGGGCATGAAAATAAGAACTTTTATGTCTTACCGCTGCATGCGCGCATAAGACCAGCGTGGATTTCAACAAGGCATTTCCTTTTCGGATCTTCCTCCTTTCCGTTTCTTGGCACTTATATTATCTCCCGGACATAAGCCTGCCCATGATGAAATATGACGGTCACTGGGGAATCTTTCCATATCTGTTCCGATGACAGCTATGATTGCCTGTGCACTGGTATTACCAATCCCTGTAACATCCTGGATCATCTGGGATGCTTGTTTTTCTTCTGGTTTCATGAAGTTGTCAATCTCATCGTTCAGATTTTCAATATGAACATTTAATTCGTCCAGATGTTGGAGCAGCTCCTTTAACATCCTTCTCTGCAAAGGACTCATGAATCCCTTCAGATCATCAAGGATCTGCTCTTTCGATGCTTTCAGGTTATGGGCGATCAGTTTTTCTTCATACATCTCATCATATTTTTTCTCATCAATCTCATTTCCTGACAGGATGTATTCCAGGATCTTTCTGGCACTTTTCCCATTGATATTTGTCACGGTTCCTGACAGTTTGATATTGGCTCCTTCGAGCATCTTTTGCAGTCGGTTCAGTTCCCGCGTACGTTCTCCAACGAGACTTTTCCGATACTGTACCAGTTCACGCAGCTCTCTCTGGTCTTTACTCGGGATATAACTCGGCTGAAGTAATCCGTGCTGGAGCAGTTCTGCAATCCATTCTGCATCCTTTACATCTGTCTTTCGTCCTGGTACGGCTTTCATATGTGCCGGATTCACTACAATCGCATGAAGACCATAGGATTCCATGATGTTATACAATGGTTTCCAGTAAGAACCGGTGCTTTCCATCGCAACGATCTCACATTCATTTTTTTGCAGCCATTCTGCCAGTTCCATCAGTTCCCGGGTGGTCGCACCGAATTCCCGGAGTTCTTTCTTGCGTTTATGGTTCAGACAGGCAACAATCAGTTTTTTGTGTACATCAATACCACAACAAATGTCGTAAATTTTATCCATATCAATACCTCCGGATCTTATTTACGGCACGGTACTCTGTCTTTTGTCAGTTTACTGTACGTCCTTTCGCCAGAAATGGCTGGACAGATGGTGGTGCAAATGAGAGTACCGGAAATCAATTTAGCTCACGGGCTACAGGCCCAAGCCGCTAACGATCTTTACCGTTACTTTTAGTATAACGGATGACACATCTGTTCTACAATCTTTTCTAAACAAAAAGATATCATTCCGATGTACATAACTTACATAGGAAACAATATCTTTTTATGAAAAACTTCCGGATGCCACTCCGGTTTTATTCATGGTGTAGCACGCGAGGCGCGCATGGGAATTTAGCTCAAAACGCCTCTGCCCACGTTGCCCCACCCCCGAACCGGGAGGCTGGTGCGTCCGTCTTACGACAAATCCTCTCTTCTATTTAACCTTACATGAACGTTCTCCAATATCCAACATTACGCTCATTAATCTCCTTAATAATCTCCGGCTCAACCTTGAAGTTTCTTTCCATATCCATCAATCCATTGATCTCCTGCTGCACATCGCTGACCTGGGTGTAACAGAAGCCGCAGCAATATGGGATTTTCTTGACGGCTGTAGTAATATCATCAAAACGCTTGATAAAATCTTCTTTTGTATTGACTTTATTGCCATATCCCCATCCGGAATCATCGTTGTTGAAAGCGATTCCACCATACTCGCTGATGATGATCGGCTGACCTTTGTACTCGTAGCCGTTTGCCAGACGCAGATTTTCCGCTGTGGTATACTTCTGTGGTCAGAATCTGGTCTTTGTACTCGGTGTAGCGTTTGTACAGAGTATCGCCCACTTCTTCATAATCATGAAGGGTGATAATATCGGAAACGGTGTGTTCCCATCCGTCATTTACAATAACCGGACGCATAGTGTCCAGACTCTTGGTCAGATAGTATACCGCTTCTGTAAAGTGCTGTTCTACTTTTCTTGTTTCAATCTGGCTGACACCCCAGGATTCGTTCATCGGAGTCCAAGTGATAATGCATGGATGGTTGTAGTTCTGTCGGACAATTTCCATCCATTCTTTTTGTAAATTCTTCTACCGCATAATCGGTATAGCGATAGGCGGCTGCCATCTCGCTCCATACCAGCATACCTTTCACATCACACCAATATAAGAATCTCTCATCTTCTGTTTTCTGGTGCTTGCGCAGTCCGTTGTATCCAAGTGCATGGATCTTGTCAATATCCTCGACCAATGCTTCTTCACTTGGTGGTGTCAGATGAGAATCCTTCCAGTACCCCTGATCCAGAATCAGTCTCTGATACAGCGGATGACCGTTCAATAAAATGTTTGGTCCATCGATACGGATCTCACGCATTGCGAAATAAGAACCAACCGTATCCACGATCTCCCCTTTGTGAGTAACCGCAAATCAATATCATACAGATCCGGTTCTGCCGGAGTCCAAACACGGACACCCCATTCCAGTCCCACTGTTCCTTCATAGGCTACATTAATGGTTGTCTCTACATGTTTCTGATTTGCCAGCACACACTGCTTTGCAACCGTTGTTCCTCGAAAACTAACGGTAGCTGTGATCATCAGATCGTCATCCAGATCTTTTTCCGCTGCTGCCACTTCATATTCCAGTTTCAGTGCAGCATTTTGCAGATCCGGTGTCATTTTTACGGATGCCAGGCTGATCTTCGGTACGTATTCACTCCATACCGTTTTCCAGATACCGGTGGTCTGTACATACCAGCATCCAAAGTTTTCGTTGATCCATCGCTGTTTTCCTCTTGGCTGCTGGGTATCAAAAGAGTCTTCTACTTTTACCGTCAGTTCATTTTCTCCGTCATGCACCAGATTGGTAACGTCAAAGAGCATCTTGCATAGCCGCCTCTGTGGCTTCCTGCATAGGCATCGTTTACCCATACTTTTGTAATAAAATCACTGCCCTCAAAGTGCAGGATATAACGATTGTTCTCCAGCTTCACACCATCTACGTTAATTGTACGATGATACCAGATAAAATCATGGCGGGTTTCATCCTGAATGCCGCTTAACTTTGTCTCATAGGTGAACGGAACATTGATCTTTTTATCACCTTTGAATTCCTGATACCATTTCTCTTTTTCCCCGGCATTTTCATCATCAAAACCGAAATCCCAGGTTCCGTTCAGATTTTCCCAGTCAGTTCGCACAAACTGTGGTCTTGGATAGTCCTTGATGTAACATTTCATTTTTGCTTTCCTCCATAAATGCTTGTAAAATCCCTTTCCGTCCTTTTGACGATTTTCCCATACAAGTTTATTTTCTCAGAAAATACATTTTTTTCATATTACAATACTGTACAATTTTTTCCTTTTTCTTTGTGTAGTTTTCCCTTTGTTCAGACAACAACTGTATAAAAACGTCTCGTTTCTATTTTGCAAAAAGATGGTACGGAGTTCTCCATACCATCTTTTCTATATTTCTGAAATTTTTTATCTTCAGCGCCTTCGCCAGTTTCCGGATGTATTCCGGGGTGGTTCCGCAACAGCCGCCTACGATTCCGGCACCGACTTCTACCAGGTGTTTGGTGTGTCTTGCAAAATCATCTGCATTCATATCGTAATGAGCTTCGCCTTTGTCATCGATAAACGGCATGCCTGCGTTTGGTTTCGCGATGATAGGAACAGTTGCCACTTCTTTCATGCTGGCAACTACTGCTTCCAGCTGATCCGGACCTACGGAACAGTTCAGTCCTACGGCAGCCGCTCCCATCTCCTGTAAAGTCAGAACTGCTTCCACGGCATTACCTCCGTACATTGCGCTCCCGTCTGCTTCCAGAGAAAGCGTACAGATCATCGGAAGATCGCAGACTGCCTGTGCTGCATCCAGTGCAACCACCGTCTCATCCACGCTCAACATGGTCTCTGCAACAAACAGATCCACTCCTGCATCCACCAGGGCTTTCATCTGTTCCTGATATGCCTCATACAGTTCATTATAAGTCAGGGTTCCTCTCGGCTCCATCAGCTGTCCGGTGGTGGTGATATCTCCCGCTACCAGAGCCCGGTTGCCGATTCCGTCTTTACAGATCTTTACCAGCTTTGTGTTCAGTTCGGCTACCCGATCCTGGAGATTAAGTTTCTCAGGCTGATAGGATTGGCTGCGAATGTAGGAGCATATACGATCTGGCTTCCGGCATCCACATAGGCACGCTGCAGTTCCTGTAAAACTGAAGGATTTTCAAGTACCCACTGCTCAGAAGATATGCCTACCGGCATACCTGCTTTTCTCAGGTTGGAACCGGTGGCTCCGTCCAGAATTACTACCCCTTTTGCTGTCAGTTCATCAAATTGCTGTCTTGTCATTGTTTTCTCCTTCCTCTGTATATCCAAAACACTATTTCAGTATTATCAGCTTTTTTATCTTCCCACGGACTTACAGAGGGAGTGTCCCATTACTGTTTCCGTTCACAGAACTCGATCCGTTCTTTATTCGGTCCTTCGATAATAAAGAAAGCCACACCCTTTTCCCAGAATGGAAGTTCTTCAATTCCATTCGACAACACTTTATATCCCTGCTCACAGATCCATGCATAAGCAGCCTGAATATCTGTGCAGTTTAAAGCGAAGTGATTGATTGCGCCTTCAATGCCGTTGCCACCTTCGGCGTAGGTCTCGATCATCAGGTTTCCCAGCTGCAAAAATGCAACTTTTGCCTGGTTTGCAGGTACCTGATTCGTGTGCATAGTCTGAAATCCCAGACCTTCATAAAACCGGATCGTTGTTTCTATGTCTGATGTAGGAATTCCGATATGCTGGATTCCTGTTGTCCACTGTGTTACACTCATCCTCTGTATCCTCCGCTTTTTTCTCTTATAAATCTTATTTACTCAGCACTGTCCTCTGCTGCTGTGTCTTCTGTTGTAGTGTCTTCACTGTTATCCTGTGAAGAGGTATCTTCTGTACTGTCCTGTGCGTCACTGGATTTTGTATCATCGCTGCTGTCGGCACTCTTGTATACAAAAGATACACTGTCGGTGACTGTGATCTGATCCCATACTTTATCTTTGACTTTAATCTTTTCTTCTTTTACCCAGTCTTCCAGTGTGCTGTCAAACAGATCCGATTTTCTTTCTGAAATAACCGTCTTCTCTTTGTTTTCTGTCGCATCTTCGTCCAGCATCTTATCCAGACGTACCACATAATAACCGTCGTCGCCTTCGATCACACTGTCAGCAACTTCTCCGTCTTTCAGTTCCAGAGCTGCATCCTGTACCGCCTCATCCAGTGTATCATCAGTACTTCCCGCTGTGGTAAATGCCGGTGCTGTCGCACTTAAACTGTCATCTACCTCTTTTGCCAGTGCATCCATATCTGCGTTTGCCACGTCATCGGATGCTTTTACTTTATCAAGTACCTGCTGTGCCAGGTCTTTTTTTCTGTGCTTTTTCTTCATCGGTCAGATCAATGGTATTACCGTCATCATCTTTTTCTGTTCCTTCTGTAGAAACTTTTACGATAGTGACTCTTGTCTGATCTTTTTCATTGGCGCTGACCTCGGTATCTACATCTGCAGTCATCGGATCATGCATCTTGCTGCGGATCGTTACCAGTTCCAGATACGTAACGATGTCGTCTTCAGATACTGCCAGTTTTTTCAGGATCTTTTCATCGTTATCTTTGATAAATTCCGCTGCTGCTTCTTTGATCGCTTTTTCTTCATCATCCGTAATCGTAACGTCATAATCTGCCGCATGTGCTTTCAGTACATACAACTGATTAATTGTCGTCATGACGCCATCTTTGGAGCTTTCCCCGACAGTTTTCCCGTCGTCTCCTTTCTGATCCCACACATTAGATGCAGAGCCGCTGACACCATACTGTGACATCAGCATATTATAATAACTCATGGTCTGCGCCTGCTGGTCTCTTACCATATAGCTTGCCAGACCCAATGTTACTTTTTCATCTCCTACAGTTGCTACGGTTTTTGTTCCATCGATTGCTTTTGAGCATCCGGACAGTGTACCTGCTGCAAGAGCAGCTGCCAGAATCCCACATGCTGCGGTTTTATTTAACTTTCTCATGTTTTCCTCCGTTACCCTTTTATGTACTCCGGGAGTACATTTATTCACTAATAGCATTTATTATAGACTATTTCCTCCTATGGGGCAACTTTTTTCCTTTTATTTCAATCTTTTTTCACAAGCGCTCATCTCTTGTTTTCCTGTTCTCAGGAATTTGCCTGCACTTATACCAGACACTGCATGACCGTCAGTAATTCAGTCGCCTTCTCCTGCATCGGCACTGCTTCCTTTGCCTTTCGGTTTCTCGGACGATACAGAAAATACGGATTTGTTTCGACTTTAAACTGCAGTTCTTCCGGATACTGATTCAGGATCTCCGGTATCTTCGCTGTGTTAATCTTCGCCCGCTCATACATGGTAAGTTTCAGGCTGTCATCAAGCTGCTTAACTTCGGTCAGATAGATCCGGTGAGCCATAGCTTTCAGGCTTGCCACTGCGAGGAGGTTCTGCACCATCTTCGGCGGTTCTCCAAAACGGTCCAGCAGTTCTTCCATCATATCCTCATACTCTTCCCGGTTCTCGATCGCCGCGATCCGTTTGTAAATATCCAGCTTCTGGTATTCATTCGGAATATATTTTTCCGGAATGTACGCATTGATCTGCAGGTCGATCGTCGTCTCGAAGTCTTCCTGTACTTCGATTCCTTTTGCTTCCTGTACGGCTTCATTCAGCATCTTACAGTAGAGATCGTATCCTACCGCTTCCATATGACCGTGCTGTTCCGCTCCCAGAAGATTGCCCGCACCACGCAGTTCCAGATCACGCATGGCAATCTTGATCCCGCTTCCCAGTTCAGTGAATTCGCGGATCGCATGGAGGCGTTTTTCTGCGATTTCTTTTAACATCTTATTTCTCCGGTACATCAGGAAAGCGTATGCGGTCCGGTTGGATCGTCCTACCCTTCCTCTCAGCTGATACAACTGAGAAAGTCCCATCTGATCCGCATCATGGATGATCATGGTATTGGCATTCGAGATATCCAGCCCCGTCTCAATGATTGTTGTGGAGACCAGAACATCGATCTCTCCGTTAATAAATCCATACATGATCTTTTCCAGTTCACGCTCGCTCATCTGTCCGTGGGCAAATGCCACGCTCGCCTCCGGAACCAGTTTTCGGATCTGATTGGTGATCTCTTCAATGTTGTTGACACGATTGTATACATAATACACCTGACCACCGCGTGCCAGTTCCCGGCTGATCGCCTCCCGTACCATCTCATCGTTATATTCCATCACATAGGTCTGGATCGGTGTACGGTCCTGTGGAGCTTCTTCCAAAACACTCATATCCCGGATTCCGATCAGACTCATGTGGAGGGTTCGCGGAATCGGCGTCGCTGTCAGGGTCAGGACATCGATATTCTTTTTCATCTGCTTGATCTTTTCTTTGTGGGTAACACCAAAAACGCTGTTCCTCATCGATGATCAGGAGTCCGAGATCTTTAAACTGCACATCTTTGGACAACACCCGATGAGTCCCGATCAGAATATCCACCAGACCTTTTTCAGATCCTCGATTGTCTTTTTCTGCTGGCTGGCGGTACGGAACCGGCACAGAAGATCCACGCGCACCGGAAAATCCTTCATCCGCTGTACAAATGTATTGTAATGCTGCTGTGCAAGGATCGTGGTCGGAACCAGATAAACCACCTGTTTTCCCTCCTGGATCGCCTTAAATGCCACACGGATCGCAATCTCCGTCTTCCCGTAGCCCACATCTCCGCAGATCAGCCGATCCATGATCTTCGGGCTCTCCATATCCTGCTTTGCCGCCTCGATCGCCTGCAGCTGATCCTCCGTCTCTTCAAATGGAAACATCTCTTCAAATTCCCGCTGCCATACCGTATCCGGTCCATAGCGGAAACCGGCTTCCTGCTGTCTGGCTGCATACAGTGCCACCAGATCTTTTGCAATATTCTTTACAGCTCCGCGGACCTTCGTCTTGGTCTTCTTCCATTCCTGTCCGCCGAGTTTGTTTAACTTCGGTGTCTTTGCCGCATCAGAACCGGCATATTTTTGCAGGACATCCAGCTGGTGGCGAGAATATACAGGTTACTTTTTCCTGCATACTCGATCTTGATATAGTCTTTCACCACACCATCACTTCCATCTTCTCGATGCCACGGTACACGCCCAGCCCGTGGTTTTCATGAACACAAAGTCTCCTACGGAAAGCTCCGAAAAGCTCTGGATCTGCTTTCCACTGTACTGGGATTTTTTCCGTTTTTCTTTTTTCTTGCT
>ENA-OQER01001644-OQER01001644.1-human-gut-metagenome-genome-assembly--contig:-NODE-1644-length-10345-cov-1.914367_pt1 | contig 10345 bp, 16 predicted proteins | sample MGYA00242797_ERZ504639 | MGnify/ENA primary metagenome ERZ504639 (study PRJEB26092, sample SAMD00036306) | human gut metagenome | host: Homo sapiens | study: EMG produced TPA metagenomics assembly of...
TTTTGAAAGTTGAGATGGTGGTGGGGGAAGGATTCGAACCTTCGAAGTCGATGACGGCAGATTTACAGTCTGCTCCCTTTGGCCGCTCGGGAACCCCACCACGGGGTAATGCTTTTTACTGGCCTGCTCCCTTATCGGGAAGCGGGGCGCATCATATCAAATGACGCGCCGCTGTAAAGTGTTACGTTGAGAAAAATGAACTGGTTGCGTAATTTTCATCCGTAACGGATTAAAGGTAACCAGTTATTTTTGCTGGCGATTAAAGAATAATCGTCCGATTACCGTAAACAAAGACGCGCTGTGCCAGTACTTTGTATAGCGCACGACTTAAGACGTTTTTCTCGACGTCACGACCTGCGCGCATCATATCTTCAGCTGTGTAGGTATGATCGACATGAATAACGTCCTGCATGATGATTGGGCCTTCGTCCAGATTGTCATTCACATAGTGAGCGGTTGCGCCAATAATCTTCACACCACGTTCATAGGCCTGGTGATAAGGACGTGCGCCGATAAACGCAGGCAGGAATGAATGGTGAATATTGATGATTTTATTCGGGAAGCGTGCCACAAATTCCGGCGTTAATACCCGCATATACTTCGCCAGCACCACATAGTCAGGTTGATAAGCATCAATGGCGTCCGCCATCTTTTGATCGTGCTCGTTGCGGCTTAACCCTTCATGGCTTACCAGCTCAAACGGAATATCAAAACGCTCAACCAGAGAACGTAAAGTATCGTGGTTACCAATAACTGCCGCGATTTCGACATCCAGGCCGCCGTAATTGGCTTTCATCAACAAATCGCCAAGGCAATGCGCTTCTTTAGTGACCAGAATCACTATCCGGCGACGACCGGCAGGATTCAGCTCACGCACGGAGCCTTCTGGCAATGCGCTATCGAGATCCGCCAGCAGGTGGAATCATTAAAAATCCCTTCCAGTTCCGTGCGCATAAAAAAAGCGCCCGGTACGGTGATCAACAAATTCATTGTTCTGTACGATATTTAACTCGTGCTTGTAGCAAATATTGGTAATACGTGCGATCAGACCTTTTTGGTCCGGACAAATAGTACGCAGAACTTTACGTTGGAGTGAATGCATTGCTGGAAAAACCTTGTTGAGAGTGTTTGCTAAACCGTACCGTCAACCATTATTGGCCGCAGCACTTTTTAAATTTTTTACCTGAACCACAAGGGCAGGGATCGTTGCGACCAAACTGCGGACGTGTACCGTCAATATAGTACCATTGACCGTTTTCTTTCAAAAATCGCGAACGTTCAATTATTGCACCTGTTTTACCACCTTCGGTAAATCGAGCAACAAAACTGACAAATCCGATATTGTCGCGTCCTGCCAACAATGTTCAAATACGGTCAATCCCAACCATTCAGTATGCGCAAATCCGGCCATCAATTCGGCACGTAACGCCGCTGCTCCACAAGAGGGATGCCAGGTCTTTATTAAATAATCTGCGTCTTGCATCACAAAAGCGCAGTAACGCGAACGCATGAGATGTTCTGGATCAGGTGCAACCTTTTCACCAGACACATAAGGGTGGCAACATAGGCTATACTCGACAGCACTACCACAGGGACAAGCTGAGACACAAATAATCTCCCTGGAAACAATAACGGCGTATTAACCGCCTGAGTAGCACTATGTTAACCGAGCAGTAGCGATGTGGCTACGATTGCATTCCAGGGGAATCTTGCGGGAATAATGAGAAAGATAAAAATAGGGCTGGCGCTGGGATCTGGCGCGGCGAGAGGTTGGTCGCATATTGGCGTTATTAATGCGCTAAAAAAAGTGGGTATTGAAATTGATATCGTTGCAGGATGTTCAATTGGTTCGCTGGTGGGCGCTGCCTATGCATGCGATCGATTATCTGCGCTGGAAGATTGGGTGACCTCTTTCAGTTATTGGGATGTTTTACGCCTGATGGATCTCTCCTGGCAGCGCGGTGGGTTACTGCGCGGCGAGCGTGTCTTCAATCAATACCGCGAAATAATGCCGGAAACAGAGATCGAAAATTGTTCCCGTCGCTTTGCGGCTGTTGCCACCAATTTAAGTACGGGACGTGAATTATGGTTTACTGAAGGCGATCTCCATCTTGCTATTCGCGCATCATGCAGTATTCCAGGACTCATGGCACCTGTTGCACATAACGGCTACTGGCTGGTTGATGGAGCAGTCGTTAACCCAATTCCTATTTCCCTCACGCGTGCATTGGGGGCTGATATTGTGATAGCGGTTGACCTGCAGCACGATGCTCATTTGATGCAACAAGATTTGCTCTCCTTTAATGTCAGTGAAGAAAATAGCGAGAATGGTGATTCTCTGCCGTGGCATGCGCGTCTGAAAGAAAGGTTAGGCAGCATAACGACACGTCGGGCGGTGACAGCGCCAACGGCAACAGAGATTATGACCACTTCTATCCAGGTGCTGGAGAACCGCCTTAAAAGGAACCGCATGGCAGGTGATCCGCCCGATATTCTGATTCAACCTGTTTGCCCGCAAATATCTACGCTTGATTTCCATCGCGCGCACGCTGCCATTGCGGCCGGACAGCTGGCAGTGGAAAAGAAAATGGACGAACTTTGCCTTGGTACGCACCAACATTGACCAGAATTTTTATCTACACTTAAGTTAATTCTGACAGGCGCAGGTGGCAATAGCATGCCACTATTGAGTAAAGCCAGTCAGGGGAGAGAACATGACGCAGCCATTGGTCGGAAAACAGATTCTCATTGTTGAAGATGAGCCGGTATTTCGCTCGCTTCTGGATTCGTGGTTTTCCTCATTGGGAGCGACAACGGTACTGGCGCTGATGGGGTGGATGCCCTTGAGTTGCTGGGAGGTTTCACTCCAGACCTGATGATATGTGATATCGCGATGCCACGAATGAACGGGCTTAAACTGCTGGAACATATACGCAACAGAGGTGACCAGACACCGGTTCTGGTGATATCTGCCACCGAAAATATGGCAGATATTGCCAAAGCGTTACGTCTGGGCGTTGAAGATGTTTTGCTGAAACCAGTTAAAGATCTGAATGCTTGCGCGAGATGGTTTTTGCCTGTCTCTATCCCAGCATGTTTAATTCGCGCGTTGAGGAAGAGGAAAGGCTTTTTCGCGACTGGGATGCAATGGTTGATAACCCTGCCGCAGCGGCGAAATTATTACAGGAACTACAACCGCCGGTTCAGCAGGTGATTTCCCATTGCCGGGTTAATTATCGTCAATTGGTTGCCGCGGACAAACCCGGCTGGTGCTTGATATTGCCGCACTTTCGGAAAACGATCTGGCATTTTATTGCTTGATGTCACCCGAGCTGGACATAATGGCGTACTTGCTGCCTTGTTATTACGCGCATTGTTTAACGGATTATTACAGGAACAGCTTGCACACCAAAATCAACGGTTGCCAGAGTTGGGCGCGTTATTGAAGCAGGTAAACCATTTACTTCGTCAGGCCAATCTGCCGGGGCAGTTTCCGCTATTAGTTGGCTATTATCATCGCGAACTGAAAAATCTCATTCTGGTTTCTGCGGGTCTGAATGCGACGTTAAATACCGGCGAACACCAGGTGCAAATCAGTAATGGTGTTCCGTTAGGCACTTTAGGTAACGCTTATTTGAATCAATTGAGCCAGCGATGCGATGCCTGGCAATGCCAAATATGGGGAACCGGTGGTCGACTGCGCTTGATGTTGTCTGCAGAATGAGCAAACGATAACGCGGGCTAAATTTGCATTACCTGCTAATGTCGCTGGTGGTACTATCGTCGCCATTCGTATAAGTAATTGTCTTAATTATGCTAACTCGCCTCCTTTTCAGAACTTAGCCCCTTCGGGGTGCTGATATACTGGGATGCGATACAGAAATATGAACACGTTCAAAACACGAACAGTCCAGGAGAATTTAAATGGCTGCCATTAATACGAAAGTCAAAAAAAGCCGTTATCCCCGTTGCGGGATTAGGAACCAGGATGTTGCCGGCGACGAAAGCCATCCCGAAAGAGATGCTGCCACTTGTCGATAAGCCATTAATTCAATACGTCGTGAATGAATGTATTGCGGCTGGCATTACTGAAATTGTGCTGGTTACACACTCATCTAAAAACTCTATTGAAAACCACTTTGATACCAGTTTTGAACTGGAAGCAATGCTGGAAAAACGTGTAAAACGTCAACTGCTTGATGAAGTGCAGTCTATTTGTCCGCCGCACGTAACTATTATGCAAGTTCGTCAGGGTCTGGCGAAAGGCCTGGGACACGCGGTATTGTGTGCTCACCCGGTAGTGGTGATGAACCGGTAGCTGTTATTTTGCCTGATGTTATTCTGGATGAATATGAATCCGATTTGTCACAGGATAACCTGGCAGAGATGATCCGCCGCTTTGATGAAACGGGTCATAGCCAGATCATGGTTGAACCGGTTGCTGATGTGACCGCATATGGCGTTGTGGATTGCAAAGGCGTTGAATTAGCGCCGGGTGAAAGCGTACCGATGGTTGGTGTGGTAGAAAAACCGAAAGCGGATGTTGCGCCGTCTAATCTCGCTATTGTGGGTCGTTACGTACTTAGCGCGGATATTTGGCCGTTGCTGGCAAAAACCCCTCCGGGAGCTGGTGATGAAATTCAGCTCACCGACGCAATTGATATGCTGATCGAAAAAGAAACGGTGGAAGCCTATCATATGAAAGGGAAGAGCCATGACTGCGGTAATAAATTAGGTTACATGCAGGCCTTCGTTGAATACGGTATTCGTCATAACACCCTTGGCACGGAATTTAAAGCCTGGCTTGAAGAAGAGATGGGCATTAAGAAGTAACATCCGTATCGGTGTTATCCACGAAACGGCGTTGAGCAATCGACGCCGTTTTTTATAGCTTATTCTTATTAAATTGTCTTAAACCGGACAATAAAAATCCCGCCGCTGGCGGGATTTTAAGCAAGTGCAATCTACAAAAGATTATTGCTTGATCAGGAAATCGTCGAGGGATTTACCTTGCTCATCCATTGCTTTTTTGATTACAGCTGGAGTACGGCCTTGGCCAGTCCAGGTTTTAGTTTCGCCGTTTTCGTCAACGTAGCTATATTTTGCCGGACGCTGAGCACGTTTAGCTTTGGTGCCAGATTTAACGGCAGCAAGGCTATTCAGCAGTTCGTTCGGGTCAATACCGTCAGCGATCAGCATTTCGCGATATTGCTGCAGTTTACGAGTGCGCTCTTCAACTTCAGCAGCAGCCGCGCTTTCTTCTTCGCGACGTTCGTTAACAACAACTTCTAATTTTTCCAGCATTTCTTCCAGCGTTTCAAGTGTACATTCTCTTGCCTGCGCACGAAGAGTACGGATGTTGTTCAGAATTTTAAGTGCTTCGCTCATTGTAGTAATCTCAAACTTATATTGGGGTGGTTTGTTGAGGTAATAATAGAGCCTTAAATTCAGTTGTGCAATAGCCAGGAATGTAAGGAATTCAAAATTGTTCTTTATTTTGTGCCGCCAATAAATATCTTTTCATAAAATTAGCCAGAAAAGACGCGGCATATAGCCCTATTTACACCGATGATTTCGCAGCACGTGAGGTTAAAACTTCCTGATTCATGTCACATTTTATGGGGAGATTATCGTAGGCTGACGACCTTTCAGTCTTCTGTATTAGTTGTGTTTACGAGAATTCCCTATTAAGCGAATGATGAAAAGTAGAACAGTCGCAATAAGAGCATGGACTTAGTATTGCACTATCTCCTGGAGGTCAACAGAGGGCTATTACTTGCGCAACAGGTTAAAGATTGTGAATAGTTACCAGCAGTCATTTACCCGCTTATAACAAGCGAGGCAGTTGTAATGATAGCTCAGAAGGATTATGCAAGGCTTCGTAAGGGAGAACGCATATACCCACTTCTGTGCATACTGTTGAGCTGAAAAACTGACGAATTATGATAAACTCCAGCCAACTTTATTTCATATCATTGAGGGCCTGTGGCTGATGGCACAGCTATATTTCTACTATTCCGCAATGAATGCGGGTAAGTCTACAGCATTGTTGCAATCTTCATACAATTACCAGGAACGCGGCATGCGCACTGTCGTATATACGGCAGAAATTGATGATCGCTTTGGTGCCGGGAAAGTCAGTTCGCGTATAGGTTTGTCATCGCCTGCAAAATTATTTAACCAAAATTCATCATTATTTGATGAGATTCGTGCGGAACATGAACAGCAGGCAATTCATTGCGTACTGGTTGATGAATGCCAGTTTTTAACCAGACAACAAGTATATGAATTATCGGAGGTTGTCGATCAATCGATATACCCGTACTTTGTTATGGTTTACGTACCGATTTTCGAGGTGAATTATTTATTGGCAGCCAATACTTACTGGCATGGTCCGACAAACTGGTTGAATTAAAAACCATCTGTTTTGTGGCCGTAAGCAAGCATGGTGCTGCGTCTTGATCAAGCAGGCAGACCTTATAACGAAGGTGAGCAGGTGGTAATTGGTGGTAATGAACGATACGTTTCTGTATGCCGTAAACACTATAAAGAGGCGTTACAAGTCGGCTCATTAACGGCTATTCAGGAAAGGCATCGCCACGATTAATAAGAATTTCTTTACTGACAGGGTGAGCAGGGCACTTTTATCCTGTCAGTTCGTTTTACGCACTTCTTCCGGGCTATATACTCTCGCAGTTTTTAACGTCCGCTATTACGCCTCACAGGGCTCTTAAGCACCGACGTGACTTGTGACCTGTAAAGTACAATATCCCTGTGTTTAGGCGTTATACATCGTCGCAAATATGATGAAGGCTAATGCTGTCGGTTTATGGAAAAGTTGCTTTGGGTAAACAAAAAATACGGCCCCAGAAGGGGCCGTTTATATTGCCAGACAGCGCTACTGATTAAGCGGATTTTTTCGCTTTTTTCTCAGCTTTAGCCGGAGCGGCTTCTTTTTTTCGCTGCAGTTTCACCTTCTACATAATCACGACCGTAGTAGGTATCCAGCAGGATCTGTTTCAGCTCGGAGATCAGCGGGTAACGCGGGTTAGCGCCGGTGCACTGGTCATCGAACGCATCTCAGCAGTATCCACGTTCGCCAGGAAGTCTGCTTCCTGAACGCCAGCTTCACGGATAGATTTCGGAATACCCAGTTCAGCTTTCAGCGTTTCCAGCCATGCCAGCAGTTTCTCGATCTTAGCAGCAGTACGGTCGCCGGTGCGCTCAGACCCAGGTGGTCGGCAATTCAGCATAACGACGGCGAGCCTGCGGACGGTCATACTGGCTGAATGCAGTCTGCTTGGTCGGGTTGTCGTCGCATTGTAGCGAATAACGTTACAAATCAGCAGGGCGTTGCCAGACCGTGCGGAATATGGAACTGGGAACAGTTTGTGCGCCATTGAGTGACATACACCCAGGAAGGCGTTCGCAAACGCGATACCCGCGATAGTCGCTGCACTGTGAACACGTTCACGCGCTACCGGATTTTTAGACCCTTCGTGGTAGGACGCTGGCAGATATTCTTTCAGCAGTTTCAGTGCCTGCAGAGCCTGACCATCAGAGAACTCAGATGCCAGTACAGAAACATAAGCTTCCATGGCGTGAGTTACTGCGTCCAGACCACCGAAAGCACACAGGGACTTCGGCATGTCCATAACCAGGTTGGCGTCGACAATCGCCATATCCGGAGTCAGCGCATAGTCTGCCAGCGGATATTTCTGACCAGTAGCGTCGTCAGTTACAACCGCAAACGGAGTGACTTCAGAACCTGTACCAGAAGTGGTGGTGACAGCGATCATTTTCGCTTTCACGCCCATTTTCGGGAACTTGTAGATACGTTTACGGATATCCATAAAGCGCAGCGCAGCTCTTCGAAGTGAGTTTCCGGATGTTCGTACATAACCCACATGATCTTCGCGGCGTCCATCGGGGAACCACCACCCAGCGCGATAATCACGTCTGGTTTGAAGGAGTTTGCCAGTTCTGCACCTTTACGAACGATGCTCAGGGTCGGGTCCGCTTCTACTTCGAAGAAGACTTCAGTTTCAACGCCTGCTGCTTTCAGTACGGAAGTGATCTGATCAGCATAACCATTGTTGAACAGGAAGCGGTCAGTCACGATGAGCGCACGTTGTGGCCATCAGTAATCACTTCATCAGCGCGATTGGCAGGGAGCCACGGCGGAAGTAGATAGATTTCGGAAGTTTGTGCCACAACATGTTTTCAGCTCGCTTAGCAACGGTTTTCTTGTTGATCAGGTGTTTCGGACCAACGTTTTCAGAGATGGAGTTACCACCCCAAGAACCACAACCCAGAGTCAGGGAAGGTGCGAGTTTGAAGTTATACAGGTCACCGATACCACCCTGAGACGCTGGGGTGTTAATCAGGATACGAGCCGTTTTCATTTTCTGACCGAAGTAAGAAACGCGAGCCGGTTGGTTATCCTGGTCAGTGTACAGGCAAGAGGTATGACCGATACCGCCCATAGCAACCAGTTTCTCTGCTTTTTCTACCGCGTCTTCGAAATCTTTAGCGCGGTACATTGCCAGAGTCGGGGACAGTTTTTCATGTGCGAACGGTTCGCTTTCATCAACAACGGTCACTTCACCGATCAGAATCTTGGTGTTTTCTGGTACAGAGAAGCCTGCCAGTTCAGCAATTTTATAGGCTGGCTGACCAACGATAGCCGCGTTCAGCGCACCGTTTTTCAGGATAACATCCTGAACAGCTTTCAGCTCTTTACCCTGCAACAGATAGCCGCCGTGGGTTGCAAAACGTTCACGTACAGCGTCATAAACAGAGTCAACAACAACAACAGACTGTTCAGAAGCACAGATTACGCCGTTGTCGAAGGTTTTGGACATCAGTACAGATGCAACTGCACGTTTGATATCAGCAGTTTCATCGATAACAACTGGAGTGTTGCCCGCGCCTACACCGATAGCTGGTTTACCGGAGCTGTATGCGGCTTTAACCATGCCCGGACCACCAGTCGCGAGGATCAGGTTGATGTCTGGGTGGTGCATCAGTGCGTTAGACAGTTCAACAGAAGGTTGATCGATCCAGCCGATCAGATCTTTCGGAGCACCGGCAGCGATAGCAGCCTGCAGAACGATATCAGCCGCTTTGTTGGTGGCATCTTTTGCACGCGGGTGCGGGGAGAAGATAATGGCGTTACGGGTCTTCAGACTGATCAGCGATTTGAAGATAGCAGTTGAAGTCGGGTTAGTGGTCGGAACGATACCGCAAATAATACCGATTGGTTCAGCGATAGTGATGGTACCAAAAGTGTCGTCTTCAGACAGAACACCACAGGTTTTTTCATCTTTATAGGCGTTGTAGATATATTCAGAAGCAAAGTGGTTTTTGATCACTTTATCTTCGACGATACCCATGCCGGATTCGGCAACGGCCATTTTCGCGAGTGGGATTCGAGCATCTGCAGCAGCCAGAGCGGCGGCGCGGAAGATTTTGTCTACTTGCTCTTGAGTGAAACTGGCATATTCACGCTGGGCTTTTTTTACACGCTCTACGAGTGCGTTAAGTTCAGCGACATTAGTAACAGCCATAATGCTCTCCTGATAATGTTAAACTTTAGTAAATCATCTGCTCGAATACGAGAGTATAGTCAGTGCGGTGATGATTTGCTTAACCTATGAAAATCAAAAGCTTACTCGCGCTCACACTCACTGTGATTTACTAAAAGAGTTTAAACATTAGAGTTATTATCTCTAATGCGTCACTTCCAGGTGGCGTAAGCAAGATTACTCACTTCTGGGTACTGATTACGTGATCCAAATCAAATTTTTGCAAAGCTGACACCTTTCAGCATCGCTTTTCGCCATTATAGCTAACAGTTAATAAATTGTAGTATGATTTGGTGGCTACATTAGCATGTTTTGCACAACTAGATAACAATAACGAATGATAGCAATTTTAAGTAGTTAGGAGGTGAAAAATGCTGTCAAAAGGCGTATTGTCAGCGCGTCTTTTCAACCTTATTTATGGCTAACATTATCCGGCTTTTGCTTCGGAGCTAACCGTGATTCAGACCTTTTTTGATTTTCCCGTTTACTTCAAATTTTTCATCGGGTTATTTGCGCTGGTCAACCCGGTAGGGATTCTTCCCGTCTTTATCAGCATGACCAGTTATCAGACAGCGGCAGCGCGAAACAAAACTAACCTTACAGCCAAACCTGTCTGTGGCCATTATCTTGTGGATCTCGCTTTTTCTTAGGAAAAGTAGCACAAGCAGTAGCTGGTGGTCTATCAGGAATATTAATTGCTATTGGTGGTTATCAAGGTGGAAGTATGACCCAAACGGATTCAGCGTTTGTTTTGTAAT
>ENA-OQER01001646-OQER01001646.1-human-gut-metagenome-genome-assembly--contig:-NODE-1646-length-10335-cov-2.820827_pt1 | contig 10335 bp, 16 predicted proteins | sample MGYA00242797_ERZ504639 | MGnify/ENA primary metagenome ERZ504639 (study PRJEB26092, sample SAMD00036306) | human gut metagenome | host: Homo sapiens | study: EMG produced TPA metagenomics assembly of...
CACATAATATAATATTATTAAAAAAATATAAAAATGTCAAATATCTTTTCAGATGTAAATTGTAAACATAGCTTCATTACTATGCAATTCCTGCAATCAGAACTTTGCAAATATGTTAGTACTATTCTTAAGATTCTGGGCAATACTCTTGTTTTCTATCATTTTATTGCTGATATTGACTATATCCTCAACAAGATTCTGTGTGCTTATGGCCGCATTATTAACACCGGCAGCACCCTCATCAACTACAGTTGTTATCGTATTGATAGAATGAGCTATTTCATCCATGTTTTTCTTTAGGACATCTGTTTTCTCAACGAATTCGTCCATTGCATTCTCTATATAGGAAGCATTTTCTTTATATTTCACACCTCCATCAACAAATGTCTGGAATTCAGGAAGAATAGTCTGCTGAAGATATGAAACCAGATTATTAGCATTATCTGATAGATTATTAACAGCAGCAACAACAACCGAGTTAATACTTTGTATCTTGTTGGCAGTTTCACGGCTTGAATCTGCTAACTGACGTATCTCATCTGCACTACTGCAAAGCCCTTACCTGCTTCACCTGCTCTGGCAGCTTCTATTGATGCATTGAGTGCTAACAGATTCGTCTGGCTTGATATATTAAGAATATCATTAGTAAGGTTATTTACCTGTCAACGCTCTTACTATCTTCTATTGCCTTATTAAGAACATCTAATATATTTCCAACCTTTTCACCTGTCTGAACCATATTATATCTGGCATCACTCTCTATTTTTCTGCATTTGCCTTCATTTCCTTTGAGAACAGATTAATATCATCAGACTTAGTTGCTATAATCTCGACATCTTTTAGTATATCATCAGCATTGTCATTAATAGTATTAACAGAAAGTCCTACATCCTGCATAGTTGCAGATAATTCCTCTGTCATGGCAGATAAATCAGATGCACTGTCATTGGATTTGACAACACTGCCATCAACCTCAGCAACAACATTTTCCATATAGTTAGTATTCTCTATAATCAGCTTAAGTATTTCCTGAAGCTTATCCATAAAAAGATTGATACCATTACCAAGATCTGCTATCTCATCATTAGAAATAACTCTTACACGCTTTGTAAGATCTCCTTCTCCATTATCGATTCCATCAATAATATCCCTGATATCTTTATTAGTTGCGACAATTGGTTTAATAACATACTTCATAACACAGTATATTGCTACAATAATCAATATAACGCTTATAATAATAACTATACCATTGCTGACAAGTGAACCTACATACACACTTGTAAGCCTTTCCCTTGCCTCAGAAGCTGTATCATTGGCATGAGTGCTTAGCACCTCTATATCCTTCTGGATTGCTTTACTGCTATCACTTACGACTCCATTAGCAATAGCATATGCTTCCTCATTCTTGCCTAAAGCACTGTATGCCATAATGTTTCCAAGCTCATATTTCATGGTATTATAATTACTTACTAATGAATTATATGTTTCCATATCATCATTCTGGACATATTTCTTATATTCATCCAGCTTTTTCTCTAATTCTTCCTGATTATCATTAATCTCGCCTACTACTGATATCATAGTATTAAGATCTGTTGCAATAATATGTGATAATCCAAGTGTATGAATAACCTGTATATCATTCTTTATTTCACCAAGATCTGAAACACTCCTCATACAGTTATCTGTTATATCAGCGGCATTAGAGTTTACAGTTCTTATATTGTTTATAGCCATAACATTACATATTATTGTTAAAGCACCTAATATAAATACTGGCAATAATATCAGTGTCTTCAGGCTCGTCCTTTTCTTATTATTCATGCTTGTTCTCCAATCTTTTCTACTCACAGTAAATCAACTTTGGTCAACTTACTGTTACTTAACAGCAGAAGCTGTAATTTCATTAACTAACGTATCCATAACTTCCTGATCTGATAAACCACCATTATTACCACTAAGCACCGTATTAGCAAACTTCTTACAGGCATCCCAGTAGCTGTTTCCTACTCTTTGTAATGTTCCATACTGGGACTGTGCAATGATTGCCTGTATTGCAGCCACTTTTTTGATTTCACCTGATTCTGATGCCTTGCTGTTAGATGGTCCCTGATTTCTCTCTTTAAACCTGAGCTCCTGGTTCTGCTGATTAGTCAGCCAGTCAGCAAGCCTGCAAGCCCATTCTTTATTCTTTGAGTAGGCATTTACTCCCATCATCTTATAACCTGTAAATGAGGACATCTGAACTTCCTTTCCTGCAACTGTATATGTTGGCAGCTTACAGGCACCATAATTCTCTCCCCAGGCTTCCTTTACATTCATAACATCCCATACACCACTTATTCCTGCTATAACATCACCACTTTTAATCTGTTCAGCTATATCTCCGTTAGGCATACTTACAAAACCTGGATTAGCAGCTATACTATCGAGTGCTTGCTTTATAGCCACTCCGGTTATATCACCTGTCTGCGAATTCCAGTTACATTCATTAGTTATACCATCTGGTTTAATAGAAAGACTAAGTCCTGTATTTCCAAAAAATGTATAAAGATACCATCCAGAATTAAACTCCATAGCAACCTTTTTATTGTTAGCTGCTGCAATGGACAGCATTTTGTCTAATGATTTAACATCATCTTCTGAAAAATAATCTTTATTGTAATACATAAAATATCCATTATCTGCTGTCATAGGATATCCATATAATGTATCATTCAAAGTAGCTGCTTCGACTGACTCCTTTACGTTAGCTGCAGCTATTTCATCTGCATTGGGTACCTCTGTCAGAACTCCGCCAGCCGTTAATGATATAATCTGATCATCTGGAAATGAAAACACATCTGCACCATTGTGTACATCTGTAAGCATGACATCACGAACTGTGAATCTGCCTGGATCTCAACCGTTATATCAAATTCTGCTTCATCTTTATATTGTTCCTTAAAGCTGTCTATCATTTTATTCATGACACCCAGACCATCCTTTTCTGTCCACACCTTTAAAGAGACAACTTTATCTGTGCCACCTGCTGATTCATCTATACTTCCACCTGTTATACCAGCTTTACCACATCCTGATAAGACAATAGAAGATATCAAGCCAATAGCACATAATTTCTTCACTATCTTTTTGTTCATATTAATATACTCCTTTGTGTAAATTTACGTCCTTGTATACCGATTAAAATTTAATAATAAATTAATAAATGTAAAATCGAAATCACAATCCAATTCCATTCAGATTACTTCACACGAATTTGACAAATCATAATAGAAAATTAATTAACGTACTAATATAATATTTTATTGTAGACTTTTTAAACAATATTTGTCAATCAATTTACCTGCCTGGATGATTCTAAATTGTTACACAAAAAGCAAGCATATTAATGTACATAAATGTATATAAATTTCCTATGTTATCTTATAAACGCTGATAGTTTCCTTCCACATAAGACTCCCAATATACATCCACAGCAGCTTAACAGCACATATAATCCTCCTATTACATATTTTCCATCATCAAACAGATATATGCTTCCAAAGAGAATGTAGAAAATGTGGTGAATCCACCGCACGCCCCTGTTTTCCAGAATAAAATCGTATTTTTAGATATTTCATTCTTACTGCCAGCAATACCAGCAATAAATCCTATCAGAACCGCTCCTATAATATTAGTCATTAATGTTAAAATCGGAAATCCGCTTTTAACAGGTATAAGACTTATGGCATATCTTGACACCGCACCTGCTGCTCCACCAAGAGCCACAAATAAAAATTCCATATATTTCACATCCTTTTATTCTGTTTAACATTGTATGCATAACTAATTCAAAATTACTTTTCCAATATTGAGCAGATATAAAATAATGTGCGTTTATATTGTATCCAGCCATATCTTTGCAACTCTATTTATATCTGCTTTTCGTAATTCTCTAATCATAATGATAGTTCTCCTATAAATACCGATTGAGATTTCACCGAATATTTCTAAACATAATGCTGCTTATCGTCTGCCTTTACCCACTGGCAGCAATGTAACAAAATAATAAATAATTCCAAATATAGCTATGCTTCCCAGCATAATGCCAATCATCTGATTTACATTTACCACATTTCCCTGAAATACTGGATTGCAATCAAGAGTGTCTCTTATCGCTTCAACCATTTCATCCGGATAATGTTTTCTCTCCATCTCCTTAAAAACTCCGTGAAGCATATGATTCTTAATCAATGAAGTGGCATATGTACTCGGAAGATAAGACAGTGTCTTCTGAAGACCTGGTCCAAAATTAGAAATAGGCATATAAGCACCACATATAAAACCATATCCTGCGCTGACAATTGTACCCACAGCTGAAAGCTGTCCCTGTGTTGTTAAAGGAAAGCTAATGATACTTGACAGCGTACTTCCAAACAGGACGAGCAATATCATATCAAATAAAACCCATAATACATCTGCTGTATTCATATACCATCCCATTTTAAATAGATATCCCAGACATAATACAAACGCAAGTCCATTGACCATCAATGAATTAGCTACTGTTGACAGAAAATATCCCAAATAGATTTTTCCACTGCTGACAGGCGAAACATTAAAATCCTTCCTTGTTCCATTTGCCTTGTCCTGCACCATAGTCAGATTCACACAGAATGTTACAGTAATACAGCTTACTGCCATAAGTGATGCTGTCAGTTGTGCTGCCACGGTTCCATTAATAAGCTTATCCGAAATCGGAATCATATCCGGAATCGCTGCTGTAAAAGAATCTCTGAAAACCTTTGCAAGAAATGTAGCATACAGAACAATCAGAATGACAGGTGTGATCATTGATGTAAACAACATACCTTTATCTTTAAAAAACAATTTCCTGTTCCTGTTCATTAATGCCAATACTGTTCTCATCAGCGTTCACCTCCAAGCTTCTTTCCTGTAACTGCAAGAAATACATCATCCATACCGCCCTTTACTACCTCATAATCCCTAAACAGTTCCTGATGTTCTACAATAAGCTCCGTCGCTTCTTTCGTATTTCTTACTTTTATCTGATATCCGTCACGTATTTTTTTATATTCTCTGTTCAATGACTTTATTTCATCCTCGGAAACACCATAAACAGACACTATATCCTGTACATAAGCATTTTTAAGTTCAAACGGTGTACCTTCTGCTGCGATACTTCCTTTGTCAAGAATCACAACGTACCCAGCATTAGCAGCCTCTTCCATATAATGGGTGGTTAGAAATACTGTCATATTTTCTGTTTTCTGAAGTTTCTTAATAACATTCCATATTAACTGCCTTGTCTGCGGATCAAGCCCTGTAGTAGGCTCGTCAAGAATCAAAATCTCCGGTCTGTGCAATAATGCACGGGCAATATCAATCCTTCTTCTCTGACCTCCCGATAGCTTACCTACAGGTCTGTTTAAAAACTCGTCAAAATCCAGAATCTCGACCAGCTCATGTAATCTCTTATCAAAGGCATTTCCTGTAATGCCGTACAAAGCAGCTCTGCTCATTAGGTTCTCTTTCACCGTAAGCGGTTTATCAAGTACGCTATCCTGAAACACAACACCAAGCATTCTTTTTGTCTGTGCACCGGCTTTGTCGGTTTCTATTCCGTTTACCTGAACAGTTCCGCTGTCTTTTTTCAGTAATCCGCAGAGAATGGAAATGGTTGTACTTTTCCCTGCACCATTTACTCCAAGAAACGCAAACAATTCTCCTTTTTTTACACGAAAGCTCAAATCATTTACTGCTTTTACTTCGCCAAAACTTTTATTCAGATGGCTGATTTTAATTATGTCTGATTCCATATGTTCTCCTTTTGTTTCATCTTTCCTTAAATGCTACAGTATATGTTGGATTTACATTTCACAAATATATTGGATCCAATACCTGCATATTTACTGGTACATAATAAAAAATAACTTTCACAAGTGTCTTATCTATACTATTCAGTTCTTCCTCTATATACTTAATCTCCATAACCACATACTCCTTTTCATGACATTAAGTATAGCAGAAATCATGTTATTATGCCACTCATGGCATTTTTCTGATTGGTCATTATGACAGTGGATAACACTTCTAAAAAGCCAGTATTTCTGGTGTTTTAGAACTATTATCCACATAAGGCAGGACACAGGGATGTATTAATTCTTTTATGTCCTGTATTTAGTGGATAACTCATATATAGATTCCTGCTCTCCATGTTGTTTTCCATAAGATAATCAACCTCAATCATTGAATTCATATTTGCTTTCTTATTATACTTAACCTACATCATGGAATACCTTTGCCTCTGCAAGACCTCTTTTTTTAAGTTCCTTAGCAACTGCTGCAAGTGTGAGAAGATAAAAGCTGTCATCTTCGACCTTGGTATCCTTTACTTCCTGCCTTACAGTTCCAACCTTATAGAACTTTCCTTCATACTCAAGTACATCGCCGAAAAGTGCCGGAGTTGTTGTAATCTCCTTAACACCTGTGACAAATACCTGAGTTACGGTTTTCATCATCGACCAGCCGTGGTCAATTCCAATTATAATATCATTCTTAAATTACTGTGTAACATTTTTAAATTTCCGACTCTCTCATCATACTATGTTAAACTGTTAGTAAATCTTATAAATGACTCTCTTCCCTTTTCATCTGTCTTGTATACACTTGCACACTCAAGCACCTGAACGAACACTTTGCCAATCTCTGATTTTATTATCTCATCAATATTGCCGCTGGTTATATCATAATTATCTTTCCAGCTTTCAACCATTCTGCATGCTTTTCAATTTCGCTGATTAAGCGGACATCTTCATTATTTAACAGAGCGTTTTTTAAAATGCCCATTTCCTTATCAAGACGTGCCGGAAGTATTGCCATTCCCATAACTTCAATAAGGCTATATTCTCCTTCTTAATATGGTGAAGGTTAGCTGACGGATGGTACACACCCCAAGGACACTCCTTAGTCGTAATATTATTCCTTAATACAAGATCCATCTCGTAATTATCAGCTTTTCTTCTACATATCGGAGTTATCGTATTATGCTGTTCACCATCAGTATTGCAGTATATGAAAGCTTCTTCATCAGTGTAGCCTCTCCATTTGTCTAATATATAATCGCAGGCATTAACAAGACTTTCTTTATTATTACTGCTGAGTCTTATTACCGACATAGGCCAGTTAAGAATTCCTGCCTTGACATCACCAAACTGCCCCATATCAAATGTATATACATATTCTGCTCTTGCCATAGGAAACTCATATGCACCACCCTGAAAATGGTCGTGGCTTAATATTGAACCACCTACAATCGGCAGGTCAGCATTAGAACCTAATGTGTAATGAGGAAATTTCTCTGTGAACTCGATAAGTTTCTTAAACGTACTCTTATCAATCTTCATAGGTATATGCTTGTCATTAAACACTATGCAATGTTCATTATAATACACATATGGCGAATACTGCATATAATATTTCTCGCCGCTTAATTCAAGCGGTATAACCCTCAAATTCTGTCTTGCAGGATGTGACAGTGTACCGGCATAACCTTCATTTTCCTTACACAAAAGGCACTTTGGATAACCACTTGCCGCCATCTGTCCCTGCTTAATTATATCCTTCGGGTCTTTCTCCGGCTTTGACAGATTAATCGTTATATCTATAGTGCCATATTCTGAATTGCACTTCCATTTCTGGTCTTTCTCAATTCTGTCACAGCGTATATAATTGCATACTTTATTAAGCTCATAGAAATAATCTGTAGCAACTTGGGACTATTATTATAAAGCTCCTTAAAATGCTTTCTCACTACAGAAGGCATTGGAGTAAGTACACCCATTATCTTAGTGTCAAATATATCCCTGTTAAGCTGGGTATCTTCAATAAGTCCGTCTTTTATAGCTATTTCAAGGCAGTCTGAGAGAATTTCGGATATTCTCCTTGTAGTATACTTCTTACTATCAACATCGCCATTAATTACATCACTGTCTGTATCAAGTCCAATTTTTTCAAAGACTTCCAGCAGTCTGTTAGTTACATATATCTTGTCATCTTCTTCTATCAGTTCATTCATTAAAGCATAATTAACAAGCTCTAATATAAGACTGTCTATATCTCTCATATTATTCTGACACCTCCGCAATGTCTGATTTGTAATATCATACTTGCACCATCACCAAATATCTTATCCATATTTCTTCTGTATTCATCTACGGCATTATCTTTGACAATTGCAAGTATTGTTCCTGCAAATCCACCTCCGTGAACCCTGCATACTCCATTACTGTATGCACAATCACTGTATGAGCCATTACTATATACACTATTACTATATGCACCATTATCACCTAAGAATATTTCACTCATCATAAGTCCAAGTGAAACGCCCTGATTGGCAGTATCTTTGGTTGAATATATATTTTGAAGATATTTGTAAGATGAATCACCAGACTTTGATACCAGCCTTAAGAATTTATCAATATTTCCAGATATAAGAGCATTTACTTCATTTTCTACTCTCTCATTTTCCTCTATAAAATGAACTGCTCTTAGTATGCTCCTGTCACCGAACTTCTCCTGTAACTCTTTAAAATTATCAAGTATATCCTTTAATGTAATGCCACGAAGAACCTCCTGTCCGAAGTAACTTGCAACTGCATTCATCTCACGGCGGATATCTGCATAATCATCTGTCAAATCCTTATGTGAACCTTTAGTATCAGTTATGCACAGGCTGTATCCGAATTTTTTAATACCCACATCAAGCTTATTAACAACTGGATTTTCCTTATTATTAAAATCGATATAGACCATATTGCCAACCGAACATGCCATCTGATCCATAAGTCCACAAGGCTTGCCAAAATACTCATTCTCTGCCATCTGTCCGATAACCGCAATATCTTCTGCCGATACTTTTCCAGCATTATATATATGTGACTGTATTGTTCCTATAAGTGTCTCAAATGCCGCAGATGATGAAGTCCCGCTCCCATAGGTATGTCACTTGTTATGAAAGCCTCAAATGCTCCCGTTTTAAAGCCTTTCTTGTTAAAACCAGCAAGCACGCCTTTAACGAGTGCCTTGGTTGTTGAGTATTCTTCCTTATTAATATCCGTGTCCGATAATGCCACTTCTATCATTGGATAATTGTCTGACACAATTCTTATAATACCGGCATTAACACCACTATTCCCAGATAAACTGCCTTCCTCTGACACACTATCCTTGGAATTCACTGGTCTTACTACTGCAATAATATCCAAATTAATAGAAGCAGCAAGAACTTTTCCATTCTGATGGTCTGTGTGGTTACCGCCAATCTCACTTCTTCCCGGTGCACTGAATATAAGCACATCTCCTTCACCATATAACTGTGTGAAGCGGTTCAGAGCATTAATATATCTTTTTCTCTGGTATTCAAGCTGACTTTTATCAATATATAAATCCTTTAATATATTATCAATGCCACCCGAACCAATTACTTCAGTTAATTCAGTAGTATTATATAATTGTGATGTAACCATCATCTTCTACCTCTTCCATAAAATATAATCTCGTTGCAAAGTCTTGAAAAAATCGGACATTTTCATTATATCCAGTTGCACTGAAACCCTGCTTTAACTTAACACCTGAATACATAAGTGTATCTCCATACGCAACATAATCTTCTGTTTCCCCGTCCATTTTCTTAAGCTTTGACAGTATATCCTGTAACATAGAACCCTGCTTAATATGTATTGGCGATACCATATTAACAAGCTCACCGAATTCTTTAATATCATATTGAAGCTTTCTGTTGTAAAAACGGTATTTCTTAGCTTCATCAAGCCTTTAGCCCTGTAACAGGCATACTGTGTGTTAGGTATAACATGTTTTTGCATAATTAATCCGACAGCTTTCTTCTTATCCCTTGATACTACTGTCCATTCTGCCCTGTTGCCTTTACCATTATTTAATACACTGGCATTACCTGCATTTTCTTCTTCAAAGCTTTCTGTCCTGTAAAATGTACCAGTAAAGAATACATTTCTTAACTTCTTGTACAGTTCAATCTGACATTTCACAGCATTTAATTCCTCTTTATTCATATCACACATATTACATTCATAGCCAAGAAGCCCAAATGCAGCAACTGCAAATCTGCTCTCTAACGGCATATTTCTTAATGTCTGATGATTAGGCTTGCCGATACATGGGCTGAAATACACGATAACGGATAACCATAGCTGTAATTATACTGAATCTGTGCCCTGCAAAGTGCATCTGATGTTATCATTGCCCATATCTGCGGAAAATAGCATAACATTCCCAGATCAATCTGTT
>ENA-OQER01001647-OQER01001647.1-human-gut-metagenome-genome-assembly--contig:-NODE-1647-length-10334-cov-2.586068_pt1 | contig 10334 bp, 15 predicted proteins | sample MGYA00242797_ERZ504639 | MGnify/ENA primary metagenome ERZ504639 (study PRJEB26092, sample SAMD00036306) | human gut metagenome | host: Homo sapiens | study: EMG produced TPA metagenomics assembly of...
CTCCACGAATGTGAGCGCTTCACGATCTGTCATTCTTGTTGTATTATAACACAGCTGCAGAAATATTTTGTAATTTATATTATATAAAAAAACGCTGCCGGAAATTATATCTCACATTTCTGACAACGTTTTATCGCTTTTCACTTTTTCCCAGCGAACTTATCTGATCCTGTTTAATTTTCCGGTTTCTTTTGCTTTTTTCAACAATTCCCGGTTTTTTTCATTTCATGATACCAAAATCCTTCAGCGGACAGTACACTTTTTCACATTTTCCCATGGACTCCAGCGCTTCTTCAAAGGCTGACTCTGAAATGCATTCAAAAGGCTTCTCCGTGATCACTTTTGCAGCCAGTTCTTTTGCCACCTGATAATCTGCATCATTGGTATGGAGAACTCCGGTCACAAAAGGAATCCCCTGTCGCTGCAGTTTCCGGTATACCGGAATCCCACTTCCATTTCCTCCGATCACAAATACCTCCGGTTTTCCGGCCGGAGGTTCCATTTCCACGCAGCCGAATTCTGCATTATAGCTCCCACGGGTGATGCCATAAAGTTTCCGAATATAATCTGAGGTAAAGATTTCCTCCGGTGCACCATATTTCTCAATGTGATCTCCATGAACACAGATCACCTGGTCAGAAATCTTCTGGGCAAGATCCAGCTCATGAAGGGACATGATCACCGTCATCTGTTTTTCCAATACCATCTTCTTCAAAATGGCAAGAAGCTCCAGCTTATGCCGGATATCCAGGAAGGAGGTCGGCTCATCCAGGATAATGATCTCCGGTTCCTGCAGATGGCGCGTGCCAGAAGGATACGCTGTCTCTGTCCGTCACTGATGGCTGTAAAATCCCGGTCCTTCAGATCCCAGGCGTGAACCATCTCCATAGCGCTTTTAACTTTTTCCTTGTCCTCTGCGGAAAGTATCCCAAGAGTTCCGGTATAGGGATATCGTCCGGTGGATACCACATCCTCACAGGTCATAAGCTCCGGGCGCATGCGCTCGGTAAGTACTACAGCCAGTTTTTTTGACACTTCCCTGTTGGTCATCCGGCTCATCTGTTCATGTTCCAGATATATCGTTCCACTGATCAGAGAAAGCTGTCTTGTGATACTCTTCAAAATAGTAGATTTTCCGGCACCGTTGGGACCGATCAGTGTCAGGATCTCTCCTTTATTCAGCTGAATATTGATCTCTTTGATCAGTGGTTTTCCATCATAGCCTACGGTCAGCTGATCTGTATAAAAAAAAATATGATTTCATCGTTTATATCCTCTGCTGTCTGCGAATCATGATATAGATAACTACCGGTGCCCCGAAAACTGCCGTCACAGAACTGATGCTCAGCTCCGTCGGTGCAAATACAGTTCTTGCGATCAGATCACAGAACAGGCAGAACACTGCACCGCCCAGAAAACAGGCCGGGATCACAAGCAGCGGTCTGGCAGTCTTCAGGAGACTTTTTGCAATGTGAGGCACAGCGATCCCCACGAAAGAGATTGGCCCTGCAAAAGCAGTCACACAGGCAGAAAGAATACTGGAAAGCAGGATCAGAAGTATCCTGAAAACCTTGATATTAACTCCCATATTCTGCGCGTAAGTCTCCCCCAGCTGATAGGCGCTGATCGGTTTTGACATAAAAAAATACGATCACCATGGTAAGAAGTACCACAACAGCCATAGTCTGCACATTCCCCCAGGTCATACCGGAAAAGCTTCCCAGTGACCAGTTGTGAAGATTGACTATGTTGGAATCATCTGCAAAGGTCACCACAAAGTCTGTGATGGCCGAACAGATATAGCCAATCATAACACCACTGATGACCAGCATGGACATGTTGTGGACTTTTTTTGCCACAAGGAGCACAAAGCCCATGGAGATCATTGAGCCCGCAAAAGCAGCCAGGATCATGGCACCGGAACCGATGGACACCGATCTGCTTAAAAAGAAGATCATCAGAAGCGCCACGATCAGCTTGGCACCGGAAGAGATTCCCAGTACAAAGGGTCCCGCGATAGGGTTGTTAAAAAAGGTCTGCAGCAAAAATCCGGAAACAGAAAGTGCTCCGCCAAGGATGATCACTGCCAGTATCCTGGGAAGACGGATCTCCCAGACGATATTATAAGAAGTTTCATCTCCCTGATGCCGGAATATGATGTTCAGGATCTCCTTCACAGAGAGGTGGATACTTCCGGAATTTACATTCCATATAAATAAAAAGATCAAAAGTACCGCAAGGATCACAAACGAGACCCCGTATCGGACTGCGCGTTTTCTGTCATTCATTTTTTCTGGTACACTCCTCTTCTGTTTTGTTATCATATCCTTTCGTTTCCTGCTCACAGGTGGAAACCGGCAAAGGAGTTAAAGCGAACACTGGAATTTATTTCAGTTTATGCATATAGGTCAGCTCATCCAGAAAATCATCATCTGTAGTCAGCATGGTGTGGATATCCTCGATCATGGTTCCAAGTCCGGTGGTTTCCTGGAAAAGATTTTTGCCTGTGCACCAGACATTTCCGTTCTTCACTGCCTTGAAATCTGCAAGAAGCTTACTTTTGGAAAGAAGCTCATCAATGGTCTTAAGTTCCCCGTCGATCGTACTGTTGTAGATGATATAGTCTGCATCCTTCGCCTTGGCATAAAATTCTTCCATCTGCATATTCATGGTAGAAAGAGCATTGTCATTTACTCCCGTATCCTCCGGAACATAATTTCCTCCTGCGAGGGAAATCATTTCCGAAACATAGTCGCCGCTTTTTCTTATATTTACCGCACCTACGGAGTTGATATAAAAGAACGCCACGGTCTTGTCTGTTTTATCTGCGGTGAGAACCTTATCCAACTTGTCCGTCTGCTCTTTGAATACCTTTTCTGCCACATCTTCTTTTCCCAGAAGAACTGCGTAAAGTTTCATCCACTCGGTTCTTCCAAGAGGATGACTCTCATAGCTGGAACGCTCTACCATTACAGGGATCCCGAACTGCTCCAGCTTCTCCTGTACCTCCGGATTGTGATGGATCATGGTGGATTCAATGGCAAGATCACAGCCCTCGTTCAGGATCAGCTCGTAATCCGGAGCACTGTACTTGCCGGCATAGATCATCTTTTTCTGTTCCATGGCGTCCTTTGCTTCCTGGATATACCATCCGTCTTCCTTGGTTCCGGAAAGCTTGATGCTGTCAATCCCGTCGATAGCGCGGAAAAGATCCATGGCCGAGGTTGCTACCAGATAGATATTGTTTATGGGCTGCTGCAGAACCGCAATGTCAGGATCCAGCCCCTCCGGTGCTTTCCTGCCCTCGGGAACTACAAGAAACTGTCCTTCCTGATCAATGGTGAGCAGCGCATAGCCATCGTTGTAGTAATCCACATTAAATTCCTTTGCGTAGGAAAGATCCATACTGTGGTCAAAGGTAAGGCCTGGAATATCCGCAGGCTTATGTTCTGTCTCTGCTGCCTGCACTGCAAAAGCACACCCCAGGATCAGGGTCAGCGTCAGAAATATGTATGAAATTATTTTTTTCATTTTTCTTCCTTTTTCATACTTGAAGAATCAAAATTCAGAGTATACTCAATCTCGTGAGGCGTACTCATGGCTACAGTATCTGCAGTCACTTCCATTTCTGCATCAAAGACAGTGACCGGGATCTCAAATGTGGAGTTTCCGTCTTTGTTCACCGGCTCATATTTTTCGCCGTCCACGATCATATAATCATAATTCGGACTGCTCCAGATGATGGTTGCCGTAGCTTCTTTGTCCTTGATCTCTACTTTGGCCGGAGATTCTACAGATGCTCTTCCTGATCCGCCTGTAAGGGTTACATCAGTCTCATAGGTTCCATCCTCCAGCTTCAGATCTTCCGGCTTTTTCCCTTCGGATTTCTTGTCGTCAGAGGTTTCTCCATCTTTGGACTCATCTGACTTTTCTGCTGTCTTTTTGTCAGAGGCAGCTCCTTCTTTTTCTGTATCGTCCGCTGTTTTTTCAGCAGTATCCTCTGTTTTTACAGGATCCTTTACGCTGACTTTATGGTCGTACCATTTGCCTTTTTCTCCCAGGATCGCCACGTTAAATTCCTCACCAATGGCCGATACCGGGATATCAAATCCGTAAACCTCTTCTGTATAACCATCGCTGTACTTAACTGTATCTGTGGTCGGATCGATAATCTCTGCTCCGTCCTTCTGGGCATCCTCGGCAGTTCCCGCAAACAGGTTAACGATCTTCTTGGAAACCAGACTTACGTGGATGGTCATTTTACCATCTTTGACCGTGAGTTCTCCTTTTTTGTCATTGGCCTCATTTACATGAAACATGCTGCTGTCTGTATCAAACTCTGCTGTATAAACGCCATCTTCCAGTGTATCTGCTTTGTCTGCATCCGTATCCTTTTCTCCGGAAGTTTCTGCTTCCTCACCGGACTCGGTTTTTGTTTCGTCTGTTTTTGCCATCGCAGGCACAGAACCCAGCACCAGGACTGATGCACTTGCCATTGCAAGAATTAAGTTTACATAGCGTTTTTTCATGATAATCTTCTCCCTTCCATAGATACAGCAATCTGCCCGGAAAACAGTCTTCCTGATCTTTCCGGGCAGTTACATTGATTTCTTATAGGTATCTGAACTCACTCAGATATTTTTGTATTTATTATTCTGCGGACTCCTCAGCAGAATCAGCCTCTGTATCTGCTGCATCAGAATCTGCGGATTCATCAGTGCTTCCCAGAGAATCGATTGCTGCCTTTGTATGCTCTACATAAAGCTTCTCAACGGCTTCGATCCTTCCAGACCCTCGATCTGGCAGTCAACCTTATCGAAGTTTCCGGATGCTACAAACTGGCTCTTCCAGGAATCCTCATCATCACCGGCCATATCGTTGTTTGCATGGTCTCCGGCAACAACCATCAGCGGACGAAGAACAACGTTCTTGTATCCTGCTTCTTTTACTTTCTCGATAACCTTGTCGCAGGCTGTGTCTTCCGGCTCACCCTCTACAGTACCGATGAATGCGTTCTTGAATCCAAGGTCTTCCATCTGTGTCTGCATCTGATCGTATGTAATATTAGCTGTATGGGATGTTCCATGTCCCATAAATACGAATGCTGTACCAGCCTCAGCTGCTGCATCCATACTGTCAAATCCTGCCTCTTTGCAAGCCTCATCTGTGATCGCCTGAGCAACTGCTTTCTTGTCATCGTTGATCACTGTTGCATCATCTCCAACCTCGCCGAGCATTGGCTCTGCGATAGCTACAGACTCGAATTTATCTTTATATTCATTGATCGCTTCTGTCATCTCATCGTACTCAGCACCGTGCATCAGGTGAGTAGGCTGTACAACCAGGTTCTTAACACCATTCTCTACTGCACGGTCAAGAGCCTGCTGCATATTATCGATCACTTCATCATCTCTTGCCTCTACATGGTTGATGATGATCTGTGCTGTAAATGCTCTTCTTACAGACCAGTCCGGATAAGCTTCTGCAAGAGCATCCTCGATTCCCTTGACATCCTCTGCACGGCTGTCATTGAAGGAAGTACCGAAGCTTACAACAAGAAGCTCATTCTCACCGATCTCATCCTGGTTACGCGGATCGTCCTTGGAAGCATCTCCTGTGTCACGTCCAAAGTATCCGGATCTGCATTCTCACCCTCTACCAGCTCTTTCTGAGCGTCTGTCAGAGCATCCCATGCTTCTTTGGCTGCCTTGCAGTCCTCATCTGTTGTGTCGTTTCTTTCCTGTACATAGATCTTGTCGATCAGAGCTGCTACATTATCTGCTGCTTCCTGATCTGCATCGGAAGCCTCTGTGGTATCAGCTGCCTCAGCGTTCTCTTCTGTAGCAGAATCCTCTGCTGCCATTGCTGTTGTAGCTGCACCCATAGAGCATGTCATGGAAACTGCGAGCATCAGAGCTAACATTGTTTTTCTTTTCATTTCTTATTGTCCTCTTTTCATGTATTTCCAGAATACTGATATGTACAAAAAACGGCAGCTCTCTGCGGCTGCTGCTCACACATGATTCTCTGCGCAATACAAATACATAAAAAGAAGTTCTGTATTGTTATGGAGAATACAGATTCGTAAACCGCGAACCCTTGAATCTCGCAATAAGGCAGTTCTCCTGACTTGGTTCCACGCTGCTTTCCCTTCCCGGTCTCCCAGTGGTTATAAAAGCAGCTCCCCTTTCACAGTGACGGTATCGTTCCGGATTCTCACCGGATTCTCTTTTGCACATCCGACTGGATGCAACCTTATCGTTATAACATTTGCACATATTTTCTTTTATCTGGTTATCTAATTTTTACCACAAACTCACAAATTTGTCAAGATTGATGTCGGACGATTCACGGTTTTCTGTGACCTTCAGTTACTGTTCACTCCGTTCTCAGTAACACGCTTCGCGATGCACAGAATTATGCTGATCGCATAAATTCGCGCGGTATGTCTCGGTTTTCTGTGACCTTCGCTCACAAAAAACACCTCGCGGGACATTACCAGTGAACAGTAACGACCTTCACTCACAAAACAGCCCCTTTCTGTCATCACCCTGATATCAGAAAGGACTGTTTTGCTCATAATCGATAAACTGCTTCGCAGTTTATCTGGTTAAACGGATATTCGCAATCCGCTTCGCTACTTGCTCATAACAGATAAACTGCTCTGCAGTTTATCTGTTAAAATACTTCTGCTCCAGGGTATCTGGCTACGTAGATTCCGCTGGCAGATGCATGGGAAAGAGAGTGTGTCACACCGCTGCAGTCTCCGATAACAAAGAGACCCTTGTGGCAAGTTTCCAGATTTTCGTCGATCTCAACCTCCATGTTGTAGAATTTAACCTCCACGCCATAAAGCAAAGTATCGTCATCCGCGGTTCCCGGTGCGATCTTGTCCAGGGCATAGATCATCTCGATGATGCCATCCAGGATACGTTTCGGCATAACAAGGCTTAAATCTCCCGGTGTCGCAGAAAGTGTAGGTGTTACGAAGCTTTCCTCAATACGGGCTTTTGTGCTTCGTCTTCCGCGGATCAGATCTCCGAACCGCTGTACCATAACACCACCGCCAAGCATATTGGAAAGTCTTGCAATGCTCTCACCGTATCCGTTGCTGTCATGGAACGGCTCTGAGAAATGCTTGGATACCAGAAGGGCAAAGTTTGTATTGTTGGTATGCTTTGCCGGATCTTCGTAGCTGTGACCGTTTACTGTGATGATACCGTTGGTATTTTCATTCACGACAACACCTCGCGGGTTCATGCAGAAGGTACGGACATATCCTCAAACTTCTCAGTTCTGTAAACGATCTTGCTCTCATAAAGCTCATCTGTCAGACGGCTGAAAACCTCTGCCGGAAGCTCCACACGGACTCCGATGTCCACACGGTTGGAAAGAGTCGGGATCTTAAGCTCTGTACATACAGTTTCCATCCATTTACTTCCGCTTCGTCCTGCGAGATGATACAGTAAGTTCCCTCGTAACGCTCATCGCCTACAACAACTGCGTAACCATCTTCTGTTTTCTCCACTTTATCAACAGATGCGTCAAAATAGAAATCCACATGGTCTTTCATTTTTTCATAGAGGTTCTGCAGCACCACATAGTTGATATCTGTTCCCAGATGACGGACTGATGCATCCAGAAGATGCAGGCCATTCTGAAGGCAGAGCTTACGAATCTCACTGTTTGTGGTGGAATAAAGCCTGGTTCCTTCACCGCCATGCATCAGGTTCAGTTTATCTACATATTCCATCAGCTCTGTGGCTGTATCCTTGCCGATATGCTGGTACAGAGTTCCGCCAAACTGATTGGTGATATTATATTTTCCATCGGAAAAAGCACCTGCACCGCCAAATCCCTTCATGATCGCGCAGGTTTTGCAGTGGATACAGGATTTTACTTTCTTTCCGTCGATGGGACATTTTCTTTTTTCCAGAGGATGACCTGCTTCAAAAACTGCGATCTTTTTCTCCGGATCATTATTCATCAGTTCATAGGCTGCAAAGATCCCACCGGGACCTGCCCCTACGATCAGTACATCATACTTCATAAATAAAAACTCCTTATTTTGTATTGCACATTTTCAGTGCTTTGTTTTTGCACAAACCCTGTCTATTCTACAACAAACGTGTTCAAAAGTCACCGTTTTTTTTCGGTTTTGGAAAAAAATCCTCAATCCTTCCGGAACCTTCCGATCTTAAGCTTTTTTCCATCTGTTTCCACAGTGATAGCACCGTTTTTCATGGTGTATTCCACCTGACTTCCGGCCTCTTTAAGCCGCTCTACGGTTTCCGGTGACGGATGTCCGTAGGTGTTGGCGGAAGAACAGGAAATGATCGCCACTTCCGGCTTTATTTTCTCAAGAAATGCTTCTGTGGTAGAATAACGGGAACCGTGATGTCCCACCTTCAGACAGTCAACATCCTCAAGCACCCCGGCTGCCAGAAGCTTTTTCTCCGTATCTGCACCGATATCTCCGGTAAAAAGCATCCGGAATTCTCCAAAAGACAACTTCATCACCATTGCTTCCTCATTCACATCTTTTCCCGCAGCATTTTTTTCCGGCATCATGGACCCTACAAACGGAGCGTTTAAATCAGTTTCTGAGAGCAATTCATTTAAACGGATTTGCAGTAAACTGGTTGGGAGATCCTAAGATTGCACTGGTTTCAGTTATTATTGTAAATATTTTTCAGTGGATGGGATTTTCTATGATTACCTATTATGCAGGGCTGATGAGTTTACCGGATGATGTGTATGAAGCTGCAAAATTGATGGAGCGGGATTTGGAGAACAACTTCTCCGTGACACTTCCGATGCTGAAAGGAACTACAAATGTATTAATAATTCTTGGCATCGTAGGTTCTCTGAAAACGTTTGATATTGTAAAACTTCTTACCGGTGGTGGACCTGGAAGATCCACGACAGTTATGAACACTTATCTGTATGAGAAAGCATTTAAAGATTTTACGCCGGAGGTGCGGCATCCATAGGTGTGGCAATTCTGATTATTGCTATGGTGATGTCATTCCTGCAGGTGAAATTCGGTAAGGAGGACTAAACGATGGGAAAAAAGAAGAGAGCAAAATCAAAGGTTTTCACTTATCTGGTTTTAATAGTATGTGCAGCGATCTGGATTCTTCCTTTGGTGATTGCATTGACAAAATCGTTTACAATTAACGGCTTTGGAAATTATGCATATGTGTTAAGTTATAAAAAAATCAGTTATTTTAAGGTTGTATTTAATAGTTTGTTTATCGGAGTTACAACGGCTGTTGTTGTTACAGCCATTACGGCATTGGCGGCATTTGCATTTTCAAAAATGAAATTTCCGGGCAGTAAAATAATTTATGGAATGATACTTGCATGTCTGGCTGTCCCGGTAGCTGCTGTAACAAGTCCTTTATTTGCAACAATTAAAAATTTAAAGTTATTGGATACACATTTTGGAGTGATTCTCCCATTGATTGCATTTAATGCACCGATGATGTTACTGATGATAAAGAATTATTTTGATACGATACCGGATGAATTGATCGAAAGTGCAAGAATAGATGGAGCAACAACATTTTGTATATGGAGAAAATTCATGGTCCATTGAGTGTACCGATGATCGCAAATGTACTGGTACTTACTTTTATTTATTCATGGAATGATTATCTGGTTCCGCTTCTTGTAATGCGGAGTGAAGATAATTATACAGTTACATTGGCAGCGCAGTATTTTATGTCGAGTACATATCAGAGTCCGGTAGATGTGGCACGTATTTATGCTGTTATGATTTTGTTGGCATTGCATCAATTCTGGTTTATCTGGTAAGTCAGAAATTCCTTGTATCAGGTATTACCGCAGGCGCAGTGAAAGGATAAATTATGGACGTAGAAAAATTTTTTTGTAATCCCGTTCCGTTTTCGGATGGGAAAAGGCATACAAACCCAGATCCGTTTGTTATGCGGTGGTGTGGAACATATTATTGCTATGCAACAGACAGTGATGGAGTAAAAGTCAGTATATCAGAAGACTGGTACACTGGGAGTATAAAGGATATGCAATTAAAGAGCCGGATAAAAGAGATTATTGGGCACCATCTGTGTTTTATTGGAACGGAGTATTTTATATGTATTATTCCAATTTGGACAGAGAAGAAGAGGATGGGCATAAAACAGTGGCTTAAACTTGCCGAAATCGAAAAATCCGGAAGGACCATTCGTATGGGAAAAGACGTTTTTTTAATAAATTTTCTATAGATTCACATCCGATTTTGTGGAATGAGAAGCTGTATATGTTTTATTCCGTCAATGATTGGATTGGAACGGATGAAAAAGTAGCGGGAA
>ENA-OQER01001648-OQER01001648.1-human-gut-metagenome-genome-assembly--contig:-NODE-1648-length-10333-cov-2.063982_pt1 | contig 10333 bp, 15 predicted proteins | sample MGYA00242797_ERZ504639 | MGnify/ENA primary metagenome ERZ504639 (study PRJEB26092, sample SAMD00036306) | human gut metagenome | host: Homo sapiens | study: EMG produced TPA metagenomics assembly of...
CATGCACGTCCGGCCGGAGAACTTGTGAAGCTTGTAAAAGGTTTCGAGTCCAAGATCACTATCGAGAAGGATGGCAAGACTGTAGAGTGCAGAAAGCTTCTTGCACTTATGGGACTTGGCGTAAAGAAGGGCCATGAGGTTACCTTTACATTCGATGGTGCAGACGAGGATGCAGCATACGAGGCAGTAAGCAAATTCATGCAGGAGAACCTGTAATCTCAGAATGAGTGAACAGAAGGCATCCCGGTCCGGTGATCGGGATGTTTTTTGAAGGAGGAAAAGGAATGCTGACGGAGCAGAGATACGAGATCATACTCAGCCTTCTCAGAGAAAAAAACAGTGTTACGGTAACAGAGCTGAAAGATATCCTGGATGCATCGGAATCTACGGTCCGCAGAGACATCACGGCGCTTTACAAGGCGGGGAGGCTGACCAGGGTTTTTGGCGGTGCGGTAGCGCTGGAACATACTGTCAATGCCTATGAGCCTACCGTAGCAGAAAGTTGAGCTGAATATTGAAGAAAAAAAAGAAGATCGCAGCCTATGCGGCAGCTCTGATCCGTCCGGAAGATTTTGTGTATCTGGATGCGGGAACGACTACCGGATATATGCTGGAACATCTGGAAGGCTCCGGGGCGACTTTTGTCACCAATGGTGTTTCCCATGCCAGGGCTCTGGCTCAGATGGGAGTTCGTGTATTGCTGATTGGCGGAGAACTGAAGGGATCTACGGAAGCTGTGATCGGAAGTCAGGCCATGCAGATGCTGAAGAATTATCATTTTACCAAGGGCTTTTTCGGGACCAATGGGATGACTCAGAGAGAAGGTTTTACCACGCCGGAATCCAATGAGGCACTGGTAAAGCGAACAGCCATGGAGCAGTGTCTGGAAAAGTACGTGGTGTCTGACAGCTCCAAATTCGGACAGATCAGTGCGGTGACATTCTTTTCATTTGACGGAGCGGTAATTCTGACGGAAAGCTGTTCCAAAGAATATAAAGATTGCAGAAATATACAGATCGTATCATAGAAAGATCACAAATAAAAAACCGGTTTTGGAAGAAAAATTCTTCGTAAACCGGTTTTTATTCGTTAAGGATCTGTCTCAATCTTCCTTGGAGATCATGGATTCCAGATCTTCCACGGAAATATCTTTTTTGTGCATCAGCTTGAGCAGACGTTTCAGTTCGGTAGCTTCCTTTGCTTTTTGCTCAGCTTTGCGGATCTCATCCAGCTGAGCTGCCAGTGCAGTTTTTTCATCCTCCAGCGCTGCTATCTTTTCGGTGTAGGCAGCAATCTTGGAATCTACTTTGGAAATTTTCTCATTGAGTACTTCTATCTTTGTACGTCTCTGTGCCATATGAAACCTCCTGATAAAAATATTACTTCTTATATACTATACAATAGCACAAACGACGATGAAATACAATTGTGAATTAATGTACGATGTGTTATCATATTACTGTTCACTGGTAATATTCCGCGATGTGTTTTTTGTGAGCGAAGGTCACAGAAAACCCGAGACATACTGCGCGAATTATGCGATCAGCATAAATTCTGTGCATCGCGAAGCGTGTTACTGAGAACGGGGTGAACAGTAATGTTATCATGGATGTATATAATATTTCAGAAACGCAGGAAAATACTATGAATAAAGATAAGGGCGTATTTATGACTGCCCAGGAAGTAAATAAAGAAATAGAAATTCTAAAGACGGTTTTTGACATTGTAAGACTGGTGGATGTCAGCCGTACAGCTCCGGTAAATATTGGCTCAGATGATTGCTCTTATGAAGCAGAACATAAATGCTTTGCAGTGTGGAATAAAAACAGAAGATGTGAGAACTGTATTTCTGCCAAAGTTGCCCGCAAAAACAGAATGACGAAATTTGAGTTCGTCAATGATGACATTTATCAGGTGATCGCCAAATATGTGGTTATAGACGGGACACCTCTTGTTATGGAAATGGTCTTTAAAATGACGGATAAGATTTTTCTGGGAGCTTACGGAAGCGGGCCTCTGATCGATAAGATCAGCAAATTCAACCGGGAATTATATGAAGATCCGCTGACTGGTGCCAGAAACCGGAGGTATTTTGAGGAACAGCTGAAACCCCTGGATAAGATGGTGGCTATAGCTATGATCGACGTGGATAATTTTAAACAGATCAATGACAGCTATGGCCATGTAGCCGGAGATGAGGCGTTGTGCACCATTGTCAGAACGATTTTTGATCATGTGCGGGCAAATGACGTGGTACTGCGTTATGGAGGAGACGAATTTCTTCTGATGTTTGAAGAAATTCCGGAAAAGGTATTTCAGCAGAAGCTGGAAGATATCCGGAAAGAGATCGCAATGGCAGATGTGCCGGAATACAAAGAAATCCGGCTTTCCACGAGCGTGGGAGGTGTATATGGAACTGTAAGGTCAGAGATGGAGTGGTAGAAGCGGACAAGCTTCTCTATCAGCCAGCGGCAAACAATGTGTTGCTTACAAGCGGATCTGACGGGAATGGCAGAATTATGTAACAGACGCAAGAGATATTTCTTTGGCAGGTAAAAGGAGAAGGGCGATATGAAGATAATCGCAAGGATCAGAAGTGATTTTCCGACAAAATTCGGAATCCCACGTCAGAGCGGCCGAGTGGAAGAACTGGCAGCCTGTATTGTTTTTGAACCGGAATACCGGGTGCGTGAAGCGGTAAAGGGACTGGAAGATTTTTCGCATATCTGGCTGCTGTGGGAGTCACAGTCGATCCGTGAAAACTGGTCCCCTACGGTACGTCCGCCACGTCTGGGCGGAAATGAAAGGATGGGTGTATTTGCCACCAGATCGCCCTTCCGCCCCAATCCTGTAGGCTTATCCTGTGTGAAGCTTGAAAAGATAGACATGGAAAGTAAAGAAGCTCCTGTACTGATCGTATCCGGTGCGGACCTGATGGACGGAACCCCCATCTATGATATCAAGCCATATCTGCCTGTGGCAGACTGTCATCCGGAAGCACTGGGCGGCTTTGCGACGAAGGTGGAGCAGCATTTTCTACAGGTGGAAATCCCGGAAGAATGGAAGGCAAGGATCCCGGAAGACAAGCTTTCTGCATTGGAAGGTGTGCTCAGAGAAGATCCGAGGCCTGCCTACCAGAAAGATCCGGAGAGGATATACGGAATGCCTTTTGCAGGGATGGATGTTCGTTTTCAGGTAAAAAACGGCATACTTACAGTATGTGAGATCACAGAATATAAAAAATCAGACAAAATTTAAAAATACCTTTGACAAACTTTTTAAGTGATGATATTATAATAAATGAGTTAGCAAACGCTAACTCATTATTTTAAAAATGAAGTTAGTTTAAAATAACATTGAAACAGTCATATAAAAGTTCAGAGATCAAAGGAGAGTGAATTATGAGCGTTGTAATTGTAGGTGGTAATGAAAGAATGGTATGTCAGTATGAGGATATCTGTAAAGGCTTCGGATGCAAGGCGAAAGTCTTTGCCAAGGAAAAAGGAGCCATGAAGAAAAAGATCGGGGTGCCGGATCTGATGATCCTGTTCACAAGTACTGTTTCCCACAAAATGGTAAACTGCGCAGTAGAAGAAGCAAAGAAAAAATCCATTCCGGTATGCCGCTGTCATACAAGCAGCGCTGCAGCTCTTGAGAACATTCTGAAGCAGTACTGTGCATAAGAAACCGGTCAGGAGATACTTTTCTCTTGTATAATTTGACTTTTTTTGCAGAAATGTTACAGAAAGGCTTGCAAAACTACAAATTATTCAATAAAATAGCCGTAGGTTTCTGTGGTAAAGCGTTGCAGTGAATGGTGAAAATGCAGCGCTGGAAGTCGAAATTACAGGTGAGAGGTGTTATCATGAAAAAAGTTGTAAAATTCGGTGGAAGTTCTCTTGCAAATGCGGAGCAGTTCCAGAAAGTGGGCGATATCATCCGCAGTGATGAGAGCCGCCGTTATGTAGTTCCGTCAGCTCCGGGAAAGAGATTTGACGATGATATCAAAGTGACTGATATGCTTTATGGATGTTATGACGCAGCATCTAAAGGGGAGGATATCACTGAGAAGATTAATGCGATCAAGGCGCGATATTATGAGATCATCAAGGGCCTCGGACTGAGCCTTTCTCTTGAGGAGGAGTTCAAGAAAATCGATGAAGATTTCCGTGCACAGGCAGGAATCCAGTATGCGGCATCCAGAGGAGAGTTCCTCAATGGTAAGATCATGGCTGCATACCTTGGATATGATTTTGTGGATGCAGCTTCTGTGATCCGTTTTGATAAAGCTGGTAATCTGGAAGCGGAGGAGACCAATAAACTCCTTTCCAAAAAACTCAGCAAATCCCAGCATGCGGTTATTCCGGGATTTTACGGCGCATGTGCAGATGGCACGGTAAAGACATTTTCCAGAGGTGGTTCTGATGTGACCGGATCTCTGGTTGCAAAAGCTATTCATGCAGATATTTATGAGAACTGGACGGACGTTTCCGGTTTTCTTGTAACAGATCCACGCATCGTTCACAATCCGGAGCCTATCGAGGCAATCACATACAGAGAACTTCGTGAGCTTTCCTACATGGGAGCTACTGTTCTTCATGAGGATGCCATTTTCCCGGTTCGTAAAGAGGAATTCCGATCAATATCCGTAACACAAACAGCCCGGAGGATAAAGGTACTCTGATCGTAGAGAGCACCTGTAAGAAGCCGAAATTTACTATTACCGGTATCGCCGGAAAGAAAGGCTTCTGCTCTATTAATATCGAGAAATCCATGATGAACAGTGAGATTGGGTTCGGACGCAAGGTACTTCAGGTATTTGAAGATCAGGGAATCAGCTTTGAGCATGTACCATCCGGAATCGATACCATGACTGTATATGTTCATCAGGACGAATTTGAGGAGAAAGAGCAGCAGGTTATCGCAGGTATCCACCGTCTGGTACAGCCTGATTTTGTGGAGATGGAATCTGACCTTGCACTGATCGCAGTTGTTGGTCGTGGAATGAAATCCCAGAGAGGCACTGCAGGAAGGATCTTCTCTGCTCTTGCCCATGCAAATGTAAATGTAAAAATGATCGACCAGGGTTCCAGTGAGCTGAATATCATCATCGGTGTAGAGAACCGTGATTTCGAAAAAGCAGTCAGAGCAATCTACGATATTTTTGTTCTGACACGAATATAAACAAAATCCGGAAACGGATTTGTTTATGAGGAAGTAGCGAAGCGGATTCCGAATATCCGATCGATTAAATCCGGAAACGGATTTGTTTATATCCGATTGATTAAATCCGTCGCAGGACAGTATATTACACGTTCTGCGGCGGATTTTTTGGACTAAAAATAATACAATCAAATTCAACAGGATTTCCAAAGGAAAGACAAAGATATTGTACATTGTGTCGAAAAATGCTTGATATGAAATAAACAGTATTGACAAAAACTTAACTTTTGTGTAAAACTGACATATAAAAAAATCAGAAAGGCAGGCAGTCAGCATGGAGAAACAGATCAAACTGGATGAAAAAAGTGCACAGGAGTTTGTCAGTGCAGCCAGCAAATGTAAATTTGATATTGATGTATTTTATAACCGTATTATCATTGACGCAAAGTCGATCCTCGGACTTTTGAGTCTGGATCTGACAAAGACTCTGACAGTAAAGTGTTACGGAGAAGATGAGGATTTTAACCGTGTTCTTTCCAAGTATGCAGTAGGTTGAGAAATATGAATAAGGAAAAACGGTGATAAAAGGGCGCAGTTCATGAGAAGAAAAGCAGAACATGCGTCCTTTTTATTATGGGGAGCTTTCGGATCATATTTTATGGTATAATCCTGGTATAGCATGGAAAAAGAATAGTTGCCGGGCTGGAATTCCGGCAGCTGCCGGGAGTGAAAATATGGAAAAACCAAGAGTGCGGATTTCTGTCAGAAATCTTGTGGAATTTATACTGAGGAGCGGAGATCTGGATAACAGCAGTGGACATCCGGAGATAAGGAAGCCATGTTAAAAGGCGGAAGGCTTCACCGCAAGATACAGCGGAGTATGAAGGGCGATTATCAGGCAGAGGTTTCTCTGAAAAAAGAAAGTGAATACGACGATGTGGTCATTCAGGTTGAGGGCCGTGCAGACGGGATCTTTACAGAGGACGGAGCCGTTTATATTGACGAGATCAAGGGAACTTACGGAAATGTCCAGGCAATGGACATACCAGTAGCGGTTCACCGTGCCCAGGCTATGTGTTACGGACTGATCTGGGGAGAAAAAGAAGGGATTTCAGAAATCCACATTCAGATGACCTACGCTCATCTTGAGACGGAAGAAACCAGGAGATTTCGTGAGGATTTTTCCATAGAGGAGCTTAAAGGCTGGTATCAGAAGCTTCTGGATGCCTATCACAAATGGATCGCATATTCCCTTAACTGGAAAAAGAGAGGAATGCATCCATGAAGGATCTGCAGTTTCCGTTTCCATACAGAGAGGGACAGCGGGATATCGTTAGTGGTGTGTACCATACGGTTTCCAGCGGGAAGACCTTATTTGTTCAGGCACCTACCGGTGTGGGAAAAACCATGTCTGCCATTTTCCTTCGGTGCGCGCTATCGGTGAGGGAAAGGGGAAACACTTTTTTATCTTACCGCAAAAACCATCACAGGAACTGTGGCGCAGGAGGCATTCCATATCCTGCGGGAAAAAGGTCTGAAATTCAAGGTAACGGCGATCACGGCAAAGGAAAAACTGTGTTTTCAGGATACTCCGGAATGTACACCGGAGAAATGTCCTTATGCAAAGGGACATTTTGACGGGTAAATGATGCGGTTTATGAGCTCTGGACCACAGAAGAGGTATATTCCAGAGAAGTGATCCGTGCTCATGCAGAAAAATGGCATGTGTGCCCTTTTGAAATGTGTCTGGATCTTTCAATCTGGGTAGACGGGATCATCTGTGATTATAATTACGTGTTTGATCCCAATGTTCATCTGAAACGTTTTTTCGGGGAAAATATTTCCGGGGATCATATTTTTCTGATCGATGAGGCACATAATCTGGTAGAACGTGGCAGAGAGATGTACAGTGCCGGTATTTCCCGCCGGAGTCTGGTCGCCCTTCGAAAGAAGATAAAAAGCGTTTTTCAAAACTGGCCAGAACACTGGACAAAGCAAATCGCCAGATGATGGAACTGGAACGAGAACCTTGCGGAAACGGGAAAAGGGTATCAGGTGCTGCCCAATCCCGGAGTACTGCCGATCACATTTCTTACAATATCAGGTGAACTGGAAGAAATCCTGGAGGAAAAAGAGCTGGAAGAAGAACTGCGCAGGGAAATCCTGGAATTTTATTTTATAGTGCGTGATTTTTTAAATGTTTCAGACTGGTAGATGAAATTATGTGGTGTATACCGAAAACCACGTGGAAGAAGGATTTCGCCTGAGATTGTTCTGTGTGAACCCGGCAGAAAATCTGGGAGAATACCTGAAAAAAGGGAGAAGTGCTATTTTCTTTTCAGCTACAATGTTTCCAATGCTCTATTACCGGGAGCTTTTGACAACAGATCGTGATGCATATGGGATTTATGTGCAGTCTCCTTTCCCAAAAGAAAACCGCAGGATTCTTATCGGCAGCGATGTAAGCAGCCGGTATACCCGGAGAAATCGTGCAGAATACCGGAAGATCGCCGGATATATTGCCAGGTGTGTCTGGCAGAGGCCGGGAAATTATATGGTGTTTTTTCCGTCGTATCGTCTTATGGAAGACGTACTGCAGGTTTATGAGGAAGAATTTTTCCGTAGACTGGGTGCGCTGCGTGTGTCAGACACCGGATATGACAGAAAAGGAACGGGAAGGATTTTTGGAGGAATTTCAGGAACGGGAAGGTACCTGGTAGGGTTCTGTGTCCTTGGAGGGATTTTTTCCGAGGGTGTTGATCTGACAGGGGAAAGTCTGATCGGGGCAGTGATCGTAGGAACCGGACTTCCCCAGATCGCAGTCAGCGTGAGATCCTGAAAGAGTATTACGATAAAAGAATCACTGTGGTTTGATTATGCATATCGCTATCCGGGTATGAACAAGGTGCTTCAGGCCGCCGGGCGCGTGATCCGCACAAAAGAGGATAAAGGCGTGATATTGCTTCTGGATGACCGCTTCTGGGACCGGGATTACCAGGAAATCTTTCCCCGGGAATGGCAGGACCGTACAGGCTGCAGGCTGGATACGGTAGAAGGCGCAGTGGAGACATTCTGGAAGAGGTTTACTTGACAGAACGGAGAAATCCGATATACTTATAGAGTCTTTATCTGGAAAATCACCGGAGGAATGCGTGGATGCCGGATCAGGACAGGAAACTGTAAAACAGGATCATAAGAAAAGTGAAAGAAGTATATGAGACGAAAAAAAATATATAAAGTAATTGGCATTTTGTCTGAGCACAGTGATGCTCGCACAGCCGGTTTTTGCGACAACAGTGCAGCAGACGGCACAGGGAAGCCTTGGTTCTGTTACGGAGGAGTCCCAGATACTTCCAATTCCCGGTGAAAGCGGGAAATATATTCTGAAAAGCAATGGCTTTTACTGCCTGAATGAAGATGGAACCAAAGAAAATACTCCGGCAGTGTATTATTTTGATCATTTTGAGATCGACGGAACGGTTTTTGATGGATATTATTATCACGACGAAAGCGGTAAGTTTACAGCGGGAAACTCGCATATGGTCCAGATCACCGATCTGAAGGCGCCGGCAAAAGACGGCAGCGGTGCGGAAGTTTCTTTTGACGGCTGTTATATGGTAAACAATCTGGGAAAACTCAGCGCCTCTCCACAGGTACGTTATATGGATAATCTGGTGGTGGACAAAACAACGTACAACGGGCTGTATTATTTTGATGAATATGGAAAAATGGTTACGGATCCGGGTATCCATTATCTGGAAATGAATGTTGCAGGACAGATGTTTGACGGATATTATTATTTTGGCGGAGAAAACGGCGTTCTGCTCCAGGAAGAGGGAGAGACTCCGGAGGGATTTTCCGTTGATGCATCGGAAGTCGAGACTAAAGATCTGGGAATGGATGGCCTTGAGAAACGGCTTGCGGATCTTCTTGGAACCTATGAGGTACATGGAGCGTTTATGTAAAGGATCTGACCAGTGGTCAGGAGTTTGAACAGAACAGCCAGTCGCTGTACTCAGCCAGTCTGATCAAAGTGTTTGTCATGGCCCAGACCTATGCCAACATGGATACAGTCCTTCAGAGCGAAGCGGCAAAAATGAAAAAAGATGTTACAGATCCGTCCGTATCCACAAAGGTCAATGATCTTCTCTGGAATATGATCACAGTCAGTGACAATGAATCCTTTAATGAGCTGGTACGTCTGCAGACAGCATCGGGTGTTTTTAAGGACGGAGCGCAGGCTGTAAATGGATTTCTTGCGGAACAGAAATTTGCAGATACTTCCGTTCAGCACATCTTAAGCCCGTCCTCTTCAAAGGATGTCGGCCTCGGCGGCAGGAACACCACTTCCGTAAAAGACTGCGCAGAGCTTCTTTTCCGGATCTATAAAGGAGAATGTGTATCGAAAGAAGCTTCGGAGGCTATGCGTAATCTGCTTCTGAACCAGCAGGTTACTACTAAGATCCCCAGCGGGATATCTGCGTCCGTGGAAATTGCAAATAAGACTGGAGAAACGGATACGGACCAGCATGATATCGCCATTGTATATGGAAAAAAGACTACATATATCCTCTGTGTGATGTCAGAAGACTGTAAACCTGGGGACGCAGTTTCGCATATCCGGGATATTTCCGGTATTGTTTATAATTATCTGAATATGGACCTTGACCAGGGGTGATCTGTGAGTTAGAATAAAAAACAGCTGAGTAAGATCCTGATGGATATTTCCGACAGAGAAGTATCCGAAATGTTCATGAAAGGAGAATTCTATTATGAAGACAGTACATACAGACAAAGCACCTGCAGCAATCGGACCATACTCCCAGGCTATCATCCATGGAGATACGCTTTACACATCCGGTCAGATCCCGGTGGATCCGGCAACTGGAGAGGTAGTTGGAACAACCATCGAGGAGCAGGCTGACCGTGTTATGAAGAATCTCGGAGCAGTTCTGGAAGCTGCCGGTTCCAGCTATGAGAATGCAGTCAAGACAGTATGCTTCCTTGCAGATATGAACGATTTTGCGGCATTTAATGAAGTATATGTCCAAATATTTCGTAAACAAACCTGCACGGTTCCTGTGTTGCTAGTCAAGACACTGCCAAAGAATGTTCTCTGTGAGGTAGAAGTGATTCGCAGCAATCTGATGATTTGATAAAAAATCCCTGT
>ENA-OQER01001649-OQER01001649.1-human-gut-metagenome-genome-assembly--contig:-NODE-1649-length-10315-cov-1.702788_pt1 | contig 10315 bp, 18 predicted proteins | sample MGYA00242797_ERZ504639 | MGnify/ENA primary metagenome ERZ504639 (study PRJEB26092, sample SAMD00036306) | human gut metagenome | host: Homo sapiens | study: EMG produced TPA metagenomics assembly of...
AGTTGTAGCAGCTATCGATGGCGAGGCTCTTAATACAGTTATGGATGAAGCAGCAGATGCAGGAATCCCGGTTATTTCCTATGACCGTCTGATCAAGTCCGACGCTGTTTCCTATTATATTTCTTTTGATAACTACACAGTAGGTACCCTTCAGGGACAGTACGTAGTAGATTCTCTGGATCTGGACAATGCTGGAGACAAGACATACAATATCGAGTTTACAGCTGGTGATCCTGCTGATAACAATGCCGGATACTTCTTCAATGGAGCATTTGATGTATTAAAACCATACATTGATGCAGGAACCTTAAATGTAGTTTCCGGACAGACTGATTTTGATTCTGTTGCAACACCTGCATGGGATACCCAGACAGCACTTGAAAGAATGCAGAATATTCTGGCATCCTACTATGCAGACGGAACACAGCTTGACGTAGCTCTTTGCTCCAACGACTCCACAGCACTTGGTGTAACACAGGCAATCGAGTCTGACTATGCTGGTGATAACACAGTTCTGATCACAGGACAGGATGGTGATGAAGCAAACCTTGCAAACATCGTTGACGGAAAACAGTCCATGACCGTTTACAAAGCAGTTGCAAACGAAGCAGTCGTAACACTTGACCTTGCAGAAGCAATGCTGAAAGGTGACACAATTGATGAATCTCTGATCAAAAACTCTGGCTGGGATTTCGATTGTGCATATGATACAGAATCCTATGAAACATCTGATGGAAACAAATGCCCATCCTTCCTGCTTGTTCCTACAGTTGTAACCAAAGACAACATGAAAGAAGAACTTGTTGACACAGGATACTACACACAGGACGATGACGGATACCTTCATCCAGCAGGCTGATACTTCCGCAGGCAGTGAGCAACCAGTAAATATATAAACTTGAATTAAATGGGCGGGGTGAATGCCCCGCCTGCTTTTTGGAAAGGGGGCGCCATTTTGGCAGACAATATTTTAGTAATGGATCACATTACGAAGGAGTTCCCCGGTGTCAAAGCTCTGGACAATGTAAATCTTGAAGTCCAGCGAGGAGAGATTCACGCGCTGATCGGTGAAAACGGTGCGGGAAAATCCACACTGATGAACGTTTTAAGTGGTCAGTATCCATATGGAAGTTATACAGGTACAGTTACCTATGAAGGTGAGGAATGCAAGTTTAAAAACCTGAACGACAGTGAAGCGAAAGGAATCGTTATCATCCATCAGGAACTTGCGCTGATTCCGTTACTTTCTATTGGCGAGAATATGTTTCTCGGAAACGAGATTAAGAATAAAAGCGGCAGCATTGACTGGGACAGAACATACAGTGAAGCAGAAAAACACATGGCACAGGTTGGACTCCATGAATCTGCACAGACACTGATCAAAGATATCGGAACAGGTAAACAGCAGCTGGTAGAGATCGCCAAGCATTTTCCAAGAAGGTTAAACTTCTGATCCTGGATGAGCCTACCTCTTCTCTGAATGATGAAGATGCCAAAATGCTTCTGGATCTTCTGATGGAATTCAAGAAAAACGGTCTTACCTCTATCATCATCACACATAAACTGAATGAGATCATCTACTGTGCAGACCGCTGTACGATCATCCGAGATGGTACAACGATCGAGACACTGACCAAGGGTGTAGATGATTTAAGTGAAGACCGTATCATCAAAGGTATGGTTGGCCGTTCTATGGATGACCGTTATCTACCAGAAAACATAATGTCAGCAAAGAGGTTATGCTGGAAGTAAAAGACTGGACCGTTCATCATCCACTCTATCCCGAGAAGATCGTAGATAATAAAATTAACTGTAAGGTACATAAAGGTGAGGTTGTCGGTTTCTCAGGACTGCAGGGTGCAGGACGTACCGAGTTTGCAATGTCTGTATTTGGTAAGAGCTATGGAAGCAATATTTCCGGTGAACTTTATATCAAGGGAGAAAAAGTAAATCTCAAGAATCCGCACGATGCGATCCGTCATGGTCTTGCATATGTAACAGAAGACCGTAAGACAAACGGACTGATTCTCGGAGAATCCATTCGATTTAATACAACACTTGCCAGACTTTCCAAAGTCTGTGAGAAAGGTGTCGTCAATACAGATATGGAAGTTCATCTGCAGATGAGATGACAAAGGAAATGGGAACCAAGACTCCTTCCAATGAGCAGAAAATCGGTAACCTTTCCGGTGGTAACCAGCAGAAAGCTCTGCTTGGTAAGTGGATGTTTACAGAACCGGATATCCTGATTCTGGATGAACCTACACGAGGTATCGATGTAGGTGCAAAATATGATATCTACTGCCTGATCAACAAGATGGTAGAAGATGGAAAATCAGTCATTATGATTTCTTCTGAAATGCCGGAACTTCTCGGTATGTGTGACCGAATCTATGTTATGAGTGAAGGCGTCTGGCTGGTGAATTTACAGCGGAAGAGGCAACTCAGGAACGTATTATGGCTTCGATCATGCAGGAACAGAATAAAAAATAAGAAATAGTGACTGAACAGTTACTGGGAAAGGGGTAAAAAATGAAATTTAATGTAAAAGATTTCTTAAGAAAGTATACAATGGTCATTGCACTGGTGATCGTATTTATCCTGTTCTGTGGATTGACAAACGGAAGACTCCTGTATGCACAGAACATGTCAAACTTAATGCTTCAGAATGGTTATGTTCTCGTTCTTGCCTGTGGTATGTTATTATGTATCCTGACAGGTGGTAACATCGACCTTTCTGTTGGTGCTGTAATCTGCCTGGTTGGCGGTCTTGCAGCAGTACTTATCAGCAACAAGGGAATGAACCCATATCTGACCATCATCATCTGCCTGGTTGTTGGCCTTCTGGTAGGTATCTGGCAGGGTTACTGGATCGGTTACAAACGTATTCCTCCATTCATCACAACGCTTGCTGGTATGTTCATCTTCCGTGGATTTGGACGTCTGATTCTGGACAACAAAACTGTTTCTATCCAGAACAAAGATTTCCTGAAAGTATTTACTTCTTATATTAATATTCCTGGACTGGATGACACTGCAACTATTCAGCGCTGATTGTTGGTATTGTTGTTGCTGTATATGTAATCTTCAGTGTAGTTCGTTCCAGAGCAAACAAAGCAAAAAGAGGATATCGTCAGAATACAGCATTTTCTGATTACAGCAAAGCTGTTATCATCGCAGTAGTTATCCTCTGGTACTGCTACAAACTGTTCCAGTACAAAGGTATCTCCGTAATGTTCATCTGGGTAGTTGCAATCTGCCTGATCTACAACTTATTACATCCAAAACAGCATTTGGACGTTACTTCTACGCAATTGGTGGTAATGAGAAAGCTACACAGCTTTCCGGTATTGATACAAACAAAGTTTACTTCATTGCATATGTAAACATGGGACTTCTTGCAGGTCTTGCAGGTCTTCTCTGTGCAGCACGTGTAGGTTCTGTAAATGGTAGCACAGGTACTTCCTTCGAGATGGATGCGATCGGCTCCTGTTTCATCGGTGGTGCTTCCGCATACGGCGGCAGCGGTACTGTAGGTGGTGTTGTAATCGGTGCACTTCTCCTTGGTGTTATCAACATGGGTATGTCAATCATGGGTATCGGTGATTCCTGGCAGTATGTAGTAAAAGGTGCCGTACTTCTGATCGCAGTAGTATTCGATGTATTATCCAACAGAAAGAATGGATGATAGAAGCAGATAACAAATCAATAAAATGAATGATGAGGGTCATTGCGTGTAACGCAATGGCCCTTTTTATAACTGGATATGAAATGGACAACAACACTTTTGCACTATGGAGTGGAATATGTTACACTGATATCTGATAAAAATAAACAGAAAGAATGAAAGCTATGAAGAAATTTACACTGACAGTTTTTGCATCCTGGCAGGCTGCATCTTTTTCTTTCCGGTATCTGGATTTATTTTCAGAAAAGTCTGGACAGAGTAGAGCTTGGAGAAGGGGAGCATGCGGCAAGCTATCAGAGACATTATCTGATGATCTCCAATGATAAAGATACTGGTATGTGGCAATCGGTTTATGAGAGTGCATCCAAGGAAGCAGAAGAGAAAGATGCGTATGTAGAACTTCTTTCTCCTGAACAGATGAACGGCTATTCTCAGGCAGACTGTCTGAAATCGGAATTGCTTCCCAGGTGGATGGAATCATTCTGGAAGCGGATGGAAGTAAAGAAGAGCAGCATCTGATTAATGAAGCGTTAAAAGGGGGATTCCGGTGGTGACGGTCATGACAGATGATACGGCAACCGGAAGAATCAGTTTTGTGGGGCTCAACAGTTATCAGACGGGAAGTGCTTACACAGAGCAGATCAGCGGCATGCTGAAAGCGCAGGGAACTACCAGTGTCATGTTTCTTTCTACATCCAGTTCCAAGACACAGGAGACGAATCTTGTCTATTCGCAGGTCAAAAAGGAACTGGAGACAACAGAAAAAACAGGCCAGTCTGTAGACCTGACGGAATACTGTGTAGACAGCAGTGCAGATTTTGATACAGAAGAATTTGTACGTGACATGTTTGTAAATGATGAAAATCTGCCTGACGTTCTGGTATGTATGGACGAAGTTGTGACAGAGTGTGTTTATCAGGCACTGATCGATTATAACCAGGTAGGTAATGTCAAAGTGATCGGATTCTACTATTCAGATGTGATTCTGGATGCCATCGATAAGGAAATCATTTCTTCTGCGATTGCTCTGGATATGGACGAGATTGGCCGATACAGCGTCAATGCACTGGATGAGTATCTGTCACTTGGACATAGTAATAACTATTATAGTGTAAACCAGCATGTGATCACAAAGGAGAATACAAAGGATTACAGGACGGAGGATGAGAAATGAGACAGGGAAAAGAGATATCTTCCGTAAAAAACTCTATACAGACCCGACTGAGCGGAGTTATGCTTCTGGTTCTTGTGTTTGCGCTGGGAATCAATGTGTTTATCTTTAAGCAGATTCATACAGCGGTTACAAGAATTGATGCAGTCTTTTCCAGTAATACGGCTGTGAATGAACTCTCGGAATCGCTGGAGCAGGTAGAGAGTACGGTTTATGAATATTTAAATACCAAGAGCACACAGGCTCTGGAAAATTATTATCGTTATGAACAGAATTACAAGAATCTGATCGAAGAACTGAATGACCGAAAATCTGGATAATGAAGTGAAAATGCTGGAAAAAATATCCGGAGAATGTCAGAAAGTTATCTGGAACAGACAAATGAGACGGTTCAGGCAAAACGAGGAAGAAATGTAGAAAAATATAAAACTTCCTACGAAGATGAAATGAGCTTTATGAATATATCAATGTCTATATTTATAAGCTGAATAATTTACGATTTAAAACGAACTCGGCAAATTACCAGCTGCTGCTCTCAGCAATGAATGTACTCTATAAACTCTGTATTTTCGTTATGCTGGTTGTATATGCACTTGGTCTTGCAGTCACAACGCTTCTTGTCCGTAATATGATCCGTCCACTTACAGCATTGTCCAATACAGCGCATGAAGTTGCAAAGGGTAACTTAAATGTACCTCAGCTTCCGGTAGTTGTTGAAGATGAGGTTGGTGTTGTAACACGAAGTTTTAACCAGATGCTGGAAAGTATCCGGCAGAATATTGAGCAGCTTAAGGAAAGCATGGAACGTCAGGCACAGATGAAGGAACGGGAGCTTCTTATGGAAACCCATCTGAAGGAGGCTCAGCTGAAATACCTTCAGGCGCAGATCAATCCGCATTTTTGTTTAACAGTCTGAATGCAGGTGCACAGCTTGCCATGATGGGGGATGCGGATAATACAGGAATTTTTCTTGAAAAGATGGCAGATTTTTTCCGTTATAATGTACGTAAGATGGAAGAAGACGCCATGCTCTGGGAGGAGATTGGGGCGGTAGATAACTACATTTATATTCTGAATGTCCGTTTTGCCGGAGATATCACCTATATTAAGGAAGTGGATGAAGGTATTGATAATATTCGTATTCCGAGTATGATTCTGCAGCCACTGGTTGAAAATGCAGTGCAGCATGGAATTCATGACTGTATGGAAACGGGATGGATCCGTATGGAAATTCACCGAAATGGTGAGATGTTGGATGTTACAGTAAGCGACATGTGCGGGAATGACAGAAGAAATGATAGCCAGGGTTATGGCCGGACGCGCAGATCAGAATGAAGAAGACCGTTTTTCCACGGGAATTGCTGTTCGGAATGTAATTGACAGACTACAGCTGTATTATAAAGAAGAAAATCTGTTTACGATTGAAAGTGACGGACCAGGGAAAGGGACCAGAGTTCATATCATCCTTCCTGTGTATAAAGATGAACTGGAATGAGAATAATGTGGAAATATTGCATAACAAAGGGGAGACAGAAGAATGTATCGAATTTTAGTTGCAGATGATGAAGGAATCATGCTGGAAGCCTTTAAGAATGTTATATCCAGTACATTTGGGGATTCATGTATCGTAGAAACTGCCAAAACAGGAAGAGCCGTAACAGAGATCGCGGAGACTTTTCATCCGGATATCGTATTTATGGATATTCATATGCCTGGTATTAATGGAATACAGGCTATGCGAGAAATAAGAAAATTTAATACAACAGCTCTGTTTTATGTTGTATCGGCCTATGACAAATTCGATTATGCAAAAGAAGCAATTGATCTGGGAGTCGAGCGATATCTGACAAAGCCAATCTCAAAGGCCAAGATCATTGCAGCAGTGGAAGAGGCCACAGCAAAAGTTGATACAAAAAGAAATCAGCGAAGTAACCTTCTGAGAATACAGGAAAAACTGGAAACAGTCATTCCGGTCGTAGAAAACAGTTTTGTTGGAAGCCTTCTTTTCCAACAGGAGATGCAGGTGGCAGACTATTACCAACAGCTTCTGGATATTGAGGAAAAACAGGGCTATGTTATGATCATTCAGTTTGGACAGTCTTATGAGAATGGAAGGCTGGTAAGCCCGGTTGGAATGAATGTTAAGGCACAGGATTTTTATGCGGAATTGAGAGATATCGTAAAATCTTCTTTTTCCTGTGCAGTGGGATCGATCATGTCCAATCGTATTCCAATCGTGGTTCCGTGTGCACTGTCTGAGAATCCATATGAAGAAAGAATCGATCTGGTTGAACAGGCACGAAGCCTGATTACCCGATTAGAAGATCGTATCGAAGCGAAATTTCGTGTCGGAATCGGAAGAGTACGGGAAATGCAGGAGATGGAGCGTTCTTATCGTGAGGCACTGCGTGCATTGAATGGAAGCAAGAGCCGTGTGATACATATCGAAGATCTTTCCCAGAATGGTGTGTATGATGAGGAATTTCCGGTAGAGATGGAAAAAAATATTTTCCGTTATCTGGAAGAGGGAAAAGAAAAAGAATGTATCCAGGAGATAAATGTGTTTTTTGACTGGATGGTGGCACATTATGCAGACGACATGAATAACATCCGGCTGAAGACCCTGGAATATATTATCTGGGGTGAGAAAAAAGCATTTGAAGCAGGCGCGATCAATTATGGATTTAGCTATCGACGCGATTATCTTGATGCAGCCATGGCATGTACAGGGTATGAAGAACTGCGAAAATGGTTTCTGGACAAGATGGTGAATGCCTGCCGCGCAATCCGGGATCAGAAGGAAGACCAGTCCAATTCTGCTGCAAAGAAAGCGATGCTGTATATCCAGGAGAATTATAATAAAGACATCTCATTGGATGATGTATCTGGCATTGTAAATATCAGCCTTATTACTTCAGCAAGATCTTTAAAGAAGAGACCGGAGAAAACTTTATTGAATATGTGACGAAGGTGCGGATAGAAAAAGCTAAGGAATTTTTGGCTCAGCCGGATATCAGTATTAAAGAAGCCGGGATCCGGAGTGGTTATACAGATCCGAATTATTTCAGCAGGATCTTTAAGAAACAGACAGATATGACACCAAGTGAATATAAAACGAGGTATGGAAATGAAAAAGAAAACAGGCATTTTTCTTATAATCGGGATAGTGCTTGCACTGATGCTTACAGGATGTGGAAAGCAGAGTGTGGAGACGGAAACAGCAACATACAACAGAAAGAGGATAAACTGCAGATTGGACTTAGCTTTGATTCTTTTGTAATTGAACGATGGCTGCGTGACCGTGATATGTTTGTGTCTACAGCGCAGAGTCTTGGGGCAGAAGTAAATGTGCAGGTGGCCGGAGGAGAAGTGGAGGAACAGATTTCTCAGATTGAGTATTTCATCCAGAAAAAAATGGACGTGATCATTATTATACCAATTGATGGCGATGCATTATATGATGTGGTAAAAGAAGCAAAAAGCAAAGGAATCTGTGTAATCTGCTATGACCGTATCATTCCCAATGTAAATGCGGATCTGTATATTACGATCGACAATGAGATGGTTGGAACACTGATGGGTGAGGCACTGAAAAAAGCCTGCCCGGATGGCGGAAATATCTTTGCGATTTATGGATCACCGACAGATAAAAATGTTGAGGAAGTTGAGAAGGGATTTAAAGATGCACTGGTGGATAGTAAGCTTAATATCGTTTACTCCGGTTATTGTGATAACTGGCTTGCAGAAATAGCGGAAACTCATGTAAACAAGGGGCTGGAAGTGACGGATGATATTGTTGGTGTTATGTGTGGTAATGACGATCTGGCAAGTCAGGTAGTTAAAGTTTTGTCCGAAAACCGCCTTGCCGGACAGGTCGCTGTTGTCGCACAGGATGCAGAACTGGCTGCATGCCAGCGTATTGTAGAAGGAACCCAGACCATGACGGTGTATAAGCCGATCGAGCAGGAAGCATCTACGGCGGCGACACTGGCGGTGATGCTTGGAAATGGGGAGGATATCGGGTCAGCTGACTGTGAATATCCTGTTACCGAGACAACCAATGATGGAGAATATGAGATTCCGTATTATAAGATCACGCCGGTGGCTGTGACGAAAGAGAATATGGATGAAGTGGTCATAGATGGAGGGTTCCATACACATGAGGATGTATACCTTAATGTGAAATAATGAGAAGTCACAGTATAAAATATAAACTAATTACGTCTCATAGCTGTTCTTACAGGCTAGTTCAAAGATCTGGAAGTACTAAGAGAAGATAATTCTACAAAAACCACTTCATGTCAAACTCGCTGTCGCTCAGACAGTGCCATTTTTCGAAGCAAAGTAGAATTCTCTTCACTAAGTACTTCTGACAGATCTTTTCAGGCCTGATGAACATCTATGAGACGTTTTTTTACTTTACATTTGAAATACTGTTTAAAGGGAAAAAAGCGTGCCTGCGCTGCGCGTCGTTGCTTCGCGTAGCTAACGGCGCAGCCGCTGTCCGCATCCCGGGGTGGAGCCCGTCCCCTCTCCATAAGAATAACTACCACGAATGAGGGATAAAAAACGTATCCTGTCTGGGTTGTACAGGCCTTGAAAAGATTCGTAGATATACTTAGGAAATAAAATACTACTTTGCCCCACATACACTGTTTGAGCAACAGCGAGTTTGTCATTTTGTGGGGCGTTTTTTTGTAGGATTTTCTTTTCTTAGTATATTCGGATTTTTTCAACAGCCTGTATAAAACAGATAGGATACGTAATTTTACATCTCACGCTGGTATTATTCTTTATCCATATATGCATTATATATTTCAGGTTGAATCACTTTGCGAATCGCTTCATACACTCCTTGTGATGCTTCTCGGATCTCTTTACGTGTCTCATCGGACAGGGTAATGATCTGTGTACCGCTTTCTTCGATGGTTGCAATTTTATCTGCGATACGTGCATCGGACTGTTCTCTTGCGTATTCTGTTGCAAGTTGTGCGGCTTCTGTCATGATCTCCTGTTCATCTTCCGGGAGATCTTTGAAGAATCATCGTTGACGATCAGAGAGATCAGATGCGGAAGATGATTGGTCTCGACCACATAATCCTGCTGTTCATATAAGTTGTTGGAAACGATAACTTCATATGGATTTCCTGCGCATCGATCGTATGCTGTTGAAGACCGATATAAACCTCACTGAAACTCATTGGAGTCGGGTTTGCACCGAGTGCTTTCCAGAATGCCAGATGATAACTGTTTTCCATAGTACGGATCTTCTGACCTTTAAAGTCTGCAAAGCTATTGACTGGTTTGTTTGTGCTCATGACACGGAAGCCTGGTCAGCCATACCGAGAAGATGATAGCCGCCGTTTGTATAAACATCACTGATCAGGCTGTAAAACTCTGGATCATCGATTTTCTTACGACAGTCATCCAGAGAATCAAAGACACATGGAAGATCA
>ENA-OQER01001650-OQER01001650.1-human-gut-metagenome-genome-assembly--contig:-NODE-1650-length-10313-cov-2.213430_pt1 | contig 10313 bp, 15 predicted proteins | sample MGYA00242797_ERZ504639 | MGnify/ENA primary metagenome ERZ504639 (study PRJEB26092, sample SAMD00036306) | human gut metagenome | host: Homo sapiens | study: EMG produced TPA metagenomics assembly of...
AATGTGCGTAAGCATTGAGCGTGCCAGACTTAATTCCAAACCAGAACTGTGCTTGCACAAAGTTCTGGTTTAGAATTAAGTCTGATAGGGCGAAAGCCCGACAGTCCAAGAGAGCCGAAGCTCACCTTGGACATGCGACGGCGGAGTCAGTAGGGCAGGAATTAGAAGCAGAACTGTGCTTGCACAAAGTTCTGGTTTAGAATTAAGTCTGATAGGGCGAAAGCCCGACAGTCCAAGAGAGCGAAGCTCACTTGGACATGCACGGCGGAGTGCAGGCTTATATTTTATTATTGGGAGGTGTTTTTTTGTTATTATTTAATTTACAAAGAGATGGGCTGAGGTGGATAGTCTTATGGAACATCTTGATAGTATGGGGATGGATGTATGCAATGTTTACAAAGGACAGAATGTGACAGATGATATATGGGATCTTAGCATTGAAGAAACAAAGAAGTTATTTATAAAGCATAGATATATAGTAATGGTTGTATCGGATGAACTGTTTTTAAGCGTAAGTGCTCTTTATTATATTGAACTTGCCAGAAAGCTTCATAAGAAGGGGTTAATAAAGGTATATGTTGTTAATAATATGCCACATGAAGCATATCCATCAAGATGCAGCTGGTTTTCAGATGCAGTTGCCATAAAGAATTCTTCTAATACAGCTGATGAAAAAACTTATGCATATGCGATGGATATTGTTCTTGGTGTAACGAGTGATATTTTTAACATGGAGTCGTAAAATATTTATAATATTATTAGTGCTTGCTTTTAATTCGTTTACCATATATAATTGTTATGTTTTAGTATTGTGGCTTATTATGTTTAGACAATATAAGTGTTAAAATTACTCTTAATGTCCATATAATCAGATATGATTATAACTACCAGGAATAAATAAGGTAGTCCACAATATAAATGAACTGGTTAAGTTAACCATTAATGGAGGAATGATTTAATGATTAGTGCAAACAACGTAACACTTCGTATAGGTAAAAAGGCCCTTTTTGAAGATGTAAATATTAAGTTTACAGAAGGAAACTGTTATGGACTTATAGGTGCCAATGGTGCTGGTAAGTCAACATTTTTAAAGATTCTTACAGGTCAGATTGAACCAAGTAAGGGAGATGTAACTATAACACCAGGTCAGAGATTATCTTTCCTTGAACAGGATCACTTTAAATATGATGATTATACAGTTCTTGATACAGTTAGTTATGGGTAATACAAGACTTTATGAAATAATGAAAGAAAAAGAGCTATATACGCCAAGGAAGATTTCACAGAAGAGGATGGTAATAAGGCAAGTGAGCTTGAAGCAGAATTCGCTGATATGAACGGATGGGAAGCAGAATCAGATGCTGCACAGCTGCTTAACGGACTTGGCATTACTACAGATCTTCATTATAAGAATATGTCAGAACTTAATGGTAGTGAGAAGGTTAAGGTTCTTCTTGCTAAGGCACTTTTTGGTAATCCAGATATTCTTTTACTTGATGAGCCTACTAACCACCTTGATCTTGATGCTATAGCATGGCTTGAGGAGTTCCTTATTAACTTTGAGAATACTGTTATAGTTGTATCACATGACAGATATTTCCTTAACAAAGTATGTACACAGATAGCAGATATTGATTATGCCAAGATTCAGCTTTATGCAGGTAACTATGATTTCTGGTATGAATCAAGTCAGCTCATCATTAAGCAGATGAAGGAAGCTAACAAGAAAAAGGAAGAAAAGATTAAGGAACTTCAGGACTTTATCCAGAGATTCTCTGCTAATGCATCTAAGTCTAAGCAGGCTACATCGCGTAAGAGAGCATTAGAGAAGATTGAACTTGATGAGATAAGACCATCAAGTAGAAAGTATCCATATATAGATTTCAGACCATCAAGAGAGATTGGTAATGAAGTACTTACAGTAGAAGGTATATCTAAGACGATAGATGGAGTTAAGGTTCTTGATAATATATCATTTATAGTAAACAGGGAAGATAAGATTGCATTTGTTGGTTCTAATGAGCTTGCAACAACAACATTGTTCAACATTATTACTGGTAATATGGAGCCTGATGAAGGATCTTATAAGTGGGGTGTTACAACTTCACAGGCATATTTCCCTAAGGACAGCGCAGCAGAGTTTAACAGAGAAGATACTATAGTTGAATGGCTTACACAGTATTCACCAGATCCAGATCCAACATATGTAAGAGGTTTCCTTGGACGTATGCTTTTTGCTGGTGATGATGGTGTTAAGAAAGTTAAGGTACTTTCAGGTGGAGAAAAGGTAAGATGTCTTATATCAAAGATGATGATTATGGGTTCTAATGTACTTATATTTGATGATCCTACTAATCATCTTGATATGGAATCAATTACAGCACTTAACAACGGACTTATTAAGTTCCTGGTGTTGCACTTTTCACATCTCATGACCATCAGTTTATACAGACAACAGCTAATCGTATTATGGAGATAGTTCCATCGGGACAGCTTATTGATAAGATCACAACATATGATGAATATCTTGAAAGTGATGACATGGCAAGAAAGCGTCAGGGTTTTGCTGAGGCTGCAGTGATGATGAAGACTAAGACTAAGCAGTGATTCTTAAGCAATACATGAAATTATGAACAGAAAGATGTCACATACCAATGATCCATGATGTATGGGTACGTTAGTATATGTGGCATCTTTCTTGCGTTAAAATAATGGAAATGTTATACTAAATAAGTTATAGATTAAAACACATTAGATTAGAGATGTGTATAAGATTATGATGGAGGATTTGGAAAATTATGGCTTCAAACACTAAGAAGAGCAGAAGTCAAGGCAATAATAGAACATCAAAGAGTAAAACTTCTAAAACAACTGGAGCAAGAACATCAAACGCCAGCAGAACTCCGTCAAAAAAGAGTTCCACAAAGAAGGGTACAGGTACTGCATCACAGCAGCCACAACCACAGAATAATGCATTAAGAGATGAGATAATCTTATTATTAGCATTTGCATGTACAATAATTTTATTATTAAGTAATTTTAATATGGCTGGTATGGTAGGACAGTCAATTAAGTGGTTTATGTTCGGGCTGTTTGGTATAGCTGCGTATATAATTCCATTTATAGTAGCAGGAAGTATATTGTTTATGCTTGCTAACAAGGACATAATAGGTGTCATGCGTATTAAAGCTGCAGCAGTTTATGTCTTATCCGTGATAACAGCAGCAATATGGCAGAGAATGACTAACAAACCAGATATCAGGGATTCCGTTGGTTCATATTTTACATATTGTTCAGAGCATAAAAACAGGCGGTGGTCTGTTTGGAGGAATTTTATGTAAGATACTAAGTCCGCTTGGTATGGCAGGAACTATGGTGATTTTGATTATTCTTGCAATAATATGTGTTATATTGATAACAGAAAAATCATTTATAGGTGGACTAAGGAATGGTGGACACAGGCTTGTAAAAGAAGCAAGAGAAGATTATTCTGCATATAGGGAACATTCTTCAATGAGCAGGAAAGACAGCGGTATGAGTGATGAAGAATATCGTGCTATGAGAGAGAATGAAAAGCATCAGGCAAGAATAAGAAGATTAGAAAAAAAGAGCAGATCATAGCAGCTAAAAAAGCTAAAGAAGAGGCTATGGCTAATGCGCGTATGAATAATGTTGTAAGAGGAGTGACTAAAGATCTTACAATACAGGATACACAGCCAGAGACAGCTAATCAGGATATAGATATACATGAAATACAGCCTGTAGCCAATGATGATGATGTGTATATGGATGATATATATGATCCACTGATCATACCAGAAAAGCATAACAACATAAACAGAACTTCTGATATATGGGAAGTGCATAGTGACAGGCAGGATAACGATAATACAGCTTTGGATCATGGTATGTCATATGATGAAACAATAAGTACAAGAGAAGACGATTACGAAGAACATGATACAGAATATCCGGATGAAAAAGAGAAGAAACTGACAGAATATGATCCCGAGGTATCGGAGGAATACAATGCTGATATATATGACACAGCGGATGAAGGAAATATATATAATGAAAAAAATGCATATAATGATGCAGATGCATATGATACCGAAGAGATATGCGATACAGCAGATGATATAAATCATGATGAGAATATAACATCGTATGATAATGAGGAAGTAAGCAGTGCAGTAAGCACACAACATAATAAGCAGCTGTTCTACAAAAAACTGCCAGCAATATTATGCCAGAAGCTGCAAGGCATGTCAGGAATATAAGTTTCCACCTGTGAGTCTGCTTAACAGAAACACAAAGTCATCATCTGCTAATCTTGAACGCGAAAACAGAAATACAGCAATCACGCTTAAGCAGACACTCCAGAATTTCGGTGTTAAGGTAGATATAACAGATATAAGCTGTGGACCTGCGGTTACAAGATATGAATTAAAACCAGAGCTTGGTGTTAAGGTGAGTAAGATAGTTTCGCTTGCAGATGATATTAAACTAAGTCTGGCAGCTGCGGACATAAGAATAGAAGCTCCTATTCCAGGTAAGTCGGCTATTGGTATTGAGGTTCCTAACAAGGAAGCCGGCAGTGTGTATTTAAGAGAACTTATTGAAAATGAAGCATTTAAGAATAACCAATCTATGATTGCATTTGCAGCTGGAAAGGATATAGCTGGCAAGACGATAGTAGCAGATATAGCTAAAATGCCTCATCTTCTTATTGCAGGAGCAACAGGTTCAGGTAAATCAGTATGTATAAATACAATCATCATGAGTATTTTATATAAAGCAAGACCAGATGAAGTTAAAATGATCATGGTGGATCCTAAGGTAGTTGAGCTTAGTACATATAACGGAATACCACATCTTCTTCTCCCTGTTGTCACAGATCCTAAGAAGGCTGCAGGCGCACTTAACTGGGCAGTCAACGAGATGACGAAACGATATAAGCTTTTTGCTGATATGGGGAGTACGTAATCTTAAAGGATATAATGATGCAGTCGGAAAGATGGACGTTAAGGAAGGAGAGGTCCCTGTTGAAAAACTACCTCAGATAGTTATAATTGTTGATGAACTTGCGGATCTTATGATGGTTGCACCAGGAGAAGTGGAAGATGCTATATGCAGGCTTGCACAGCTTGCAAGGGCAGCGGGCATACATATGGTTATTGCAACGCAGAGACCATCCGTTAACGTAATTACGGGACTTATCAAGGCTAATGTTCCATCAAGAATCGCATTTTCGGTATCATCAGGTGTTGATTCCAGAACTATTCTGGATATGAATGGAGCTGAAAAACTTCTTGGTAAAGGAGATATGCTGTACTTCCCATCTAACATTCCTAAGCCTATAAGAGTGCAGGGAGCCTTTGTATCGGATGAAGAAGTATCAAGAGTTGTTGATTTTCTTAAGGAAAATATGACAGAGGAAGCACAATATGATGAGAGCATAGCAGAAACTGTTGCACAAAAGACATCAGATAGTGCTGCTGTTGACAGGCAGGATGATAAAGATACCCTGTTTGAGGATGCAGGAAGGTTTGTTATAGAAAGAGAAAGAGGCTCTATAGGTATGCTGCAAAGACAGTTTAAGATAGGCTTTAACAGGGCAGGAAGAATCATGGATCAGCTTTCAGATGCAGGTGTAGTAGGACCTGAGATAGGAACAAAGCCAAGAAAAGTTCTTATGGATAAGGAAGAGTTTGAGGCTTATATAAATAGTGCAGGTTCATGAGTGCAGGGTAAATAAAGAGTAATACATGCTATAATAAGCACAAAAGAAATAAACTAAAAAGAAAACATATACTTTGTGGGTGTCACATATGACACGGAAAGGATAAAGACATGGCAGTAAAGAGTGATATCGAAATCGCACAGGAAGCAAAATTATTAAATATTAAGGATGTAGCGGCTAAGGTAGGAGTTACAGAGGATGAACTTGAAATGTATGGTAAATATAAGGCCAAGTTATCTGATGAACTTATACACAGGTTGAAAACAAAGAAGATGGAAAGCTTGTTCTTATAACAGCTATCAATCCAACTCCAGCAGGTGAAGGAAAGACTACTATAAGTCTTGGACTTACAGAAGCCTTATGTCAGAGAGGAGTTAATGCAATAGCTGCATTAAGAGAACCATCACTTGGACCATGTTTTGGCATAAAGGGTGGAGCAGCAGGAGGCGGATATGCACAGGCTGTTCCAATGGAGGATCTTAATCTGCATTTTACGGGTGATTTCCATGCCATAACATCAGCTAATAATCTTTTAGCAGCCATGTTAGATAATCATATCCATCAGGGTAATGCACTTGGCATAGATACTAAGCGTATTGTCTGGAAAAGATGTATGGATATGAATGACAGAACGTTAAGAAATATCGTTATAGGACTTGGCGATAAGCCAAATGGTGTTGTAAGAGAAGATCATTTTATTATAACGGTTGCATCAGAAATCATGGCTATATTATGTCTTGCAGAAGACATGAAGGATTTAAAAGAAAGACTTCAAAGATAATAGTTGCATATAATTATGCAGGAGAACCAGTAACAGCATCTGATCTTAAAGCAACAGGAGCTATGGCAGCCCTTTTAAAGGATGCTATAAAGCCTAATATGATACAGACACTTGAAGGTACACCAGTGCTTGTACATGGAGGACCATTTGCTAACATAGCCCATGGCTGTAACTCAGTAAGAGCAACTAAGCTTGCTATGAAGCTTGCAGATGTGGCAGTTACAGAGGCTGGTTTCGGAGCTGATCTTGGAGCTGAGAAGTTCTTTGATATAAAGTGTAGAAAAGCAGGACTTAAACCAGCGGCAACAGTTATTGTAGCAACAGTTAAGGCATTAAAATACAATGGTGGTGTTCCTAAGGCTGAACTTGGAAAAGAAAATATGGAAGCCTTAAAGAAGGGTATAGTTAACCTTGATAAGCATATCGAGAATGTGCATAAGTATGGAGTACCTGTTATTGTAACATTGAATTCATTTATTACAGATACACAGGAAGAATATGAATTCATTAAAAAACACTGTGAAGATTTAGGATGTGAGTTCGCGCTCTCAAATGTATGGGCTAAAGGCGGAGAAGGCGGACAGGAGCTTGCTGATAAGGTGCTTAAGACTTTAGAAAACAAGAAGAGTGATTTTAAACCATTATATGAGGATGAACTTCCACTTGAAGATAAAATATTAAAGATTGCAAAAGAAATATATGTGCTGATGGTGTAACATATGATGCCAAGGCTAAAAAGAGCTTGATCATATTACACAGATGGGATTTGGCAGCTTCCCAGTATGTATGGCTAAGACACAGTATTCACTTTCTGATGATGCGGCTAAGCTTGGAAGACCAGAAGGCTTTACTATCAATATAAGAGAGGTATATGTTGATGCAGGTGCAGGCTTTGTGGTCGCGCTTACAGGAAAGGTGCTTACTATGCCAGGTTTACCTAAGGTACCAGCAGCGGAAGGTATAGACTATGATGAAAAAGAAGAAAGAATAACAGGATTATTCTAATTGGCAGATATGATGTTGAATGTTTATCGGGAGGACTAATTATGCAGCTTAAGAATATATTGGACATATGTGCGGATAATGAAATAGAAAAGTTTGAATATACATTATTAAAGGGCAGTGTTGATACAGATGTTACCGGTATTGCATCAGATTCAAGAAAAGTAACAGATGGTGGAATATTTGTATGTATTGTAGGAGCAGTGAGTGACGGACATAAGTATATGGGGCAGATTAAGGATAAGGCAGCTGTCATAGTTGTACAGAAGGGCTCTGATTATGAGGTTCCATCTGGTGATGTTACGTTAATAGAATGTGATAACACAAGACTTGCACTTGCACTTATGTCAGCTGCATTTTATGGTAATCCTGACAAGAAGCTGTTCACTATAGGTATTACTGGAACGAAGGGTAAGACAACTACAACTTATATGATCAAGAATGTTTTATGTGCATGTGGAATAAAAACAGGTCTTATAGGAACTATAGAAACTGTGATAGGTGATGAAACGATTCCTTCATGTAATACAACGCCAGAGTCTCTACAGATCCATGAAACATTCCGTAAGATGGTTGATGCAGGCTGCAAGGCTGTGGTTATGGAGGTCTCTTCACAGGGACTTAAGCTTGATAGAACAGCTGGTATTATGTTTGATATAGGTGTGTTTACTAATCTTGAACCAGACCATATAGGACCTGGTGAGCATGCTTCGTTTGAAGAATATCTTGAATGTAAGGCTAAACTTTTTAAGCAATGCAGGACAGGAATAGTGAATGCTGATGATAAGCATACGAAAGATATATTAAAGAATTCTATATGTATGACAGAAAGCTATGGAGTGTCAGAGGCAGCAGACATAAGGGCTGTGGATGTTAAGCTGCTTCATGAACCGGGAAAGATTGGCCTTACATATAAGTGTCAGGGACTTATCAATATGGACGTTGCATTATCACTTCCTGGAATGTTTTCAGTATATAATTCGTTATGTGCAATAGCAGTTACAAGGCATTTTAACGTGGATAAGGATATAGTTGAAAATGTGTTAAAGGATGTAAAGGTAAAGGGAAGAATAGAACTTGTAAAAGTTTCTGATAAATTCACACTTATGATAGATTATGCACACAACGCCATGTCACTTGAAAGTATTCTTAAAACATTAAAAGAATACAATCCACACAGACTTATCTGTCTTTTTGGATGCGGTGGAAACCGTTCAAGGGAGAGAAGGTTTGAGATGGTGAAGTATCAGGAAAATATGCAGATCTTACTGTAATAACGATCGGATAATCCAAGATTTGAGGAGCCAGAAGCTATTATGGAGGATATCAAGACAGGTATAAGTAAAACTGATGGTAAACATATTGATATAGTAGATAGAAAAGAAGCTATAAAATATGTTATTGAGCATGGAGAACCAGGAGATATTATAAGTACTTGCAGGTAAGGGACATGAAGATTATCAGGAAATAAAAGGTGTTAAGTATCCAATGGATGAGAGAGTGCTTATAGCTGAAGTACTTGATGAATTAAAGGAGAAAAATGTACGCTGATATTATAATTGATATATCACATGAACAGCTTGATAAAACATTTCAGTATGCAATACCCCCTGAACTAGAAGGCATATTAGAGATAGGCAGTGTGGTAAGAGTTCCTTTTGGCAAAGGAAACAGGCAACTGACAGGTTATGTTATTTCAATGACACAGGAGCCTTCTTATGATGTTAACAGGATTAAATTCATAGAAGGTATAGCTGACAACGTGTCAATGCAGCAACAGATATGATCAAGCTGGCTTTCTGGTTAAAGACTCATTATGGTTGTACCATGAACCAGGCATTAAAGACAGTTATTCCTGTTAAAGATAAGATAAATCAGAAGGTTAAGAGGGCAGTGTGTCTTAATATAGATGAAGATAAGGCAAGAGAGCTTCTTTTGATATATAAAAAAAGGCAAAGGCTAAGCACAGGCTTTTAGAAGCGCTTATAGAAGAGCCTGTTATAGATAGTGAGATAGTAAGAAGTAAGCTTAATATATCTTCATCCACGGTAAAAGCTATGGAAGAGGATAAGGTTATCATCGTTAAAACAGAGGAATATTACCGAAATCCTGTTTCTGATAAAAAAGTGTTTGGCAAGGATGTAGTGCTTAACGAGGAACAAAGAGCAGCGGTACAAAGTATCATAGCTGATTATAATAACAGGATTTATAAAACTTATCTTATACATGGTGTGACTGGAAGTGGTAAGACTGAGGTATACATGGATGTTATAGAGCATGTTATAGCCAGCGGAAGACAGGTTATTATGCTTATACCCGAGATTGCACTTACTTTTCAGACTGTACAAAGATTCTATCACAGATTTGGAGACAAGGTTTCTATTATTAATTCACGTATGTCTAAGGGTGAAAGATATGATCAGTTTTTACGTGCACTAAAAGGTGAGGTAAGTATAATGATAGGACCAAGATCAGCACTTTTTACACAGTTTCCTAATCTTGGCCTTATTGTTATAGATGAGGAACATGAAGGCGCTTACAGATCTGAACAGCTTCCAAGATATCATGCGGTTGAAACTGCCATACATATAGCAAAGGAACATAATGCATCGGTTATACTTGGTTCAGCGACTCCATCTATAGATAGCTTTTACAGGGCTAAAAACGGTGAGTTTAAGCTGCTTACATTAAAAAACAGGGCAGGAAAAAGTGAATTGCCGCAGGTATATATATCGGATATGAGAAAAGAACTGAAGTCTGGTAACAGAACTATATTTCTCTAAAGCT
>ENA-OQER01001651-OQER01001651.1-human-gut-metagenome-genome-assembly--contig:-NODE-1651-length-10313-cov-1.829374_pt1 | contig 10313 bp, 10 predicted proteins | sample MGYA00242797_ERZ504639 | MGnify/ENA primary metagenome ERZ504639 (study PRJEB26092, sample SAMD00036306) | human gut metagenome | host: Homo sapiens | study: EMG produced TPA metagenomics assembly of...
TTCTCACGACGTTGTCCTTTCCTGCGACAGAATTTTAAACTTTGCTGCAATTACGAGGCGCTCGGAAACAATATTGTGAGTCAGATATGCCATGTGCTCCGGAGTATCGTCGGAATCGCCGGTGAGCCAACACTTGATCATTCCCACGCAGCCGTTGATGCAGAAAGCGTAGGCGTATTTGATGTCGTTGACATTCTGTGGAACATCGTAAAGTTCCGGCAAAACAGCGTCCTCGACCAGTTTTTCAATCTTTTCCACAAAAGCCATATCGCCGTTCGGCCCCATCAGTGCCGCACAGATATCCTTGTTGGCAGCCAGAATCCGAAACAGCTGGATGGCAAAAGAATAACCTTCTTCTTTCATTCCCGGATCCAGCGGATGCTCTTTGATGGCTTCCAGAATATCTTCCATCAGTTCGCCCTCTATGCTTTGAAGCATCTGGTAAATATCTGTGTAATGCAGATAAAAAGTGGAACGGTTGATATCAATCTCATCCACCAGTTCTTTTACCGTGATTTCTTTAATATTTTTCTGCTGCATCAGTCTGGCAAGACCGGCGCGAAGCTGTGCACGGGTTTTTCGCACCCGGCGATCCCATTTTTTCTCCTTTTTTCGTTTCCATAAAATCCCCCTTTTATTGCATCTCCCGTATTTTCTCAAAGATTTTTCAGGTCGAGAAACTTCCCGGGAAGATTTAAAATCATATCTGAAGAAAATATAAACAAAAATTCCTGAAATTTATTAGAAATTTTTAAGAATTTCAAATAGACATATACAATGCAAAACGTCCAGTAATAAACGATTGAAAAGAAATGTGATGCTTGTATCTCTTATCTTTCTTTAGTATAATACATTCCGAAAAGAAAATCAACATATTGTCGACTAATAGCTTTTTAATCTACTAATAGAGTAAAAAGCGAATAATAGAATACACATCCATTAATAGAAAAAAGTCGAACAAATACATCAAAAAGGAAGGGATACAATGCTAAAACAAGAGTGGAAAAGTTTATTTCACAACAAGATTTTGCTTTTAGTAGTCATCGTAATTGCGCTGATCCCTGCGATTTACGCGGGGCTTTCCTGGCATCCATGTGGGATCCCTACGGAAATGTGGATAAACTTCCAGTAGCCATCGTCAATGAAGATGAGCCAGCCGAGTACGGAGATACTACACTGACAGTTGGAGATCAACTGGTGGATAATCTGAAAGAAAATGATTCACTGGCATTCAACTTTGTAGACGCAGATGTGGCAAAGGAAGGTCTGAAAAATGGTACTTATTATATGGTAATTACCATTCCGAAGAATTTCTCTGCCAATGCGGCAACGGTCATGGATGATCAACCGGAAAAAATGATCCTGAATTATGAGACGAATCCGGGAACCAATTACATTGCTTCCAAGTTAAGTGAAACGGCTCTGGGCAAGATTAAAACAAGCATCCGTGAGGAAGTAACCAAAACCTATGCGGAAGCTATTTTTGATCAGATCGGAACCGCCGGAGACGGTATGCAGGAAGCAGCCGACGGGGCAAAAAAGATCAAAGACGGTATGGACGATGCATCTGATGGTAATAAGAAAATCACAGATAACCTGAAAGTCTGGCAGACAGTACCCTGACTTTCAAAGAGGGATCTGAGGAACTGACCGAAGGACTGAAATCATATACCGACGGTGTTGCACAGGTCAATGACGGAGCAAAACAGCTGGATGACGGTGTCAGCACATTGACCGCAAGTCTTCCGACACTGACTAACGGTGTGGATCGGCTGAACTCCGGTGTGAAAGAATACACCGATGGCGTAGCAACCCTGAACAGCAACTCCGAGGCACTGAACTCCGGAAGTAAACAGCTGGCAGAGGGAAGTGAGCAGCTGAAAGAAGGAGCCGCAACCCTGAACAGTGGAACACAGACCTATGTAGCCGGTGTGAATCAGCTGTCCGGTGGTCTGCTTGGTGTCAATGGCGCCAACGGATATATTACCGGTGTGAATTCTCTGACCACAGGACTTCTGGGAAGTGACCAGAGTGCAGGTTATATCGACGGTGTGGAACAGCTGGCGACAGGAGCAAAACAACTGTCCGGTCTGACCGGTATCGGTCAGGTATATGCCGGAATCGTGAATCTGAACAATGCAGTATCCGGAGTTAACACAGAAGGAACACTGCAGAATGGAACCGCCGCTTTAAAAGCAGGCATCAAACAGATTCAGGATCAGGTATCTGCCTTACAGAATACCACCAGTGCAGAAGGCTTAAAGAAGCTGAGCGCAGGACTTTCCAGTGCAAAAACAGGTATGGAAAATGCAAGTGCAGCATCCACAAAAGCGGCTGAGATTTCCGGTCAGGTGGAAAGTAGCATCGAAGCATTGCCTGGACAGTTATCTACTGCATTGGGAAGTTACATGGATGTGGTAAATGCAGCTGTTGCAGATGGAAACAGTAAAATCGCAAAAGCGAACGAACAGATTACAGCTGCAAATGATAAACTGAAAAATGTACAGTCTGTAGCGGATCAGCTGACAGCACTCAGTGCAAATGCAGCAGAAGGCGAAACCGTACAGGTATCCGCAGAGATATTAAAGAGTCTGGCAAATACATTAAGCAGTGCACAGGGAAATGCAAGTGCCGTGGATTCTGTAAGCGCAGATACCTACACTGCAAAAGCAGCAGCAGTCACAAAAGGAATTAACGATCAGCTGAGTGCAAGCCAGACATCACTGAACACTGCAAAAGCCGGACTGGAAAAAATTGCTTCCGGACTGAATGACGGAGCAAAACAGCTTGCAGACGGAGCTTCTGCAATCCCATCTGATATCCCGTCGAAGCCGGTGCAGGCACTTTCCGACGGACTGGCTCAGGTATATGCAGGAGCCACAAAGGTAGATACCGGTGTCGGTCAGGTGGCAGCAGGTCTGACACAGCTGCAAACTTCTACAGCATCTTTCCCGGCAGCAGCCAAGGGTGTTGCAGCACTGAATGCAGGATTGAAAAACTGACAGCAAATGATGCGACACTGAAAGGCGGAGCGACACAGCTGCAGCAGGCAGGAACTACCGTAGCAGCCGGAGCAACACAGCTTCTTGCAAATGGTTCAGCCTGACAGCCGGAACTGCACAGGCAGCAGCCGGAACCGAAACTCTGGCAGCCGGTGCTCAGACATTAACTACCGGCCTTGCAACATATACCGCCGGTGTATCTGCTCTGAACAGTAACAGCGCAGCACTGACAAGCGGAACACAGCAGCTTGCCGATGGTGCGAAGACACTGGGAAGCGGAGCCACCACACTGGCAAATGGTACATCCACCTTATATAATGGAACAAAAACTTTAGTAGCAAACAACAGCAAATTAAACAGCGGTGCCGCACAGCTTACCGATGGCGCCGGTCAGATCCGGGATGGATCCGGTCAGTTATATGACGGTTCCAAAGAACTGGGTGATGGATTAAAGAAACTGGACGATGGTTCCGATACCCTCCAGAGCAGTCTGGCAGACGGAGCAGAAACTGTAAAAGAAAATAAAGCAGAAGATGTAAATTATGAGATGATTGCAGCTCCTGTAGATGATGATGAAGCAAAAATGACAGAAGTACCGAACAACGGTCATGCGATGGCACCGTACATGATGTCCGTAGGTCTGTGGGTTGGAGCACTTGCCTTCTGTCTGATGTATCCGCTGACAAAATACAACGGAAAATTAAAATCCGGATTCGCATGGTGGGGAAGCAAGGCTTCTGTATTATATCCACTTGCGCTTCTGCAGGGTGTATTGGTAATCTTCCTGCTTCATGTATTTGACGGATTTACCCCGGCCAGATGGGTAAAGCAGTGGCATTTGCCTGCCTGACCTCTGTAGCATTTACCTCGATCATGTACTTCTTCAATATCAGCCTTGGTAAAGTAGGAAGCTTCCTGATGCTGGTATTCATGGTTATCCAGCTGGCAGGTTCCGCCGGAACCTATCCGGTACAGCTTTCACCGGCATTCGTATTGAAGATTCATGCATGGGTACCGTTCACCTACTCTGTAGATGCTTTCCGAAGCGTCATCTGCGCAGGAGAAGCATCTGGACACCAGTCATTGTTATGTGTGTGATCACAATCGTATTTACGATCCTGACCATCATCGAATTCCAGTTCCGCACCAGACGGATCAAAGCAGGAAAACCGATTTTCCATGATTTCCTGGAAGAAAAAGGACTGGCATAAGAGAACAGTTACATAAGGAACAATAAAACAGTTTGTTACCGAAATCTCTATATGAGATTCGATAGCAACTGTTTTTTGAACTGCACACTCGAATCCGTATCCTGCGTGAATGATACAGTTATTTACGAAACGATGTACCGGTACATCCAGATAGCAATTAATCGTGTCTCTCATCCTCATTGTCATAGCACTCACAAAACCGCGCTGCGAATGCCGGTGGCTCGTCTTTGACGTACAGGTGGGAAATATCTCCGAAAGAACTCATACGGAAATATGCGATCCCCGGGCGGCGCTCTTCGGTGACGAGGGTTGTGACGGAGCTTGGAGCGGCGCAGGTGCCGTGCCATAAAACCATCGGGGAAATGTGCAGCAGGTGACTTAACAGGACACATTCCAGACCGAAGTGGCAGAAGAAGACAATCGTATCGTTGTTTGCGTGCTCTGCGCGGTAGGTAAGACCGTCACGGACATACCCGTGACTGGCGAGCAGGGCATCGAAGTTGGTGGTTACCCAGTCATACTCTTCTTTGACATGTCCCTCCATCATCACAGGAACCTTCCACCATTCATCCGGCAGATAAAAGCGAGGTTCCGCGGTCCAGTCCTGTGGCAGCCAGTCCCAGGAGATCATTTCCTTTTCCGGGACATCCGGGCGGTGGATCCGTGCATCAAATTCGCGAAGCCAAGGTTCTTCGGTGGCAGTGCGGTTCATTTTCTTCAAGGTCAGAGAGGCGGTGTCTCTGGCTCTTCCGAGAGGAGAGACATAAAAGGCTTTCACCTTGAGTTTTGCAAGTTTTTCGGAAAGGTAGTCTACTTCTTTCCATCCTTTTGGCGTCAGGGAGTCGATGGTATAATCCGGATCTCCGTGACGGACGATCAGTAATTTCATATAATAGCCTCCTGTGTGTAAAATAATCAATGTTTTCTGGTAATATAGCAGATATTGGAAAACAGCGGACAGCTTTTTGTCCGTGCAAAGTTCCGGTATTCTCTCCAGTTGATATACCACTCCTGTCCCCAGCTGCTGATCCGCAGCCATCCGTGTTCGATGCCGGTAACAGTGACATAGTGTGCACGGGTGGAAGAAGATTTTAGGTAAACTCCATCGCCGGTTTTCTTGTACAGAGGAAGCCGGTCTTTCTTCCAGATCAGGGGGAAATTACCGCCGATAGATAGAATGACCGGGATATCCTGATCAAGCAGCCGGCTGATCTCCTTTCCGGTATTCCGATACCCGATATGCCAGCAGGCACGGTAAGGAAGAACGGCGGAGTAAGAAGGCCAGATTCAGCCTGCGGAGAGCATCAGTCCGTTGATTCCGAGACGGGGAAGAATCGGAAAGAGTCGATGCAGTCTTTTTACAGATCGCTCATAGTCCTCCCAGGAGCGGGAATCACTGACGAGCTGTTCTCCGGAACGATGACGGTCCGTCTGTGCTGTCAGAGATTCTTTCCGTTCCAGATACCACAGCAGATCGTGCGCCGCGATCAGACCGCAGCCGTATCCGCGGATGGAAGGAGAAGAAAACCAGGTCTGCTGCCGCCGTAGGAAGCACCTTCCGGTCGCTGCACGGAAAGTTCCGAGACGAGACTTCGTGAGCCGGTTTCGGATAAAGAAGTTCTGTGGGAAGACCTTTGAAAGAGGCGGTTACGGAATTTTCTCAATGTATTGGTTTTGCGTGGAGTATGAATTATGTTGTGTGTCATAAAAACCTCCGTATAGAATAAAAAAGTATGCTAGAGCGTGTCTGAAAAATCATTTCCGCAATCTGCAAGCCCCACTTTGCGGTATATTTTACCCTCATTCGGTTGCCGTAGCCCGCTACGCCGCCTCATTCGGATAAAATCTCCCACAAACTGGGACTCGCAGCTCACGAAAAGCCTTTTTCAAACACGCTCTAGGATTTTGTGACTGTTCAGTGAATAGTTACAAAAGATTACAGAAAAGCCATGTCCCGGCACACTTTACCGGAACATGACACTTTTCCATTACATAACAATCAAGGATTCGATAGATCCATTTTCATGATGCGAATAAACAACAGTTTATAAAGTTTCCGCGATTCTTCTTGCCACATACACGCCGCTGGCAGATGCATGGGACAGGGAGTGGGTAACGCCGCTTCCGTCGCCGATGATATAAAGACCTTTGTAGGGGCTTTCCAGATGTTCATCGATATCCACTTCCATATTATAGAACTTCACTTCGACACCGTACAGCAGAGTATCGTCATTTGCCGTACCAGGTGCGATCTTATCCAGGGCATAGATCATCTCGATGATACCATCCAGGATACGTTTTGGCAGAACCAGACTCAGATCTCCGGGAGTGGCGGACAGAGTCGGGCGGACCAGACCTTCTTCGATACGGCTGACCGTACTGCGTCGACCGCGAACCAGATCACCGAAACGCTGTACGATCACACCGCCGCCTAGCATGTTGGAGAGACGGGCGATACTCTCGCCGTATCCGTTACTGTCCTTGAATGGCTCGGAGAAGTGTTTGGATACCAGCAGGGCAAAGTTGGTATTTTCCGTGTATTTTGCCGGATCTTCGTAGCTGTGGCCGTTTGCGGTTATGATACCGTTTGTATTTTCGTTTACCACGATGCCGTTCGGGTTCATACAGAAGGTACGGACATTATCCTCGAACTTCTCGGTACGGTATACGATCTTGCTCTCATACAGCTCATCGGTCAGATGGGAGAAGACAACAGCCGGAAGTTCCACACGACGCCCAGGTCGACACGGTTGGACTTCGTAGGGATCTGCAGATCTTTACAGACAGTTTCCATCCATTTGCTGCCGCTTCGTCCGACGGAGATGATACACTGTTTACAGGTGGCAGTCTCATCCTTGCCGTAGTGCAGGGTGTACATGGAATCGTTATATTCGATAGAAGTTATCGGAGTCAGGAAGAAGAAATCCACCTGCTCTTTCAGTTCGTTGTACAGATTTTCCAGAACGACATAGTTGATATCCGTTCCCAGATGACGGACGGAAGCATCCAGCAGCTTCAGTTTGTTCTGGATGCACAGCTTTTTGAATTTGGTTCCGGCTGTGGAGAACATACGGGTATTCTCGCCACCGTGGGAGACATTGATCTCATCCACGTATTTCATCAGATCCAGGGCGGTCTTTTTTCCGATATGCTCGTAAAGAGTTCCGCCGAAGTCGTTGGTGATATTGTATTTTCCATCGGAAAATGCACCGGCACCGCCGAAACCGCTCATGATCGCGCAGGTTTTGCAGCCGATACAGGTTTTTACTTTTTCGCCGTCGATGGGGCAGTGGCGTTGCTTAACGGATTACCCGCCTCAAATACAGCAATTTTCAACCCCGGTTTTTTCTGAACCAGTTCATAGGCAGAAAAGATTCCTCCAGGACCGGCTCCGACAATAATTACATCATACATCATAATTGTCACCTCTGTTTTCGTAAGACTGAACGCATAAAAAAAAGCCCGTATCCATGGAAAGAATACGAGTCTGTACTCACGCAGGGGTATCCCGCGGGGCGTTTTCATGCGAAAGCCATGTGTTCGTTTGAGTTCTCTGTTTCATTATATCGAAAGGACGAAGTACTTGTCAAGGAATAGGGAGAAAAAAGAAAATGAGGAAAAAAAATGTAAAAACCTATTGACGTGGTGGGGATATGGTGGTAATATATGCTCATAAACATACTAGAGAGGTAGGGAATAGGGAAATGAAAGAGAGATTACCCTTATTAGTCCGCCACAATTACAGATTTGGACGAATGTGAAGCACAAAAGTGTGACCGTCAGAGATTCCGCAGCGATCCGGCGAACGGCAGTCCGAAGAGCGGAAGAAAAAGTAAAAAGTGAAACTAATGACCCAAGAGGGATTCGATATTACAGAAAGAATAAGAGGAGAAAAGACTATGAGCAAGAATTATAAATTTGAAACTTACAGGTACATGCAGGACAGGAACATCCGGACCCGGCTACCGATGCGAGAGCAGTGCCGATCTATGCAACAACATCTTATGTATTCAAAGATTCCGCACAGGCAGCAGGACGTTCGGACTGACAGAAGGCGGTAACATCTATTCTCGTCTGATGAACCCGACAAGTTCTGTTTTCGAAGAGAGAGTAGCAGCACTGGAAGGCGGCGCAGCAGCTCTGGCTACAGCAACCGGTTCCGCAGCTATCACATACGCTGTACAAAACATTGCGACAGCAGGTGATCATATCGTATCTTCTGCACACGTTTATGGTGGAACATACAACCTGTTTGCCAATACTTTAAAAGAGCAGGGAATCTCCGTAACATTTGTAGATCCTTCTGATCCGGAGAACTTCCGTAAAGCCATTCAGCCAAACACCAAACTTCTGTATGGTGAGACACTGGGCAATCCAAACTCCGATGTACTGGATCTGGAAGCGGTATCTGCAGTAGCTCATGAAAACGGTATTCCGCTGATCGTAGACAGCACATTTGCTACACCGTTCCTGCTTCGGCCACTGGAGCATGGCGCAGATATCGTCGTACATTCCGCAACCAAGTTCATGGGCGGACACGGAAGCGTAATGGGTGGTGTGATCGTTGATGGCGGCAAATTCGACTGGACTCAGAACGACAAATTCCCGGGAATCACAAAACCAAACCCATCTTACCATGGTGTTGTATTCAGCGAAGCATGCGGAAACATCGCTTATGTAATGAAGATCCGTACTACTCTGATGAGAGATCAGGGAGCTACTATTTCTCCATTTAACTCTTTCCTGCTTCTGCAGGGACTGGAGACACTGTCTCTTCGTGTAGAACGTCATGTGGAAAATGCTCTGAAGGTTGTAGAATTCCTGAAGAACCATCCACAGGTAGAAAAAGTAAATCATCCATCTCTGGCAGAAGGCCATCAGCTGGATCTGTATAACAAATATTTCCCGAACGGTGCAGCTCCATCTTTACTTTCGAAGTAAAGGGCGGACAGGAGAAAGCACAGAAATTCACAGAATCTCTGGAACTGTTCTCATTGCTGGCTAACGTAGCAGACGTAAAATCTCTGGTTATCCATCCGGCATCCACCACTCATTCTCAGATGAATGAAGAGGAACTGCGAGAAGGCGGTATCACACCAAGCACTGTACGGCTGTCCATCGGTACAGAAAACATCGACGATATCATCGCTGATCTGGAGCATGGTTTCGAAGCAATCAAATAATATAAAATATTGAAATTTTCTGATTGACATGTGAAGCTGTCCTTTGATATTCTAATAGAAGATAACAGGGAGTAGTTCACACCAGTCAGGTGTTGGATGCCTCGTCATCACGTCGAAAGACGGGGAATCCACTGAAAGAAGAACGAGACTTTTATCGCATAATTTGTGTGCGGTGGAAGTCTCGTTCTTTTTCTATATAAAAGAAGCGCCGACAAAGAACCGGACATTTCCATGTCGCACGGAAAGCAGGAGGAGAAGAGAATGGAAATGATTTTACAGATGTTGTTGCTGGTGTTGGGCTTTTTGATGCTGGTAAAAGGTGCGGACTGGTTTGTGGATGGAGCGTCGGGAATTGCAGAGCGATTCGGAATTCCCCAGCTGGTAGTCGGACTGACCATTGTGGCCATGGGAACAAGTATGCCGGAGGCGGCAGTGAGTATCAATCGGCGTTAAAAGGGAACGCGGGAATTACGATCGGAAACATTGTGGGGAGCAATATTTTGAATATCCTGATCATTCTTGGTATTACTGCGGTGATCACAACGGTAGCGGTACAGAAATCTACGATATGGATCGAGATTCCTTATATGCTGGTAATTACAGTTCTGTTACTGGTACTGGGAAAAAGCGGAAATCAGATTACATTCAGCGAAGGTGTTATCCTCTGGGTGGTATTCTTACTTTATCTGGGATATCTGTTTTATTGTGCAAAAAAGAATAAAGAAGAAGTGGTCGAGGAGGAAGCAAAACCGATGTGGAAATTGCTCCTTGCAACGGTACTGGGACTGCTGCTGGTGGTCTGGGGAAGTGATGTTACCGTGGATGCGGCAAAGGCAATTGCAAGGGGGCTGGGAATCAGTGAGCGTGTGATCGGTCTTACAGTGGTGGCACTTGGAACATCCCTTCCGGAGCTGTTC
>ENA-OQER01001652-OQER01001652.1-human-gut-metagenome-genome-assembly--contig:-NODE-1652-length-10312-cov-2.584978_pt1 | contig 10312 bp, 12 predicted proteins | sample MGYA00242797_ERZ504639 | MGnify/ENA primary metagenome ERZ504639 (study PRJEB26092, sample SAMD00036306) | human gut metagenome | host: Homo sapiens | study: EMG produced TPA metagenomics assembly of...
CCGATCGTAGACCGGGGAACACCGGTCATAATTGCCCGCCTGCCTGATCGACAGGTGGTGCTGTTCCAAGAATTGAGATAATAATATTTTCATGGTGTTATTATCTCCGGAAAAAGAAAAAAGTATTCAAAGGAGAAAAGAGGTTATGGAATTTTACGACGATATGCAAGAACCCTATTGGTTAGACGAAGATTATCGTCAAATATCTGAACAATATTTTTCAGGTATGGAAGCAATAGAATCTGACTGGTCTGTCATGTATAACTTGAAAGACTACGAGGGCGAACGTGCTTCAATTTTCATACAAAATTGCAAAAATAATATTGAAGCTTTTAAAATCTGGAAGAAAATCAGTGAAAAATATAAGCGAGACTCTCCTCCGTGTGTTCCTGCCTATAAACGTCTGGCGATGATTTATGAAAAACAGGGGCTTTACGAAAACGCTGCTGCCGTGTGTGTAGAAGCATTAACCATGAATGTAACAGTCGATGAGACAAAAGCCGGCATGAAAGGACGATTAACACGTATGATAAAGAAAGCCGGACGTCAGCCCTCACAGCAAGAATTCCTGTTGCTGGAACCTGCAAAAATCACACCGCCTAAAGAAACTTGAAGAAAATAAAGGAGGATAAGTTATGAAAAAGAAAATTTTTGTACTGCTAGCCACTACTTTGGCTCTTTCGTCCCCATTGTCTGTTCTTGCTGAATGTCAGCACAACAACGATCAGTGGGAAGTGTTGTATAAAGCCGATTGTGAGGATGAAGGTGTAGAAACTCGCTATTGTTCTGTATGCCATGAATATCAGCGTCGATCAATCCCTAAAACAGCTCATGTTTTTAGTAACTGGAAAGTATCTGAAAAAGCCACAAAATTTTCTGAAGGAACACTGTCTCGTTATTGTATTTACTGTGATGAAGAGGAATACAAAACGATTCCTAAAAAGAAGATGACCAAGGCAGAAAAGAAGGTTAAAAAAAGTTGTTGACAGCTTCTACTCAGCTGCAAAAAAATATGATGTTAAAAAATGAGAAAATGTTTTGTTCGCGGCTCTGATTTAAAAGTCTTTGTTGAATACAAACAAATGGCTTCTTTCTGCAAAAAATACAATAAACGAATGCGATACGAGTTTAGATCATTATCTGTTAAAAGGAACAGAGCAACAGTAAAAGTATATTGTCGTTATCCGGATGCCAGCTTTGCTGTAGAAAAGGCGTTGATAGAAAATAAATATTACTTTCTTGATTATCCAGACGACTCCGCTGCTGATTTTCGAAACGCTGTGTATAAAGACATTCTGTTTAATATAGACTATGATGATGATTTTTCTTTATGGGGAGAAACTATTACGTTTAAATTAGTCAAAAAGGGATCTTCCTGGAAAATTGAAAAACCTAATTTTAAAATGACGGATTCTATCAACTGCGGATACGAATCAGGTTACAAGTATGCATTTTTAAAAAAAATGCTGAAATAAACAAAAAATCCGCCCCAGTGTTACCAGCACCGAAGCGGATCAGTGAATCTATACAGGTCTGAGGACCAGTATAATCACCCTTAAGCAAGATGATTATACCACAATCCTCCAGCACCTGTACAGGTGTATTTTTATACTCATTTTTAAGGAGGATGATATATTATGGCAAAATACAAAAAAAGAAAAGACGGCAGGTACGCCGCATGGGTAACTACCGATGAAATAAATCCGGAAACCGGAAAAAGAGTCCGCATACAGGTATACGGTCGTAGTATTGCGGAACTGGAACGTAAGAAAGCCGAGGTGATCGAGCAGACCAGTAAAGGCATCTATGTATCAGAAAAGAACGTGACATTCGGGGCGTATAAATGGAAGTGGTTAGAACTGTACAAATCCGGGCGTGAAACGAACACGATCGAAGGTTATCGGAACATTCTGAAAAACCACACTGCCGCACTGGATGGTCTGAAACTGTTGCAGATTAAAAAAACAGATGTTCAGACCGGATACAATGCACTAAAAGGTCACGCCGATCTGCAGCGTCGTTACTACCAGACAGTCAACCAGATCATGCGTGCTGCCATTGATGACGGCCTGCTGTTCAAGAATGTTGCGGAAATATCGAAAAAGATCCTGCACCGAAGAAGAAAAAACGGGCACTGACAGAGCTGGAACGTATCCACCTGGAAGACTTAGAGCTGGATCCGCAGGCAAGTACACTGCTGCATATGTTGCTGTATACCGGAATGCGGCGACAGGAGATCATCCCTCTGACACGGTTTGATATCAATTTTGCCCGGAAAAAGATCACTGTCAACAAGGCAGTTAAGTTCGTTGGAGAAACTGCCGTGCTCAAAGACACGAAAACAGACAGTGGAGAGCGTGAGATCTATCTGCTGGATCCACTGGCGGACGTCCTGAAAAAGTATCTGTCTACATTACAGGGTAATCTTCTGTTTCCCGGAACTGATGGCAGCTATCTGAAAAAGTCGCAGTATCGCAGGCTGTTCGAGCGGATCAAGCGGACATTGAACACTGCCTGCGGCGGCACACATCACTATGAAAACGGCCGCATCAAGTTCGATCTAGATATGTGTCCGGGGCTGGGATCGCATACATTCCGGCATGAATATGCAACCATGCTGTATTATTCCGGCATTGATATCATGGAAGCGGTGGAGATCATGGGGCATAGTAATTCGAAGATGTTACTGGATACCTACGCAGAACTGCGGAGGCAGGAAGGAAAATCCATCCAGAAGCTGAACGATTTCGCAAAAAATCATATCAAAATAATACTTCTGACAGCACTGAAAAAGTGACTACATTTTGACTACACTTTCCAAACATTTTACACTTTTTCGCACTGTTTCAGGCGGTTTTTATGCATCAGAAAAATAGCTGTTTCAAAACGCAAAAAACACCGGAAACCCTTGATTTTACTGGATTTCCGGTATTTTTTTCTGTCAAGCTGGAAAAGGGACTTGAACCCTCGACCCCTTCATTACGAGTGAAGTGCTCTACCGACTGAGCTATTCCAGCATCGGTCAGCAGCATTGCTGCTGACTCAAGTTATTATACATGATTATTGTCTGTTTTGCAAGTATTTTCACAAAAATAATTACAATTTAACTAAGTCAAATACATTTCCCATTTCCATTGCAGATATCTGCTCGACTCAATATTCTTCATCGTAATTATACCCATCCGGGCTGTAATTGTTATACTGCTCCTGATCGTAAAAATTATCGTAAGAATTATCATCATAAACACTGCCGTCACCATTATCGCTGACTGCCGCTTCCTGCGTCTGGGTTTCTGTCTCAGACTCGGTCTCCTGGATTCCCGGAATATTGTCATCGACATCTTTTCCGGCTTCTTCTCCGTTCAGCGTATAATTCTCTTTGCTGACGGCACTGCCTTTGCTGAATCCGCTGACTTCTTCGATATGAGCACTTCGCTCCTGTACACCTGCGGACGGCTCATAATCTTTGATGCCAAACAGGTAGTCATGCAGTCTGGTAACATTCCAGGATAAGGTAACCGGAACTTCGGAATCTCCGCTCAGATCACTTGTACGGTGTTCAAACGGGAATCCGCAGGTATCCCCCAGCTGATAAGACAACATATTCATTCCCAGAGATACAATATCCGACTTGCTGAGACTGGTGGAGATCATCGGGAACACATTGTCCATGATGTCTACCAGTGTCTTCATATCTGCTTTTTTTGCTTTTGCCACAATCTTGGCGATCAGCTCTCTCTGGCGTTCGGTACGTTTGTAATCGTTTCCGGCTGTATAACGGATACGGGTGTAGGATACTGCCTGCACACCGTTCAGATGATACGTGCCCGCCACTTCCGGCTCGATACGTTCATAAGATTTTCCTGTGATTTCAGAAGTTCCGACACAGTAGTTGTTCATATGTACAACCTCTTCGTCTGTCAGATCAAAATCAAAACCGCCAAGTGCATCTACTACTTCTACCAGTGCATTCATATTCACCGTTACAAAATCCGTGATGTCCAGATCCAGGTTCTGGTTCAGCATATTGATCGCCCATTTATAACCGCCGTTTGCATAGGCTGCATTGGCTTTTCCATAACGGTCTTCACCGATATTCAGGTAGGTATCACGGTATATGGATACCAGTTTTACCACTTTTGTGTCGTTATTGATGCTCGCAATGATGATCGTATCGGTGTTTGTATAATCCATACTTCCGTCACGGGAATCAACACCGAACAGGGCAATGTTGGTATAGCCATGCAGAACTGCATTGTTCTCCACTTCTTCATTCACCTGGATATCACCGGACTGAAGCGTCACAGTATCAATATTGCCGAGTTTTTTCTCAAACTGTACATACAAAAAGCCAAATGCCAGCAGCGGAATCAAAATGATCAGTTCTGTGATAAATAAAATCTTGTGTCTGCGATATTTTTTATATGCAGAACTTTTCTTGCGTGTCTTGTCTTTCTTCATGCCTTCCTCTTCGGCCGCATCTTCTGCAGCAGATTCTAATGAAATTCATCGTTAAAAAGTCTACTGAATTATTATACACTATTTAATGAACCTGTCAATTGCCTTATTCAATTCTTCAATTTCCTTCCTGTCTCCGGACTCGATCGCATCTACAGGCAATGCTGGATGTGATCTTGAAGAATGACTTTTCCGGTATTGTTGATCGCTGCTTTGACTGCGGAAAGCTGGATCAGCACCTCACTGCAGTCTCTGCCGTTTTCCACCATTTTCTTGATAGACTCCAGGTGTCCGATCGCACGGGAGAGACGGTTTAACACGGCTTTTGTATGTTCGTGACTGTGCGTATGCGTGTGCGTGACAACCGTTCCGTCCTCCAGCACATGCGTGTGACTGTGGGCATGTCCGCCGGAAGTCTGCTCTTTTGTATGGGCTTCCGCCTGCACACCGTTTTTCTTTGTTTCCATAATATTTTATCCTCCTGTAACTTGCCCCTTACTTCTGTTTTTCTCCCTCTGTCATTGTCATTTTTCTGCATTGACCGACACAGGCAGCAAACTCTGTACTCCTCCTGCTTTTACCGGATATTCTTACCGGCTGATCTTCACATCGATCTGCTGATATGGGATCTCAATCTGATTTTCATCAAATCTGTATTTGATTTCTTCGGTGATCCGCCATTTTGCCGGAAAATAATCCTGTGGTCTTACCCAGGCATGCCACCCGAGGATCACACCGGAGTCTCCAAGACTTTCAACGACCACTTCCATCTTCTCTTCTTTCAGAATGGCCGCATCCTTCTGCAAAATAGCGAGCAGCACTTTCCTTGCCTCATTGATATCGTTTCGATAGGAAATCCCTACCTTTTCACGCAGTTGCCGCTTATCCTGCTTTGAAATGTTCGTCAGACTGCTGTTAGTGATGATTCCGTTTGGAATCGATACGGTACGGTTATCGATCGTCAGAAGTGTCGTATAAAAGAGATCCACCTTCACCACGGTTCCTTCATTTCCATGGGTGTCTTCGTGGATATAATCTCCGCTGACAAATGGTTTCATAAACAATAAGATAAATCCCCCCGCAATATTCGAAAGCGATTCTTTTAACGCCAGCACAACGCCGACTCCCATCGAGCCGATCAGTGCAGCAACCGACGCTCCGGACACTCCGAGAAAAGTGGCCATGACTGCCACCACCATCACGTACATGATGGCTTTCATAATGGAAAGTGTGAAGTGTGCGGATGCTGCCTCCATCCCGGCTCGTTCAAAGGACCGGCCAAAGATCTTCAGGATCAGCTGAATGATCTTGCGGCAGACAAAAAATGCGATCAGGACAATGACCAGTTTGATGCCCAGATCCATAAGCCCCGGCATTTTCCCCTGAAAATACTGTGTAAACTGATTGACTTCTTTTACACTTTCGGTCAGCGAATCTGCCGTATTCTCTGCTATTTGTTCCATCTGCTATTTCTCCTGCTGCTTGTTTCGTCTGCTCTTTGCGGCCGGTTTTCTGCCCGTTTGTCTTGTTTTTTCTTTCTTCCTCTGCCTTTGCACTTTCTGCGATTTTGGCTTCCAGTTCTTCTTTGAGGCTTTTTTTCGGTGCTTTTTCTGCCGTCTTTGTCACTTTTTCTTCACTTGCAGCTGCCATCTCCAGCTCTGCTTTTGGGGTTGCCTGCTTACCGGTTCCTTGTTTTGCGGTTGTTTTCTTTGCAGCTGCTTTTTTCTCAGAAGCGGCTTTGATCGAAGTTACTTTTTCACTGCTTTTCTTTTCAGCTGTTTTCTTTTCCGTTTCTTTTACAGCAGCCACTTTCTTTTCGGCTGTTTTCTTTTCGGTAACTTTTTTCTCGGCTGTTTTCTTTGTTGCCGTTTTTTTGTTGACTGCTCTTCCGGCTGCCGCTTTTGTATAAGAAAAAACCGTAATGCTCATCGGCGGAACCGTGATCAGGATCGAATCCGCTCTGTCATCGCATTCTGATTTTTTTGACTGTTTCAGTCTCGGATTACCGACTCCGCTGCCTCCGAATTCTTTGCTGTCACTGTTAAAGATTTCTTTGTATTTTCCAGGGTATGGAACGCCGATCTTGTGGTTTTCGTAAGTCAGCGGTGAGAAATTGCAGACGATCAGCAGCGTCTCTTCTTTTTTCTTTGTGTTTCTGGTAAAGACTACCATATTTTCATTGGCAGAAATGTTATTGATCCAGGTAAATCCATCCGGATCATAGTCCATTTCGTAAAGTGCCGGATGCTCTTTGTAAAATGTATTGAGTGCTTTCACATAATTCTGCATCTGCTTGTGCTCATCATACTGCAAAAGCTCCCACTCCAGTGACCGATCCTCTGCCACTCATCATACTGTGCAAAATCCTGTCCCATGAACAAAAGCTTTTTGCCCGGATGTGCCAGCATAAATCCATAAGCGGCACGTAAGTTTGCAAACTGCTGCTCACGGTCACCCGGCATCTTGCCGATCATGGATGCTTTGCCGTGTACAACCTCATCATGTGACAAGGTCAGGATATAATCTTCACTGTAGCATAAACCACTGCTGAACTCAGTGCCCACTGATTTGCGGTACGGAAGATCGGATCCAGTGACATATAATAAATGAAGTCATTCATCCAGCCCATGTTCCATTTGTAGTCAAAGCCAAGACCCTCATCCTCAACGGCTCCCGTTACTTTCGGCCATGCTGTGGATTCTTCGGCGATCATCAGAACCCCCGGCTCCTTCTGTTTAAAGATGGAATTGAGATGATGGAAAAATTCAACTGCTTCCAGATTCTCGTTTCCGCCGTAGATATTCGGCACCCATTCTCCTTCGTTCTTTCCATAATCAAGATAGAGCATGGAAGCCACCGCATCCATACGGATACCATCAATGTGATACTTTTCTGCCCAGAACAGTGCGTTTGCGATCAGGAAGTTCTTGACTTCCGGACGACCGTAATTGTAGATCAGTGTGCCCCAGTGCGGATGGGAACCTTTTCTCGGATCGAGGTGCTCGTACAGGCAGGTTCCGTCAAAGGCAGCCAGTCCAAACGTATCACGCGGAAAATGTGCCGGTACCCAGTCCAGAATCACGCCGATGCCCTGTGCATGCATATAGTCCATGAAATACATGAAATCTTCCGGTGTGCCGTAACGACTGGTCGGTGCATAGTATCCGGTCACCTGATAGCCCCAGGAACCGTCAAACGGGTGCTCCATAACCGGCATCAGCTCAATATGCGTATAGCCCATCTCTTTTACATAGTCCGCAAGCATCACAGCCAGTTCACGATAATTGTAAAACTCCCTGCCGTCCTCCGGCTTGCGGAATGAGCCAAGATGTACCTCATAAATGGACATCGGAGCCTTCTTACTGTCTGCATTTTTTCTCTGTTTCAGCCATGCTTCATCTTTCCATGCATACTGACTCAGGTCTGTGATCACCGATGCGTGTCAGGACGAAGCTGTGCAGCATTGGCATACGGATCTGCTTTTAAGAATGTCAGCCCTCCCTTTGCCTTGATTTCATATTTATAGAGCTGTCCTGCAGCAAGTCCCGGTACAAACAGTTCAAAAATACCGGAATCCCACAGTCTTCTCATCGGCAGACGTCTGCCATCCCAGAGGTTGAAATCGCCTACCACGCTGACACGCATGGCATTTGGTGCCCATACTGCAAACAAAACACCTTCCACACCATTGACCGTCATTGGATGTGATCCCAGTTTTTCGTAGATATCGTAGCAGATGCCTGCATTAAATTTCTTCGTTTCTTTTTCCGTGATCTGTGGTGCAAAACGATATGGATCTTCGTATTCTACGATATTTTCTTTTCCGTCTGCTTCTTCTCCAAAATCTACGTGATAATGATATTTCGGAATTCTTTTACCCGGAAGCAGTGCAGCGAAAAAGCCTTCCTCATCCTCTAAATCCATCGGATATTCTTTTTTGCTGTCTTTCAACACCACTGTCACACTCTTTGCCGTCGGCAGAAACGTCTGAATCAGAATCCCTTCTTCTGTCACATGTGCTCCCAGAATATCGTGCGGATGATCTTCTTCTGAATATACAATCCCCTCTACTGCTGCCCAGTCCATCATTTCATATAATTTGTTGTCCATAATCTTCAAACCCTCCCTTATGTATTTAAGCGGATATTCGCAATCCGCTTTGCTGCTTGCCCATAATGTTTCTTAAATTATGATACCTGCGGATTGTTCCGTGCGTTGCACTCCCACAATCCTTCTACGCTCCGCTTCGGTCGTGCTAAACATGTGCCACTGGCACATAGCACCCTGGCATCTTATTATTCTATTTTAACACAAACAACTTCAGTAAAAAAGCAAAAAAATTATAACATATGTAAAAACAGTCCGCTTCTTAATTTCGGCTCAAACCATGTGGATTTCGGCGGCATCAGCATGCCGGCATCGGCTACGGCAAACAGTTCTGCATGGAAGTCGGATACATGGAAAAAGCCACCGCATCTTTTTGCTGCGTCTCTTTTACATGATCGACCATACGCTCCAGCTCGGAAAGTCCGCGGATCCCGCCCACATACCTGATGCGTTTTGATGTTTTCGGATCCTGGATATCCAGATATGGCTGCAAAAATTCTCTTTGCAGATAAGCGACATCCAGACCTTCCACCGGATCGTCTTTTGTAAGATCTGCCTTTGCCGTAAGTTGATACCACTGACCGCTAAGATACATGCCAAAAGTACCCTTTTTCTGCGGATGATATGCCGCATTTACCGGTTGTACATCAAAAATTTTCGCTGCGTTTTTCAGAAATCCTTCTCTTGTCTGTCCGTTCAGATCCAGGACGACACGATTGTAATCCATAACGTAAAGTTCCTCATCCGGGAATAATACCGACAGAAAATAATTGAATTCTTCGCTGCCGTCATAATCCGGATGCTGTTTCTGCGAAGCTGCCCTACTTTGACTGCCGATGCTGCCCTGTGATGTCCGTCTGCGATATAAATTTTATCTATTTTCGCAAATGTATCTGCAATTATTGCAATATCCTCTTTTGCATCCACTCTCCAGCCTTTATGTCCGATGCCATCTTCCGAGACAAACGCAAACATCGGTTTCTGCTGTTTTATTTTTGCTGTCACCTCTGCGATCGTCTGATCTTTGCGGTAGGCAAGAAGATCGGTCCGGTCTGTGCATTGCAGGTATCGACGTGTCGGATACGGTCCTGCTCTTTTTCTGCCCTTGTATTTTCATGCTTTTTGATCACACCGTTTAAATAATCGTCGATCGATGCACATGCCACAAGACCGGTCTGTGACCTTCCATCCATCGTCAGTTCATACAGATAGTAACATTTCTGCTGATCCTGCACAAAGGAGCCTCTTTTGATCCATTCCTCTAACATATCATGTGCTTTCTGATAGACTTCCGGTGCATACATATCCTGATCTTTTGGAAACTGGGTCTCCGGGCGGTCGATCGCCAGAAAGCTTTCCGGTGCTTTTTTTACCTGTTCTCTTGCCTCGTCACGGCTGTAGACATCATAAGGAAGAGCTGCGAGTTTAGATGCAAGTCCTTCTGCCGGATGTACAGCACAAAATGTTCTGATCTCTGCCATAATCATTCCTCCATCTCTGCACGGTCCGGGCGTTTCGGTTTATGAGCCGACAGGAGAAAACAAAGAGAGCGTATTGAAACAGGCTTTTGATGAGTGGAGAAAAGATCTGCCACAATACTCGGAAGAACCTTCCTGCAGGGAAATCCGCATGGAGCGAAAGGAAGCTTCGGATGTTCTTTGGAATGGAGGAGAACTGAAACGTACTTTCAGAAGAAATGCAATCCATTCAAATAGAAAGAGAAAGTGTAAGTAAAAGAGAAGGAAAG
>ENA-OQER01001654-OQER01001654.1-human-gut-metagenome-genome-assembly--contig:-NODE-1654-length-10304-cov-1.435197_pt1 | contig 10304 bp, 15 predicted proteins | sample MGYA00242797_ERZ504639 | MGnify/ENA primary metagenome ERZ504639 (study PRJEB26092, sample SAMD00036306) | human gut metagenome | host: Homo sapiens | study: EMG produced TPA metagenomics assembly of...
TCGGGAAGCTGCCGATATGTTTGCCTGCTCTTTACCATATTCCACTACCGTAAAACGGTCGTTCAGGCGGATGTCTTCGGATGAGGCTCCGACCATAACCTTGAAGTCTCCCGGTTCTACCACCCAATGGTTATCGCTATTCAGCAGCTGCAAGTCGCGCGGTTCGATAGTGAAGGTAAGCTCTTTCGTTTCTCCCGGATTCAGATGGATACGGTCGAAGCCGACGAGGTTCTTCTCGTAGGTCGTAACACTGCTGAGGATATCGCGTACATATAACTGTACTACCTCATCTCCGGCACGTTTACCTGTATTCGTCACCTTGCAACGGACGGTGACCGGTTGAACCTGTGTCACGATAGCTGGCTGGATCGAAATGTCTGAGTATTCGAAAGTCGTATAACTCAATCCGTAGCCGAACGGATACAACGGGCTGTTTACGCGGGACATATTGCCGTCCAACCCTTTGTTGCGTCCACCGTCAACCTGTGCATTCGGTTTGGTCGGGAAGTTGAACGGAATCTGTCCGACTGTCTTCGGGAAGGTGACGGTCAGCTTTCCACCTGGGTTATAGTCGCCGAACAGAGCGTCTGCAATGGCCGTACCGCCTTGCGAACCCGGATACCAGGCTTCGAGGATAGCCGGAACATATTTGTCCGCCCAGTTAATAGACAACGGACGTCCGTTGATCAGCACCAATACGACCGGTTTTCCAGTGGCTACGACGGCTTGCAGCAAATCGAGTTGGCGGCCTGGCAAATCGAGGCTGGAGCGCGATTTGTTTTCTCCGCAGGTGCGGTTACTTCCGCCCAGCACGACTACAGTCACATCGCTCTTCTTCGCGTTTTCCACTGCTTTGTCGATCTCGCTCTGTTCTTCGGCTGTCAACGGATAACGGATCAGTTCCGATTCCGGCCAATTGGCATCTACCAGATCACAACCTTTCGTAAAGAGCACGTCCGTTCCTGGTTTTACCTTATTCCGAATGCCTTCCAACACGGTTGTCACTTCTACGGCAAGCGGGCCGTAGTGTGTCAAAGCGTATGCCTCTTCATCTGCATTCGACCGCATAACTGGTCGATTTTGGAAATTTTGTTTACATCTAAAGGAAGGACGGCATCCTGGTTCTTCAACAGAACGAGCGATTCTTTTGAAGCCTGCAAGGCTACCAGTTGGTTTTCGGCGCAGTTTACCTCTTTGTCGGTCTCTTTCAAATCGATCTGATACGGATGGTCGAACAATCCAACGAGGAATTTGACGCGCAAGATGTCACGCACTCGGTCATCAATGGTGGACATTGGAATAGCTCCTTCCGCGATCAGTTCGCGAAGTGGCAGGACGTATGAATCCGGTGAGCGGAATGTACAACGTATGTTCAATCCCGCCAATACGCTTTGTAGCACGGATTCTTTCATATCGGCGGCAGTTCCGTGTTAGAGAAAGATATTCGACGGCGTCGCTGTCCGATACCACATATCCGCGGAAACCGAATTCGCCACGCAGACGTGTCGTCAGCCAATAATAGCTGCTCTGAATGGGGAATCCGTCGTAATCGTTGTATGACTCATGACTCCGAGGATCCCGGCTTCCTTGATCACCCGTTTCCAGGATAGACATGGATCATCTCGACCTCGCGTGGTGACATTTGCGGATCTACGCGTGCCATCCCTTCGCGTCCGCCTTTGTTGTTACTGTAAGCGATATAGTGTTTGGAAGTGGCGGCAACCTGATGGTCAGTCTGCATTCCTTTTGCCATTTCGATACCTAACTCGGCTACCAGATAACGGCTTTCGCCATATACCTCTTCATAGCGTCCCCAACGTTGATCGCGCCCGACATCGAGGATCGGAGCATAGACATTGGTATATCCCAACAACCGTCCTTCGCGCCCGGTGATATAGCCGACCTTATGAACCAGGTTCCGGTTCCAGGTGTGTCCCAATCCCAACTGTGTCGGGAAGTTGGTGGCGACATAGCTTTCTACCCCACGTATGCCTTCGTTCGTGAAGTCGGTCGGGATGCCGAGGCGTGTCTCTTCGATAAAGAACCGTTGTACTTCATTCAAAGCCCAGGCATGACGGGAAGCCGGCCAGACATACGGGTTGTCGGAAGGAGGAAGTCCCCATTGTTGGAAACCGTTCAGATGTTCATCGATGGCTCCTATGCCGTCTTTCCAGAGTTGTTTTTTCCAGTCCGATGTCGCAGGTCGTCTTTCAGCACCCGCTTGTAACCGTAGAGCGTAACCATCTGGCAGGTTTTTTCTTCAACATTCATCTGCGAAGGAGGTCTTCGACACGTGCATCGATCGGGACCGTAGGATCTTCATATACATCCTTTTTCCCATTCTTGTTGAATCTATCCAGCCATTCCGGTAGATAGACTTGTTCGTTAATTTGTAAGTATCCGGTATCCGGATTTCCTGTGGCGTTTTGTTTTGTGCCTGCGTACAGAATGTCCCTGACAGGACAAGGCATGACGTAAGGACGGCGAGTTTGTTTTTCTTCATGGATTATAATTTGATATCGTTTAGTTCAACTAATTTGTTAACAATGGCGTATACGGTCAGACCACTGGCACTGTGTACCTGCAATTTCCGGGCGATGTTGCGTCGGTGTGTAACAACGGTGTGTGTGGAAAGGAACAGGCGGTCGGCTATTTCGCGGTTTGTCATCCCTTTGACGACACAGACCACGATTTCTTTTCGCGTGCGCTGAGCGTCTGCTGTTCTTCGTTTTCGGTTTCCTCTTCCGGTGACGTATGGAGCGTTCCAGCTTGTGGCGGATCTCGTCCGGGCTGTCATAGATGTTGATCTGGTCGTCGTAAGGTCGCAGCAGGGCATGATCAGCGACGGCATACAGCAGGCTATGCATTTCATTTCCGTACAGCCGGTTTCTTCCTTGAGAAGCTGAATGGTATAGTAACCGGGAAGTGACGGGTTAATAATTAGCATGTCTGGTTTGTGTGAGCGAAGTGTCTCTTGCAAAAGCTCCGCAGTGGCAATTTCGATGATCTGGATGCGGAATCCGGGAATTCGCTTTAATACCGCTTCTAGCCCACTGCGGATGATGGCAGACGGTTCGGCAACCGCTATGTTTAATAAGGCGCTCATAGGCATCACTGTATTGTTTTTTCAAGAGTCAGGATCGCCGGGACGAAAAGATAGTCTTCTACGTGGTTATGGGAGGCCAGATCTTGTTCGGTCGCGAAGATGTCAAACAAGACGCTGTTCAGCAGGTTGCTTCCGGGTCCGGATAATACTTGATCAAGATATTTTTCAGTTCGATAATCTTCATTTCGATCTGATCATGATGTTTTCGGAAGATCGTTATGTTGTATTTCGGGTCTTTTATCCCTTTTAATAATCCCCGGACGTATGGAAATACTGTCTTTTCTTCATACGACATGTGTTTTGTGGACTTCTGCTGCATATTCGTCGAAAAATTTAGTGATAACGAACGCCACATCTTTCGGGCAGTCTGCAATAGCATCGGTCAGTTTACGGCGGATATGGGGCAGCCGGAAGTCCAGGAAATAGGCGTGTGCATTATGCAGATAAGTGATCAAAGCCTCGATCGACAGACATTTGTCAATGTTTGTCATCGGCGCGGATATCTCTTCCGTCAGAAGTTTACGACGGTCAGGAACGTGCAGGGATCGACACCGTTTTGGCGGCATACTTCTCCGATATTCTTTTCTCCGAATCCGAGTGCAATACCGAAGCGGCTCATGACGAGCACCATCGGATAATTCTCACAGATCAGATCACTCATTTTATCGGTTTCCCGATATTTACCATTCTTATACATAGGCTTTTCTCTCTTGTCTTGGTGTTTGAATAGCCAAAGATACATAAAAAATAGATTCCGCAGACTGCGCTTACAGAATTAGTAAATTCGGTAAGTCAGATAGTTCCAACGATTGAAATAAAAGTTTCGACCGCAGACACATTTGTTTTGCGGCAGGAAACGAATGATTTGTGGATTTTAGGAAAATATCCGTCTTGCCTAGGGACTGAAAAGGGCTGTTTTGGGTAGTAATTCGCAAAAAAGGTGTTTTTTACATTTTGACAGTTTTTGTAATGGGTTGATTAATAAAGATATACTAATTTATATAATGTACGCGGAAGTGAAGAATTTTAAGAGTGAAATCGGGTGTGTGATCGTATTTAAGATGTTGATATATAGAAAAATAAGAGGATATTTAGAAATGACTAATGAAAACGTACGTTTTTTTTAGTCATTTTGGGGGAGGGTTTAAATGGTTTGTGATAAAAGGTGGTTTTCGTACATGTTAAGCTATCTAATTGATAAGAAAGAATATAGAAAAAGAAAAATCTTTGAGGAAAGAATTGCAGGTTCAAAAAGTATATGTATTTTTGTAGCTGAAAAATGACGAATTTAAACGTACGTTTTTTAGTCATTTTATTTAGGGACCTATCTTTGTTTGATATAAAATTAATTACATCCCATTTTTTTACCTATTTTTACCCTCATAAACATACGTACGCGTGTACCTTTCAAGATCACAAGTACACCTAATAATCAATATATTACGAAATTGCCGGAACTTCGCCACGCCGGTATACGTTTTCTTTTATTTTGCCCTGCATCACCCACAGGCTGGCCCCGCCGATAATGGCGTTTTGCGGTGCATCTTTCGCATCGGCGTCGTAAGGCATCATGCCTACGCCATAGTTAAATTTGGCGTACTCACGAATATTAGCGAGAGAACCGGAAGAGGCGGTGGTCATCGCGCAATCACCGTTATAGAACTTCTCGGTGGATTCATCCTTACGACCGACGTAGCTGAAGTCGCCCTTCTTGTTCATCTCCTCGAGCATGGCGATGTGTTTCACCTGCTCCGGCTTGTTGAACTCCAGCACCGCGTCCGTGCCGTCAAAGCCGTTGTTTTTGCTGGCAAACGGCAGACCGTTCCAGGCGCTAAAGTTTTCCAGTTGGATCCAGCCCTGCCAGCCGCTGGCGTAGCCGCACTTCATACCGGAGGCTTTCAGTTTCGCGGCATAGTCCGCCAGATCCTGCCAGGTTTTCGGCGGTTGTTCCGGGTCTAATCCTGCTTTCTTGAAGGCGTCTTTGTTGTAATAGAGAACGGGGGTCGAGCTGTTGAATGGCTGGGAGAGTAAGTGGCCCGTTTTGCTGTCGGAGTAGTAACCGGAAACCGTCGGCACAAACTGCGACTCATCGAATTGAATCCCCGCCTCTTTAAACACGTCATATACCGGTTTAATGGCTTTCGATGCCATCATGGTGCGGTGCCAACTTCATAAACCTGCAAAATAGCCGGAGCGTTGCCGGTACGAAATGCGGCAATCCCCGCGCTTAAATTCTGTTCGTAGTTGCCTTTATAGGTCGGTACAATTTTGTAATCCGGATTTTCGGCGTTAAAACGTTGGGCCAGAGAATCCACCTCTTTACCCAGTTCCCCTTCCATAGAATGCCAGAACGGAATGGTCGTCACTGCCTGTGCATTCCCCATTAACGCCAGTCCGAGCGCCAGTGCTGAAGCTGTATAATGTAACGGTTTCATCGTTTATCTCTCTTGTTGTACCGAATGCGCGAATTCACGCGTTTTATGCTCGCGGGGTAACATGACATGCTCGAATTACAGAAAAATAACTTTTTTTGTTACATTTGTAAGATAGTAAGGTGTCAGAAAGATGACAAGGCGGTGACGGCGTGGGTGAGGGAAAATGGGAGATGGGGCACGGATAAGCGGAAAATAGAAGGTCTGAATCAAACTCTACAGATTACTCATCGTTTCATGCCGGATGCGGCGTAAACGCCTTATCCGGCCTACAAGATCGTGCAAATTCAATATATTGCAACTCACCACGTAGGCCTGATAAGCGCAGCGCATCAGGCAATTTTACATTTGTCACCTGTCTCAAAGGAGTCTTTTGACTCCTTATCAATCAACGTGTTATTACCCGCCTAAATACGCACTTCTCACTGCTTCGTTCGCCAGCAGCGCGTCGCCGGTATCGGAGAGCACCACATGGCCGTTTTCCAGCACGTAGCCGCGATCCGCCAGCTTTAGCGCCTGGTTGGCGTTCTGCTCGACGAGGAAGATAGTCCATCCCCTGCTCGCGCAGCTGCTCGATGGTGTCGAAAATTTGCTGATGATAATCGGCGCAAGACCGAGCGATGGCTCATCAAGTAGCAGCAAACGCGGGTTGCTCATCAGCGCGCGACCAATCGCCAGCATTTGTTGCTCACCGCCGGACATGGTGCCTGCCCGCTGAACACGGCGCTCATGCAGACGTGGAAACAGTTCATACACCCACTTTATGCGCTCCTGGAACTGGTCGCGTTCGGCAAAAAAGCCGCCCATCGCCAGGTTCTCTTCCACCGTCATCCGCGAGAAGACGCGACGCCCTTCCGGGACAATCGCTACCGCTTCGCGCATGATTTTCGCCGTCTGCCAGTCGGTAATGTCTTTATCATCAAACACAATTCGCCCGCTGGTAGCGCGCGGATCGCCGCATAACGTGCCGAGCAAGGTGGTTTTCCCCGCCCCGTTCGCGCCAATGAGGGTGACAATCTCGCCCTGATTGATATGCAGGCTCACCTCATGCAGCGCCTGGATTTTGCCGTAGTGGGCGCTGACTTTGTCAAAGGACAACATGACTTTTCCATCTTATGCCTCACCTAAATAGGCACGGATCACGTCCGGGTTATTACGGATTTGCTCCGGCGTACCGTTTGCCAGTGGCGTCCCCTGATTGACCACATAAATTCGGTCTGAAATCCCCATCACCAGCTTCATATCGTGTTCAATCAACAAGATAGTGGTGTTGTGATGATTGCGCAGTTCGGCAATCAGCTCATCCAGCTCTTTGGTTTCTTTTGGGTTAAGACCTGCCGCCGGTTCGTCGAGCATTAAAATCTCCGGCTGCGTCACCATGCAGCGGGCAATCTCCAGACGGCGTTGGTCACCATAGGCCAGGTTACTCGCCTGACGGTTGGCGTGTTCCAGCAAACCAATGCGCTCAAGCCAGGTGGCGGCGCGGTCGAGCGCTTCGCTCTGGGCGCGACGGAAAGAAGGCGTTTTCAACAGGCCAGAGAACAGCCCGGTTTTCAGTTGCTGATGCTGCGCCACCAGCAGGTTTTCAATTACCGTCATTTCACGGAACAGACGCACATGCTGGAAGGTGCGCACCACGCCCATGCGGGCAATTTGCTGCCCCGGTAAACCTTCAAGATGCTGATCGCGCAGTAAAATGGTGCCGCCGGTGGGTTTGTAGAAACCGGTCAGGCAGTTAAAAACCGTGGTTTTTCCGGCACCGTTAGGGCCGATTAACGAGACGATCTCCTGCGGGTACAGTTCAAGATTGACGTTGTTCACCGCCAGCAGGCCGCCGAAGCGCATCATCAGGCCGTTCACAGATAATAATGGCTGACTCATGCCTGCTCTCCTTTCGCTGCGCCGTTTTTCAGCTTCAGTTGCGGGCGCGTCATGGGCAGCAAGCCCTGCGGACGCCAGATCATCATCAGCACCATCAAACCACCGAGCATTAACATGCTGTATTCGTTGAAATCACGCATCAACTCGCGCGACACCACCAGCAAAATTGCCGCCAGAATCACCGCAAACTGCGATCCCATACCGCCGAGCACCACTATCGCCAGTACAAACGCCGATTCAGCAAAGGTGAAGGATTCCGGGCTGACAAAGCCCTGGCGCGCAGCAAACAGCGTTCCGGCAAAACCGGCAAACGCGGCACTGATGGTAAAAGCGGTCAGCTTGATACGACGCGGGCTTAAGCCCAGCGAACGGCAGGCGATCTCATCTTCACGCAACGCTTCCCACGCACGCCCCAGCGGCATCCGCAGCAGGCGGTTAATGACAAACAGGCTTAGCACCACCAGCAGCAACGCCACCAGATACAGGAAGATGACGCGATCGGAGGGATCGTATTTCAGGCCAAAGAAATTACTGAACGTGTCCCAACCGCCTTCACGGGCGGTACGGCTGAACTCAAGGCCGAAGAAAGTCGGTTTCGGGATCTGACTGATTCCGTTCGGGCCGCCGGTAATTTCGGTGTTATTGAGCAGCAATATGCGCACAATTTCGCCGAAGCCGAGGGTAACGATCGCCAGATAATCACCACGCAGACGCAGCACCGGAAAGCCGAGCAGGAAGCCCGCCGCCGCTGCCATTAACCCGGCAATCGGCAGACAGGTCCAGAAGCCCAAGCCGTAATAGTGATTGAGCAGCGCAAAAGTGTAAGCGCCCGATGGCGTAAAAACCGCCGTACCCCAGCACCAGCAGGCCGGAAAGCCTACCACCACGTTCAGCCCGAGGCCGAGATAATGTAGATCATGGTCAGGGTGGCGATATCCACCGTCCCGCGTGAAACCATAAACGGCCACGCCACCGCAAGCACCAACAGCGCCACGAGGAACAGTTTCTGCTTCACCGTGGAGCCATCAATCGCGGGCAGAATAAACTTCGGCCCGGAAACGCTTTTCAACCCTTTCTGGAAAGCAGGTCGCAAAATCTGGAAGAAAAAGACCACCGCCGTGCCGATAAACACCCACTGCCAACGGACATCCGAAGCCGTGTCGACCACCAGTTTGGTGCCGTCCAGCTCCAGCTGTACGCCCATAAAGACGCCAGCGAGGATAAAGAACATCGCGCAGAGAGCAGCGCCATTGCAATATGCATCGGTTTCATACTTTCTCTACCTCCGGGCGCCCAGAATACCGGTCGGCATCACCAGCAGTACCAGGATCAGCAGGGCAAATGAGACCACATCTTTATATTCCGTACTCAGATAGGCAGAAGAGAGCGCCTCCGCAATCCCCAGGATCAGCCGCCAATCATCGCCCCCGGAATGCTGCCAATCCCGCCGAGCACCGCCGCGGTAAAGGCTTTCATCCCGGGCCATAAGCGATGTAGGGTTAATCACACCGTAGAACTGACCGAGCAGCACACCCGCCACCGCCGCCATCGCCGCGCCAATCACAAAGGTCAGCGCAATCACCCGGTCGGTGTTGATGCCAAGCAGGCTCGCCATTTTCAGATCTTCCGCGCAGGCACGACAGCGCGCCCCATACGGGAATAGCGAATGAAAATCGTCAGCGCCAGCATGGCGAGGAAGGTAACAATCCAAATCACCGCCTGCATGGTAGTAATAGAGGCAGAGAAGTTTTCGCTATGGCCCACCACCCACTGCCCGTTAAACAGACTGGGCAGCGCCACGTCACGCGAACCTTCGGTCAGGCTAACGTAGTTTGCAGGAAGATGGACATGCCGATTGCGAGATGAGCGCAATCAGGCGCTTAGAGTTACGCACCGGGCGATAGGCTACCCGTTCGATACTCCAGCCGTAGCGCTGGCAATGACGATTGCGCCGACGAATCCCGCCGCCACCAGCAGCCAGCCGGTATCAATGCCCATCATCATCAGCGCGGCGATGATCATAAATGAGACGTAGCTGCCAATCATATAAACCTCGCCGTGGGCGAAGTTGATCATGCCGATAATGCCGTAAACCATGGTGTAGCCGATGGCTATCAGCGCGTAGGTACTGCCCAGCGTGACGCCGTTAAACATCTGCTGCAAGAAATACAAAAACTGCTCAGACATAAGGTAACCTTTCTAAACCCGCCCGCATTTTACGGGCGGTGGGATGATCACTTGGCTGCCGTGGATGAACCGTCGGCGTGCCACTGGAAGACACCAAAATCAAATCCCTTAAGATCGCCTTTTTCATCCCAGTTCAGCGGCCCAATCACGGTGTTTGCACCGTTAGCTTTTAAATCTTTCACCAGCGCCAGCGGCTCATCGCTGCCAGTACGCTCAAGGGCAGTCGCCAGAGATTGCACCGCCGCGTAGGTGATCCAGACATAAGGCCCGGACGGATCTTTCTTGTCTGCTTTCAGCGCATCAACGATGCCCTGGTTTGCCGGATCCTGGTCATAGCGTTTTGGCATAGTGACCAACATGCCTTCGGCAGCATCACCGGCAATATTCGACAATGATGCGTTACCCACACCTTCCGGCCCCATAAACTGAGTTTTCAGGCCAACGGAACGGGCCTGGCGCAGCATCTGCCCCATTTCCGGGTAGTAACCGCCGTAGTAAACGAAGTCGATGTTTTCTTTTTTCAGGCGGGCGATCAGCGCGGAGAAATCTTTCTCCCCGGCGGTAATACCGTCGAAGAAGACGACGTTGGCGTTAGCCGCTTTTAGCCCGTCCTGCACCGAACGCGCCAGCCCTTCGCCATACTGTTGTTTGTCGTGAATGATGGCGATGCGCTGGGGCTTCACCGTCTCAAGAATGTA
>ENA-OQER01001655-OQER01001655.1-human-gut-metagenome-genome-assembly--contig:-NODE-1655-length-10301-cov-2.563692_pt1 | contig 10301 bp, 12 predicted proteins | sample MGYA00242797_ERZ504639 | MGnify/ENA primary metagenome ERZ504639 (study PRJEB26092, sample SAMD00036306) | human gut metagenome | host: Homo sapiens | study: EMG produced TPA metagenomics assembly of...
AAATTATCAGGAAACAAATGATCCATATGATCATGACTGGGGATTTGACCGTTCCGAAAATGTTTCCCGACAGCCATCTTATTCACCAGAAAAAGAACAGGCTCCATATGAGAATCCGGAAAGTACCGTTCCAGACGAACCTGCGGAAGATCCAAGACAGACTCCTCCGGTACAGCACCGAAGAAAAAAGAAACATGAAAAGACTGGTTCTTTGATCTGTAAAGGTTTGTTGCTCGCCACTTGCAGAAGTGGGAGTCTTCTCGACTGAGATAAAATCGGAAATTGAGTTTCGATTAAAACTAAACGAAAATGCATGTACTTTCGTCATCCGACAAAAATACTTGCATTTTTTGTTTTATCATTTTTCGTTTTTTGCTTATTATTCTGTTCCCTGTTACTCTGTTTTTTCGCTGCTTTCTTCCTGCTTCTGTCTCTCTTCTTCCTTCTCCTGCTGTTCTTTCACAAATTGCTGTAATTCCTGTTTGTGCTCTTCACTGAGACCATGATCGCCCTCAAGAGAACGTAAAAACACCAGCAGAGAACCATCATAGGCAAGATTCAGGTATTCCTGAACACCTTTTGCTATAAATTCTTTTCTTGACATGTTCACAGAATAATAGCGACGTTTACCTCTTTTGGTAGAAGACAGGATTTTCTTATTCTTCAGACGTATCACAAAACTATAGGCCGTCTGCTGTTTCCATACATATCCTTTTGTCTCCATGTACTCCATGATTTCATTCAGATGAATTTCCTCCTGATCTGCATGTGCCCACATGTAGTCCATAATGTGCTGTTCCGCTTCTGATAAACTGTAAAAAGCCATACTTTATCCTCCTAATCGCTTGTAATATAATACAATGTTATATTACATATCTTATCAAAAAATCGCCAGATGGTCAAATCAAAAATTCGAGAAATTTTGTTCCGTTTTGTGATCATTTACAGAAAATAATGCATGAAACAGAAGAGGAAATAAATCTTGTTGCCCGCCGCCTACAGTTGAGAATCATCTCACCTCTGATATAGTATGATTGCAAACACCGCTGTCAATGCCTCTGCCTCTACCACCGGAAATGCCAGCCATACGCCGTTTGCTCCCAGTATTTTTCCAAACAGAAATGCTGCCGGAATAATGACAATGACATATCGCAGCAACGCAATACAAAAAGATGGTGTACCCTTTTTCTCAACATGGCAACAAAAAAACGCCACATAACTACCTTTCGATAGCTATGTTGGGCGAAAAAAAGAACTTTCTTAAAAAATCCACACCCTGTACGGGTTTTGTTATTCTCTTTATTCTTCGGTAGAATCCGAATCTTCCGCTGTCAAATCGACTTCATCGAAATCGTCTGCAACATTCTCATCTGCATTCTCTGCTGCAGCAGTTTCTGCATCTGCTGCTGTTTCTTTCGAAGTGATCTCTGTCTGCTCTTCCGACATTTCTGTTTCATCCAGCATCAGATCGTCATCTTCCATTTCATATTCATCCTCACCGGTATCCAGTTTTACGTTGCGGTAACGTTTCATACCGGTTCCGGCCGGATCAGTTTACCGATGATAACGTTCTCTTTCAGACCGATCAGCGGATCGACTTTACCTTTGATAGCTGCTTCTGTCAGAACTTTTGTAGTTTCCTGGAAGGATGCTGCTGACAGGAAGGAGTTGGTTGCCAGGGATGCTTTTGTAATACCAAGCATTACCTGTTTTCCTTCTGCAGGCTCTTTGCCCTGAGCGATCATCTCTTCATTGATATCCTCGAAATCAAGGATGTCTACCATGGTTCCCGGCAGAAGTTCCGTGTCTCCGTTATCCTCGATACGGATCTTCTTCATCATCTGACGAACGATTACTTCGATATGTTTATCGTTGATCTCTACACCCTGCAGACGGTATACACGCTGTACTTCACGCAGCATGTAATCCTGAACAGCGTTTACGCCCTTGATTCGCAGAATGTCATGCGGATTTACACTACCTTCTGTCAGTTCATCACCAGCATCCAGATAAACTCCATCCTGTACTTTGATACGTGATCCGTAAGGGATCAGATAAGTCTTGGACTCACCTGTCTCACTGTTTGTCACAATAATCTCACGTTTTTTCTTGGTATCTTTGAGGGTTGCCACACCGGAAATCTCAGTGATGATAGCAAGTCCCTTAGGCTTACGTGCCTCGAAAAGCTCCTCGACACGAGGAAGACCCTGTGTGATATCGCCGCCGGCAACACCACCGTTATGGAAGGTACGCATGGTCAGCTGTGTACCCGGCTCACCGATAGACTGTGCTGCGATGATACCTACGGATTCACCAACCTGTACCGGCTCACCGGTTGCCATGTTGGAACCGTAACATTTCGCACAAACACCAACATGTGATTTACAGTTCAGGATCGTACGGATCTTGATCTGTTCAAATGGTTTGCCGTTTGCGTCCACACCTTCACTCATGATACGTGCTGCACGTTTCGGAGTGATCATATGGTTTGCTTTTACAAGGATTTCGCCGTCTTTATTCTTAATGGTCTCGCAGGAGAATCTTCCTGTGATACGCTCCTGCAGGCTTTCGATCTCTTCCTTGCCGTCTGTAAATGCTTTTACATACATACCCGGAATTTCTTTGCCTTCGCAGCAGTCCATCTCACGGATGATCAGATCCTGTGATACATCAACCAGTCGTCTTGTCAGGTAACCGGAATCGGCTGTACGAAGAGCGGTATCGGACATACCTTTTCGAGCTCCATGTGCAGACATGAAATATTCCAGTACGTCAAGACCTTCACGGAAGTTTGACTTGATAGGCAACTCGATCGTATGACCGGTTGTATCTGCCATCAGTCCTCGCATACCTGCCAGCTGTTTGATCTGTTTATCAGAACCACGGCACCGGAGTCAGCCATCATGAAGATGTTGTTGTACTTATCCAGTCCGTCCAGCAGCTTTCTGGTCAGAACATCATCGGTTTCTTTCCAGGTCTCTACAACTTCTTTATAACGTTCTTCTTCTGTGATCAGACCACGTTTGTAGTTCTTTGTGATGTGGTCTACAGTCTCCTGAGCCTGCTTGATCAGTTCCGGTTTTTCAGGCGGAACGGTCATATCGGAAATGGATACGGTCATAGCTGCTCTTGTGGAGAATTTATATCCTGTTGCTTTGATATCATCCAGCACTTCTGCTGTCTTGGTAGCTCCGTGTGTATTGATAACTTTTCCAGGATCTGTTTCAGCTGTTTCTTTCCTACATGGAAATCTACTTCCAGCTTCATTTCGTTTTCCGGAATGCTTCTGTTTACAAAGCCCAGATCCTGAGGCAGGATCTCGTTGAACAGGAAACGTCCCAGTGTGGACTCTACCGTACCGGTCTTTGTTGTACCGTCCGGCATGGTCTTTGTCATACGCACTTTGATTCTGGTCTGCAGAGTCAGTGCTTTGTTTTCATAAGCAAGGATTGCTTCGTTCACGCTCTTGAAGTACTTGCCTTCTCCGATCGAACCCGGTCTTTCCTGTGTCAGGTAGTAAATACCAAGGACCATATCCTGTGAAGGAACGGCTACAGGACCGCCGTCGGACGGTTTCAGCAGGTTGTTCGGTGAGAGAAGCAGGAAACGGCACTCTGCCTGAGCCTCTACGGACAGCGGCAGATGTACAGCCATCTGGTCTCCGTCGAAGTCGGCGTTGAATGCGGTACAAACCAGCGGATGCAGTTTGATCGCTTTACCTTCTACCAGGATCGGCTCAAATGCCTGAATACCCAGACGATGCAGTGTAGGAGCACGGTTCAGCATAACCGGATGCTCTTTGATTACTTCTTCCAGAACGTCCCATACTTCCGGCTGAAGTCTCTCTACCATTTTCTTTGCGTTTTTAATATTATGTGATGTTCCGTTTGCTACCAGCTCTTTCATAACGAAAGGTTTAAACAGCTCGATTGCCATTTCTTTCGGCAGACCGCACTGATAAATTTTCAGTTCCGGTCCTACGACGATAACGGAACGTCCGGAATAGTCAACTCGTTTTCCGAGCAGGTTCTGACGGAAACGTCCGGATTTACCTTTCAGCATATCGGACAGAGATTTCAGAGCACGGTTACCAGGTCCGGTTACCGGTCTTCCTCTTCGACCGTTATCGATCAGGGCATCTACTGCTTCCTGAAGCATACGTTTTTCGTTTCTGACGATAATATCCGGTGCTCCAAGCTCCAGCAGTCTCTTCAGACGGTTGTTACGGTTGATGATTCTTCTGTACAGGTCGTTCAGGTCAGAAGTTGCAAATCTTCCTCCGTCCAGCTGTACCATAGGACGCAGATCCGGCGGAATAACCGGGATAACAGTCATGATCATCCACTCCGGACGGTTGCCGGACTCACGGAATGCTTCTACAACTTCCAGTCTCTTGATGATTCTTGCACGTTTCTGTCCGGTAGCTTCTTTTAAGCCTCTTTTCAGCTCTTCGGATTCTTTTTCCATGTCGATGGCTTCCAGAAGCTCTTTGACAGCTTCTGCACCCATGCCGACACGGAATGTCATACCGTATTTTTCTCTGGCTTCCTGGAACTCTCTCTCAGTCAGTACCTGTTTGTACTGCAGTTCGCTGGTTCCTTTATCCAGAACGATGTAGTTGGCAAAATACAGTACTTTTTCCAGTACTCTCGGTGACAGATCCAGCATCAGTCCCATTCTGGAAGGGATACCCTTAAAGTACCAGATATGAGATACCGGAGCTGCCAGCTCGATATGTCCCATACGCTCACGGCGTACACTTGATTTTGTTACTTCAACTCCGCATCGGTCACAGATAACACCTTTGTAGCGGATTTTTTTATATTTACCACAGTGACATTCCCAGTCTTTGCTTGGTCCGAAGATTCTTTCGCAGAACAGACCATCTTTTTCCGGTTTCAGCGTACGGTAGTTGATGGTTTCCGGTTTCAGGACTTCACCATGTGACCATTCTCTGATCTTATCAGGAGATGCTAAACCGATTTTAATGGCATCAAACGTAATTGGCTGATACGTTTCATTATTTGTTGTTTCTGGCATGTATGGTTTCTCCTTTCACTTCCGGCTTACTCTTCCTCGAAAACTTCATCCGGGCTGAAGATTGCTTCATCCGGTGCGGACTCTTCCTGTACATCAACCAGCTCGTCGCCTTCAAACTCCTGTTTGGTATAGCCGTACTCGCCGAAAGAGGACTCCTCTTTTCTGTTGTAATCTTTGTTGTCGCCCTCGATGACAGAACGTAAGTCTGTGTCTCCATAGTCAACAGTTTCCATAAGTTCTACTTCTGTCTGGTCCTCCTTGAGCACTTGACATCCAGACCAAAGAGACTGAAGCTCTTTGATCAGAACTTGAAGGACTCCGGAATACCAGGTTCAGGGATGTTTTCACCCTTGATGATCGCTTCATAAGTCTTAACACGTCCGACAACATCATCCGATTTAACAGTCAGTATCTCCTGCAGTGTATACGAAGCACCATATGCCTCCAGAGCCCAAACCTCCATCTCTCCGAAACGCTGTCCACCGAACTGAGCTTTACCACCCAGAGGCTGCTGTGTTACCAGGGAGTACGGGCCTGTGGAACGTGCATGGATCTTATCGTCTACCAGGTGATGCAGTTTCAGATAATGCATGTGTCCGATGGTTACCGGGCTGTCGAAATATTCTCCGGTACGTCCGTCACGCAGTCTTACTTTACCGTCTCTTGACAGCGGTACGCCTTTCCAGAGTGCTCTGTGGTCACGGTTGTCATACAGATACTGCAGAACTTCCGGCAGAAGCTCTTCGCCATGTTTCTTTTCGAATTCTTCCCACTCCAGATTGACATAATCGTTTGCCAGATCCAGTGTGTCCATAATGTCTACCTCGTTTGCACCGTCAAATACTGGTGTTGAGATATTGAATCCAAGTGCTTTTGCAGCCAGGCTCAGATGGATCTCCAGGACCTGACCGATGTTCATACGAGACGGCACACCCAGCGGATTCAGTACGATATCCAGCGGACGGCCATTTGGCAGGAACGGCATATCTTCAACAGGAAGGACACGGGAAACCACACCCTTGTTACCATGACGACCGGCCATCTTGTCACCTACAGAGATCTTTCTCTTCTGTGCAATGTAAATTCTTACGGACTGATTTACACCCGGTGCCAGCTCGTCACCATTTTCTCTTGTAAAGACTTTTGCATCTACGACAATACCATATTCACCATGCGGTACTTTCAGGGAAGTATCACGTACTTCACGTGCTTTTTCTCCGAAGATTGCACGCAGCAGACGCTCTTCTGCTGTCAGCTCTGTCTCGCCCTTCGGTGTTACTTTTCCGACCAGAATATCACCGGCACGCACTTCTGCACCGACACGGATGATACCACGCTCATCCAGATCTTTCAGTGCTTCATCACCGACACCAGGAACGTCACGTGTGATCTCTTCCGGTCCCAGTTTGGTATCACGTGCTTCTGCTTCGTATTCCTCGATATGGACAGATGTATATACATCGTTCATAACCAGTCTCTCACTCAGTAGAACGGCATCCTCGTAGTTGTAACCTTCCCAGGTCATGAATCCGATCAGAGGGTTCTTACCAAGAGCGATTTCGCCGTTGGATGTGGAAGGACCGTCTGCGATAACCTGTCCGGCAGCAACTCTGTCGCCCTTGAAAACGATCGGACGCTGATTGTAGCAGTTACTCTGGTTGCTTCGTGAAAACTTGGTCAGACGATACTCATCTCTTGTACCATCATCGTTGCGAACCACGATACGTTTGGATTCAGAAGACTCGATCGTACCATTTTTCTTTGCAACCACACATACACCGGAGTCAACCGCTGTCTTTTCTTCCATACCGGTTCCTACTACAGGAGCTTCGGTTGTCAGAAGCGGTACAGCCTGACGCTGCATGTTAGATCCCATCAGAGCTCGGTTTGCGTCGTCGTTCTGCAGGAACGGAATCAGTGCAGTAGCAACGGAAAATACCATCTTAGGAGACACGTCCATGTAATCAAACATGTGTCTTTCGTATGCCTGTGTCTCTTCACGGTAACGACCGGAAACGTTCTTGCTGATGAAGTGTCCTTCTTCGTCCAGAGCCTCATTCGCCTGTGCTACATGGTAATTATCCTCTTCGTCCGCAGTCATATATACTACTTCATCTGTGACACGCGGGTTCTTAGGATCTGTTTTATCGATTTTACGATATGGTGCTTCGATGAAACCATATTCGTTGATCTTTGCATAAGATGCCAGTGAGTTGATCAGACCGATGTTCGGTCCTTCAGGAGTCTCAATAGGACACATTCTTCCGTAGTGGGAATAGTGTACATCTCGAACCTCAAATCCGGCTCTGTCTCGTGACAGACCGCCAGGACCCAGGCGGATAAACGTCTCTTGTGTGTCAGCTCACCAAGAGGGTTGTTCTGATCCATGAACTGGGACAGCTGGGAAGATCCGAAGAATTCTTTCACGGCCGCTGTCACCGGTTTGATGTTGATCAGAGACTGTGGAGAAATGCCTTCCAGATCCTGTGTTGTCATTCTTTCACGAACGACTCTCTCCAGTCTGGAAAGACCGATACGGTACTGGTTCTGCAGCAGTTCTCCGACTGCACGGATACGACGGTTGCCAGGTGGTCGATATCGTCATCATGGCCGATGCCGTACTCCAGATGCATGTTATAGTTAATAGAAGCAAAAATATCTTCTTTTGTGATATGCTTCGGAATCAGCTCATGGATATTTTTGTGGATCGCATCCTTAATATCTTCTTCGCTGGCGTTTTCTTCCAGTATTTTTTGCAGTACCGGATAATATACTAATTCTGTAACACCTGCAGATTCCGGATCAAAGTCAACCCATTCGCCAAGGTCTACCATCATATTGGAGAGCACCTTTACGTTACGCTGCTCTGTCTGGATCCATACAAACGGAACGCCTGCATTCTGGATCTTGTCTGCAAGTGCTTTATCTACTTCTGTACCAGCCTCAGCCAGGATCTCACCGGTAGACTCGTCTACAACATCCTCAGCCAGAACCTGTCCGCAGATGCGGTTGCGAAGCAGCAGTTTTTTGTTGAACTTATAACGTCCGACTTTTGCAAGGTCATATCTTCTCGGATCGAAGAACATGCTTGTGATCAGGCTCTCTGCACTGTCAACTGCCAGCGGTTCGCCCGGACGGATCTTTTTGTACAGCTCAAGCAGACCTTCCTGATAGCTCTCGGAAGTATCTTTTGTCAGGCTGGCAAGGATTTTCGGTTCTTCACCGAACAGATCGATGATCTCCGCATTGGTTCCGTAGCCAAGTGCACGGATCAGAACGGTGATCGGCACCTTTCTGGTTCTGTCTACACGAACATAGAAAATGTCATTGGAGTCTGTCTCGTATTCCAGCCATGCACCACGGTTCGGAATAACAGTAGAAGAATACAGTTTTTTACCCAGTTTATCATGTGCGATTGCATAATAGATGCCAGGAGAACGTACCAGCTGGCTGACGATTACTCGCTCTGCACCGTTGATCACGAAGGTACCGGTTGCTGTCATCAATGGCAGATCTCCCATAAAGATCTCATGCTCATTGATTTCATCGTTCTCTTTATTATGAAGTCTTACTTTTACTTTCAAAGGTGCAGCATATGTTGCGTCACGTTCTTTACATTCTTCGATTGAATATTTTACGTCATCTTCGCACAGCGTGAAATCCACAAATTCCAGGCTCAGCTTGCCGCTGTAGTCTGTAATTGGCGAGATATCATCAAAAACCTCTTTGAGTCCAGATTCCAGGAACCATTTATAAGAGTCCACCTGTATTTCGATCAGGTTAGGCATCTCAAGAACCTCTTTCTGTCTGGAATAACTCATACGGAAGCTTTTGCCGCTTTTAATTGGACGTATTCTGTTTTTCTCCATTGACATTTCACCCCTGTTCTTTCTATCTAAAAATTCAAGTCACTTTTGGCACTTTGGGCATAGTTATACCAAAAAGCATACACTTTCACAATAGTGCACTTTCCATACTACCACGTCTGTTTGTCAATGTCAAGTATCTTTTTTATTGACGCAAAAACCGGCCAGGATTACTCCTGACCGGTGCAAGTTCTGTTTTACAAAAAAGCAGTTACAATTATTTAAGAGTAACTTTTGCTCCTTCTGCTTCCAGTTTTGTTTTGATGTCTTCAGCTTCTGCTTTAGATGCAGCTTCTTTCAGAACCTTAGGAGCTCCGTCAACTACTGCTTTCGCTTCTTTCAGTCCCAGACCAGTTACTTCACGAACAACTTTGATAACTTTAACTTTGTTAGCGCCAACCTCTGTAAGCTCTACGTCAAACTCATCTTTTTCTTCAGCTGCTGCTTCACCAGCACCTGCTGCTGCAACTACAACACCTGCTGCTGCAGATACACCAAATTCTTCCTCACATGCTTTTACTAAATCATTTAACTCTAATACAGATAACTCTTTGATAGCTTCGATAAATTCAGCTGTTGTCAATTTTGCCATTTTATTTTCCTCCATTATTTTTATTTTTTCAGGCGGCATTTTCTATGCGGCCTCTGTGATGATTCTTATTCTTATGCTTCTTCCTGTTTCTCTGCAATCTGGCTGATAACGCGTGCAAAGTTTGCGATCGGAGACTGGATGCTTCCAAGCAGTTTGCCCAGCAGTTCTTCTCTTGAAGGGATGCTTGACAGTGCTGTGATACCTGCCTCATCGTAGTAAGCGTCTTCTACAACACCTGCAACGAGTTTCAGTGCTTTCACATCTTTTGCATATTTAGCCAGGATTCTTGCAGGAGCAGTTGCATCATCTTTGCTGATAGCGATTGCGTTCGGTCCTTCCAGATGTTTGCAAAGTTCTTCACAAGGTGTGCCTTTGAATGCAAGTTCATCATTGTGTTTTTGTCACTTTGTAAGAAACACCGGCTTCTCTGAGCTCTTTACGCATTGCAGTATCCTGCTCTACGGTGATTCCGCTGTAAGTAACCAGTACGATGGAAGCCGCATCTTTGATCGCCTCACTGATCTCTGCCACGATCGGCTGTTTCTGTTCTACTTTTGCCATTAACTTTTACCTCCTTATAGATTCTGCCCGGTGTGCCATAAAAGCCCACCACTGAATATTCTGGGAGGAATTCATAACAATGAAAAACCTCTCTGTCAAACTAACAGAGAGGTTCTGTAATCATTCTCTTAAGAATTCTTCACTCCTCGGCAGGCGTTTTAACCTTATGCCTAACGGCACCTGCTGTCTCTGGCAGTTTTCTGTAAAACTATAGCACATCTGCCACTGTTATGTCAAGGAGT
>ENA-OQER01001657-OQER01001657.1-human-gut-metagenome-genome-assembly--contig:-NODE-1657-length-10280-cov-2.536196_pt1 | contig 10280 bp, 15 predicted proteins | sample MGYA00242797_ERZ504639 | MGnify/ENA primary metagenome ERZ504639 (study PRJEB26092, sample SAMD00036306) | human gut metagenome | host: Homo sapiens | study: EMG produced TPA metagenomics assembly of...
CTTGGCAGTCTCAGTACCCTCTGCACCCTGATTATCTGTCACATTGCCAGGTCCGCCATTGCCGGTTCCGCCTGTGGCATCTGTGCCCTGTGCATCACCGTTTCCGGTGGTTGTGCCTGCTGCGTTACCGCCATTGGCATTGGTTCCTGTGCACCGGTTGTGCCTGTAGTTCCACCGGTTCCTGTACTACCGGTTGTTCCGGTAGTTCCACCAGTTGTAGTCGTTGTACCTCCCGGTACAGTAACTGTCTGCTCGGTGGTGTTGGTGATGGTCTGTCCCGGTGTTGTCACGGTTACAGTCTCATATGGCAGATAATTAAAGGTAAATACGTTCTCTGCTGCATTGGCAGATAAGGTCTTGGTCAGGTTTCTGTACTCCGGTGTGTAACCATCGATATAGGTATATGCAACCACCGGTTTATCACCTACATTACCATAGAAGGTCTGGCTGTCTGCCAGCTTGTTGCCGTTGGCATCCTGATAATTGATGGTGTAAGCTACCTGATCGCCTTTGATTCCGTATGCTACTACGTATTCCTGGTCTCCGGTTACTTCAAAAGAAGAATTCTCTACTGCAGCATTATTATCACGTCCACTGATACGGATACCCTGCACATAATACTTGCTGTCCTTATCCAGCGCCACTGCACCGGATCTCGCTTCAAAACTTACGGTATCTCCGGGATTCAGATCTTTGATCACGATAGCATCTGCAGTATTGGAAACACTGTAGTCTGCTCCCTTTACTACCAGACCTGCAGTTCCGGAAAAAGATCCCTGCTTACCGCTGAATATCGTTACCTGATACTTATAATCCTCTGCCTTAACACTCATAGGAACCGATCCAAGCAGAAAACAAAAGGCCAGAAGAACTGTGGCTATCTTATACATTTTTTTCATCTCTGACCCTCTCCTTTCTCCTCTTTTCGCTTCTTGATCAGTACCACTGCCAGAATCAGAAGAATCACACCGCTTGCCAGCGCTACTGCACATACAGCAAGAATCTGTGTGGTATCACCGGTCTTTGGAGATCTGACAACATTCTTCGAAGGTGCTGTAACTGTCTTGGTCACTGTCTTATTGACAACTTTGTCTTCGCCCTTCTTCGTTACGGTTGTTACCGTTACCGGATCGGCTGCGAAGCTCATCTGAAGACTTGCCAGTGTATCCTGATAATCATTACCCTGTGTCTCACCATCCAGCTTACTGTCAGATGGACAGAAGCTACATCACCTTTGGAGAGGCGATCCAGATACAGATACTTCTCCAGTGCATCGGTAGCCTGGTGAAGACCTTCACCCTTCGTGGCATCCTCACCGCCTACGGTTTCGCTGTCGTATAATACGGTTTCCTTCTTATCCGGTCCCACATAAGTCAGCTTATAACCATATGCGCCGCCTTCTGCGATGCTCTGGCTGTCTTCCAGAGATTTTAATACTTCGTTGGTCATATACCAGTCTGCATCTTTCTCGCTGGTGTTCTTCAGTCCTACCTGAAGTTCCATGGTATCTCCCGGCTGTAACTGGAAGATATCTTTCTTCATGTCTGCGGAAGTAAAATTACTGCTCATCTTGGAGCCGTTGAATTCTACCTTCCAGTCAGAACCGCCCTGCAACGTCTCTGCAAATGCTGTTGTATGTATGCCTACGGCCATGACCGCTGCCATGGCAAGGCACAAAATTCTTTTTTTCATATTCTGCACCCTCCTATCGTAAGCTGATATTGCCATTGCCGTCTACATTTACATCCACACCCCAGGCACTCTTGATGGCGTCCTGTGCGTTGTGAGTCTGCACTGCATCTGCTTCGGCTTCAAGCTGGAAATTATAACCATCATAGGCATAGGTTGTGGTGATGGTTTTATAACCGTCTTTTTCTGTGACATCCTGTTTTACCTTGGTAGCGATGCTGCCGTCGATCGTCAACGTATCGCTGAGTGCCGGTGTGCTTTTTCCTGCCGAAAGGATACCTGTATAATAAAGAATGGTTCTCTCTTTTGTAGATGCATTCTTATCAATGACCCAGCCACTTCCCTCTTTCAGATTCAGATCGATCAGATCCGGGGAAAGAGTGGTATCTTTCACACCCTCTTTATTCGTCCAGCTCTTCTTCAGGATCACACGGACATAACTGTCGATGGAACCACTGTTTGTCACCTTGATTACTTCATCGTACTGTTTCCCGGTACGATCTTTTCTTCTTTCAGACCTGTCAGCAGATCACCTGTTGCCTCATCCCATTTTCCGTTGGATGCATAATCTCTCTTGCTGATCACCTTGTCATTTTCCACCAGGCTGACACCGATATTGGAAACCTCCACCTGTGCGCCATAGTTCTCACTGTAATAAGTCAATGCCGCTCTGGCACTTCCCACCGTACTTCCTGCCAGCAATACCACAGAAGCGGAAAGAAGAGCCACGGTCAGTCCCCCAAGGGGCATTCTCTTTTTCTTACTCATCTCTCACCCTCCTATTCTCCGGCTGTCTCGCTGGTATCTGCGATCTGCGTCCAGTCGGCGTACGGTTCATTGTTTGCATTATATAAAACCTTTGTGGATTCCTGAACGACAACTACATTAAAACTGTCTTCTGTATCCTTGCTGTCGATCTTAATATCCAGAACCGAACTGCTCTCTCCCGGAGCGACCGGCTCACTGTAATAATAATAGCCTTCCTCTCCCGGTGTCCACTTTCCATCGGAATCACTGTACTGCAGGCCATCCTGATATTTTTCTCCTGCCAGCGCTTTCACACGGACAAAACAAGCAAAATCACCGGTATTCTTCACGGTCACATGTTTGGTCCAGTTACTGAATTCCTCTGTAGGCGTTGTCTCCGTAAATCCCCATATTCAGGGTTACATTACCGGAGGCCTCCGTATAAGTGGTAAAATACGCCATCGCTGTTCCTGCGCTGATCCCCGCTGTCAATGTAAGGGCAGCGGCTGCAAGGCAAAGACTTTTTTTACTTAATTTTCTCATATCCTGCACCCCTTTCCCTAATTGGCACTGGCGGTTCATCTGTCTGCTGTTCCCAGCTCCACTCGCCGTCCTTATTCTCAAAATGGTTCACGATACCGGTTCCCGGGATCAACTTTCCGTTGTACGTATTGGTAAAGCTGACGCTTGCCGGATTATCTGTAACTCCCTCGGCAACGATCACTGTTTCCTGTGAGTCACCGGAAGTGTTGCTGTAGCTTCCGCCTGCATACACTTCTTTTACAGTAACTTTTGTTCCTGCCGGAAGATGTTTCACAAGGACTGATTTTTTACCTGCCTGGTTGAACTTAATAGAAACTACATCACTGTAGACCTGTTCACCATGTCTGGTGCCTTCTATCTGGAAGACGAAGAGTGCATCCTTAAGGGAAGCATTGTACTCTGTCAGATCCTTGACAATCTCCAGATCACCGTAACGCTGTGTCTGCTGCGGCTTCATACCGGTTGTCACATCATATACCCAGGTATCGTCCGGGTTCTCTTTGGAATAATAGTTATTCGGAAGAGATACCAGATATGGGGTAAAATCATAGGTGTACTCACTGGTCTGCACGGTTTCGGCCTGTACCAGATACATACCGGTCTCCAGATTGTTGATCACACCGGTAGATTCCGCTGCACCTGCCGGTTTGGTAACTTTTACATCTGCGGTTGGTTCAATTTTCTTATCCTCTACGATCTTCATGGCATCCTCTGCATCTGTGCCCATTCCTCTGCGGTGGTAGTACTGCTCACATTTTCCAGTCCCAGATTAGCAAAATCTGTATACTTTGCAGTGTCATACACTGCTTCTTCTGTAATGTCCGCTACCTTGTACACATCCACCGGAATCTCCAGGTCGCAAAGCTCGCCGAACTCCGTGCCGTCCAATGTAAATGTAAGAGAACACTTCCTATCTGTCTCTACTCCAAGAGCACCATATACACTGGATAAACCGGCTGCTGATAAAACAGTTATTGCTGCAAGGGTCAGCGCCCCTGCGGTTTTTATTCTCTTTTTCATAGTCACCTCTATCCCTCCTTCGACATATCATCCGTCTTACCGGAACGTTTCTTATTCTTCCGGTCAAACAGGAACTTCATGATCAGTATCACAAGCAGTGTCACTGCTAATCCTAAGATTAAGTATAACATATAATAATTCTGGATGGCACGTAACATGCTGTCTACCGGTGTACTCTCCACTTCTTCCTCGCCGTTATACGGAACTCTCGTTCCCCGGACCAGAAGCCGATGGGAATTGACACCATATGGGGTACAGGTGAATAAGGTTACCTGATCTTCCCCTTCCTGAATCTGCAGTGCCTCCTCCAGTGTCTCGTGATCATCTTTATCTACATATCCAGAATCTGGTCTACCTGATATGCCATCGTCTCATCCAGTACATGGATATAAAACATATCCCCCTGCTTCAACTGGTCAATATCCGTAAATAATCTGGCTGCCGGAAGACCTCTGTGAGCGGCAAGTACACTGTGGGTACTCTCTCCGCCGATGGGAAGGGATGTGCCATTCATATGACCGATCCCCGTCTGCAAAACATCCTCCGCGGTTCCGTGGTAGATGGCAAGCTTGATATTGATCTTCGGGATGGAAAGATACCCCATCACGCCATCACCTGCCACATTCAGAACCTTCCAGTAATCTGTGTCCTTCATGTCCACATCATCACTGCCGAACACATCACCATATATATTATTCTGTACCAGAGTACTGTCGAACTCTCTCGCCGCTTCCCACTCTTTCGTGTAATCCTCCGGCTGCATATCGCTGACCGCCTGTTCATAATTACTGATCAGCCTGCTCTGCCGTACGTATTCCACTGATTGGATACCGTGGGGTAGGCAAGGATCCCAAATCCTACCAGAAACAGCAGACCAAAGAGAATTCCCGATAATTTTCTTCTCATCTCTCTTCCTCTTTCCGGTCAGAGGCATCTTTTGGTGCCCCACCTGCTGCTGCCTGTTTTTCTTTCATTTTTCTCTTATACCGTTTGTCGTACTGCCATAAGAATATGATCAGCACTGCGGTTACTGCAAGCCCTACCACTACCCATAACAGATAGTTGGTATAGAGACTCATCGGAGATTCTTTCTCTTCCTTCTCGATCGCCTCTTCCTCATAAGGTACACGATGACCTCTTACCAGAAGACGTTTCGTGTTGACCGCGTAGGGAGTACAGGTCAGAAGAGTTACCAGATCCTGTCCCGGCTCCACTGCCAGATCACTGGTATTCTCCGGTTCCACGATATGGATCTGATCCACTTCGTAGCAAAGTGTCTGATCCAGTACACGGATCAGAAAATGATCTCCGTCTTCCAGCTGATCCAGGTCTGTGAAAAGACTGGCACTTGGAAGACCACGGTGTGCAGAGATTACCGAATGGGTATTCTCTCCACCTACCGGAAGGGAACTTCCTTCCAGATGACCGGCTCCTTTGCTGAGCACTTCTTCCGAAGTGGTGTGGAAGATCGGGATCTTGATATTGATCTTCGGCACTTCCACATATCCCATCATCTCATCTGTCAGGATATTCAGACAGGACATATATTCCTCACCGGGCTTATCGGATGCTGCTGCGATTGCGAAAGAATCGGGAAGGATGCTTGGAAGAAGAGACTGGTTATAAGCATTGGCCCGCTCCCATTCCTTTTCATAATTAATGGTTCCTTTCCTTGATTCGTCTTTTACTACAGTCTCATACTCTGAGATCAGTTTGCTCTGTCTGTAGTTATTCCACTGGTTTGCCACCAGCGGATACAGCAACAAGGACAAACCGGCTAAAAACAAAATTCCTGCTAATACAATTGATATTTTTTTCTTCATCCGGGCTCTCCTTACTGTTGTATCTTGTTTCAACTCTAATGCTATATCTGTATGCTGTCATGTATTGCTTTTTTATCAAAAACGGGGCGGGCGAGCCGCCCCGTTTTCATGGGTTCTTCCGTTCCTCACAAGAGTGTACGGGGTTCCTTATTGTTAATTATTTCTGAGTTTTTCTTCTTGTTGCGAAGAACAGACCAGCTGCTACGATCATGATAGCGCAACCGCCGATTGTGAAGATTGTTGTACCGATACCACCGGTGGATGGCAGAGCGGAGAGTTTTGTATCGTTAATAGAAATACCTACAGAAACATTTTTTTCAGTAGATGCTTCAATTGTAGCCTCTACACCGTCTGCATTAATAGAATATCCTGCTGGAGCTTTTGTCTCTGTAAAGTGGTATGTTCCTTCATCAAGACCTTCTACTTTTACAGTTCCATTAGTTGCTACAACTGTCTGAGATGCACCTTCTGTTCCTTCAGCAGCTAATTTATATTCACCAGTTGCTTTTTCCACAAAATATAATGCTTCATATGATCCAGTTTTAGTAACTGTAAACTCTGCACCGTGCAAAACAGTTGTTCCATCTTCTGCATATTTTGTCAGTGTAATGTCACCTGTATATCCAGTAACAATCGTTGGTGTATAATCAACTGTATTGGAAGTTGCTCCTGCATTGTTGTTATATCCATTTTCACTTGTTACAGTACCTGTATATGTTACAGTTACTAACTGACCTGCATTCGCTTCTGTTAATAAATCATTTGTAAATGTGACAGTCAACTTGCCGCTATCAGCCACATCTACATTTGTTTTGGCAGTAACGTCTGTATTACCAATTTTTACCACAACTGTATTTTTAGCAATTGTCAAGCCCTGCGGTTCATCAGTAATCTGGAAACCGTTTAATGTCTGACCTTCATCATTCTTATATACCGGGAATGTAGTTGTAACTGTAAAGTCTACTGTCTGACCGACCTTTACAAATCCATCTGTTGCCTCTTTTGTTACTGTATGTCCGGATGCTTTTGCTACAACTGTTACATTCTTAGCCACAGGTGTACCACCTGTCGCTACTGCTGGTGATCCTTCATAATCATAGGTATTAGCAACCATCAGATTATACTCTGCATCCTCATCGTCTGCTGTAATAACATATGCACCAATTTCTACATTTGTAAAAGTATAAGAAGTTCCTTCTTCTTCCACAGTAGCTGTAGCAGTTGCATCTGCAACAGCTGCCTTTAATGCAGTCATGTTTGTAATCTCATATTTATTAGTGCTTGTATTTAACGTAACTGCATCTGATGGTACCCAATCAGCTAATTTCCAGCTATATTCATTTGTTTCGTCATTCAGCTGCAATGTCGCTAATTCATACAGATTTAATGTTGTTGTTGCCTTGTCTGACAGACCATTTACTGTAATACTACTTGTAATTCCTGTAACTGGTGTTGTTGCTGCGAATGTCGGTACGCTCATTGCCAGTACCATTACCATCGCCATAATCACTGATAAAATTCTTTTCACTTTACTCATATGATTTTCTCCTTTTCTTTTTTATTTCCTCTCTTTTATTTTCAGTGCTGTTCTCTTCTTTTATTTGCACTGGAAATCATTGTTGTGGCTTGGAGGCCACTGAAATATTAAGTTTCCTTATTTTTTCAGCACCCCCTTGCCCCTCATTGTGTATATGATCAGAATACCTGCGAACATCAGCAGGATTCCACTCATCAGGATGTTGAAGATTCCGGTGTGACCGGTGGATGGAAGATCGTAGACTACCTCATTTTTGAAGTACAGGTGGAGTGTTCCATCTGTTTCGGTAATCTCACTCTTCTCAATTTCACTTTGAGACTTATTTGTTTTATAGCTTACAAGACTTCCACCTTTTGTTGTCTTTATAGTCCACTCTTCATTGCTTAATACATAACCAGTAGGGGCTTTTGTCTCTTTTAAGTGTATACTCACCTTTTTCAAGGCTACTTACTTCTTCTCCCTCTTTCTTCCAGATGATTTTCCATCAGTATTTGATGTACCAGTATAGACTGTTTTCCCTTCTGCTGTAAGACAATTCTGCACCTGGCAAGCGAACCTGATTTCCACTTGTGCTTACTTTTACAATATCCCAATCCGTTGTTGCTTTTTCGTTTGTAAAAGTAACGCTTCCAACGGTTCCACCACTGTTTTCATTATAAGTGTAATTTTTGATAACATCTACATCTTTACCATCACTACCAGCTGCCTTCTCATATCCAAGTTTGAATATGACACTCTCTTGTTCCTCATTACGAGTGTTTCTACAGTTTGTACTGCTGTCATCAATCTGATAATCGGTCAATACATATCCATTCGAATCAACTTCGCTTATGGTATATGTTCCACGAGGTAAATCCTTCAGGTCTTCATCAGTAAATTTTGCAACAGTGGCATTTGCTGGAATAGTAATAGAAACTTTTTTGATTTCCTTTTCAGATTCGTCTTTAATGCTGAAATTGAATGTACACTCTGTTTTCAACGCACTTTCCAATTTCTTTGTAATCTGGATTTCACCTGATACAACATTGATTGTATAAATGCCATACAGTTTTGTAGAATCATTTTCATTTACAGCTTCTACAATATGATCTGTATCACCTGCTATATTGCCGTCTGTATTTGCATTACTTTCAGCTGATGGTACTCCTGCATTATAACTTACTTTTAGATAATATGTAGTATCTGTATCTGCAGTTAAATTTGTAACCTCAGTTGTACATTCTGGATTACTGTACCATTTAGTTGTAAAACTACTCTCCGGAACACTATACTTACTAGTATTTCCTGCAAGGTCAAACATTTCATTCAACACAGTGCTGGTATCCGGAAGGTTGTCACCTTTATAAATCGTGACTGCTTTGTCTTTGACCTTCAGTTCGGCTTTTACGTTTACCTTAGGTTGAGGAAGAACTTGCATCTCCATATCCGGTATGATCATGGAATCCGGTGAAATATTAGTAGGTACATCATTGCCACCGATATAGTCATCTTTAGCTTTTACAGTAATTGACTTGTTCCAGCTCCATTCTTACTATTCGGAATTGTCTGTTCATTCCAAACAATATACTGATAGCCAGTGGTTTTGTCATAATATACTGTTCCACCATTCTTTAATGTAATACCCTTATCGATTCCAGAATAATCGGAAGTAATTGGTTTTCCTGAATCATCCAAAATTACAAATCTAGGATCAATTACATCTTTTATTTGCGCATTTTTCATGTCCTGATCGTGTGTTATTGTTGTCTGAATGTTTTTGAAAATAGTTTTCAATTCATCAACACTCGAAGCAGGATATGCGCAACCTTTAGATGCGATATTATCTTTCAACCAGTCTTCAGTGTCATCATTAAGTTTTAAACCAATTGTGTAAACAGTAATACCTTTTTCTTTGAGCAGTTGGGCTTGCAATTTAGACTTTGCTTTATCGTCTTTACTGCTCGGAGCTCCATCTGTAAATAGAATTACATAACGCGGAACATTTTCTTGCTTATTTTCTTCTAGTTGTTTCAATGCAAGCTCTAAACCAAGTTGTGGAGACGTTCCAGCTGATGCGTAGATGCTACTGATTTTCTTTACTAATTCGTCTTTATTAGTCCCAATCGTTGTGAGCCCACTCACTAGGTTTCCAACATAATTAAATGTTGCTATACCAATTCTGCTATTAGTAGAAGAGGCTGCCATCGATGTAGTAAAAGCGGTAGCTGCTTCCTTTAAGCCTGTTAAACTACTATCGACTGTGTAGACATTTGTCTTAGAACTATCGCCGATGGGTTTCCATGAACCTCCATCATAATACATCCACTGGCCATTTAAATATATCATTGGCTGTTGTGCATTTTTATAATACCATCGATCATATTTGACTGACGTAGTTGTATCACTGTAATAATAAACCTTAGTCGTATCTAAAGTATCTTTTACACTCTTATACTGTCCGACTTTTTTAAAACCTTTCTCATCACTATCACTAGTATTATACAACATACTACCCGATGTATCAAAAACCATCATTACATCTGCTACCGCAGCCTGTTCTGTAGAAGTAGTTGATGTTAATTTGGAAGCTGCAGTAATATCAATCTGATAGGTACGTTTATCCCAATCAATCACCTTTGCTGTCTTATTATAGTCAAGTGAACTGTTTATCAGTTCTTCTTTTGTCATGTTCAGGATCTGGTAATAAGAACCTGCTTTGTCTGTATATGGTATAGTTCCATCCGACAGATATAAGGTTGCTATAGCTGTATTGTTGCTGTCTAATTCAACTTTTACAATCCAGCTGTCCAAGGACGGGATATATCCGCTAGGTGCAGCATCTTCACGTAATGTATAAGTTCCCACGCGAAGTTTGGTAAATTTCACATTGCCATATTCTCCTGTGGAAGTTGCAGTCTGTGTATCGCCTGTTCATTATTTAC
>ENA-OQER01001658-OQER01001658.1-human-gut-metagenome-genome-assembly--contig:-NODE-1658-length-10270-cov-2.165040_pt1 | contig 10270 bp, 17 predicted proteins | sample MGYA00242797_ERZ504639 | MGnify/ENA primary metagenome ERZ504639 (study PRJEB26092, sample SAMD00036306) | human gut metagenome | host: Homo sapiens | study: EMG produced TPA metagenomics assembly of...
GTTCTTTTTTCAAAAAATATGCTAAATTTCCCATATCACTTACCTCATTCTTAAAATATAAAGGCAGACACTGCATGATCTGCTAATTGTCTGCCTCAACTCTTTACATATATTCTGGATCTGTATATCTCTCTGGCGAATCAAATCATTGCATATCCTTCAATGGTCTGCTCTACAAATTCGCCGTCTGCATCGAACATCGATAAAAGAACATCTCCCTCAATTACACACTGCTTATATACTTCGTGCTCCGTCCCATACATGTTGCTGAATCACTACTCGTTACCTGGCATTCAAAGGTTGGCAATAAGCCTGTATTCTTAAATTCCTCGATCAATTTATCAAACATTTCACTGCATTTATAAACTGTCATTGAGAATTTAATGGTAAGTCCGACCGCTTTTTTACCATCAATCAATGCACCTAATCTTGTCACATCGGCATTTTTGACATTTGCTTTTGCTTCAAATTTTGCATTAAGCATAGAATAACGTCTTCCATTAATTGTGCAAAAAACTCTGCCTGTTTTGCGCTTGGTGCATCCTGCGTATTCATAAACTGTTTCGACATGCCCATCTTCCTCCTGTTACTCAATCATTGATTTCATGTACAATTTTTCCATTGTGTTAATAATGGTAATTGCACTGTTAATAAGTACTGATTTCTTTGTATCACCCTGTTCGACAGTAATATCTTCTGGATCAAAATCTTCGATTGCATTGATATCGCTTAACTGCTGATCAATTTTCACAATATCTGACCACAAACTTACTCTTCCCGATTTGTCATTCGGAACCTTTCCAAGATATTTGGAAGCAAAAATTGAAGCAATGGAATCTGCTCTTGTGTCGATGACGCGGATTGTCTGATTATCCTTGAAAATATCGCCCATTTCGTCTGTGATGCTGGTAAAAGAATTGATATCCTCAAGAACATGAACCTCTGTACCCACCTGATGTAACACCCATTCGCCTTTTTCCAGAGCTTCTGTAAGTTCATCCTGAGTAAATTCAGTGTTAATGCTTAATTCGCCATCATATTTCATATTCGTTGCAGACTTATTTACAGCAGTACCGGCAATAACACCTGTAGCCCAATACACAAGTTCTGCACTGTTTTTCACATTTACACATGAAATCGAATCTGCCGAACTATAATCGTGCATAACCACCTGTAATCGAATGCCTACATCATTTCTCAATCTGTCTGCAAAAGCGGCATACAGTCCTTTTACTGCACTTTCAGATCCAGCATATCCAATTGCATTTACATCTGGATAAGAACTGATTTTATCCAAAAATGCCTGATGATTTGATGTCGATGCAGTACCGTTTGTTCCACCGCTTAATGCCGTTGCTGCCGTAACAGACAATTCAGCGGATTTTTTCCACACAACAAAATCATTGTCAATAAGCTCTGATGCTTTGAAACTGTCTGGCTGTCCATTTTTTCAGTTCCAAGATACAGTAACACATCGAATTTTTCACCATCATCCACATTTGTCTGAATAACAACCTTAAGATCATTTCCCTTTTTGCCTGTATATTTTGCTTCCGCAAATGTATTTGAAGCTTTTACTCCCCCAGAAGTAACTTTATATACATATACTTTAGAAGCATGTTTGAAAAGTTCTCTTAATGGCAACATTTCTGCCGCATCATAGTCGAATCCAAACATTTTTTTACTATCCTTCATGAAATCCGAAGCTGTGACACTAACCACCTTATCATCAGCACCCCAGTCCAGTTCCAATGCCATTGCAGCTACGCCTCTGTCTGATAACGTTGCTGATGCAATTGCTTTTGAAATGAACTGAAAATAAGCCCCCGGAAGTACTTTATTCTGTGTTAAATATGTTCCTCCACCTAATGCCATTATTTTCCACTCTTACCCTTTCCATAAAACGAATCAATCATCTTATCAATTTCTTCTGTTGAATAATTTTATGCTTGTCCAGATTCCCAGACAAAAAATCTCTGTACTTTTTATATCTCATGGAACTTACAATCTGTTCCTTTGAGAATAAAATCTTTTCTGGTTCTTTTTTTGTTTCTGCCATGTTATCCTCCTTTACATCACTTTTGTGCTTTCCTCAAACTGCATCATGCTTTCTAATTCCTCTTTTTTTGAGCAAAAAGAGATCATATGTAATCTGAAAATGTAAAACTCCATCCACTACATTTCCGCTTACATTACTGCCATGTATAATCTTATCTTCCACAGTAATATCACTGAGGCATTCAATTAAAGTCTCATAGACGGTATTACATTCGTCCACAGGCTCATCATCTGATTTAGAAAAATAGTCAATCACAAACGGATAATATCGTCTTGAGCGAACTTTTCCGATTACTTCCACACTTGGATTCAGACACATAACAGAAAAACACGGATTTCTTAATCCCTGCTCTACCAATTCTGTATACACTTTAAAATGTGCTGAATCATATTCTGTCCTGATTGCTGTAATAATACCATCAATTACTTTCTGTATCATTTCATCGCGTCCTCCAGAAATTTTTGCAATTTTCGTTCTAAAATCTGTGGTGTAACGGTTCTTAATTCTGCTTCTGAAATTGTTAACATGAATTTTCCCGGAACCATCCCTGATGATTTCGTTTTCTGTGACCGTATTCCACATATGCAGCATATTCAACAGGATTTGTAATCTCGACTTTGAATGTATTACCGATACGATCAATTTTCATTGAATTTGCATATTCTTCTGGTTTTTACCATTTCCATTGCCATTTACTGCCTCTTCATGTGTTTCCGCTGTCCAGCCACGCCTGAGCGTACCTCCTTTTTTGGGAGTGACCTTCTTTTTATATTTATCTCCCTTTTTATGGTATTTCGAATCTCTTTTTGCTGTTACTTCAATTTCTTTTGAATAATTCCCAGGCTTAGTACGCTTTATTACTTTTCTAATAATCTGGCAGCCAATTCTTTACAGCAGGCTTCATAAATTCCTCTTTCTGCTGTTTATTGAGATCCTCGATTTTTCTTGTGAAATCCTGTAATTCTTTATACTTTACGCTCATTATGACCACTTTTCCTTCAATTCAAGAATAACTTCCTGATGTGTTTCATATACCGCCGGCTTACCGGAGCTTGCATAATCCGTTGTGACACCATTCTGCGTTACCGTAATCTTTGAACCTGGTTCTATGATTCTCTCCGGTTTTAAAAACAGCTTTACAGTTTGTGTTTGGATTGAAGCTCTATCTCCTTCCTTGGCAGATTCCTTACTATTAAAAGAAAGTCTGCAAGGCTCATTCTCTAAAATCACAGCATTAGTAAATCCTGTCGATCCATTAGGCTTCTCACATTCTGCACGTTGCGTAACGGTGCATCTTCCATCATATGTGCTTTCAATGATTTTTCTTACCATGTTCATGTGGACACTACCTTCCTGTATCGGTTTAAAGATGATTTGTAGTTTTTCATGAGACTATCTGTAAATGATGCAGATACAGTGCCAAATGATGTAGAAGTATCACCGATTTGAGCCGAAGAAACTCTTTGTGGTGTCTCTGTTTCTCCCGGCTTTTCATTTCTGTAAATATCCATTGCCATGCGCAAGACTGTTGTTTCTAATTCTGCCGGGATTTCATCAATGTGGCAGTAATTTTTTACAATGTCTTTTGCGTTATCCAATGCAAACTCTACACATATTTCTATGCTCTGCTCATCGGCATTTAATCCAAGAAGTGCCAACAGCCTTTCGGCTGTCAGCTTGCTACTCCCTTCCATGATTATCACCTACCCGATTTTGTGTTTAATAGCAACAATTCTAAGCTGTTTTGACTCATATACAGGTTTCCAGTTCTCTGCCATCGCAAGTTCTGTACGGAGCGGTGTTTCCACATGATCACGTTTTGCTCCAGTGTATGCAATTCCTCTTGGATGTAAAATAAATGCTTTACGGTTAATGAGATAATCAATACCAGCACCGGTCTGTTTATCACGATCCGTCTCGGTAGCCACAAACCCAACAGGAGAACCATTACCATATGCTACTGCGCCATTTCCAAAAAGATATGTAGTGTACACACCTCCGGCACCTACTGGGCATCCGTCATCTACAGTTACACGTCTACCCTGATAGGTATCAAACTCTACATCCGTAGAATCACGCTCTGTCTCAATGAGATTCAGTTTCTTCAGATAAGACTTTGTTGCTGAATGCATTGCGACGCCAGATAACTGTGACTGTGCATCACCAAGCAACTGACATGCATCAATAAATGCTGACGCACTGATCTGCTTTGCTGCTTCTGTCTTACCTGCAGTAAGATCGAGAATATGATCTTTCATTCTGGTCTCTGCCGCCGGTGTTCCTTCCGATCCTGCTGTAGTTGTACCAAATACTCCAGTAAGAATCGCAATCAGCTCTTTCTGCATATCACGTGCCCAATAAGACGCAACCAGATCACCAATCGCTTTCATTGGATCAGCACCTGCCAAAGCAGCGGAAAGATTCGTTGCTCCCCACATATTCTGGCGGAAAATGGTAGTTGATACATCCTCATTGGAACCAATTTTCTTAGCAGTCATCTTGACATCTTCAAGAATCGCTTCGGATTCCCCTGTAAATCCTCAAAAAACGGCATATTATGTGTTCTTGCCGCTTCGCTTGCCAACACATCAAATTCTGGACTGTTTACCACAATCCCACTCTTGAAAAACTCTGATAACTCCATTGTTCTGTTGATTACATACGGGTTAAAAAGTTCCGGTACAATAACGTCTGAAATTTTTGTAATTGCCATAAATATTTATCCTCTCTTTCTTAAATCGTTACTCCAGCCGCAGCGGCAAGCTCTTTTGCCTGTGCTGGATTTTCTTTTAAAATACGTCCCTGCTCAGTCAGATTAAATGTTTCCTTTGCGAATGGATTTGTTGTACCACCTGCGCCACCATTTTTCGGATTATACGGTGGTTTCTGCTGTTCCTGTTTAAACAAATGTACCATCGCCGCATCCTCTTTATATGGTTTCACAGCATCCTCTACGCCAACAGGTTTCCCTTCTTTATCGAAGTTGAACTTATCCAGCCCACCTGCCTTATAAATCAGATAGTCTGGATCCAGAACTCCCTGCTTTGCAAGAGATTCTTTTAAGGCGTATGTTTTTGCTGTTTTCTCTGCTGAATCTTTAAGGTCTTTAATCTCAGTTTCATATTCTCCAATTTTTTTTCTGCAAATCTGCATTATCTCCATTGGATTTTTTAAGCTCTGTGATTGTGTCGTTTGCAGTTTCCAACTCTTTGACTTATTATTAAAATCATCTTTTGGTACTGCATGTTTTGGGAACTCTTTCTGCGCCGCATTCATGACTGCATCCACATCAAGTTTTCCATCTTTAATCTCTGCCTTTTCTAAAATTGCCTTTAACCATTCCATTTTTTTTATCCTCCATAGATTTTTATTCCCGCTCTCCGGGTATTGGGATTCTCTGTTTATTCTCCAGATGAGTAATGCCGTTCTTTAATGTCTGCGGATAAAAGACAATATAAAAACAGGACTGCCGGAGGAACTTACTTAGCGTCACCTCTGCGCTGTTCGGTTCATAGATTTCCGGTTGCCCTGTTATTACTGGTTTTTATTGCTTTTTTACGGATATTGTTGTAATATATACATAAGATATCTTAATAAGAAGTCATTTTGTTCCCCCTTTGCCTCTGTGTTATACAGAGTTGCCGGGAGCGAAAATGGCTCTTATTTATTTCTTTTATAGATTTTCACCAATCTCCTGATTCTTTACCAAAATAATTATATCAACAAATGCCGTATTTCTTGAGCTATTAAATTCCTTGTATCTGTTGCTCTATCTATCATGCTTAGTGCAGTTTTGTCAGCACATATAACAAAATTATTTGCTTGTTTCTTTTTCGATTTTACCATCCCATACAACGTATTTTTTCCATTTCCAAGGGGAGTTTTCAAATCAAATTTTATTCCATCTATCAGGTAATCCGGTGTCTGTATATTTTGAGGGAACGTTATCCTTGGAACCATCTTTATATCTTTCCCAGTTCCTTTTGCAATAATATTTGCAATTTCTTTTTCATGTTCCGAATAATCCAACAGCACTCTCTTTCCATCAACTTTGAAAGCTTCACCATTTACAAAATATTCCTGTAAATCCTCTACTTTACCAATTTTATTATCTTTCCCTATCCAAGATGCAGTTTTATCAACTGGAATCCCAAAGAAATTCTGCTCCCGTTTTTTGTCAGTATATTCTTGTATGTTTTCTGTTTTGGTCTTAAATTTTACATGTTTCCACTCCTTTTCCGCTCCATATCGTGGTTGGAAACTGTTTGACACAAAGTCCGCATCACCATTAACAAACGATTTTTTCCACTCCTCAAACGTCGTATCTGCCGGCACATAGTAGGTCTTTCCATCCTCGCCACGGGCAGCACGTTCGCCCACACTGTCAAATTCATCATCAAAATAAGGCATGTACAGCCACGGCAATTCGGATGAAATGGCGGTACGGTAACACCAATCTTATAATCTTTCATTTGAAAATGTTTTCCATCCATCTCTCCACATGTATCACACGTATTGCTATCTAAGGTTTCAACCACTTGAAACTCTTCCACACCAAGATCAGAAAAACATGATTCCTGTGCCCTGGCAGAAAAAGCCGCCGATTCCGTCTGAACAATCCTCGCAGCCTGTGACCTGCTCACTTTCATGTTCTTGGATATTTCCTGTATAGTTCTATCCGGTGATTCCCCTGTAATACACATTCGAGTTAAAGAATCATGCATACTGTTAATTAGTCTTGTTTTGTCCATCCAAACACGATCTGAAAAGTTACGTCCATCAACAGCCCACGGTTTATGTATAATATCACTGACTTTCTCTGAATTAAAATTCTGCATCTGCCAGCCAACACCCATACCTCGCTGTACTTCAAAGGCTGTGTGATAATATCCAGATGTATAAAGATTTGTAATATGCTCATCTATGGAATCATGATAATTTCCGTACAATTTTTCAAGTTCCTGCTGTGTCTGTAACTTAAGTGCCTCCAATCTACTGATATGTACCTTTGCCGAAGCATTCTCAAGCTCTTTCATCCACTGCTGATTGATACCGTTTTCTTCTCCATATTTAATATAATCCTGTACATCCCACTTAAACTCTTCCAGCTCATCGCTGTTGAGCAATCTCCTTGCCTCTATCATTGAAATTTTGTTATTGGATGCAAATCTCTGATACCAAGCATTAATTTTTCCGTCTAATACTTGTTCCGTACGCCGGAACTCCTGCTCGATACTCTGCATGGTCTGAACGGATGTGTCATGCTGCGCTTCTTCCAACTGCTGGAAACGTTCCTGCCAATATTCACTTGTCCGCTTTTCCATGCAATCACCTCATTTCATAAAATTCCCAACTCTTTATATACTGTTGCAATCTTCGGAAACTGAATTGCTATCCAATCAACCATCGTTTCTTCATGCCCTGCGTGCGAAGTATGCTCAAAATTATCTTTCAATCCACTTTCATTCAAAAATGCATGAATAATTTCATGGCGCAAACAACTCTTAAAATACGCATCTTTTTCTTCGTCATTGTGAAACCAAAAATGCTCTTCATCATCTAAATCTGCTATAACGATCAGTGGTATTTCGCTACAACAGTAACCAGCCCACGAATTTTGGCTTAATTCTTTATCTTCTGACCATTTATGTATTTCTATTTGATATTCCGTCCCCAAAATCATCACTGTTTGCTTCATTTATTTTCTCCTTACCTTTTGAATCAAAAGCTCCAATATAAGCATCTGCTTTCTCTTGTGCTTCCTGCGCTTCTTTTTCTAACTGTTTTAATTCTGCGTCCGCATCCTCAACAAGTGGATGATTTTTAAGGATTGTCTTTTTACTTACAATTCCGACCGAATCCTTGCAAATCTGTGCCTGTTCCGCGTCATTCTTTACACAAGTGCGGGACCATGTCTGAATGATTTTCTTACAATCAATCCCTTCATGTCGGCATATCGCTCTTACCAGACGTGCAAACCCAAGCTGAAACTCCGTTTCCGTCAACCCAGCTTTCATCTCCAGCAATGAATACATGAATTTAAGAGCTTCTCCACTCTGATTCCCAAAATTCTCCGGCTGTGGATCAAATCCCTGCCCTTGTTCAAAAATAGCCTTTCTGGTGGCTTCCAACACGCTGTTACGTGCTTCAATCGGTATTTCAATGTTGAGCGTGCTCACTCCCGGATTACTTCCATCATCTCCATCAACCTTGATAGTTTTGTATTTTTTCAAGTCTGATAAAAACGTGTCGAGATCAGTTCCGCCATACCCAGACAGTACAAATATCAATTCCTGTATATCATCCAAATCATTAATAAAACCGCTGTAGACCTTGTCGTAAACGTCTATCAGCGGTTTTATATTTTTCAGATCGTTTGTATTCGTGTTGTTGTTCGGGAATGGAATAAAAGGCACCTCTCCGAATTCATGCCGATATTCTGCGACAAAATCTCCGGTATCCGGCACCATGAAAGTGTTGTAGTAGAACAGCCCATCTTCTAAAGTGTCGCCACACTTCCGCCGGAACGTCCAACAACTTTCCTTATCCCAGTATTCATAAATTGTATAGGTATCTCCTGTTTCCTCGTCGATTTCATCATACACACGAAGAACACCGAGCAGTTTCTTTTTCAAATCGTGTGATTCAATCGGAATAATCTGCTTGCTGTCGACTACCGCCCACTGGAATGTCTCATCTTCATCCTCCCAGTAATGAATCCATCCCACCGATGCATTGGAAGCATTTACGCACAGCTCCATGCAGTTTTTCCGGTATTCATCACCGAGTACTTCTGTCACGACTTCACTTCCATGCTCATTCCCAATATCAAAAAAGTGGCGGTGCTGTAAACATATATGCAGCCTTTTGATTGACAATAAGTCCGTGGAAGTTCCTCGGAATCCGGTTATCCGCATTACGCAACGGATTATCTGCATCCTCTTTTCTCTCATCACTAATTTTATTAATTAAAATATCCGTTTCATTCCGGTAATACCGCTCTGCCTGCATAGCATTAAAGGAAAACTTTGTATGTCCCGGTTCATATTTTCTTATGAGTTTTTTTCATAATCTCAAGTTCCATGTCTATCACCTCTATTTCAAAATGCTGATACCGCCCGGCTTGCGAATAATCGTATAACAGAAATACCGAAGAGCATCCATCGCATGATCGTGCTGCTTTACCGGTTTATCCTCGCCACGCTCAGATGCTTTCTGATCCCAGATATACGACCCAAACTCTTTGATCGTATTCGGACACTGGTCACTGATGGCGATTTTCCCCTGATTCAGCAACGATGCCACAAATCGGATACCGTCCAGTACGTCATTTTTTGCTTTCTTGATCGCATAGCCTCGTTTTTTCAACTCTGCAATGAAGGACGCTGCCGATGGATCTATAATGATCTTCACCGGCTTTATATCACCAAGCCACCGCTCCAGATCATCCGCATACTCACTATCCGTTTTCTGCCTTTCCTCATCTCGGCCGGAATAATAATACTCGCGGCAGCACACCCACCGCCCAGAACGTTCTTTGCACCACAACAGGAATACTGTTGCATTCTGTGTACCATAGTCACAGGACACATAATAATTTGCATTGACCAGATCAGCCGTGCTGGAAATCACATGCTTGGCAGTGTCGAACATATCGTAAATAATGCCCTCTGCCATCGCCCATAGTCCAAGGATGTACCGGCGGTAGAACACACCTGTGTACATGCCACGGTATCGTTCCTTGATTTTCTCCGACAGACTCAAGTTATCATCCATCGTGAAATGCAGATACAACAGATGCTTTTCTTCTCTCTTATCAATCCATCCGGTCTTGAACCAATGATACGGTCCATCCGGGTTGCAGTTGAACCAATACTTCGAACCATCAACAGAACATCGTCCGGTTGCCTGGTTCACGAAGCTTTCCGGCATCAACGCAACTTCATCAAAAAAAGACCCCAGCCAAGGTAATACCCTGAATGAGATCCTGTGATCGTTCGTCTTTGCCGCCAAATATATAGAAATAATTGGTCACATCTCCTTTTGTGATGATTACCAAATTGTCAGCCCTGTGATCTGCACCGTATAACCGCGACTTCGCAGCATCAGCTTAAGCCAAAATAATACATTTCTGCGGAAAGAACCGATTGTCTTGCCGCACATACCAAAATTTTCGCCGTCAAATGTACTCATCGCCCACATAACAAACGA
>ENA-OQER01001659-OQER01001659.1-human-gut-metagenome-genome-assembly--contig:-NODE-1659-length-10270-cov-1.502810_pt1 | contig 10270 bp, 15 predicted proteins | sample MGYA00242797_ERZ504639 | MGnify/ENA primary metagenome ERZ504639 (study PRJEB26092, sample SAMD00036306) | human gut metagenome | host: Homo sapiens | study: EMG produced TPA metagenomics assembly of...
GTAGATAGTAATGAACTTTCGTTCATGCTTGCTGCCCGCCATGCGTTCAGCGATGCCTTCAAACAGGCTGGTCCGAAGATTCTGGAGCCTCAGACCATCGAGATGGCAGTGTGAGTCGACTAAAAACATGATGTCTCTCTTAAAGATGAGGAACCGGTAGCACACGCCCGGTTGCAGGTAATGCTCAATACGCAGTAAAAGATCGGTGATGAGAAGCTCGCGGTTGATGCCTGTAACAGACATTAACTGTTCACGAATGTGGCAAACATCCCCCAGTATAGCCTGCAGGCGCGAGGGAGAAAGATGGTTTGCCAGTTCGGCGACCAGGCCCGGCACATCAACATTAGTCACCTGCGCAGCACCATGATGGCGTTTTAGCGCATCCATCAGCAACGTTGCCAGCCAGTGTAAACGCGCCGGAGCTTGTTCATGATTAAGGGCCGCTAGCAGCGAATACCAGTCGCCCGATGGCACGCTATATGCCAACGCCTGACACAATGTTTCACGAGCCTGCCAGTTATCTCCCTGAAACAACGCCAGTGCCGCGCCAGGCGAACCGGCGCTTAAGCGCAATGCGGCAAGTAATGCATCCTGTGACATTGTCACTTCGCGTGAAAGCCAGGTCACGGCGTACTGTTCCGGCGGCGGCGCAAGGTAATGTAACCGACAACGACTACGTAATGTTGCCAGTAAACGTTCAGGCTCGCGGGTAGCCAGGAAAAACCAGGTTTCTGCTGGTGGCTCTTCAAGCGTTTTCAGCAATGCGTTAGCCGCGGCGTCGGTCAGTAAGGCAGCATCGGTTACCCAGACAACTTTCGCACCACCTAAGCGTGCGTGCTCATTCAGCTTTTCGGTGACCTCACGTACCGCATCAATGCCCAGCATATTTTTCCCTTTTTCGGGAGCCAGGGTGTAGTAATCGGGATGCGTGCCAGCCTGCATCAACTGACATCCACGACAGTGACCGCAACTTTTGTGGCCCTGCGGTTGTTGGCAGAGTAAATAACGGCTCAGGGCGTAGATTAAAGCATCATCGCCCATGCCCGGTAACGCCTGAATGAGTAGCGCATGGTGACCTCTTCCGGCTGATAGCTGGCTACCAGTTTTTCGAAATCAGGTCGTAACCATGGATACCATCTCATGCGTCCAACTCCTTAACCCAGTGGGTCACGGTAGTGCGGATTGCATCCATCACGGCCTCCAGCGGCTGGGTGGCATCAATGGTATGAATACTTTTATCTTGTGCAGCCAGTTCCAGATAGCGGGCGCGGGTGCGATTAAAGAAATCGAAAGACTCTTGCTCAATACGATCCAGCTCGCCGCGCGCACGCGCGCGTTTTAAGCCAACTTCCGGGGTAACATCGAGATAGAGCGTTAAGTCGGGGCGAAAATCCCCGAGAACAGCATCACGCAGTGTTGCCAGCATATGTTGGTCAATACCACGTCCTCCGCCCTGATACGCCTGAGTGGAGAGATCGTGGCGATCGCCAATCACCCAGGTGCCGTTAGCCAGAGCTGGTTTGATGACCGTTTCTACCAGTTGACGCGCGCGGCATAAAACATCAGAACTTCGGCTTTATCGGTAATGACTTCATCGCCTACCGATTTGATATCCAGCACCAGGCTTCTTAACTTTTCGGCAAGTTGCGTACCGCCAGGTTCCCGAGTGAAAACCATGTCGCGGATACCCAGTTGCTCAAGCGTCTCAACCACCACATTACGCGCGGTAGTTTTGCCTGCGCCTTCCAGCCCCTCAATGACGATATACTTACTGCGCATTTTTTTCCTTAAGCACTTTCAGATAATCCTGCACAGACTTGTTATGGCTGGCAAGATTGGTATTAAACGTGTGACCACCTTTACCATCGGCCACAAAATAGAGATACGGCGTTTTTTGCCGGATGCGCAGCAGCCTTCAGCGAATCCGCCCCCGGCGTAGCTATCGCACCCGGCGGCAAACCGGTAATGGTATAGGTGTTATACGCTGTCGGCGTTTCCAGGTCTGCACGAGAAAGTTTGCCATTATAACGCTCTCCCATCCCGTAAATCACGGTTGGGTCGGTCTGCAGGCGCATACCAATGCGTAAACGGTTGATAAATACCGAGGCAACCTGATCGCGTTCACTGGCAACGGCGGTTTCTTTTTCGATAATTGATGCCATCGTCACCAGCTGATTTTATCTTTATAAGGCAGACCGTCCGCACGCCCTTCCCAGGCGCTATCGACCGCTTTCACCATTTTCTTGTGCGCTCGCTTGAGTAACGCGACATCGGTGGTATTGGCGGTATACATCCAGGTGTCTGGCCAGAACCAACCTTCAATCCACTCCGGGTTTTCCAGTTCAAGTGCCTGCGCTACGGTGGCGTACTTATCGTCGCTCAGCGTATGCTTGATATACGGGGCCTCACGCAATTGCTTGAGGTAATCGCTCAGACGCATCCCTTCTACCAGTCGCAGAGGGAACTGTGCTTCTTTACCGCTTTCCAGCAACTTCAGCATCTCGCGCACGGTCATCTGCGGTGTAAAGCGGTAAGTCCCGGCTTTAAAGTGAGAAAGATCCGGTTCGATACGCAGCAGCCATTGAAAAACCCGTGGGCGATTGATGATCTTATCAGCATAAAGCTGTTCACCGAGCGCCAGACGTCCGGTCCCTGGCTTCAGGGTAAATATCGTCTCTTCTTTGATAAGCAATTTGCTGTCGGCAAGATGGCGAACCTTCCAGACGCCCACACCAGCGGCGATACCCAGTACCACCAGCAATAACAAGATTATCAATAACACTTTTTTCATGACTAATTCGGGCGCTCACAAAGTGGGGCTAAATATTCATATAACGTTGCTGACGAAAAGGAGACATCGCCACAGCACGTACGGGCATCACTGGCATTAACGCATTACAAATAACCATCTCATCTGCCTGCAACGCCTCTTCCAGAGAAGCTTGCACTTCGACAAGCTGATAAGAGGATTGTGCCAGCAAACGGATACAGAATTGTCGCATAATGCCGTTAACACCTGCCTGATCCAGTCGCGGCGTATAAACTACGTTGCCCTTCCGCCAGAACAAATTAGCCGCACAGCATTCCGTAACCCACCCTTCGCTGTCAAGGACCAGCGCCTCATCAGCGTTTGTCTGCTCAAGATGAGAGCGAATCAATACTTGCTCAAGACGATTGAGATGTTTAATACCTGCAAGATGAGGATTGCGCCCCAGCCGCACCGGGCTTAGCGCCAACGTCATCCCCTCGTTACGCAAACGGTCGTAATGTGCAGGATAAGCCGTAACGGAGAGAATCCGCGTTGCCGGTCCACTGTTCAATGTGCTGTACCCTCGCCCGCCACTACCGCGACTGATCACGACTTTCAGTACACCATTTTGCTGTTCTGCTGCAAGCGTTTTCATCTCTTGTTCAAGCTGTGGCCAGAAGTCACAGGAAATCATCAACCGCTGACAAGCATCCTGTAGTCGCTGGATATGCGCCGATAACAAACTGACTTTACCGTCGATAACTCTGGCGGTGGTAAAACAACCATCACCAAACTGCGTTGCCCGATCGCTTACTGCCAGCGATTCCTGCTTATAACCGTTAATTAAGAACATACCGGCTCCTTATCAGAGAATTGTTAGTGTGGCAGCATGTTCACTACGGAACAAGTCGGAATAAAAGCTAAGAAAAAAGGCCCGCAAGCGGACCTTTTATAAGGGTGGAAAATGACAACTTAGATCTTTTTAAAGATCAAAGAACCATTAGTGCCACCGAAGCCGAAGGAGTTACACAGCGTGTATTCCATTCCGCTGACCTGACGTGCTTCATGCGGTACGAAATCCAGATCGCAACCTTCATCCGGGTTATCCAGGTTGATGGTTGGCGGAACAGCCTGATCGCGCAGCGCCAGGATGGAGTAGATAGATTCTACTGCACCCGCCGCACCTAACAGATGACCGGTCATAGATTTCGTGGAGCTTACCAACACACGGCTTGCAGCTTCACCGAAGATGGTTTTCACCGCCTGCGCTTCAGCTTTATCGCCAGCCGGCGTAGAAGTACCGTGCGCGTTAACGTAGCCAATCTGACTCGCTTCAATGCCTGCATCACGCAGAGCATTTGCCATTGCCAGAGCTGCGCCTGCGCCATTTTCTGGCGGTGACGTCATATGATAAGCATCGCTGCTCATACCAAAGCCGACGAGTTCAGCGTAAATTTTCGCACCGCGTTTTTTCGCGTGTTCGTACTCTTCAAGTACCAGCATACCGGCACCATCGCCCAGTACGAAGCCATCACGCTCTTTATCCCACGGGCGGCTCGCCGCTTGCGGGGTTATCATTGCGGTAGATAATGCACGTGCCGCGCCAAAACCACCACGCCCAGCGGCTACTGGCTTTCTCTGCGCCACCTGCAACCATCACGTCAGCATCGCCATACGCGATAATACGCGCAGCATGACCAATGTTGTGCACGCCGGAAGTACAGGCGGTCGCGATAGAGATGCTTGGGCCACGCAGGCCATACATGATAGTCAGATGACCTGCCACCATGTTCACAATCGTTGACGGAACGAAGAATGGGCTGATCTTACGTGGACCACCGTTCATCAGAGATGTGTGGTTTTCTTCGATCAGTCCGAGGCCGCCAATCCCGGAGCCAATTGCGGCACCAATGCGGGTTGCGTTCTCTTCCGTTATTTCAAGGCCAGAATCCTGCATGGCCTGAACGCCAGCGACAATTCCATATTGAATGAAGGCATCCATCTTGCGCTGTTCTTTGCGCGAGATAATGTCCTCACAGTTAAAATCCTTTACTAAGCCAGCAAATTTCGTTGCATAGGCGCTAGTATCGAAATGGTCGATTAGGCTGATGCCACTCTGACCGGCAAGCAGAGCTTTCCAGGTAGACTCTACGGTATTGCCGACAGGAGACAACATGCCCAGTCCGGTCACAACTACACGACGCTTAGACACGTTTGTCCTCCAGGGAGGGAAAAAATGATTCTAGTGGGACAAAAAGATAAAACTCAGGCGGTCGAAACGACCGCCTGGAGATGTTCACTTACGCCTGGTGGCCGTTGATGTAATCAATGGCAGCCTGAACGGTGGTGATTTTCTCAGCTTCTTCGTCCGGAATCTCAGTATCAAACTCTTCTTCCAGAGCCATTACCAGCTCAACGGTGTCAAGAGAATCCGCGCCCAGGTCTTCAACGAAAGAAGCATTGTTGGTAACTTCTTCCTGCTTAACGCCCAGCTGTTCGCCGATAATTTTCTTAACGCGTTCTTCGATAGTGCTCATACTCTTAAATTTCCTATCAAAACTCGCTTTCGCGATGGTTTTCGTAGTGTATAAAATGTTGAAAAATTTGCAACTAAATCCCGGCAGGTCTTACCACGATTTTACGTTATTTTGAGGCCTTACCCCCCAATAACGCAAATCATTTTGCACTAATTATTACTCATAACCACGCAGACTGCGCGCAACATGAGCATTTTGTGCAAATCGCGGTCAGACCATGTACATCCCGCCGTTCACATGCAAAGTTTCACCCGTGATGTAAGCTGCTTCGTCGGATGCCAGGAATGCAACCGCGTTGGCGATTTCCTGTGCGCCGCCGAGGCGACCCGCAGGAACCTGCGCCAGGATACCCGCACGCTGGTCATCGCTCAGCGCACGTGTCATGTCCGTTTCAATAAAGCCCGGAGCAACAACGTTTACAGTAATACCGCGTGACGCAACTTCGCGCGCCAGTGATTTACTGAAGCCGATCAAGCCCGCTTTCGCCGCAGCGTAGTTGGCCTGACCGCCATTTCCCATGGTACCAACCACAGAACCGATAGTGATAATACGACCATGACGCTTTTTCATCATAGCGCGCATTACCGCTTTTGACAGACGGAAAACAGATGAAAGGTTGGTTTCGATAATATCGTTCCACTCTTCATCTTTCATTCGCATTAACAGGTTATCACGAGTGATACCGGCATTATTGACCAGGATATCCACTTCACCAAATTCTGCGCGATTTTCCAGAACAGATTCGATAGATGCCGGGTCGGTCACATTCAACATCAGACCTTTGCCGTTGGCACCTAAATAATCACTGATCGCCTGAGCGCCATTTTCACTGGTCGCAGTGCCAATAACTTTCGCGCCACGGGCTGCGAGCGTTTCAGCAATTGCGCGGCCAATTCCGCGGCTTGCACCGGTTACCAGTGCGATTTTTCCTTCAAAATTCATGATTTCCTCTTTTTAAAGCTCGAGCGCCGCTGCCATCGCTGAAGGTTCGTTTCAGCGCCGAGGCGGTCAGGGTGTCGACAATGCGTTTCGTCAGGCCAGTAAGCACTTTGCCCGGGCCGACTTCATAGAGATGTTCTACGCCTTGCGCTGCCATGTACTCAACAGACTTCGTCCACTGAACCGGGTTATACAACTGACGTACCAGTGCGTCACGGATGGCATCACCATTGGTTTCGCATTTCACATCAACGTTATTCACAACAGGAACTGTTGGTGCGTTAAAGGTGATTTTCGCTAATTCTACTGCCAGTTTGTCGGCTGCTGGTTTCATCAGCGCACAGTGAGACGGTACGCTCACTGGTAACGGCAGAGCGCGTTTTGCGCCCGCAGCTTTACAGGCAGCGCCAGCACGCTCAACCGCTTCTTTATGACCGGCAATAACCACCTGTCCCGGAGAGTTAAGTTTACCGGAGAAACGACCTGACCTTCTGCAGCTTCTTCACACGCTTTCGCAATAGACGCATCATCCAGACCGATGATTGCCGCCATAGCGCCCGTGCCTTCCGGTACGGCTTCTTGCATAAACTTGCCGCGCATCTCAACCAGACGCACCGCATCAGCGAAATCAATCACACCAGCGCAAACCAGCGCGGAGTATTCCCCCAGGCTGTGACCGGCCATCATTGCCGGTGCTTTACCGCCCTGCTGCTGCCATACGCGATACAGCGCAACAGAGGCAGTCAACAGCGCAGGCTGAGTTTGCCAGGTTTTATTCAGTTCTTCAGCTGGCCCCTGCTGGGTCAGCGCCCACAGGTCGTAGCCCAGCGCCGCAGAAGCTTCAGCAAACGTTTCTTCGACAATTGGATAGCTCGCCGCCATATCAGCCAGCATTCCAACGGTTTGAGAACCCTGTCCAGGGAACACAAATGCAAATTGCGTCATGTTTTAATCCTTATCCTAGAAACGAACCAGCGCGGAGCCCCAGGTGAATCCACCGCCAAAGGCTTCAAGCAGAACCAACTGCCCCGGCTTAATGCGCCCGTCGCGTACAGCTTCATCCAGCGCGCACGGGACAGAGGCCGCAGAGGTATTACCGTGGCGATCCAGCGTCACCACGACATTGTCCATAGACATACCGAGTTTTTTCGCCGTTGCACTGATAATACGCAGGTTAGCCTGATGCGGAACCAGCCAGTCCAGTTGAGAACGGTCAAGATTATTCGCCGCCAGCGTCTCATCAACGATGTGCGCCAGTTCCGTTACCGCAACCTTGAAGACTTCGTTGCCCGCCATCGTCAGATGAATTGAATTCTCTGGATTCACGCGGTCGGCGTTGCAGCGTCAGCAATTCACCATAACTACCGTCGGCATGCAGATGGGTGGAAATGATTCCCGCTCTTCAGAGGCAGCCAGCACCGCAGCGCCCGCGCCATCGCCAAAAATAATAATAGTCCCACGATCTGTTGGATCGCAGGTGCGCGCCAGTACATCGGAACCGACGACCAGAGCATACTTCACCGCCCCAGATTTCACGTATTGATCGGCTACGCTTAATGCATAGGTGAAACCTGCGCAGGCTGCTGCAACGTCAAATGCCGGGCAACCTTTAATGCCCAGCATGCTTTGAATCTGACAAGCTGCGCTCGGGAAAGCGTGCGTAGCAGAAGTCGTTGCCACAACGATCAGGCCAATCTGGTCTTTCTCAATGCCCGCCATCTCAATTGCGCGTGTCGCCGCTTCAAAGCCCATGGTTGAAACGGTTTCGTTTGGCGCGGCAATGTGGCGTTCGCGGATACCGGTACGAGTGACAATCCACTCGTCAGAGGTGTCCACCATTTTTTCCAAATCGGCGTTTGTCCGCACTTGTTCGGGCAGATAGCTGCCCAGTACCAATAATCTTCGTATACATGTACGCTCAGTCACTTTTCGGTTATATACCGTCACTTGCAAACTGCGAGTTCGCTGGCAGCGTCCTGCTACCGCAGAGTTCCGCTTTTGCCACCGTCCAGCAGCTCAAAACCAGCTGGGTATACAGATTCCAGGCGAGCGGCAATTCGCTGAGGAACTTGTCGCTGCACCGCCTGCACTGCCTGTTCAATCGCGACCGCAAAAGCTCGCTGATTGGCTGCACCATGACTTTTTATCACCGTGCCGCGCAATCCTAACAGACAGGCGCCGTTATACTGGTCGGGGTTGAGGTGACTGAATCGCCTCGTCAGGCTCTTTTGTAGCCAACGCTTTAATAACAGTAGCCACCACGACCGTTTTTTCCCTTCACCCTGAGATTTCAGCAGAGAAAGGAACATCCTGACAACACCTTCCATCGTCTTTAATGTGACATTTCCTGTAAAGCCGTCACAAACCAGCACATCTGTCTTGCCAGTTAACAACTCATTGGCTTCAAGATAGCCGATATAATTGATAGAAGGGATTGTTTTAAGCACCGCTGAGGCATCCCGAATACTGTCGAGACCCTTTACTTCTTCTTCACCAATATTGAGCAACGCCACGCGAGGATTGGGAATTTCCACCACCTCTTCAGCCAGAACTGAGCCCATAATGGCAAATTGCACCAACATTGTGCTGTCACAATCGACGTTGGCCCCTAAGTCAAGGACCACCGTTTTGCCCTTTTGCTGATGTGGTAATACCGTCACCAGCGCCGGACGCTCAATCCCCTCCAGGGGCTTGAGTAATAATTTTGCCAGCCCCATCAGTGCCCCGGTATTACCGGCACTGACACAGGCTTGCGCTCGACCTTCTTTCACCAGCTCCAGGGCCACGCGCATTGAACTCCCACGACTGGCGGCGGATAGCTTGCGAAGGCCGGGCATCACTGGCGATAACTGACTGCGCAGGAATAATCTGCAGACGCGAACGTTGTTCAAAGTAGCTTTAGCAAGTAATGGCGTGATGGCGTCGGGATTGCCGACTAAAAGAAGAGTGAGTTGCGAATTAGAATTCAGTGCCTGCAATGCTGCAGGCACTGTCACGGAAGGGCCAAAATCCCCTCCCATGACATCTAACGCCAGGGTTAGACGTGTCAAGGTATCGTCGCCGCCCGGTTTGGTCTTTCCCCAGTTGCCTGGGGAAAATCCTCACTAAGCTTCATCACGCAGACGCGTGATTACTTAGCGATGACCTTGCGGCCGCGGTAGTAACCGTCGGCAGTGATGTGGTGACGCAGGTGTTTTTCACCAGAAGTTTTGTCTACAGACAGGCTGGTGACTGCGGTCAGCGCGTCATGGGAACGACGCATGCCACGTTTGGAACGGGTTGGTTTATTCTGTTGTACGGCCATGGACCTTACTCCTCAATTACGGTTTATCCCCGATCCAACGGGGAGCACCAATTACTTACGCTTTAAGCTGGCTAATACGGCAAATGGGTTTGGCTTTTGCGCTTCTTCAGGCAGTTCACCAAAGACCATGTCCGCTTCGGACACTTCACAGTGTTCAGAATCATGCACCGGAACTACCGGCAAGGCGAGGATGATTTCATCTTCAACCATTGCAAGCAGATCGATTTCACCGAATTCGTTAACCTCAATCGGTTCATACGCTTCCGGCAGTGCTTCAGCCTGTTCGTCTGAACGCACAGGACTAAAACAATACGTTGTGTAGACCTGATGAGTAAACGGCTTCCCGCAACGCTGACACTCGAGCGTTACCGTCACCTTCGCATCGCCGTTTAACACTGCGAGACGTTGGTTATCGATAGCGAACGACATGGAGCATTCCACATCACTGTCCACACTGACTACGGATTCGGCGACGCGCTCAACCTGATCAGGGGTATAGATACCCTGGTAATCAAGGCGTTTTTTGAGCCGTACGAACCGGATCGAGAGTCAGGGGTAATTTTACCTTTTGCATAGGGCGCGCATATTAACTTTGTAACGTCATAGAGTCAAAGAAAAAGGCAGCCTGTGGTTGCCTTTTGCCAATAATTCGCACACATTGCGGGTTACTGCTTTATTTTCGTTCAGTGCTGATAACGAACATCAACCTGCAAAACGAAGCGCATAGTTTAAAATGGCTAT
>ENA-OQER01001660-OQER01001660.1-human-gut-metagenome-genome-assembly--contig:-NODE-1660-length-10261-cov-3.252319_pt1 | contig 10261 bp, 11 predicted proteins | sample MGYA00242797_ERZ504639 | MGnify/ENA primary metagenome ERZ504639 (study PRJEB26092, sample SAMD00036306) | human gut metagenome | host: Homo sapiens | study: EMG produced TPA metagenomics assembly of...
TACAGGTGCTTGTGATCTCTATGTAGATTCTTTTAAACCTGCTTACTGATCCCATTCTATTCTCCGTTTCTAAAATGTTTAATTAGCCTTGGCAAGGTACTGCTCGAGTGCAGAAGCAAGCTGATCTGGACATGATGTTGGCTTAAAACCACATTTGATACCTTTCATACGCTTAATAGCCTCGTTAACATCCATGCCCTCAACAAGTGCTGCAACACCCTGTGTATTGCCAGAGCATCCGCCCTCAAACCTAACACCTGTAACCTTATTATCTACTACATCGAATTCAATCGAACGTGAGCATACGCCCTTTGTTGTATATTTCATAGTCATCCTCCGTTTTATGTTTTTTATTGTTATTATGCTTTGTATATGTCAGGGGGAAAAATTTCAGCATGCAGCTGTGCATGCATTTTAACACGCAGTCACAAATGCATTTTAACACGCTACAAATGCATTTTAACATGCAGCCACAAATGTAATTTAGCACCTGGCATCATTCATATCATAAATGCTTATAAAGTATAACACATATTACAGTAATTAGCGAATTGACATCTATAAAATTCCTGTAAAATATGTCGGGGATATGAATTCTGAAAAATATATAAAGAGTGGATAAAAAAGTAGATGTAAAAATAGATATAGAAAGCAGCATATCATAATGTTGAATGCAGCCAATTACTATGGTACTATATTTACGATGAAAATAAGTCGTTAAGTTATTGATATACGTGTAAAGACTTTGTCATAATCAGATAAGAAGGATGGTATAAGCAATGATAGGTATTATAGGAGCAATGGATGAAGAGGTGGCTCAGATTGTTGAAGTTATGCAGGTTGAACGAAAAGAGAGCAAGGCTTGTATGACATTTATGGCAGGAAAACTTAATGGTAAAGATGTTGTAGTTGTAAGAAGTGGTATTGGTAAGGTTAATGCAGCTATATGTACACAGATATTAGTAGATGATTTCAATGCAGATTATGTTATAAATACAGGTATTGCAGGTTCTCTTAAGGCGGAAATTGATATAGCAGATATAGTTATATCAAGTGATGTTCTTCATCATGATATGGATGCAACTGGTTTTGGATATCCTCTTGGACAGATACCAAGAATGGATGTATTATCGTTTGAGGCAGACAAGAAGCTTATCGAGCTTGCCGATAAAGCGTGCAGGAAGGTACTGCCAGAGATAGGAACACATATAGGAAGAGTTGTAAGTGGAGATCAGTTTATATCAGATAAAGCGGTTAAAGAAAGAATCGCTTCTAACTTTAATGGCTGTTGTACAGAGATGGAAGGTGCAGCTATAGCACAGACAGCATATCTTAATAAGGTGCCATTTGTAATATTAAGAGCCATATCTGATAAAGCTGATGACAGTGCTACTATGGATTATCCAACATTTGAGAAAAAGGCTATAGAAAATTCAGTTAAGCTGATAAAGGAACTTGTTTTGGAACTGTAGAAATGTTGTTGTATAGCTGATATATTGTTTGAGTAACTTATTATTTATCATGATTCTGCGGATCAGGTTTTATTCAACAACAAAATATGACCCATATAAGCAGTTCATTTTCTGCCTATTGGGTCATAATTACATTCAAAATCTCTCAGTATCCCAATCTCCCAGCATTCCAATCTCCCGGCAAAATAAATTGGATATTCAACTTCGATATAGAATACATATATGGGGATTGAGTGTGCTGTGCAAATGTCGATATCATAAAAATATTTTAACATTCACTAGTTTGAAGTCCTTTTAATATGTCATAAGCTGCCTGAATATCAATTATATATTAAGCAGTTCACTATATACTTAAGTGCTCCATCAGTGTCGTGGGCAAGTACGCGCTTTGCAAGAACTTTTCCGAGCTGTACACCTTCCTGGTCGAAGCTGTTTATATTCCATAAGAAGCCCTGGAACATAATCTTGTTTTCAAAGTGTGCAAGTAAGGCACCAAGTGTGGCAGGTGTCAGGACATCACCAGTGATTATGCTTGAAGGTCTGTTACCCTTGAAGTTCTTGTTAAGATTCTCATCTGACTTACCGCAGGCAAATGCTACAATCTGTGCAGCTACATTAGCACATAACTTCTGCTGGCTTGTGCTGTCCTGGATAGTAACATCATTAGCAAGCTGACTGTTTCTAAAGCCGATAAACTGAAGAGGAACTATATCAGTACCCTGGTGGAGAAGCTGATAGAATGAGTGCTGGCCGTTGGTACCTGGTTCACCAAAGATAACAGGACCAGTTGGATAATCAACAGGTTCACCGAATCTGTTAACAGACTTACCATTAGATTCCATATCAAGCTGCTGTAAATGAGCAGGGAATCTGCTTAAACCCTGTGAGTAAGGAAGAACAGCTGTACATCCGTAACCAAGTACGTTGCGTTCATATACACCTATAAGAGCATCAAGCATTTCAGGATTCTTAAGTGGATCACTGTTCATGGAAAGCTTGTCCTCTGCTGTGGCACCATCAAGGAATGCAGCGAATACTTCTGGTCCAAAGGCGAGTGATAATACGGCACCACCTACAGATGAAGTAGAAGAAAAACGACCTCCAATGTAGTCATCCATAAAGAAAGCATCAAGATAATCAGAACTCTTGGCAAGAGGTGAGGTTTCACTTGTTACAGCAATCATATGTCTGGCTGGATTAAGTCCGGCTTTCTTAAGTGCATCTTTAACAAAAGATTCGTTAGTAAGTGTTTCAAGCGTAGTTCCTGACTTAGATACAAGTATAAATAATGAATGGGCAACATCGATAGAGGCAAGTATGGCAGATGCATCATCAGGGTCTACGTTGCTTATGAATTTAGCCTCCATTTTGAATGCATTATTCTTCTTAGCCCAGTTTTCAAGTGCTATGTACATCGCACGTGGACCTAAGTCACTTCCGCCGATACCTATCTGTACAACTGTAGTGACTTTTCACCAGCTGCGTTAGTTATTTCACCGTTGTGTACTTTGTTGGCGAATTCGGCGATACGTTCCTGCTGGGTTTTATAGAAGCTTCTCTTATCAACACCATCGGCGTTAACAGCATCACCAAGCTGACCACGAGTCATGTGATGAAGTACAAGTCTTTTCTCGCCGGTATTGATTACTTCACCATTGTAAAGAGCCTTGAACTTATCAGCAAGCTGAGCCTCATCAGCAAGCTTTACAAGTGCATTTAACACCTCTGAATCAACTTTTTTAGCAGCGTAATTGTAGTTCAGACCACATGCCATAGGAACATTATAGTTTTTCACACGTTCAGCTCCAGCCTCACCAGACATGACATCTGAAAGATTTACCTCTTTAGTCTTTTTCAGTTGTGTAAAAGACGCAAGTGTATCAAGATTATTCCAATTAATCATAAAAAATATCTCCTCCTTTTTTATCGTACATCAGTCATGGGCAAAATCCCCGTTGAATCCGACATCTAATTATACAAGAATTATACTATTATTAAATGTCGAAAACAAGGCACAAATCCGATATTTTGCCATAAAAAATCCAACATTTCACAATACCTTATACTAATATTTTGACAATTGTGTCTAATAAATACATTGAAAAATATGTGTTCAGGACTTATAATGACGTTAGAAAACTTTTGTTATATATATTGCTAAAAGATACTGCCTGCAGATATAGAAAAGGAATCATATAAATGCAGGCGTATATATGGTATGGAGATTAGTGTGAAAAATAAGATTTTTCACACGCAAGATTTGTGCTTCGCACAAACTTGAGATGCGCAAAGAAGCAGCGCAAGAATGGAGGATTATTATGAAGATTCTTATGTTGGATGCATCTACATATGGTGAGGATGTTAACATAGACAAGTTCTATGCATTAGGTGAAGTAAAAAGTTATTCAACAAGTACAAGGGAGGAAGCGCTTAAAAGGGTTGCCGAGCATAATCCGGATGTTGTTATTATCAACAAGATAGCGGCAGATAAGGAATTTATAGATGCGGCTCCAGCTCTTAAGATGATAGCTGAGACTGCTACAGGATATAACAATATTGATATTAGGTATGCAAAGGAAAAGAATATAAGAGTGGCTAATGTAGCCGGTTATTCTACAGATTCAGTAGTACAGCATACATTTGCACTTGGATTATATCTTATAGAGAAGATGAGCTACTATGATGGATATGTAAAGTCTGGTGAGTATGCAAAATGTCCGATTTTTTCACATTTTTCAAATGTGTTCCATGAACTTACAGGAAAGACATGGGGAATAGTTGGACTTGGAACTATAGGAAAAGGAGTGGCAAAGATTGCAGCAGATTTTGGATGTAAGGTTATATATTATTCTGCGAGTGGAAAGACACAGGAAGTTCCATATGAAAGAAAGGAACTTGATGAATTTTTGAAAGAATCAGACATTATATCAATTCATGCACCACTGAATGAGAAAACACAGAATCTTTTTGATGCAGCAGCTTTTGATAAGATGAAGACAAGTGCCATACTCCTTAATCTGGGAAGAGGTCCTATAGTGAATGACACTGACCTTGCAGAAGCGCTTGCTGATGGAAAGATAGCAGCGGCAGGACTGGATGTGCTTGGAAAGGAACCTATAGAGGCAGATAATCCACTGATGGAAATCAAGGACAGTACAAAGCTTGTTATAACACCACATGTTGCATGGGGAACAGTTGAAGCAAGAACAAGGCTTATGGATGAGGTTTATGAGAATATAGCCGCATTTAGTAAAGGTGAAAAGAGAAATGTTGTATCATAATAAATGATATTGTAATAAAATGATGGAAAGGATATAAAATATATGCAGATATTATCAGTAACAGATAATGAATTCAGAAAATATGGTCGTATAGTGGATAATATTGATTTTACGGCACTTGTAGAGGAACTGAAAAGAACACCCATACCAGCAGGTGTTGTATATGAGCCGGCAGTAAAGGAGCTTGAAGCACTTCCGGTAAGACTGGATATATCAGCGGTTGCATATGGTGAGATGCCTGTGCAGATAGGTTATTGCAACGGACATAACTCAAAGCTTAATGCTCTTGAGTATCACAGAGATTCAGAGATTAATGTGGCAGCAACAGATATGATACTTATGCTTGGACTTTTAACAGATGTGGAAAAAGACCATACATATGACACATCTAAAGTTAAAGCTTTTTTAGTACCAGCAGGAACAGCAGTTGAAGTGTATGCAACAACACTTCACTATGCACCTTGTGGTGTGGATGGAAATGGCTTTCAGGTAGCAGTAGTACTTCCAAAGGGAACTAACTATCCACTTACATCAAAACATGCAAGAGTGCACAATAATATTGCTGACAGTGAGGATGCACTTCTTGCAGCTACTAACAAGTGGCTTATTGGCCATGAAGAGGGTGGACTTGATGATACAGCATTTATAGGGCTTAAAGGGGTTAATCCTGATATAAACGGATAGTGCCATAGGTTAATAAATAATGCAGTATTAATCTTCTTCGATAACTTGCACTTCCATATAAGAAAAATCAATATCGTCAATAAAGTTATCGCTTGTGAAGCGTACCTTGGAATGACGTTTGAAGTCTGCTATATTCGAATCGAACCACATAGGTTCACTTAAATCGAATTCATAGCAGGCTTCTTTTATTCCATCAAATATTTTTTTAGTCCTGTTAAGCTTTGGGTCGTCATTAACTGCGACCATATCTTTAATCATGTGGTTTGAACTGTCAAATAATTTACACCATAATCTAAACATATCTATATTTCCTTTTTTGTATTTATTTTATATTATTTTGAAATTTCTATTTGAAATTATTTTGATGCTTTCCTTGTTATTATTCTTAATAAATAAGAAGTCTTCTACAGAGTTTTTCTATAACTGCTTGGAGACTGTTTAAATACGCGTTTAAAGGTATCTCCAAATGTGTTGCTGTCAGAAAAACCACATTCACAGGCTATTTCGGTCATAGAAAGCTCGGACTGCCTTAAAAGCTCTGCAGCGGCATGCGTTCGTACATCAACAAGATACTCACGGAAGCGGTGTCCTGTAAATGCTTTGAATTTTTTGGAAAGACTGGATTCACTCATATTAAACATTTCTGCGGTGCTTGAAAGAGTGATATTGTCTTTATAATTAGCAAGAATATATTCAACTATGCGCTGTATAGTTTCATTAGATAAGTCCATGCGGGAAACTACATTATCTTTATAAGTCTGGCATCTCATGGCATATAAAAGAAGTTCATGAAATAAGCTGTTGCATATGCAGGGGAAATGCTATCTACACCATGGAATTCATATGATATTTTATCCAGCTGCTCTTTAATGTATGACTGTTTTCGTGCGGGAATCTGAACGACAAAGTTTCCTCCTAAAATGTCAGATATATCTGTTATTCCATGTTCGCTAAACCATAAAAGCTCTTCATCATCGAAGTAAAGAAGGCTTCTTATATTTTCTTCACCTGACATATAAGTAGTCATGTGTTCTACTCCAAAAGGAATGAGAGCAAGAGAACCTTTTTTTTAGCATATACATATTTTCTTTGATATATAATGTACAGTTTCCTGATATAAGATATAAAAGCTCCCATCTGTTATGCGTATGAAATGTGACATTTTGTATGAAGTAGGAACAGTTTTTATGTCTGGCAGAAAATTCGCCGGTATATATTCATGATGCATAAAATTACACCTTCTTTTATAAGTATTGTAAAACTTTATTGTTTACAAGCTAACATATTTTAAGTGATTTTACAAGTTTCTTACAGTTTTTATGTATTAATATAAGTACAATGTATATTATAATCAATTCACAGTTGCAACGTAGATAATAAAATATTTTTTACACTTATCATCTTATTATTTTAAAGAAAGGTATGGTAACAGATATGATACGAAGGAAAAGATTGGTTTCATCTATTATGGCAGGTATTATGTCGGGCCTGCTGGTTGTTGGAAATATAGGAGCATTTCCAGACAGAATCGTGGCGCAGGAGGGTACTGCTTTGCAGACAAAAAACATTTATACAGCAGTGAAGGATATAAACAATGATGAGAATAACTACAAGCCGCTTGACGTAAGCGACCCTATAGAGTTTGGAGGTACTTATATTAAGTACGATTCTGAAACTATACAGTTGTCTGAAACAGCGATTTATCTTGATGGTTCATTATCAGATGAAGTTGCTGATAAATATCCATATGTATATAACGATATTACAAAGGCACTTAGTGACAGCAGTTTAAAGAATGGAACCGAGGAAGCACCTATGACGGTATATGTAGCCCCTTTCGTATACTGGATAGATGATCCGGCAGCTACTGATACTAAGCAGCCGGATAAGACATATGGTGTTCCTTATGGAATGATTATTAACAGTGATTATCTTACTATAAAGGGACTTACAAAGGATCCGTATAATGTAGTGTTTGCTGGAAACAGAGGCCAGTCACATGCTTGTAATGGTAACTACACGATGTTCAGATTCAACTGTAAGGGAGCACTTACAGTAAAGAACATAACGATAGGTAACTATTGCAGCGTTGATCTTAAATATCCTCTTCTTCCAAAACTGGATATAGATAAGAGAACAAAAACTATTACACAGGCACAGCTTGCTGATATGTCTGGAGATAAGATGTTTGCAGATAACTGTAACTTTATCAGCCGTCTGAATCTTGATCCTATAGGCGGTGCGGCACGAAGCTTTATAACAACTGCCATTTTGAGAGTACAGACGATGCGATTAATGGTAATGCAGTGTTTGTTGGCTGTGATTTTGATTTCTACGGAAACAGACCATTATATTCATCATATAACACAGGTTCAACATTTTTAGGCTGTATCTTTAACAGTGTTGTTTTGAATGTTGAAGCTGAGCCAATGCAGTACTTCACAAAGGAAGGCGGAACAATAACAGCAGTTGATTGTGCATATAAGAGCAACTTCAGTATTCCTTTTGGAATTGCATGGACAAAGTACCCAGATAAGTCACTTAAGTGCTATCAGTATAACATAACACATAACAATGAAAGCATAATAATAGCAGGAAAGGATGCTGCTGAAACGGTTGATATGACAGGAAAGCAGGTTCTTAATGCATATAGATTAGAAGATGGCGGAAAGGTATATTACAATACCTACAATCTTTTAAAGGGCAATGATGACTGGGATCCACTTGGTGTTAAGGATATAGCAGTTAAGAATGGTGCAGACAGCATAGCTACACAGCTTAATATAGAAAGCGAAGGTAAGGTAGAAGCTATAGAGTCAGGAACAGAAACAGCTAAGCTGACGGCAGGTGTTAAGTATTTCTATGGTGATGCAGATAAGAATCAGAAGATTACCTACAGTGTAGCTGATGAATATAAGCCATATGTATCAATAATTGATAATAAGGACGGAACATGCGTAGTCAATGGTACTAACAACGAAGATGAAGCAAAGGAAGTAGTTATTGAAGCAGGCACAGAGAGTGGGTTAAGAGCAGCTATAGCCATAACAGTTAAACCAGGTAAGCTTGCAGCTCCATCATGGACAAAGCTTCCAGAGGTGGTTAACAATGGTGATGGAACACTTAAAGCAGATTATAAGCTGAATCTTGGTGACAGGCAGATATGTCAGTTATTAACTGGTATAGATGCAGTGATGCAAGCGGAAGCAATCCTGTGTTAACAGCAGTGTCTACTATGAATAATCCTCAGTACACATATACACTTACAGCAGGTGATATAGGATATTATATCTGTGCATCTGTTGCACCAAAGAATATAAGAAGTGACCTGGGTGATGAGGTAAAAGCTGTATATTCAGAGGCTGTAAGTGCAAAGGATATTAAAGCTAAGAATTACACAACAGATTTTTCAGACTTCCCTACTGTTAAACAGCCAGAGATAAAGGAAGGTTTCTGGACAGTGGATTCGTACAGACCAGCAGATACAAAGAGCTTTGGAAGCTGGAAGGGTGAAGATACAGAAACACCTTGGGTATATGGTGAAACTGGTAACGGTTCAGTTGGTGCCGGAATCTATCAGGGAACACAGGGAGCAAGACTTATGTATACACCAGTTGAAGGCCAATATGGTGATATGACTGTCAAGGTTGTGGCTGATCCTGCAAAGACGGCAGGTCAGGGCTTTGGTAGTGCAGGACAGTATATGGATGTATGCATTAAGTTTGATACTAAAACACTTACAGGCTATGCATTAAGAATCATAAGAACAAGGGCATCTTCTAGTGCAGTTACATTTGTACTTGTTAAGTATGATAATGGCAATACAACATATATATCAGATGAAGTTATAGCAACATGCTTCCTTACAGGATGCGAGATAACCTTAAAGGCAGAGGGAAGCAAGCTTACAGCACATGTAGAAACACCTACAGCACAGCTTGCAGACCAGGCAGCAGCTGGCTATGTTCATGTGGTTGACTTAAATGCAGATATAGAGGCTAACACATATGGCGGAGCAGCTATACAGCATACAGGAACAACAGGAACTGGTGGATGGCAGAATACAACTATGCTTCACAGCTTAAGCATAGAATGGGCTGGTGATACAAATCAGAATCCTGCTGTAGAAGAAACGACAGATAATCCATCGACAGATGAACCTTCAACAGGAGAGACTGCTGAAGATGAAACAGCACAGACTGATTCTACAGAGAATGTTAAGACAGCAGATACATCACATGCTGGTATATATGCTGCATTACTTACAGTGAGTGTCGCATCACTTATAGCACTTGGATATGTCTGCATAAGAAAAAGAAGAATATAAAAAGAATATTAAGAAGATAATTGGAATCATAATCTAACATAATCCCGGTTTAAAGTTACATATGAACTTTAAACCGGGATTACTGTTTTATAAAGCTTGTAATGATTATCAAAAATCACATTAGCTTTATTAAATTAGTTTTACTACATTGTTTTTACTATTTTTTTACTGATTCAGAAAATATTATATCATACTGATCAGATGGATATACCTGATATATGAAAGAGGATAGCAGTGTTTTGGCATTTTCAAGAGCCTTGTCGTATAATCCATTTGCTATGGCATCATTTAATGCCTCATCTGTTAGCTGCTTTAATGCGTCGTTATGTTCGGTAAGAGTTATAGGTGTAAATATGCTTGTACTTTCGTGGAGCACCTTGAAGGAATCAAAGGTCAAGGTCGGCAGAAAGAGTTTTAACCTCAGGTACAGTTACATATATGTTATTGCTTTGTGTCTTCTGTATCCCCAAACTCCATGTTACATCACTGAAGTTGAT
>ENA-OQER01001661-OQER01001661.1-human-gut-metagenome-genome-assembly--contig:-NODE-1661-length-10260-cov-1.508833_pt1 | contig 10260 bp, 14 predicted proteins | sample MGYA00242797_ERZ504639 | MGnify/ENA primary metagenome ERZ504639 (study PRJEB26092, sample SAMD00036306) | human gut metagenome | host: Homo sapiens | study: EMG produced TPA metagenomics assembly of...
TTCTTGATTGATTAAAAGATGCTTTAATTATTTTTATCCCATGAAGACATTACTTTAGTAACATAATAAAAGACCTTGTTCTGTATATTAAGCGAAAACTTGAAACGGAGTGTCAGGGTTAATACCAAAGAATATCTTACCACGCAGAAAATAAAATGTTCGAAATGGAAAGACCATTGCCTGAACTCTTTCCTTCCGAGCAAAAGAAGTGTTTTCTAGTTTCAAAGAACACTAGACTGCCCCTTAATAAATAACTAAAGAAAAAATTGCATAACAGATCTGTCTATATGATTATCGGATTCACCTTCATGATTTTCAGATTAAGGTACAGCTCGTTATGCTTGATCATACCGTTTCGGAACATTTTCTACAAAATGTTGTAGACGAGTAGTGCCAGTGTGGAGTTGATGAACAGGTCCTGTTTTTCCAATGCTTCGGCCAGCGAACGTTCTGAAGCAGAATTAGAATAATTAAGCAGAGATAATAAACTGAGGGCTACAAGGGTTATATAGGTTAGTTATCGAAATTATGGTAAGAAAAAATAGCTAATAAATAAAAAGGCACTATCTTTGTAGAGAAATAGGGTGTTCTTTTAACTAAATGCAAAATAAGGCAAATATATGTAGTTCGCTCGTTTCTAAATCGTTACCTGACCAAGAGGAATAAACATGTAATTATCTGTATTTCAATTAGAAAAGAAAATTTAAATATCTTGCTGTGTGGTAGACAAGGTCCTGGCTCAGCCTGCCATCGCGCAGGGATTCATATTGGCCTGGAGCGTGTGGTAGTCCTGCGGCGGGAAGAGGGTGGTGCGGGTATCGTCACGGTACTTCTCGATCAACGCGAGTGCTTCCGGCAGCAGCTTGACGCGTCCGAGGTAGTCGGTCTTCTTTCGCCGGTATTTCAGCCAGAGGCTGCCCTCGTCATCCTGGAAGAGGTTCTCCCGGGTGATGCTTACCGCATCGGCATAGGCGGTGCCGGTGTAACAGGCGAAGAGGAAGAGGTCCCGGGTGATGACATGTGACCTGCGTTTTTCCGGTATCTCCAGATCACGCAGCTTCTCGAAATTCTCACGGCTGAGTGCTTTCGGTGTTGTCTCCTTCTGCTTGGGCAGCTTGAAGTGGCAGAAATGGTATTTCTCCGAGTGCCCCTCCTTGTAGGCGATGCGGCAGATCTTTTTCAGGATGGACAGGTAATGGCGCACCGTCTCCATTGCCAGTTTCTTCTTTTCCAGGCAGAAATCCTGATAGTCACGGATGAACTGCTCGTTGAGCTGTCCGAAGGCGAGGTCCGAGACCTTGAATTCCGTTTTGATGAATTCGGCAAGGGTGCGCCGGGTGTACACGTAGGTCGACATTGTCGTCGGTGCACGGTCCACGCCGACACGGGCCTTCATCTCCTCATTGTGCCGGTCGAGAAGTTTGAGCAGGGTCATCTGCATGCCCGCGTTACCCTGGAACATGTCCCTGACCGCGGCGGCATCGAAATCCTTTTCCTTTCCATGAGGGAATTGAAGGCCGAGTGTACGGCAAGCAGCAGCCTCTCTAATCTTTTCATTGGTCTCCACCGCTTCCCGGCTCTTGCCATTCAATCGGCTCTCACGCGCGTTCCATAGCCCGGGGGTACAGGAGAGCTTGCAGCTGAACTGCGCCATCGTGCGGTTGAGGGTGATCCGTCCCATGATCGGGGCTTTGCCGGTCTTGTCCGGCTCGCTCTTTTTCAGGTAGAGCAGCACCTTGAATTTTTCCACTTTCATAACGCTCTTTTTTTAGGTTGTAAAAATACTCCTTTGAAAAGCGTCCTTTGGCATGCAAAACATTGATAAACAGTGAATACAAATCTGCTTTGTTCCTATCGGTAAAAATTCGGTTACCTGCCGTTGTTTTCGAAACAGGCGGCTAACAGTCTGGTAACTGAAACGTCGCAATATTTTGTTTTCTTTTGCAGGTCTGTCTGTTCTGCAAATCTTGCAAAATGCTTAATTATAAACGTTTTACGTTTAATTATCGTCATTCTGTTTTTTATTGCATTTCTAAATATTACTTACCTTGCCCGCCATACTTCGCCACTCTTTCACTAGCTCTTGGCATTGACTTGTATACAGTATGTAAATTACTAGGACACAAGAACATCATCTCCACACAAGTATACGCGAAAATCATCGATGCTAGTAAAAGACAGGCAATAGACCGGTTTAATGGCGTATTAGACGCATGAGACGGATATTACTTCAGATTCGGATGGCACGGATCAAGAAAGATACTTCTCCCCAAGATCCGTGTCATCCGCTATAGTTTCAGTCCGCAACTGGCTTATCAGATCAGAGACTTTGTATTATTTCCAACGAAAGCCCCGTGCATTCGGCGACTAATGAAAGAGCGACACCGGCTTTCTTCATGTTACGAGCGTTACGTAGGGTAGCCAAACGCTCACCTTCTGCTTTACCTTTTGTTTCCGCCTCCTCCACGGCGTACTCCATCGTGGCCTTCCAGTCACGGTAGATCTTCAGATTCTCATCGTACGTCGCACGCTCCTTGGGGGACAAGGCATTCACATTCGCTACGTCGAGCAAGCGTCGGAAGTATGCCTCTTTTTCTTTAAATGGGGACATATCAAATAGATTCATATTCTTCAATACATAAATTGTTTTTTCCAACGGAGTCTCGCCCTGACGGGAGATCATACGGCAAATGTAATAAAAACCTCGATTAAAGAAGTAACGTTGAGGGTAATTAATACTACTGAGTTGTTACTTCCCTTCACACAACAAAAGCCTAATCAACTAAAGAACAACCCCCTATAACCATTCCCCAATAGAACTTAGAAATTTATTATTCGGGACAATGATCGCTTGCGCATTTGCGGCGTGTTCAAACGAGTCTGTGCACAGCGGCCGACTTCCACACCGTACCAGTATACACGCTCCCAGATGGAGATATCTTCTGTTGATTCACGTGAAAATTCAAGACCGACCATACGATATTTCGGATGTTCTTTACGCGCCAGTGCTGCCTCTTTACCAATGAAATCTTTATCAGCGGCAAACGGCCCATCCGAGTCCACACTCATATGGACTCAGGTGCTTAAAGTCCTGTTTGAGCGCGAAGCCTTTTTCCATTGGGATAGATCGGACATAGACTTCAAGAGTTTGAAGTTCACGTCCTCCGACAGCTTCGACAGCTTTCAGTGCTAAATTGTGAATTTCTGCACTCTTATCAAATGCAGAATAGATTTCATAGCCATTTTCACCGGTGAAGCCGGAACGGTGAATATAGACAGGAATATCGCCAATCTTACGCTCGCAGATGCCAAACCGTTTGAGTTCGTCAATCGGTTTATCTAACATGGCATTCATCGCATTGATACTATCAGGTCCCTGTATGGCATACATATCCCAGTCATAGGTGATGATTTTTGTCTGAATATCAGCTGTACCTTTGTGCTTCTCAATCCACGGTAGCAAACGTGGTCCATAGAGGTCGGAGACCCAGTACAGACCATCTGCCATGTGCATGACGATCACATCGTCAATGATTTCACCGTTTTCATCCAGCGATGCAGTGTATTTTGAACGTCCGACAGCAACTTTGGAAATGTTGCTGATATAAATCTTTTGAAGAACCTCCAGTGCGTCTTTGCCGGTAATCTCTACGATATCGTGTGTCCAGCGGTAAAATCCCACACCCTTACGTATAGCATCAGCGTCTGCGCGTGCGACGTTATCTTCTCTAAACAGCATATTTTGTCCTCCTCCTTTACAGCATTCGCGAGTCTTCCTTGCGGATGACCTTGATGTACATTTCTTCTTCGTCACGATTTTCGATTACACAGGACCATTCCGTGCTGACCAGCGTTTTAGCTGCACCATTCCACTGTGCCTCGTAGGCATCTACCAGTTCATCCAGAGGTGCCATCTCATAACGGGCAGTAAAGTCCTCTGATTTGACCTTGATCCAGGTTTCATCCTTGGTCCAGCGAACCATCTCATAGGGGACCTGTTGTACGTCCAGCATATAGCGGATATATCCGCCGAGAATACGGCCGTCGTTCTCGTCCATATCATGAGGAATGCCCAGAAAACTCCGCAGACCTTCTTTTGCAAAGGGATCGATAAACTGATTTTTACCGGCAGTAGCAAAGATAATGCGGAATACTCGCATGAATTCATCTTCATCAGGCGCCATCTCTTTAATAGCATCATTGGGAACTGGATAGACCATACCCAGCCCATTTGCGCAACCCAGTGATATGCTTTTTCCAGCGATGTTTCCTCGCCGAAGTTCTGTGTGTATTGACCATTACGCAGACACTGACCATCTTTGACCATGCGTTCTCGAGGCGTATCATGAATAGGATCTACAGGTTGCTGCATATGTTCCAGCCAATCCTGCTTCGGCAGTCCATAGACATCCCGTCGTTCTGCCACGACACGACAGTGCTTGTTACCACAGCCTCGTGCCTGGCACATATTCAGTGCCACTTCGTTTTCTGTTCCGTTGGAAGAAGCCAGATCGAAGTTTGCAGTGAACATACTGGTGGTCATATTGCACAGTTCGCTGCCCACAATATCCCAGGGACAGGTATCCAGCTCTTTTTCCACTCGATTTCGGGTAAACTGTATTACTCGACCGGCCATATTTTCCCATTCATCGCCGGAGTCACCGGTAATGCCACCAAGCCAGCTGGATTTTTCACAAAGCTCCGGGATGTTAAATGCTTCATAGAGAGCAGCATTAACATAGTTTTTCTGTTCATCGGGGCTTCCTGCAACTGCCATATTCATCATATTGGCAATATTGCAGATGGCTGCGGTGCGTTTTTCCCAGTTAGGTTCAAAAATGCGCATGACCTGAAAAAGATTGGCAGTCATAGCGGCAATTTGGCGATTCAGCTGTCGATAGGCTTCTTCCTCCGTAATTAGTCTGCCCCAGGCAGTTGAAAAGCATTTTTTCGTCTCCAGTTTTTCTTTTAGCATGGTATACCTCCTGTCTACTTTTGTTTTGATTTATTATAGTCAAAAAATACTGCATCGAACATTCTACAAAAAGATGGTTTTTATCTTCTTCTTTACATACAATTTGTATTCTAAAAAACCATACAATTATATGGCCATTATTTGTGAATAATGCATATAAAACAGATGCCACCCATACAAAACGTATGGGTGAATATCTTGACAGTTTTTTTTTGAAAAATTATTAATAATTTTTAGAATAATTTGGGAGGCTGGTTATGAAGTTATGCGCGGATATTCTTTATTGGAGGCTGAAAGAAGAACTGACAGGAGTTTTGTTTTATGGCAGGAAGAACAGTACACTGATCTTGAACCGACCGGAATTTTATCTGGATCGATCTCAGTCCTTTGAGGAAAATAGTGTCTATGTCTGTTCTGCAGATCATTTACCACAGACACCAGAGTTGGGAGAAAATGTCTGTCTGGTATGTTTGGGAGAACACTGGAATCTTAATGCCTACTATGAGCGGTGCAGCGTTATTCTTATACATGGCAGCCAGGACATTTTTCAAATATTCAATTTGGTGCAGGAAGTGTTCAATCAATATGATACCTGGGAGGAAAGGCTCTGGTTCATCCTGCGCATGGTGCAGCTTTGTCTCAAATGCTGGATGCCAGTAGAGGCATCTTTGAAAATCCAATGCTGCTTATAGGCTCGGATTTTCGCTATCTGGGAGTGACGGAGGAAGAGTACCTGAAAAAACAATTGGGATTGCAATTGGACACGCAATCTTTCGATGTTGAGAAAATGGCAACATTTCTGTCTCTGCATGATATGTCCAACTATGTTGCGAACCTCTGTTGCTGGAATTACAGGGAAGGCGTTCTCTCTCTGTAAATATTTTCGATCAGGAAGAATACTTAGGATGTCTGACTGTTTTTGAAGAATCTCGTCCATTCAGGTCCTCTGACAGGGCATTGGCAGTTTTCTTTTCCAAACTTCTGCGACAGGCTATTCAGCAGAATCCGATTTTGTCCAGTACCCGTACGCTGTACGACGAGCTTGCGCAGCGTCATTTCCGGGCAGCGTATTGATTTTGAATATCGTCGTGCTTTGAGTATGGAAAATGGAAAGCATGATTGGATCTGTATGAAGCTGATTCCGGAATCCAGCGGTAGTCATCTTTCAGGAACCTATCTTTCTGCTGCTTTGGAGGAGCGACATCCAGGATCATTTGCATTTGAATTTGAGGATGCTGTTGTAGAATTTCTGCCTGCTGATCAGGTTCAAAAGGAATCAATGGATTCGCTGACTTCCGTTTTGGAAAAACTTGGAGCCATTTGTGGTGTTTCCTCCTCATTTAACAATCTCTACGATGGAAATCATGCCTGGTTTCAGGCTTCTGCGGCGTTGCAGAACGGACTTTCTCAGGAAGATAATTCTATCATATTCTATTTTCAGGACTATTTGCTTCCGCAGCTTCTCAACAGTGCTCTGGCGGGACGGCCAAGCTGGTTTATTATACGGAAGGCCTGAAACGCCTGAAGAAACATGATGACAGTTCACAGGTTTCTTATTTACATACTCTGAGGGTGTATTTGGACAATAATCTTTCTGTTACAAAAACTGCTGCGGCGCTTTATCTGCATCGTTCTACTCTGCTCGATCGGTTATCTCATATTACTGCCATGCTTGGCAGTGATCTGAGGGATCCGGACTATTGTCTGACACTTGGGATTATTCTTAGGGCCGAGTTGGAGCAACGACGAATAGAGAAAATTTATCTGAAATAACTTATCACATAAGACTGTAAAATGTCACATTAAAGATATAGATGATGTCTGGGATGCAACATGATAGAATGGTTAGAATAAAAAAATTGTAGGAATATAAAAACATGGAATTAAGACTATTACGCTATTTTTTGACAGTAGCAAAAGAACAGAGCTTTACAAAAGCAGCAGAACAATTGCATATTACCCAGCCAACGCTATCCAGACAAATGGCGGCATTTGAAGAGGAGCTTGGAGTAACATTATTTATTCGAAGCGGGAAGAAAATTTCGCTTACTGAAGAGGGGATTTTATTAAAAAGGCGTGCCCTGGAGATCCTTAATCTTGAGGAAAAAACACTTGAGGAACTGAAAGGAAAAGAAGATGTTGTAGAGGGAACTATAACCATTGGATGCGGTGAATTTGCAGCGGTGGAGACATTGGCGGAGATATGTAAAACATATAAAGAAAAATACCCGCTGGTTCAGATTGTATTGCATACTGCAACAGCAGATGCAGTGTATGAGATGATGAACAAAGGACTTGTAGATATTGCATTATTCATGGAGCCGGTGGACACCGAAGGGCTGGATTATATCCGGATCACAGATTGCGATCACTGGTGTGTCGGAATGCGGCCGGATGATCCGCTGGCAGAAAAAGAGTTTATAAGAAAAGAAGATCTTATTGGAAAGCCCTTGATCCTGCCGGAAAGAATGAACGTTCAAAGTGAACTTGCCAACTGGTTTGGGAAGACTTTTCAAAATTACAGATTGCTTTTACGAGTAATCTTGGAACGAATGCCGGAGTTATGGCGGCAAATGGACTGGGGTATCCAATTTCAATTGAGGGTGCTGCAAAGTATTGGCGAGAGGATATTCTTGTACAGCGAAGAATTTCTCCTGAAATCACAACAAGTACTGTGATTGCCTGGAGACGAAACATTCCATATTCTCTGGCGGTCAGTAAAATGATAGAAGAAATAAATGCTTTTCAGGCATAGAATGGAATTCAATATAAGCATTAGACATAATAGAAATATCAGGTATAAAATAGATGTATAAGAGAAATTCAAATCTTATACATCTATTTATACGAAAAATTCGCAAAGAAGGGGATTTTTATTATGAGTAGAAATTTAGTCGCATTTTTCAGTGCAAGCGGGACAACAAAAAAAGTAGCAGAAATGATTGCAGAGGAAGCAAAAGCGGATTTATTTGAGATTGAGCCAAAAGTTCCATATACAAAGGCTGATCTTGACTGGATGAATAAAAAATCCAGAAGCAGTGTGGAAATGAGTGATAAAAAATATAGACCGGCGATTATGAAAAAAGAGATGGATATGAGTTCTTATGACGAGATCCTTCTGGGATTCCCAATCTGGTGGTATGTGGCTCCGACAATCATCAATACATTTTTAGAAGCTTACGATTTCAGTGGTAAAAAAGATTGTGCTTTTTGCAACATCCGGAGGAAGTGGATTTGGGAACACTGTGAAAGAATTGCAGTCATCTGCATCAGACGCAGTTATTACAGAAGGCAGACTGTTAAATTGTGGAACGAAACAGGAAATCACTGAATGGGTAAAATCTTTATAAATAACAGTGCTATGGAGGTATACAGAAAATGGGAAAAATAATACAGACAGCAGGAAGAAATGCACTTGGTGAATTTGCACCGGAGTTTGCACATTTTAACGATGATGTCCTTTTCGGTGAAAACTGGAATAACCAGGATATTGACGTAAAAACAAGAAGTATCATCACAGTGGTTGCTCTGATGGCTTCCGGAATTACGGATTCTTCTTTAAAATATCACCTTCAAAATGCCAAAAATCATGGTGTGACACAAAAAGAAATTGCTGCAGTGATCACACATGTCGCATTCTATGCAGGATGGCCAAAAGCATGGGCTGTTTTCAATCTTGCAAAGGAAGTGTGGGAGACAGGCGAAGGAGATTTGCCATACGAAGAGGAAGCGATGCGGGCGCATGCAAAAGAGATGGTATTTCCAATTGATGCACCAAATGATGGCTTTGCACAGTATTTTTCTGGCAGAAGTTTTCTTGCACCGATTTCCACTTCTCAGGTTGGCATTTTCAACGTCGACATTTGAACCCGGATGCAGGAATAATTGGCATATTCATCATGCAAAAAGCGGTGGCGGGCAGATCTTAGTATGTGTAGCCGGCCGAGGGTTTTATCAGGAAGAAGGCAGGGATGCGGTAGAAATGAAACCGGGTGACTGTATTAACATTCCGGTAGATGTAAAGCACTGGCATGGGGCCGCTCCGGATGAATGGTTTTCCCATCTGGCAATTGAGGTGCCGGGAGTGGATTGTTCCAATGAGTGGTGTGAGGCGGTATCGGAGAAAGAGTACGCTGGATTAAAATAAGGAGAGCACTATGGAATACGGTAAACTCGGAAATACAGATATAGAAGTGTCAAAATTATGTGTGGGCTGCATGAGTTTTGGGAAAGCTGGAACCATGCATGACTGGACGTTGGATGAAGCTGAAAGTGAGAATGTTATCAAGCATGCACTTGATTTGGGATATAACTTTTTGATACAGCAAATGGATATTCAGCAGGAACAAGTGAGGAATATTTAGGTAAAGCATTGAAGAAAAATGTAGCGAGAAATCAGGTTGTGATTGCATCCAAGGTATATTTTAATGAAGGTCGTTTATCAAGACAGGGCAATCATGAGGGAAATAGATGGAACTCTGTCACGTCTTGGAACCGACTATCTTGATTTATATATCATCCATAGATTTGACTATGATACACCAATTGAAGAAACTATGGAGGCACTGCACGATCTGGTAAAAGCAGGAAAGGTCAGGGCACTTGGTGCATCTGCCATGTATGGATATCAGTTTTATAATATGCAGTTAGCCGCAAGAGACAATGGATGGACACCATTTTCTGCGATGGAGAATCATTATAATTTGCTTTACAGAGAGGATGAGAGAGAATTGCTACCAATTTGTAAGCAAATGAAGTTTCGTTAATGCCGTATAGCCCTCTTGCAGCCGGACATCTGGCAAGACCACAGTGGAAATCAGAGTCTCTTCGTGGAACCACGGATAGGGTTGCCATGGGAAAATATGATAAGACTGAAGCGGAAGACATGCAGATAGTTAAACGTGTAGCGGAGCTTGCCGAAAAGTATAACTGCAAAATGTCCCAGATAGCCATTGCATGGCAGTGGGCAAAGGGAATTCTATCGCCTATTATTGGGGTAACCAAAACGCAGTATCTGGATGATTCAGCCGGAGCATTTGATATTAAATTAACTGCCGAAGACCTTGCATATCTTGAAGAGCCATATGTTCCACATGAGATAGTTGGTGCAATTGATAAAAATCCGGCGCAAGGTGTTATTTTGCTTGATGAAAAGAAATAAAGTTTCAGTATCATAGAGTGTATGGATTCAATTCCATATGCTCTTTTTCTTTTACTTAAATTTCAAGAAAAATTGCAGAAATCTAATGTTACGAGTTCTTACGAGTGACATTAAAAAAACTCGC
>ENA-OQER01001662-OQER01001662.1-human-gut-metagenome-genome-assembly--contig:-NODE-1662-length-10257-cov-1.592794_pt1 | contig 10257 bp, 15 predicted proteins | sample MGYA00242797_ERZ504639 | MGnify/ENA primary metagenome ERZ504639 (study PRJEB26092, sample SAMD00036306) | human gut metagenome | host: Homo sapiens | study: EMG produced TPA metagenomics assembly of...
ATATCCATAAACTCCTCTTCGTTATAAACAGTATAAACAGTATATAACAGTTGTCAACTGTTATATTATTGTTTTATACTGTTTTTCTTCTCATTTTAATTTTTCGAAATATTAAACTCCTGGCACTGGATATCAATGTCAGGAGTTCTCTTATCCTAGATTATGTAATAATGCATGATGCATGCGGATTACTCTGTGCTTTGCACTCCCACAATCCGCTCTGGCATCATTACATTAATTTTCTGAACAGATTCTTCAGATCTTCAACGCTTGCGTCTTTCGGGTTACCCGGAGCACATGCATCTGCGTGTGCAGACTCAGCTAAGAAGTCAAGATCCTCTTCTTTTAACGCTTCCAGTTTTGTTGGGATTCCAACATCGATAGAAAGCTGCGAAACAGCGTCTACTGCTGCTTTTCTGTATTCTTCTACAGACATATCATCTACGCCTTCAACGCCCATCGCTTTTGCGATTTCTTTATATTTTTCTCCCGTGCATTCCGCGTTGTATTCCATAACGATTGGAAGCATCATTGCACATGCAACACCATGTGGTGTGTCATAGACAGCTCCAAGTGTATGTGCCATAGAATGTGCGATTCCAAGTCCTACATTAGAGAATCCCATTCCTGCGATATACTGTCCAAGAGCCATTCCCTCGCGTCCTTCTTTTTCATTTGCAACTGCGCTTCTTAAAGATTTGGAAATAAGTTCAATCGCTTTCAAGTGGAACATATCTGTCATTTCCCATGCTGCCTTTGTTGTATATCCTTCAATTGCATGTGTCAGGGCATCCATACCTGTCGAAGCTGTCAGTCCCTTTGGCATAGAAGACATCATCTCCGGATCCACGACTGCGATAACAGGCATGTCATGCGGATCTACACAGACGAATTTTCTCTTCTTCTCGACATCAGTGATAACATAGTTGATCGTTACCTCTGCTGCTGTTCCTGCTGTTGTAGGCACTGCAATGATCGGAACACATGGATTTTTTGTCGGTGCTGTTCCTTCCAGACTTCTTACATCCTCGAATTCCGGATTTGCTATGATAATACCGATTGCTTTGGATGTATCCATAGAAGATCCACCGCCGATTGCGATGATATAATCAGCTGCGGCTTTTTTAAAGGCCTCAACTCCATGCTGTACATTCTGGATCGTCGGGTTTGGTTTGATATCAGAATATAATTCATATTCCAGTCCTGCATCCTCAAGTACTTTTGTAACTTTCGTTGTTACATTGAATTTGATCAGATCCGGGTCTGAACATACCAAAGCTTTTTTCAATCCTCTTATTTTAACTTCTGCTGCAATCTCATTGATTGCTCCTGCTCCGTGAAATGATGTCTGATTTAAATTAATTCTGTTTGCCATGATAACTGACACTCCTTCTATACATAATCTTTATTTGTGATGCGAAACATTTTCTTTTCCTCTTTTGTTTCGTATCTTGTTTCTTTATGTCTTAATTTTAACAATCATTTTCTTTGGATGTAAGTTACAAAGTATATATTTTGTAACATTTGCACGTTACACTTTTTTATTTTTGTAACTTTATATCTTTTATGCACAATATTTCCAAATGTATTGTGTTATTCAAATGACATTTCGCAGATACATATTTTGACATCAAAAAAGAACTCCATCTTACAGGAGTTCTAATTTCTTAAATAATGTTTCCAGTTCTGCCGGCATCGCTTTTACCAGATTTTCTGCCATTTTTTCCGGACGTTTCTTCATATCCCCCAGTACCCACTGGGTTGTCATATACACCGAACCCTGACAATACATCTCCAACTGGAAATGCAGATTCTCAGGAATTGGCTGTTTTTGTTTTTGCCTGAATCTGATTCTCATAAAACCTCAGAATCAGCTGAAAATCATGATCTCTCAGACAATTCTGATCATCATTACGGAACGCTGCTTTGAAAAATAATTTCTCTTCCTCTATATAGTGGAACTTATTGACCAGTCCTTCATAAGCTGTCTTACCCTCTCCCATGTGCTGGAACGATTCTAACAGGATCCGGTCAAAATACCAGTTAATGAGATCGTATTTATCCTGGAAATTTCGGTAAAATGTCTGCCGCGTTGTTCCACATTCTGCCACAATTTCTTTTACTGTAATCCTTTCTACCGGCATCTTCTTCATACAGTTTTTCATGGCTTCCGCCAGACGATATTTCATCTTATCGTGTTTTATTCCTTCCACTTACATCATCCCCAGTTTATTTTTCTGACTCTCTAGAATACTTCGTCTCCATTTGCTCATGTCCCAGACTTCATTTACCACATCCTGATAGAATTCCGGTTCGTGACAGATCAAAAGGATGCTCCCTCTGTATTCCTGCAATGCTTTTTTCAGCGAATCCTTTGCATCCACATCCAGATGGTTGGTCGGCTCATCCAGGAGTAAGATATTTGTATCCCGGTTGATCAGTTTACAAAGTCTGACTTTCGCCTGCTCTCCACCACTTAATACTCTGACCTGACTTTCGATATGTTTTGTCGTCAGTCCGCATTTTGCCAGTGCCGAACGTACTTCATACTGTGTAAACGACGGAAATTCCTGCCAGATCTCATCGATACAGGTAGTCTTGTTCTCGCCTTTGACTTCCTGTTCAAAGTAGCCGATCTCCAGATTCTCTCCCAGTTCACAACTTCCGGATAAGGATGGAATCAATCCTAAAATGCTTTTTAATAATGTAGTCTTTCCGATTCCGTTCGTTCCAACCAGTGCTATCTTCTGTCCACGCTCCATACTGAAATTTAATGGTTTTGATAACGGCTCATCATATCCCGTTACCAGATCATGTGTCTCAAATAACATCTTTCCAGGTGTACGGCCATAACGGAAATGAAATTCCGGCTTCGGTTTCTCTGCCGCCAGTTCGATCACATCCATCTTGTCCAGCTTCTTCTGTCTGGACATCGCCATATTTCTGGTAGATACACGTGCCTTATTACGTGCCACGAAATCTTTCAGCTCACTGATCTCCTGTTGCTGTCTTCTGTAAGCAGCTTCCAGCTGCGCTTTCTTCACTGCATAGACTTCCTGGAAGTGATCATAATCTCCCACATAACGGTTCAGTTCCTGATTCTCCATATGATAGATGATATTGACCACTTCGTTTAAGAATGGAATATCATGCGAGATCAGAATAAATGCATTCTCATAATCCAGAAGATAGCGCTTCAACCATGCAATATGTTCCTCATCCAGGTAGTTGGTCGGCTCATCCAGAAGCAGGATATCCGGCTTTTCCAATAACAGTTTTGCAAGAAGGACTTTCGTTCTCTGTCCCCCGCTTAAGTCTGTAACATCACGGTCCAGACCCAGATCCAGAAGTCCGAGTGCTCTTGCCACTTCCTCTACCTTTGCATCGATCGTATAGAAATCGTGCAGCGTAAGCTCATCCTGAATGGTTCCAAGTTCGTCCATCAGACGGTTCATCTCTTCTTCATCTGCCGTTCCAAGCAGATCACAGATTTCATTCATACGCTGTTCTTTCTGAAGCAGCGGATCGAATGCAGATTTTAACACGTCACGGATGGTCATTCCCTTTTCGAGGACCGCATGCTGATCCAGATATCCTGCATGTACATTCTTAGACCATTCTACTTTTCCTTCATCCGGCACAAGCTTTCCGGTCACAATATTCATAAAGGTAGATTTTCCCTCTCCGTTGGCTCCTACAAGACCGATGTGTCTCCCTTTAAAAGTCGAAAAGAAACATCTGAGAATATGGCTCTGTCCCCGAAACCATGTGTCAGATGTTCAACATTTAATATACTCATAAATTTCTCCCTGATTATTCACTTTTTTAATTTGAAAAGATGCCAGCAAACTCTCTGCTGACATCTACATTATAACGTTTCAACCAGAACCTTGCAATCATAATATATTCCGGTTTGATTCGTACATTCTGTATTACATCTGCATTATATCGCTTTACAGAAAATACTCCTCTTCATCCCGCCATACTTTTCCTTCGTCATCACCTGTTCATACTGTAATTTCAGGAATGTATTCACACTTGCCACATTGTCCGGATGTGCCGTTCCAAGCAGATAATGATATCCCTGTTCTTTCAGAATCTGTTCTGACTCTTCCATCATCTTTCTCTGCAACCCCTGTCCGCGGTATTCTTTTCTTACCATGCAATCTCCATATGTGCCGACTGCTTTCGCTGTTCTTCATCAAATTTCAGATCGTATCCGAGATTCTCATCCCCAAGATTCTTTGCCCGTGCGATAAAGACACCTGCCAGTCTGCCATCACACATTGCCTTTAATCCAAAGCCACCGGTCATCATATAGCTTGTTACTTCCTCATCGCTATCCAGACTGAACCATCCTTATTCGGAAGTTCACTATAGATTTCATGGATCATTCGAAGAATATCCGGTATATCCTGCTCTGTTACAACTGCTATCTCATTCATATATCTTCTCCGTTCATTTTTGCTGTTTACAGTATCATACTGTAAATATGTTCATCTGTAAATAGATGAACTTTTATCGAATATGCAATGCAAAAAAACCCCGTGGGACAGCTTCTTCTGCCTCACGGGGTTCTCCTTTTTCCACTAACCGTTCATTCTATCTACAAAATGCATGACGGTTCAAATGTTCCGGTAAACTTCCATGTCATATCTTCTTCTGCCGGAAGATACGTTACATTCGGTCTCCATGTTCCAACTACTACATTTTCCGAATTCACCCACAGACAATATTCTTCTCTGTATGATGTATTCAGAAGTCCCACAGAAAGATACAATGCATCTTCATCAAACGCATAAGATACCGCATGATATCTCTTCGTAAATCATTCGGATACATATCATTACATTTCCAGTCCTTATATCCTGCAAAAAGAATCTTCTTTTCTCCTGCCACAGTAAGTTCCAGTTTTAATTCCTCTCCAACCGTTGAAATCACTGCCGACTCAATTTGTCTTGGATTCTCTGTAAACGCAATTCTTTTATTTAATAGTTTCTTTGTTGCTTCATTTGTGTCTTTTTTGTCACCTTCCGGCTTCGGAAGTGTCAGATGTACCAGTTTCTCTTCCAGTTTTTCCTGTGCCTCTTCCAGATTTTCTTTTTCACACGGGACTGAACTGCTTCTTTTATGTATTTCAGACAGTATATCTGCTGCCAGATATTCCGATGCCCCTGCCGTGATTCCGATTGCAACCGGATAATCACGAAAACAGATCAGATACTGTCCAAATGCTCCTTCTGCCGCAAAAATCTCTTTTCCGGCCTTGATATGATAAGCATAATGCGTCAGTGCTTTCTTCTCATCTTCCGGAATCACAACGCGCATCTTTCCTATCTCTTCGGTCCACCATGCCGGTATCAGCTGCTCTCCATTCCATTCACCTTTTTGAAGCAGAAGCTGTGCCAGTGCAGAGATCTTTCCTGCAGTCAGGTACATTCCCCATCCACCGGTGTTGTGTCCTTCCGGACTGGTCAGCCAGTTGATCTCACCAAATCCCATCTTGTCAAATACACGCTCCTGCATCAGTGCCAGACAGTTTTTTCCCATAACCTTTGTGACAATTCTTGAAAGTGTATAACTACATCCGGAATCATAATGGAATGCTTTTCCGATATCTTCTCTTATCTTCGGCTGTTTTAACCAGTTTGTCTCCCAGTCTCTTGTAAGCTTCGAAAACCATACATTATTGCAGCATTCTTTGGAACCTGCCTGCATGGTAAGCAGATGATAGATCGTCAGATCTTCCAGTGCCGGATCGTATTCTTCCGGAAGTTCATCTCTTACATAATCAAGCAGTTTATCTTCCAGATGAATCTTCCCTTCATCGAGTGCAAATCCCAGACAAATACTTGTTCCGATTTTTGAAAGTGAATGCATCATCTGCGGCTTCTCCAGTGAGAACGGCTCCCATGCACCCTCTAAGATAACTTTTCCATCAAACCGTACTGAGATACTGTGGATTTCCACTGTCTGTTCCAGTTCCGTTAACATCTCTGTCAATTTCTCCGGATTCAGTCCCAGTTCACCTGGTTTTACATAAGTTGCCGCCATCTTACTTTTCCTCCTTTTTTACAGATGGATCCCAGAGTGAAGTCTCGATACGGATACCACCTTTCTTTGTCAAATAGATTCCGATCAGTATCAGTGCAAGCATAACAATAACCGCTGCTACTGCATAAGATACTTTAATACTGAAAATACCCTTTACAAAGATAACTGTATAAATGATGATACTTACAGTACAGAATGTATATAATGCCCCATTTGAAAAATGGAATTTATTCTTTGCCCATGCTTCCGGATATCTTTTTGGAAGTCTTGAAATTGCATATACAACAGTCACATTCATGAAGAATGTAATTACCTGGAAAATGTTTGTGATTGTTACAATGCTCATATCCGAAACGATTGGGATCAGAACAACGATCAGTGTGTATGTATAAATCAGATACGGTGCTCCGAAACGATTCTCTTTTAAAATAAACTTTGGAAGCCATCCGTCTTTTGCAGCCTGTGCAAGAGGATATCTGACATCATTGAATACACCGTTCAGTGTAGTAATGATCGCCATGATTGGTCCGCCGATCATGAAAATCTTATATACTGCACCAGGAAGGATTGCCTGTGCTGCCGGTAAGATTGTCGGTGCTCCTGCAACTTCATCATGCGGAAGCACACCGCCTGTTACCATGGCAAGCCCCACATAGATGAACAGAAGACATGGCACACATGCCATACTTGCAAACGGTACATCCTTTGTCGCTTTCTTTGCATCTTTTCCGTACCAGAGGATATTGTAATATCCATTTGCTGAATTGATCAGAAGTAATGCAGCAAGCATGAATCCTTTAAAGCCTCCGGTAAACATCTTATCCCCAGAGAACTGGAAGATCGGCTGCTTGATCTGTGTCAGTCCAAAGATAACATAAAGTACCATTGTGATCAGCAGGATCGTTGATAAGATCTTACTAACCTTTGCAAAAATATCCATTCCCAGAAGATTTAATACAAATAAGATGCAGATTCCCACAACAGCAATTGCTTTTACTGTAATTCCCGGAAGAAGATTATTTACATACAAGCCTAATGCCAGTGCAAAAGAGCTGTTCAGGATTGGAGTTACAGCTTCGTATACGCTACCAGTCCTCCTGCACTTACACCGGATAAATTTGTTACAATCGAGTAAGGTCCCCCTGCCACTCTCATAGTTCCCCCAAGGATAATATACGGAAATACCATAAAAAATCCCATAATGATAGCTGTCAGATATGCCAGCCATACGGAATATCCTGTCATTGCCATCGCCGGTCCGATCAATGTTACCATTCCTGATCCAATTACCATTCCTACCGCAATAGCAAAGAGATCTCCTCGCTCCAATATACCAGGCTTTGGTTCCGGAGTGTTCACGATTAAGTTCTTGTTACTCATTTTTCTCTCTCCTTTGTTTTTACTCTTATCATTTATTTTTTATTATTTATAAATGATAATGTATCCATAATCAAATCATAATTAAAAACGCCAGACTTGTCAATCATTAATCACAAGTTCGACGTTTTACATAATTTTTACCTATTCTTTTTGTGCACTATTACTTCTAAAACTCCGATAATACATCTTCTAAGCTTCGTTCTATATGCTGGTGCATCCTTCTCCATGCCTCCATCGTATCATATTTTTTCATACTTTCAATGATATCTTCATGTTCTTTTATTGACTTTTTTGCATATTCTGCTTCTGTCATCTTAACTCCAAGAGATAGTCCGCTCCAGAGTTCAGAAAGCATTTTCTTCAATTTTTCATTACCGGCCGCTGTCCAAATCTCCATATGCAGAGACTGATTGAGCTTCGAATAATTCTCATAATCTTCTTTTTTAATCATCTCTTTTGAGACCGTCAGAACCTGTTCAATCCGGCTCATATCGATGTGATTCCTGCAACACAGCGCACATGCTTCACTTTCCAGTGCTGCCCGGATCTGAAAAATGTTCTCTGAGTGTTGTCTCATTGATTCCCAATACCGTTGCACCTTTATTCTGCTTCAGATCGATCAGCCCGTCTCTTTCCAGAATCTGAAAGCTTCTCTGACCGGTGTGATCGATACGCCAAGTTCCTGAGCCGTATTCTCCAGTGTCAGGACTTCTCCCTCTGTGATCTGTCTTGAAATAATCGCCTTTCTAAGTGCTGCCGCTACTCGTTCCCTTGCTGGCAGCATTTTTATTGGTTTTAAACCAAGCATTTTTATTCTCCTTATCAAAGTTTTTCCATGTACTTATATTTTATATTGTATACATTATTATCTATAATGTAAACCCTTTTCTTTTAATAAGTCTTCCTCTGATTTTTACTTATATTCTCGCGTTCTTTCTCTTTTTATGTTATAATTTTCTTAAAAACTTAAGGAGGTTTTACTATGAGCCATATTTCCTATGCCTTTAATCATTCTGACATAGAAGCAACCGCTTATGCTCTTACCGTTCTGCCTCGTCTTGGACTTGCAGAATCAGAAGCCCAGGCAGAAATTAATTATCAACTCTGTTGTTCTGCGGCGAAAAAAATTGATTAATCACGCCACAGATATTACACCCGACGAATTTCGTACCATTATTGCAGCACTCCAGGCTGCCAAACTCATCATTCTTGGTGATATCGAAGTCGATGCAAAAACATGCAGCGAATGCAAGAGTTATTTCTTTACGATCAACAAATTATTATCCACCTTTGAAAAGCAATTATTGCAGGAATAAGATCAACTGAACTACAGATAAAGCTGCCGATGGCAGCTTTATCTGTATGCTTTGCTATGCAAAGAAAAACCCCGGAAACATTGCATTTCCGGGGCTGCTGTGTACTTCTTTTTGTATATCTCGAATGATTCGTATAAATTATCTCTTTGAGAACTGTGGTGCTCTACGAGCTGCTTTGAGACCGTATTTCTTACGTTCTTTCATACGTGGATCACGTGTAAGGAATCCAGCTTTCTTAAGAACTGGTCTGTAATCAGCATCAGCCTCAAGAAGTGCTCTTGCAACACCGTGACGAATTGCTCCAGCCTGTCCTGTGTATCCACCACCCTTAACATTAACGATTACATCGAATTTTCCTTCTGTGTCTGTTGCAGCTAATGGCTGGCGAACAACAACCTTTAATGTCTCAAGTCCGAAATACTCATCGATATCTCTTTTATTGATAGTAATTTTACCTGTTCCTGGTACTAAATATACTCTAGCAACAGATTTTTTTCTTCTACCTGTTCCGTAAAATTTTGCAGTAGCCATTGTAAAATCCTCCTTTTAACCTTTCTTAGAATTTCAGTTCAACTGGTTTCTGAGCCTGCTGAGCGTGCTCTGGTCCAGCATATACGTGAAGTTTCTTGATCATAGATCTTCCTAAAGGTCCCTTTGGAAGCATTCCTTTAACAGCAAGTTCGATAACCTTCTCTGGTTTCTTAGCCATCATCTCTGCTAATGTAGTCTCTTTCATTCCACCTACATATTCAGAGTGATTGTAATAAATCTTCTGATTCAGTTTCTTACCTGTTACATTAATCTTTTCTGCATTAACAACGATTACATAATCGCCTGTATCAACGTGTGGTGTAAACTCCGGTTTGTTCTTTCCTCTTAAAACCTTAGCAACTTCTGATGCTAACGTCCTAATGTATATTCCGAAGCGTCAACTACATACCATTTTCTTTCAATCTTATCTGGATTAGCCATATAAGTTTTCATTGTGGTTTACCTCCTGTGAATCATTAACATTTTCATGATAATATATCAGAATCAGCAAGATTCCGGGGCTTTGGCCTCTTACTGTTTCTCCTTTTGTCATACTTGCTTATTATATTATACTGTACCGTGTGTGTCAACTGTTTTTTGACATATTTTCCTTATATTTTTACTTATTTTCGTTGATCAAATGTACTTTTCCCGAGAATCTTCCCGTACATTTTTCATACTAAAATTTTAAATACTGTACACTATATGGTTTCAGTTCAAGCTGACCATTCATCGTAACCGTTTCCCCGGTCAGCAGATCTGCTGCCGTTCCATTCAGTTCTCCTGCATTGGCAGTGTATGGATAATCCGCAGCATTGATTGCAACGATCACTCGTTCTTTCTCTGAGCAGCGCTCGAATACCAGCTGATGATTCTGGATCACTACATTTCGGTAAGAGCCATTGCAGAGTGCATCACTGTTTTGACGGATCTGGATTAATTTTTTAATGAATTTTGTGAGTTCATTTGGTTTTGG
>ENA-OQER01001663-OQER01001663.1-human-gut-metagenome-genome-assembly--contig:-NODE-1663-length-10245-cov-1.687784_pt1 | contig 10245 bp, 15 predicted proteins | sample MGYA00242797_ERZ504639 | MGnify/ENA primary metagenome ERZ504639 (study PRJEB26092, sample SAMD00036306) | human gut metagenome | host: Homo sapiens | study: EMG produced TPA metagenomics assembly of...
TCATCTTACCATCGTTAAATGCCCTGAACTCATTATATCCAATGCCCTATGTGTATTCTTGCCTACGAACACCATTCATCATCACAATAACGCCGCATGTCTCCAACTGTCCTCTGATAAAACCAATGCTTCTCTGGAATTTCTGCATTTCTCATACCATGTTGTGTCTAATTCCAAGTCTTTGCGGATTCTGTCCACAATTGACTGAGCATCCCTGACATCCTTCATGCATCCCACTATCGGAAGTACCTCAAACCCTAGTTCCTGCCTGTAATCTTTCATCCAGTCCTGAATATTTTCCATTTCGTGAACTGTGTCTATTAGGTTACGGCTTGGATTTACAAGCTGAATACTGTCAACTGTCCGGTATTCCAACAGTTCCATCTGCTCTACAGGAGGTGTCTGTAGGAAGAAATACCCCAAAGGAATATTCGCTTTTTTACTAAAATCCTCTATCTGTTTAAAGGTAGGAGTCTTTGTGCCATTAAGCCACTGAATAATATTGTTCATTAACGTATCGCCAAGTTTTTCTTTCTGTGTCTGACTTAACGCCCAACGTATTATTTCCGGCTGAATATTAACATTTACTGCTGGCATAAAATCGCCTCCTTCCCATCAATGCCATGGTATTATTATAACAGAAACTTTCTATCATTACACCTAAAAAATGCTGTTCTTCAAACAAATTTTCTAATTATCCTTTTTCTCCCACTGCATTCTTTCTTGCTTTTCAATTTCGGGTCTGATTCAAGCACAGCTGAATCTATTCTTAATTTACCCGAGCCACACTTTTCCTTCATTTGCGCGGTTGGACAACGTTCGTTTCCACCACTTTTAGTGGACAACGTGAGGTGAAAGACGAACCATTCACAGTAATGATAACCGCTTCGTTTTCTTCCTTGCACTATCTTGAAATCTCGCTATTATGATTTCTTAAATCTGCTGATGGCCTGATTATCTTCTGCAGAAAAAAAAAATTGCCACTCTGCAAACCTTTATGTTGCCATTACATCAATCTGTGGCATTAAAAAGAGCCAATCAATCAAGTCCTAATTTAAGACTTGACTAATCGGCTCTATCGTTATTAAACTTTCTCGTTTGCAGTGCTTGCATTTGCACGGCAATTTTTAACCTCGGTATCTTTATTGATTGCCAAAAGGTGGCTTCCACACTTCGGACAAGGATACCAGATAAATCTACTAGGATTCAATATATCACCCCTAGTGGTATTATATGATATTTTTTGCATATTAGCAACATAAAACAAACATATGTTTGGCTTATAATTTATTATCTCTATTGCCTTTTACACTCAATACCAAGAAACCATCTCTTCTTTTGGAAAATCACCTTTTTCACAAAACTGATAATTTTAGATACTGCATGATGCATGTACCGCTTATGCAAGTCATTATCTGCTGTCTGAACATCAATAATCTCTCCTGTTATCTTATTAATTTTTACAATTCCAAAGTATTTTTTCTTTTCAGGGAAGTAGCTGTACACTACTTCTGAATCTGATTCTTCCAACAACTTTAAAAGCAGCATTTAACCACCTATCCTTTCCAGAAATTCATCTAATTCTTTTTTATAGTTATATTTTTGTTCAGCCAGAGAATGCGCATCCTCATGCACCATATTGTACTTCTTCATGAGATTTAATTCAAGATTTTCATGTCTCAACATTGTGATATCATGTGGTTTTATATTTTTTCCTTCTAAAATTCTTCGAAATGACTCAGACATATCATAATCCGGATCAAATTGTCTTTCTGTACCATCTGCAAATATATGTTTTTCCACAAATACATGTTCATATATATTCTTTGCAGCTTTTTCAGAAACCCCACCATTTTTAGATATCCGTTTTATTACATAATCACTTCTTCGATTTCTTATTTCTTCATAATAACTTATTGCATGTTTTTCCCTTTTTCTACCAAACGGATCTGTTTTATTTGAAAGTGCCCCGGCATTTTTCATATTAACAGCATTCTGATATGCCTTTGTAGATTTCAGAGTACTGCTTCCACTCTCTACTCTAAGTCGATTATCCCGTTCTTTCAACCCGGCAGCCTTTGAAAAGCTTTTGTAATCTGCCATCTGTCCACGCAATTTATTCTGCAAATCCTGTGCATCGCCGCCGATACTTTTTGTTGCTTCGATTTCTCTCTTGGTGGCTCTGATCTGCCGCTCCATTTAACGCTGTTTCTGCGTGGATTCATAATAAGTATAGGTCTTTCCACCGATTGTCCTTTGATCCGGTCACTATTCCATATCCTGTTTCTTTGACAAAATCTGGATATGAACTATTCAACAATATTCCTTAAATTTGTCATGACAAAATCCATGACAAAAAAGTGCATTTATTTGACAAATACAATATAATTTCAACAAATATCCGAACCATAAAAAATGCCTGAAGCCCCAGAAAAATCAACTATTTTCTAAGATTTCAGGCACTTTTTGATAGTGGACCTGACGGGAATCGAACCCGTGTCCAAAAACCAATCCCCTGTCCTTCTACGAGTTTAGTTTATCCTTAGACATTCCCTCCGGCATCCAGGAACAAACAACCGAATGCTTTCAGTAGCTTCATGATACGCCCAACAGCTCAAAGCTTTGCTGATGTCGTTTCCTACATAGTCGAAGCCTGGGTCCCAAAGTGTAGGTGCTCTGGGTCAGACTGCTGCCAAATTAGGCAGCGTATGCTAATTATCTTCAGCGTTTAATTTTAATTGTGGAATTTGACGCATCCCGTGCGACTCGCTTCTCCAGCTTCATGATCCCTGTCGAAACCATTACAAGCCCATATTTTCTAATTGCCGGATGCATCCATACCGGATGCTCCGTGAAACCGCGGACGGTTTCTCTCTAACCAAGGTTGCGGATCTTAAAATCACGCTCCGCCTCGCGGCGCATATCCTTCTTGGCGATATCCTGTCTCTTGTCGTAGAGTTTTTTACCTTTTGCAAGAGCGATCTGTACTTTCACAAGGCTTCCCTTGAAATAAACTTCCACCGGGACAAGCGTATAGCCCTGCTCTGCAATCTTGCCGACAAGTTTGCGGATCTCTGACTTATGCATCAGAAGTTTCTTCGGTCTCAGTGGATCTTTGTTGAAGATATTGCCCTTTTCATAGGGACTGATATGCATTCCGTATATGATCACTTCGCCCTTTTCAATGCGGACAAATGCTTCTTTGATGCTGCATTTTCCCATGCGCAGAGACTTTACCTCTGTGCCGTGAAGTTCCACACCTGCCTCGTATTTTTCCTCCAGAAAATAATCATGGTGAGCCTTCTTGTTATTCGCTATTAACTTGATTTCCTGCTTTGCCATGATCCTTACCTCCTGCTGCTGTTACAGTATAACCCAGAAGTTATCTTTCGCAATAAACTTCTGGTTAAAAAATACAAATTTTATAAAAATTTAATCTGTCATCTTCGACAAAACAGATGCCTCGTCCTTGACCGCTTCATCCGGTTCCACATCATCCCGCACAACACGGAAATCGATAGTGCGCATGATTTTGTCTGTATCCGCCACGATCACTTTGACCTTCTGACCGAGCTTATAGTGTTTGTTCGTGCGCTCCCCGATCATCTCATAGGACGACTCCTCGTAATGGTAAAAATCATCGGTCAGAGACGTCACATGCACCAGTCCTTCCACCGTGTTCGGAAGTTCTACATAGAATCCCCACTCCTGCACGCCGGAGATAACGCCCTCAAACACCTGACCAATACGTTCTTCCATGTATTCCACTTTTTGAGTTATCTGTCTCGCGCTCCGCCTCATCTGCTCTCCGCTCCATCTCGCTGGAATGTTTTGCAACCTCCGGCAGAATACTGTCATAATGTTCGATCCGTTTCTGGTTCATCCTGCCGCGCAGGTTGTCCTTGATGATCCTGTGGATCTGCAGATCAGGGTAACGGCGGATCGGTGAAGTGAAATGGCAGTAATAATTTGTGGCAAGTCCGAAATGCCCGGTACTGACTGTCGTGTATTTTGCTGTTTCATGGAACGCAGTGTCAGGCGGCTGATCAGAGCCTCCTCCGGTGTACCGTCAATTTTCATCAATAATTTCTGCAATTCCTTCGGATGGATCTCATCCTGTCCGATATGGATCGTGTAGCCGAAATTGTTGATAAAGGTTCCTAATTTTTTGATTTTTTCGGTGTCCGGATTATCGTGCGTCCGGTATACAAATGGCAGTTCCTGCCAGAAATAGTCCTGCGCCACCGTCTCGTTGGCAATGAGCATAAAATCCTCGATGATCTTCGTCGCAACATTCCTGTCATACGGTTTGATGTCGACCGGTTTTCCCTGCTCATCCAGAATGATTTTTGTTTCCGGGAAATCAAAATCGATTGAGCCACGCTTCATTCGTTTCTTCCGTAATATTGCAGCAAGCTCCTTCATCCGCTCAAACATCGGCACAAGTTCTTTGTACTCTTCGATCTCTGCCACGTCATGTTCTTCTAAGATTTTTTTCACACTGGTATAGCTCATGCGCCTGTCCACTTTTATGACGGTCTCTGCAATGGTGTGGTCGATCACATTTCCTTTTTCATCGATCTTCATGATACAGCTTAACGCCAGACGGTTCTCTCCTGCATTCAGCGAACAGATTCCATTTGACAGTTTGTGCGGAAGCATCGGTATCACGCGGTCGACAAGGTACACGGACGTTCCTCTTTTGAGTGCCTCCACGTCGAGTGCGCTGCTCTCCTGCACATAGTTGGATACATCGGCAATGTGGACTCCAAGTTCATAAAGATCTCCCTCTTTTGTGAGCGTGATCGCATCATCAAGGTCTTTTGCGTCCTCCCCATCGATTGTGACCGTCTGCCAGTCTCGCAGATCCATGCGCCCCGCCATGTCCGCAGCACTGACTTCATTCGATACATTTTCCACCTGTTTCATGATCTTTTGGGAAACTCCACCGGGAGATCATATCCCTTCACAATGGACATGATATCTGTCCCCGGATCATTGATATGTCCGATAATCTCGACGACTTTTCCCTCCGGCTTTTTGCCGTTTTTTCCATAATCTGTGATCTCCACCACAACTTTGTGCCCGGAAACCGCTCCCTTTGACCGCTCCAGCGGAATAAAAATGTCCTGCGCAAATCTTGGATTGTCCGGCACTGCAAATCCAAAGGTTTTACTTTTTTCATAAGTGCAGACAAGCTGCTCTGTTCCTCTGGATAAAATCTTTGTCACCGTTCCCTCTTTGCGCTTTCCACTGCTGTTTTTTGACAGCGTGATCTGGACGGTATCCTTATGAAGCGCTCCGTTCGTCTGTGCAGCCGGGATGAAATATCTTCTTCCTCTCCCTCCACAGTCACAAAACCAAACCCTCTCGGATGTGCAGTAAAAACGCCTGTCAGATATTTTCCCTCTGATTTTACATATTTTCCCCTGCCGGATATCTCTACTTTTCCATCTGCAGTGAGTGCGTCTAACACTTCCAATAATTCCCCGCGCTGTGATTTCGGCACATTTAATACAATTGCCATCTCTTTTGCCTTCATCGGCACATAGAGTTCATCACAGATGAAATCATAGATCATTTTCTTTCGTTCCTGTAATAATTCTTTGTTCATATCTTCTCCATTTTCCTAAAGTATGCAATCATTTTTAGAATGATAAAAAAGACCATCGTATTCACGACAGTCTTTTGCGTTTCTTAAAAAATTCCCAAGTTCAATACAGCAGCAATCACAATAAACAAGGCAACCAGAATTTTGGTTCCTGTTACCAGTCTTCCTTCCATGGAACGTCCTTTGTTCTTGCCCCAGTAAGTATCAGCCGCTCCTGCGATTGCTCCAAGTCCTGCTGACTTACTTTCCTGCATTAAGATGATAACTGTCAATGCAATACTAATTATAATAAAAACAACTGTTAAGATTATTTTTAAAAACTGCCACTTTATTTTCCTCCTACGGTTATAAACTCACAACTTTAAGCAGTATAACACATACCCGCCATATTTTCAACTGTTTTTTGTTTCCTCTGATGTGATTGCGCCATCCATCAGCTGATCAGTTCCAAGGTACTGCGAAAATTTTTCGTGATATTCTTATCTGCCCAGGTCACCTGTCCCTGCCAGCTTGCATTGTCGGTATGATTGATTTTTACAATAAATGTTCCCTTTTGATTCTCAGCCATAATTGCCACCTTTTTCTCTTTTGTATATATTATCACAGAATGCGTTAAAAAAACGTTACAGTTCGCTTTTTTTCACCGCGCATCCACAAATACGACCAGTTCCATATCGCTGCAAAAATGCTTTCGGATTTTCTGCTCCATCCAGACCACATCTCCCTGCCAGCTTGCATTCTGTCTGGAAGTTACACCGACAAGAAATGTTGCGAGGTTTCCGCGGAGCTGTATCAAATCCTGACCGTCGGAAATGACAGCCATGTGCTCTTTTGCAGGAATCCTCCCGCCTTTGCGTTCCATAAATTTTCTCGTTTTTGTAGCCGCCTGCGGATAACCGATGGCGTCGTAAAATCGTTCCATTTCTATAACCAGCGTGGCAGAATCCGGAAAAAGTTTCTTCTTTTTTATACCGGTGAAAATATCGTCCATAGATGTCTTCATTTTCCACACCGTCCACACATACCATAACCATATTCGGAAATGATTTTTCAAATGTCATAAATGAATCTGCTCCTTACTCTCCCCACATGGATCCATATTGTGAAAATGTGCACAGTCATCCGCCTCTTTGATTTCCGAAATCGGTGCCGTGCTGTATTTTAAATAATTCTTTCTGGATGCTTTTTCAAAATATCCATTAATTCTTTCCACAACAATCGCACAGTCCTCCTGCTTAATTCCTAAAAGCAGCATCAGGAACTGATTGTCACTGTATCTGGTAAACATATCACCGCGCCGGAGCGAATTGCGGATTGCCTGTTCTAATTCTTCTGCAACTTTGCCAAGACGTTCCCCTTTCTCCAATGGAACTCCTTTTCCATCTGTCATCGTACACAAAAGAAGATAGGCAGACTGCCCCGACCGTTCGATCACTCTCCTCACATACCGATAACCCTCCATAAAAGAGAGATAACTGCAGAAAAAAGCTCCATCGTCTTTTTCTCTCTGGTTTAACCCCTCCTGGATCTCATTTACATGATCCGCTTTATCATGCTGGTATACTTCTAACTGCCGGAAGCGTTCCTTCATCTGATCAGACGGTGTAAGTCCAAGTTCCTTATATAAAAGTTCCGTTGTCGTCTCATACAGCACCATGGCTTCATCCTGCCTGTCCATCGCAATAAGACTGTCCATCTGCCAGATCTGCCAATCCTCCAATGGATAGATGACCGCTGCTTTTTCTGCACAGTGATAAGTTTTTGGTAATCTTTCTCATCTTTTAAAATCTGGCATAATGTGCGCATGGCATTTGAAAAAAAGATTTTTATAATAGACATTTAAAACAACTGCCCATCCTTCTGCACCAAGCTGCGGCAGAAATTCCCCGCGATACAGTTCACATGCTTCTTCTATATAAGACTTTTTCTTCTCCGGGTCATTTTCCTTCCCAGCCTTATCCAGCAAATCCTCAAACCGGTGCGCATCCAGTTCATAAGGAATCCCGGAAGTCCAGTAATAACTTCCCCCTCTGATTGTCACATACTCATCTTCCGGCAGTCCGGCTGCCGCTAAAAGCCTACGCAGGCGAACACAGTTGCCCGGAGGCTGTTTGCCGGATTCGACATCTCTTCATTGCCAAAGAGGTCTGACAAAAGTTTTGCTCTTGTAACGCCCTTCTCTCCCGCCTGCAATAAAATCTGCATTAACTGGTTTGTCTTTGTTGTGGTATTCCGCTCAAATGAAACCGGATTTCCCTCATATTCGATCGAATAAGTTCCAAACATCTGTACTTTTAAAACGGATTTTTTCATATGTACCTCCGTTATCTGTCATTTTTTTCCAGTTCATCTGTAATATCATACCATATTCTTCCATTTCATGAAAAGAAATCCTTTTACTTTTTTGACATTTTTCCCGATTTTCGTATTTTTATCATTTTCTTTTTATCTTTCATACACTATAATATGATCAAAGGGTCAAACGGTATCATCGATGCATGCCTGCATGCAGTCCGAGGTATATCTTAGTGGCCCGCGCTACACCGAGAAAGAATATTTAAGGAGAAACAATATGACCCCCAGAACAAAGGGACGTTTCATATTACTTCCAATGCTCCTGTGTGTCTGCCTTACCCTTTGTTCCTGTGCAGTAACGAAAGTGCCGAAAAACCTTCTGCAGCATCCTCCGATACTGTGGCGAAGGATTCCTCTCCGGCCACCACAGCTGCTGCCGGATCCCGGACAATACTCCTGTTGTACTGACAGGCAGTGCAGACGGCACCGTTACCTATGGGAATGATTCCGTTACAGTGGATGCCTCCCATACGGAAGAAGGCTATCTTATGGTTTCCTACTCCGGTTCCAACTCCAAAGTCAAATTGCAGATCACAGGTTCTGATGAGATCACTTACACATATAATTTACATGATGGTTATGAAACCTTTCCCCTCACTTCCGGAAGCGGTTCCTACACCGTCGGCGTATTTGAAAATATTGAGGGAACCAGTTATTCCACCCTTTTTACGCAGGCAATTGATGTGACGATCCAGGATGAATTTGGTCCATATCTGTACGCAAACCAGTATGTAAACTTTTCAGCAGACTCCAAAGTCATCTCCAAAGCCATGGAACTTTCTGCATCTGCCAATGATGATCTGGAAGTAATTGAAAATGTCTATAATTATATTATCACGAATTTTACTTATGATTATGACAAAGCTGCATCTGTGCAGAGCGGCTATCTGCCTGATGTGGATGATGTCCTTGCCAGTCAGACCGGGATCTGTTTTGATTACGCCGCTGTCATGGCTTCCATGCTCCGGTGTGAGCGGATTCCCACCCGCCTTGAAGTAGGTTATATGGGTGATGTCTACCACGCATGGATCAGTACTTATATCAAAGATAAAGGCTGGGTAAACGGAATTATTGAATTCGATGGAAATGATTGGAAACTAATGGATCCGACTTTTGCTTCCACAAGTTCCGATCCAAAAGATTTTCTTACCCAGACAGATGAATACATTACAAAGTATGTCTATTAACAGGAGGTTTTTCTCTTATGAAGAAAAAGAAACAGCAGATGCTGGGCAACCTTGAGATCGCAGCATTCTGTGACCAGCTTTCCATGATCGTTTCTGCCGGGATTCCCATCTATGAAGGAATCTCCATTCTGCAGGAGGACGCACCGGAAGAAGAAACTGCCGAAATTTTATCTGTTATCAGCAATTCCCTCGATCATGGAAGTTCTTTCTGTGATGCCTTAAGGGAAACAAATGTATTTCCCAAATATGTTCTGGATATGATCGGGATCGGTGAACTTGCGGGCAAACTCGAAGAGGTATTAAATGCACTGACCGGATATTATAAAAGGGAAGAAAGCATCCAAAACAGCATTAAAAATGCCGTCACATATCCGCTGCTCATGATTGCCATGATGCTTGCCGTCATTCTGGTGCTGATTGCCAAAGTACTTCCTGTTTTTCATCAGATCTATATGGAATTAGGAAGTGACCTGACCGGATTTGCCGGAGCGATGATGAGATTTTCAGATGCATTGAACCAGTATCTGTTTGTCATTGTGATCGTTCTGATCGCAGCTGCCGCAGGCATTTTTCTTATTTCAAAATCTGACGCAGGCAAAAATTCTTCAAGAAAAGACCCCTTGCATTAAGCACCGCTGCCAGCCGCTTTGCAAACTGCATGGCACTTGCATTAAGCAGCGGACTCGATACGGATCAGGGACTTATGCTCGCAGAACAGCTTGTAGACAATCCTTACATGGCTTCCCGCATCAAGAAGTGCCGCGACCTGACTGCTTCCGGCAGGGGATTTGCCGAGGCGGTCTTACGTCCGGTATTTTCAGTAAGATCTATACTTCCATGATCACGATCGGTTTCCGCACCGGTTCCATGGACGAAGTCATGCACCAGATTTCTGAGGAATATGAGGAAGAAACAGACAAACAGATTGCAAAGTTTATCTCTGTATTAGAGCCAACCTTAGTCATTATCCTGTCCATTTTCATAGGACTCATTTTAATTTCCTTCCTTCTGCCTCTCATTGGCATTATGTCAAGTATCGGCTAAAAGTAATAGGAACAGCGAGGTTCTTTTATGATACGATTGAAACAAAAA
>ENA-OQER01001664-OQER01001664.1-human-gut-metagenome-genome-assembly--contig:-NODE-1664-length-10239-cov-6.676523_pt1 | contig 10239 bp, 17 predicted proteins | sample MGYA00242797_ERZ504639 | MGnify/ENA primary metagenome ERZ504639 (study PRJEB26092, sample SAMD00036306) | human gut metagenome | host: Homo sapiens | study: EMG produced TPA metagenomics assembly of...
GCGAGCAACAAGAACTGGTTGAAGAAAGTGACGGCAGGGAGGGTCTCCGGGGCTGGGGGCGGGGTTAAGTTTGTCGCGAGTTCCGCACGCAAAGGAAAGCACTTAATGTGCTTTCCGTCTTGCGCAGGACTGTAGAGCAGCAAACTTAACCCGCGCCCGCCGGCCCCGGAGACCCTCCCGGAGGGACCGAAAAATTTTTTCAAAAAAGTTGTTGCGCGCCGGACAGACTTCTGTGTATACTAATCCCCGCAGCGCACGCGAGCGGAAACAAACGCGAATGTCTGCCTGGGAGTTAGCTCAGTTTGGTTAGAGCGCCGGCCTGTCACGTCGGAGGTCGCGGGTTCGAGCCCCGTACTTCCCGCCAACGCAATTAAAGCCACGTCTTCGGACGTGGCTTTTTGCGTTTGATGCACTTTGTTTCGATAGAACGATCGCCCTGGCGCATCTTCGCCCAGAATCCCCGCCCTTCGGGAACGCAAGTAAAATCTAATAAGCATATCTGTCTAAACAACAGCTTTGTTGCGCAACACCTGTTCAACGAAGCAGGGGGTTAGGTTATACTAAATTGCACTGTGGGCCGCATCTGATGCATTTCGCTCCAAGCGCGGCATTCAGTGGATATCCGATTTACCATTTGGATGTCCTGCGGTCATTTAGCGTCTCGACACAAGCTCGGCCCCGGAGCTCGTTCGAGCTGTTCGTATTCCTTGAAAGGGGAAAAATGGACATATCGAGGAAGACTGATTACGCCCTTCGTATGTTGGCGATGCTTGCCGAGGATCCGGAGCGTTTGCTTTCTGTTCGCACCGCTGCCGAAGAGGTCAATGTCCCGTATTCGTTTGCCCGCTCGATTCAGCACGGTTTGGTCCAGGCCGGTATTGTGGAGAGCCTGCGTGGCGTCCACGGTGGCATGCGTCTCAAGGTCAGTCCGGACGACGTTACCATTCGTCAGGTCGTCGAGGCCGTTCAGGGCCCTATGGTTATGAATGATTGCACCGCACCCGATGGCGACTGTGCGCGCATGGCACGTGCTGCTATCATTCCCTGTGGGCCGGAGCTCAAGCATTGATGCGCGACTACCTCGATTCCGTTTCGCTCGGCGACATCGTCGCTCACCGCCAGTTCCCGGCCGTCGATCCCAAGTTCGCCGACCGCGAAGCGTTTCCCGAGTACGCCACCTGTGCGTATACATGCCGGGAGGAATAGCGCCGCATAAGGAGCATAGATATGATTCAGGACCCCTTTCGTTCGATGATTCGTTCGGAAGGTCCTGCGTTATCGCGACCTTCCGTGGCGCCGCACGCGCGATCCGTACATCATTTGGCTTTCCGAGGTCATGTTGCAGCAAACACAGGTGCCACGCGTGGAGACGCGTATGCCGGCGTGGCTCGATCGCTTTCCGACCGTGCAGGCGCTTGCCCAAGCCGCGCCTTCCGATGTTTTGGACGCTTGGCAGGGCATGGGCTACAACCGACGCGCTCTGGCGCTCCACAAGGCCGCTCAGCGCGTTGTGGAGGACTGGGACGGTGAGTTTCCGCGTGAGACGCGTGACTTGGTCGCTCTGCCTGGTATTGGCCCGGCAACGGCGCAAGGTATCCGGTCGTTCGCGTTTGACCTTCCAGGCGTGTATCTGGAGACCAACGTGCGCACGGTCTTTCTGCATCACTTCTTTCCCGATGTACCGGCTGTTCCCGATCGCGAGCTGGTGCCGCTGATTCAGGCGGCCTGTCCGGCGGCCCCCGGTGCGGCGACCGACGAGATCGCTCCCTTTGCCGTGCCGCTCGATGATGCCGATACGCCGCGCGCGTGGTATTACGCGTTGCTGGATTACGGCGCATATCTAAAAAAGACGTTGCCCAATCCGTCCAGGCGCTCGGCGGGCTATAGCCGTCAATCAAAGTTTGAGGGCTCACGTCGCCAAAAGCGCGCGCATATCGTGCGCATGTTGCTGGCAGCGCGCGATGGCCAGCCGGCGGGGATTACGCTTGCTGATGCCGTGGTGGGCGTTAACGAGATGGAAGCGGCGGCTGGGCGTGGACCGGTCGAGCGCGAGCTTGTCGCAGGCATTCTAGCCGACCTGGAGCGTGAGGCTTTTGCCGAGTCGAGGGCGATCGCTGGCTGAGCATCTAGCCTGTGCAAATCTGAAGAACAGGATTGTAAGGTTTAGATTTCCGGTATGAGGGCATCCTAAAGACGAGGCCGCTCGAAGCCTACGGGCGGCATGCGTTGAAGGGAAGTACACCTATGGATTTTGAGAATTCTCAAACCAAGAAGAACCTCGAGACCGCTTTTGCCGGTGAGTCCCAGGCACACACCAAGTATCGCTACTATGCTTCCAAGGCCAAGAAGGACGCTACGTTCAGATCTCGAACATCTTTGCCGAGACGGCTGGCAACGAGTCCGAGCACGCCAAACTGTGGTTTAAGTATCTGCACGATGGCGCCGTCCCCGATACCCTGGACAATCTGCGCGATGCCGCCGCGGGTGAGAACTACGAGTGGACCACGATGTACGACGAGTTTGCCAAGACCGCCGAGAAGAGGGCTTTGCGAGATTGCCGCAAGTTCCGTGGTGTCGCCGCCGTCGAGAAGGCTCACGAGGAGCGCTACAACAAGCTCGTCGAGCGCATTGAGTCGGGCGAGGTGTTTGAGCGCGAGGGCGTAAAGGTGTGGAAGTGCCTGAACTGCGGGCACTTGCATGTTGGTGCCGAGGCGCCTGAGGTGTGCCCGGTGTGTAACCACCCGAAGGCGTACTTTGAGGAGCAGGTGGTGAACTACTAGCGCGTGACGCTAGCGTGAGCTGGGCCGGGAGGGCCGGACTACCTTCCCTCCTCGCTCACGGCTTCGCAGGGTCGCGTTGAGGGAAGGTAATCCGGCCCTCCCGGCCCGCTTTGGGTCGTCGCGTGCTCGTTACGGAAAAGCTGATAAGAAGTTTGTGTGCCGCCCCGATAGGGGCGGCACGTTTTTGTATGGGGACTGGTTGGGACGGCACCGTTCATGGGTGGGGTACACTGGGTAGCGACTTTTAGTTTATCTACTACCTGATGGGGTGTTTTTGTATGGGTAAGAAGTCTCGGGCTCGGGTTGCTGCGGCGGGAACTCGCAAGGATCCTGAGCGTCGGGTTGTTAAGGGCGGCAAGGAAAAGCGTGCCGATAAGGAGAAGAAGGTCGGTGCGCATGCTCATCCTGAGTGGGCGCTCATTTGAATTCGGCTAGTGAGGATTTGACTGCCAAGTTGTTTACTCTGGTCGAGGTCATCTTGGGCGTGGTGCCCGTGGTGGTCATTGGCTTGTTCCTGGCCTCTAAGGATGCCACGAGCGTGGATAAGCTCACCGATGTCTTTTCTCAGGACCCCTCGATGGTGGTCACGTTTATCTCTGCGTGCTTGCAGCCGTTTGTAGCGTACATGCTGTACATGATTTATCGCAAATACTGCGAGGGCGATGCGGGCTTTGCCGCCGGCAACTTGATCGGCCTCTTGTGCTCCGAGATTTTGCTGCTCAATATTCCCGGCGTCATCGGTATGGGCATCTTGCTGTGGCGTGTTTGGCGCAACGTCGCTCCGCACTTTGAGAGCTGGCTGTTTGAGCGTCGCGCAATGGGCGTGCTAGTTGACATCGCGGGCTCACTCGTGATCCTAGTCCTGGCGTTTATGTGTGCCACCGCAGCTCGAGGTCTCGCGGGCATGTAATCTGCTTTCACCGACTGCGGAGCGCGGGGCAACTGCTGGCTTTACCGCTCCGGGCGTCAGACCCGCGGCGCATCCCTTTCCCTCTCGCTCACGGCTTCGCAGGGTCGCGCGAGGCAAAGGCATACGCCGCGGGTCTGACGGCGCGAGCTTGCCAGCGAGTTTTGACTAATAGATTGGTTTGTGTGCCGCCCCTTTTGGGCGGCACGTTTTTGTGTGGGGTCCCTGTCTTCACAATTTTCGTCAAGTTTTTGGTTAGATTTTGGTCAGTTGGCGTAAGAGTGGAAGGCCAAAAGATTGCTGGCGAAAAAGCTCAGAGAAAGCGCTGGTAGGGGAGTTGTTGAGCTTTTCGACAGCTTTTGAGCAAAAGAAACTTTGTGGCTATTGCCGGCGATTGCGTTGTCGCGGTCATGGCGGTGCGGGATGCTGGTCGTAAGCGTCGAACGCTCCGATTTTGGAGGCCAACATGGACCTGTTTCTTGAGACCCCACAGCAACAAGCCGAGCGCATGCTGCGGCAGCAGCGGCGGCTTATAGAGATGCAAATGCAAGGGGTTGCCAACCAGGCGCCCGTGCAAAACGTCGTGCCCGCTGCTGTACCTGCAGCCGTGCCCGGGTGCGAATCGGCACCAGAGGCCTATTCCGTACAGCAAGATTCATATGCGCAGGAGCTCGCGTTCGACAAGCGTCGTGCGCGTCGTCGCCGCGTGGGCCAGCGCCTGCGCACATTGGCGATGATCGTGCTCATTCCGCTAGGACTTGCGGCAATCTTCTTGGCCTCATATGCCCTCACGTGCATTCTCAACGGTGCCTCGCCCAATGAGGTGCTCCAGCATCTAGCGGCCCTGGGCCAGCGCCTAGGCGATGTCGCAACAACCATCCGCGCCGGCTGGGAGAGTTAGCGTTTGTCACATTAGGACTTCCAGGGTGTACGAATTATCGCCACGAGCAGAATTCTTGCATCCTGTGGGTCCTGTCGTGCGACTGAATAGTATTATTGAAGATAAATAATAATAGGATTTGCTATGTATAAGCAGGATTTAGAGCGGACTCTTTTGGGCATTGACGAAGAGGCGGAGCTGGAAATAGGTCCAAGAGACGACAGGCCGAACGTTGTATTGGTGGGAGGAAGCGCCTTCATGCTAAACGATGTGACGAATCGTTCGGTTACACATGACATTGATGTGTTTGAGGCAGATAGGTGCCTCCGCGAGATCATAGCTCGATACCCCGAGGTGAATGGTATGGCGGTGGCATATTGTAATCAGATGCCGTTCAATTACGAAGATCGTTTGATTCCCTTGGATATTGGGGCGCGCTTTATCAGGTACTTTACGCCATCCTTGGAGGACCTGGCGGTAATGAAGCTCTATGCCTGTCGTCCGAACGACATCATCGATCTTCATAGCCAGGCATTCGTCGACCGACTTGATTGGGGACTGCTCGAACGGCTTATATTCGACGAGGGCGAGGCGCTGGCGTCGTCGCCTTCGGAGCGGAGTTATCAAGAGATGGTCTGCGCATACAGCCAATACAAAAAGGAGGTGCTCGGTTGAATCTGACCTTTGAGGGATTCTTAAAAGGCTATTGCCGAGAGCTATCCGGACAGCAGTCGCTCAGTTTTAGAAAACTGGTTAAGCAAGCGACGACGGTTGCGCCGCGCGTGGCGGAGCCCCTGTTTTTGCTCGCTTTGGCACAGGGTAAAGCCGAATACGTTCTGGGCTTATCCGAGGGTTCGTGGATGGAAGAGGGTTACCGAGGCGTTTTGTCCTTGTACGCCCAAACGGGTAGCCTGGCATCTCTATGCGCCGAGGACAAACTTCCTAATCGTTATGCCAACGTTTGGCGTGCGTATAGAGCGGTGAAGGAAAAGCCAGTGGCGGACAGAAGAATCAACGCCTGATGCGAAAAAGAACGTTGGGAGCGCTAGAGGAATCGGGTGCAACGCGCTACGGTCTCTGCCGCGATTTGAATCTGAATAAGGGAAACGTGTACGCATATTTAGCCGGTGATGACTCAAAGGTGAGCAGGGAGACGGCGCGCCGCATTATGGAATATGCGGAGGAGAGGGGCGCCCAAGAAGGGGCCGGGCGCCCGGTGCGTATGGCGGGGTAAGATTGATCGCGGTTTTGATTGGTGGTCGATTGAGTTTATTGGGCGGAGTCTATGTCTGCTATTGATATCGTGCTTGTTGTGATCGCCTTGGTGGCGGTGGGGGTTGCTGTGGCTTGTGCCTGCAGCTTAAGGGCCTTCGCGCCGAGCTGCGGGAGCGCGGCGATAACGGGGCAGAGATGCTGGCTGCGCTCGAACAGGCCAACAACGTGCTCGACACCCTGAACGTCGCGTTGGCCGAAACCCGCCGCACAGCAAACGCCATCGCGCAGCAGCAGACAACCGATGCGGCCGTGGAGCAGCAGCGCTACCTGACCATTGCGCGCGAGTTCTCGCAGGCCGGCGACCGCATGGACGACCTGCGTCGCGAGACGGCCCAGCAGCTGGGCGCTAACCGCGAAGGCATCGAACACCGTCTGGACAAAGTACGCGAGACGGTCGATACCCAGCTGGGCGCCATCCGCAAGGACAACAACGTGCAGCTCGATCGGATGCGTGCGACGGTGGACGAGAAGCTCTCCCGCACGCTCAACGATCGCCTGTCGGCATCGTTTAAGCAGGTGAGCGACCAGCTCGAGGCTGTGTACAAGGGCCTGGGCGATATGCAATCTATCGCCACCGGCGTAGGCGACCTCAAGCGTGTGCTGGGCAATGTAAAAGCGCGCGGCATTTTGGGCGAGGTACAGCTGGGTGCGATCCTGACGGACATCCTCACACCCGACCAGTATCTGGAAAACGTTGCCACCAGGCCCGGTGCCTCGGAGCGCGTTGAGTTTGCCGTCAAGCTGCCGGTAGACGAGGGCGATCCCGTGCTGCTGCCGATCGACTCCAAATTCCCGGGCGACGCGTACGAGCATCTGCTCGACGCCCAGGAGTCGGGCGATGCGGAGGCCGTTGCCGCAGCGCGCAAGACGCTCGATATGATGGTGAAACGCGAGGCAAAGGACATCTGCGAAAAGTACCTGAGTGTGCCGGCAACGACCAACTTTGGCATCATGTTCGTGCCGTTTGAGGGGCTGTACGCCGAGGTCGTCAGCCGACCCGGGCTCATCGAAACCTGGCCGCGACTATCATGTCAACGTTGCCGGTCCCAGCACTATGGCCGCCATTCTCAACAGCCTGCAGATGAGCTACCAGACGTTTAGGCTGCAAAAACGTACCGACGACGTACTGCGCGTGCTCTCCGCCGTCAAGGCCGAGCTGCCGCGCTATCAAAAGGCGCTGCGCCGCGCCCAGCAGCAGATCGAGACCGCGGGCAAAACGGTCGAGGGCATCATTACCACGCGCACCAACGTAATGGAGCGCAAGCTCAAGGACATCGACGCACTGGAAGACGCCGACCAAGTCGATGAGATCTTGGGACTCACGCCCGCGGGCCTTCCCACAGACCAAGAAGACGAGGACTAATTGCAACAAGACGGCGGGGCACCGGTGCAAACGCGGGCGCCCTACCGCTTTTCGTATCGCACTTGTCTGGAGCGTGCTCCAATGTGCAACAATGGCGTTTCGCCCAATCAGATGCGAAAGGAAGCCCATGTCTCAGAGAAGCACCAGCCCGCTCAGCCGCTCCACCGTGCGTCGCACGCTGCAGCGTTTTGGGGCGTCACGCGCACGCAGTCGCTGATTGTCTTTCTCTCGGTGTTCTCGTCGGCGGGCTACATCTTTTTGCTGACGTTTGCCAATACCTATGTGATGGCCCTCATTGTCGACCGCGTTCAAGCCGGTCCCGTGGCGGGTGACCAGGTGTTTGAGGTCTTCGGCCCCTATATCCTGGCGCTCGTACTCGTTAACCTGGTGGGTCAGATCCTCTCCAAGTTGCAGGACTACACCGTCTACAAGCTCGAGATCGCGGGCAACTATCACCTGGCGCGCCTATGCTTCGACACGCTCTCCAACCAATCCATGACATTCCATACCAGCCGCTTTGGCGGATCGCTCGTGAGTCAGACGAGTCGTTTTATGAGCGGCTATACGGGGCTGGTGGACGTGACGGTGTATTCGCTCATCCCCACCATCACCTCGGTCATCTGCACCGTGGCCGCACTCGCCCCGGTGGTGCCGACGTTTACCGTGATCCTGGTGGGCATCATGGTCGTCTACATCGCGTTTGTCTGGCTTATGTACAAGCGCATCATGCCGCTTTCGGCCGCGACGTCTGCCGCGCAGAACAAACTGTCGGGCGTGCTGTCCGACGCGGTCACGAACATCTTGGCCGTCAAGACCTGCGGGCGCGAGGACTTTGAACGCGATCTGTTCGACGCCGCCGATCGTGCCGCGCGCGACGCCGAGACGGTCTCGATGCACGCCATGATGCAGCGCAACTTTACGACATCGGGCCTTATCGTCATCACCATGGCGTGGTGAGTGTGTTCGTGGCGGGCGGCAACGCGTGGTTTGGCATCTCGGCCGGCTCGCTCGTCATGATCTTTACCTACACCTATAACCTCACCATGCGCCTGAACTACGTAAGCTCCATGATGCAGCGCATCAACCGCGCTTTGGGCGATGCGGCCGAGATGACGCGCGTGCTGGACGAGCCACGTTTGGTGGCAGACGACCCGGACGCCCCTGAGCTCAAAGTGACCGAGGGCGCGATTGATTTTGAGCACCTGAGCTTTGCGTACCGTGACGCTGCGGCGGGCGAGACCGTGTTCGATGACCTGACACTTCATGTGGCGGCGGGCCAGCGCGTGGGCCTGGTGGGCAAATCGGGCTCGGGTAAGACGACGCTCACCAAGTTGTTGTTGCGCCTGGACGATGTACAGGGCGGCCGCGTGCTCGTGGACGGCCAGGACGTCTCGCGCTGCGCGCAGCAGAGCCTGCGCCGCCAGGTTGCCTACGTGCCGCAGGAGGCGCTGCTGTTCCATCGCTCCATTCGCGAGAATATCGCCTACGGACGCCCGACGCCACCGACGAGCAGATCCGCGAGGCGGCTCGCTTGGCTAATGCGACCGAGTTTATCGACCGCTTGCCCCGTGGCTTTGACACCATGGTGGGTGAGCGCGGCGTCAAGCTCTCGGGCGGCCAGCGTCAGCGCGTGGCTATCGCCCGCGCCATCCTGACCGACGCGCCGATTCTAGTGCTCGATGAGGCGACGTCTGCTTGGACAGCGAGTCCGAGGCGCTGGTGCAGGAGGCGCTCGAGAACCTGATGCGCGGCCGCACCTCCATTGTGGTGGCACATCGCCTGTCCACCGTGGCGGCGCTCGACCGCATTGTGGTGCTGGCCGATGGCGAGATTGTCGAGGACGGCACGCATGCGCAGCTTGTCGAGGCGGGTGGCGAGTACGCGAGCCTGTGGAGCCGTCAGACCGGCGCATTCTTGGAGGCGTAAGCGTCTCGGACGTGGGACAATTGTGCCCATAAGTTTATTGTGCCGTTGAGCCGAGGAGTCGTTATGCCACGCGAGACCAATGCCGCCAAACGAGAGCGCGCCGTTGAGGTGTGTGAGCGCCTCAACCGTCGCTATGGCCCGGTCGAGTGCTTTTTGGACCACGAGAATCCCTTCCGCCTGCTGATCGCGGTGCTGCTTTCGGCGCAACGACCGATGCACAGGTCAACAAGGTGACGCCGCGGCTGTTTGCCCAGTGGCCCACGCCCGAGGCCATGGCCGGGGCGAGCGTGGCTGACGTGGCAGACACTATCAAGTCACTCGGCTTCTACAAGAGCAAAGCCAAGCATGCCGTCGAGGCGCGCAGATGATCGTCGCCGACTATGGCGGCGAGGTGCCGGCCGACATGAAGGAACTCGTGAAGCTGCCGGGCGTGGGACGCAAGACGGCGAACATCGTGCTCAACGTGGGGTATGGCATCGTGGAGGGCATTGCGGTGGACACGCACGTCAACCGCATTGCGCACCGCCTGATGCTGAGTCCCAAGACGCATGCCAAGGAGCCGCTCAAGACCGAGCAGGATCTGCTCAAGATTTTGCCGCACGAGTATTGGGAGTCGGTCAACCATCAGTGGATCACCTTTGGTCGCGAGATCTGCGATGCCCGCAAGCCCAAGTGTGACGAGTGTCCGCTGACAGATTTGTGCCCCAGCGTGCGCGTAGCGGGGTAGGGCGGAACGCATCTTCGTCTGGCGTTTTTTGCGGGGCTGGGTTTGCCCTTGAGCCGGAGTCCTCTCCATGCGCTACCATGACAGGCAATGTATTTGACGTACGACCCGTCGAGCTTGCCCCGGCGGGCTTTTGGCGTTGCAATGCCGGAGGAACAGCATGCTCATTCACCGTATAGCCGCGCAGCTCTACACTGCCGAGGCCTTGCAGACCGTCGAGCCGGACTCGATGCCGGCGAGGACGTGACGCTGGCCGTGTCGCAGTCGGGCCGTACGCTTATGGCGGCCGCCAGTTTGCGCGCGTCCGCGACCGACGGTCTACATTGTGAGCGGCGAGGACGCGGCCGATCGCGCCGCGCGCAGCCTTGCCGCCTACGTGGGCCT